>Ga0302181_10000531_pt1 | contig 30761 bp, 32 predicted proteins | sample I_Palsa_E3_3_FD_198786 | JGI IMG/M metagenome (GOLD analysis project Ga0302181, IMG submission 198786) | Peat permafrost microbial communities from Stordalen Mire near Abisko, Sweden - I_Palsa_E3_3 | ecosystem: Environmental > Terrestrial > Soil > Palsa > Peat permafrost | place: Sweden...
ACGATATACCTTCAGGAATCCCGAGTTCACCTCAGATGGCAGAACTCGCCCAGGTAGAGCAAGAAGACCCAGGTACTGGGTCTACAGAGGCACAGGAGGGCTCAGGGAACTCTGGGGCTATTTTTTAGATCCGCGCGTCCGGCATCGCGGTCACCATCGTGGTGAACGAGCACAAGCGGCTAGGCCGAGGCATCGAGCTGGCGGTGCTCGCCGAGCAGCTGCGCGCCGACGGGATCGGCCTGGAGTTCCTCGCCGGCGAGCTGCAGGGCTCCCACGATCCGTCCGGTGTCGTGTTCACCGTGCTGGCCGCGATGGCAGGCAGCGAGCGCGAGTACATCCGCGAGCGGACCCTGGAGGGCCACGAGGCGGCCCGCGCCCGCCGAAAGGTGATCGGCGGCGCGGCCGTCACCGACGAGGCGATGCTCGCCGTCGCCCTCCACCACCGTGACCAGGGCCTGAGCCTGCGCGACACCGCCGCCCGCCTCGTCATCGCCACCGGCAAGAAGAAAGGCCAGCACCCCTCGCCGGCGACCGTCATGCGGATGCTCCGCGAGCATGACGAGAAGACCGCCGCGGCGGCCGTCGCGTGACCTGCCCGGACGGAAAACGGTGAGGCACCGGTGAGCGAGACAGAAGCAGCCGACCGGCTGGCCGCGATGATCGCCGATCTTGAAGGGTTCATCGACCGGCGCGCCGCCGTCCTGGCCGCGCCGCTCATCGAGGAGGCCAGGGCGGAGGCAGCGGGGCAGGTCGCCGCCGCCCGGCATGAGGTGGAGCGCAAGGAAGACCTGATCGCCGAGTACAGGCGGCAGGTCAAGGTCATGGAACGGCAGCTCGACGCGTGGCAGGACGCCACCGGCTCTCTGAACCCGGACGCCGTGCGGCCCGCGGACGACCCCGCCGTTACCGCGGCGTGGAGCGGCGCGAGCCTTGAACTGCTCATCCGGGCCGCCGAGTTCACCGGCCCCCGATCGTCGCTGGCATCCCCGGGATGCTGAGCCGAAGGCTCAGCATCAGCTACCAGCACACGGGCGAGGTTCTCGACCTGCTGCACGCGGAGGACCCGCGAGGTGCTGGGAACAGCACGATCGGCGCCGGAGAAGATGTGCGCCCGGCAACTTGAGGCCGCCGGACCCGAATTGGCCAGGGAACTCTAGGCCAGAACCGACGTCCACACTAACAGGAGTGACGAGAGAGACTAGATTCAACGCACGTGAAAAATAAGAGGCGGAGACCAGCCATGAGAAAAAAGATCGTGACCATCGGCGGCATCGCCTTCGCGACGGCGCTGGCGGCGGCGGGGATGACGGCGGCCCCGGCGGGAGCGGCGGTTCACGCACCGGACGCCTTCACCCCCTACAGCGGGCAGCTCAGCAGCGTGTCAGTGGCTCCCTCCGGTCAGGCCTGGACAGTCGGCGCGACGGGCGCGACGGTGATCCAGCGCTGGAACGGCAAGACCTGGACAGGAGAGTCCTGGCTCAGCCTGTCGCCGACGGTGCCTCCCGGGCTCTACAGCGTGGCCGCCGTTTCCGCCAGCAGCGCCTGGACCGTCGGCTACATCCCCGCAGGCGCAGACGGTTACAGCTCGCTGATCGGGCACTGGAACGGCAGCGCCTGGAAGCGGGTGCCGAGCCCGAACCCCGGTGCCGAAGGGACATCTCTCGACGGGATAACTGCCGTCTCGTCGGGCAATATCTGGGCCGTCGGCACCGATTCCGGGGCATTCCCCCATCAGTCGTCCTCGCAGACGGTAATCCTGCACTGGAACGGGAAATCATGGGCGCGGGTGCCCAGCCCGAACCCGGGCACCAATGATCAGCTCGCCGGCGTGACCGCCACATCTGTGAATAATGCCTGGGCGGTCGGAAAAACTCAGAACATCGTCACGGGAACGACGAGCATCCTGATCCTGCACTGGAACGGCAAGACCTGGACGCAGGTTCCCGGTCCGGCCGGCACCGCAGGCATCCCCTTCGAGGGCGGGGGCGTAACGGCGACGTCTGCCAGCAACGCCTGGATCGCCGGTACAGCCATCACTCAGTCTGCGGGAGTGGACAGTAACAGGACAATGATCCTGCACTGGAACGGGAAAGCCTGGAGCCGGGTGCCGAGCCCCAGCCCAGCGGGGGGCAGTCTCGAAAGCGTGACAGCGGCATCTGCGGGCAGTGCGTGGGCAGTCGGCTCTGCGGATACGCCCAGCGGTTTCGGTTCCGAGACCCTGATCCTGCACTGGAACGGGAAGGCGTGGAGCCGGGTACCGAGCCCGAATCCCTACTGCTCCACCTGCGACAGCCTTTACGGCGTGGTTATTGCCTCTCCGGACAGCGCGTGGGCAGTCGGTACGGTTAACGCTGGCGGCCTGGTCGTGATTCTGCACTGGAACGGTTCCCGCTGGGTGAATTTCCCGTCGGCCAACGCACTCGGCTGACCGGCCTTTTCCAGTAAAAAAGAGCTAAGCCTTCCTCACCCTGGGGGTGTGGTCGCCGCGGCGTGAAAATGGCGGGGTGCTGGTCGTAGCGGGCTGGGGTTCGCTGCCGCGTGGTGGCCGGACTGGGTGGTGTGGCTGCGGGGCGGGTGCGGGGGTTGAGGACCAAAATTGCCCGATCCGGCGCTAAGGAGTTACCGCAGATAACGACTTTTTATCTGCGGTAACCCGGGAGTCGGCCTGCCGCGATGAGGCTTTCGGGCGGGGTCGGCGCCCACCAGGTGCTGTTCCGTGCAGCGAGCAGCCTGGGCGACACCGGGCAGGTCACCGCCGCCCGCACCGCCTACACCGACCTTGCCGCCACCGCCCGCGACCGCCTCGGCTCCGATCACCCCGGCGCCATCGTCGCCCGTAGCAACCTGGCGCGGTTTCGGGGCGAGGCGGGCGATGCGGCGGGTGCGGCCGCCGCATACGAGGAGCTGCTGGCCGACCAGCTGCGGGTGCTGGGCACCGACCACCCCCCACACGCTCGCCACCCGAGCGACCTGGCGCGGTTTCGTGAGCGAGCTGGCCTGGAGTGAACCCCGCGCTCGTCCCGGAATCGCTCGTTTCCGGGACGGCGGCTTCGGGTTTTCGGCCAGCCCCAGGTAGCGGGGTCCCGGTAGTACTGGCGGAAAAACCAACGGATATACCTCCGACCTGCGGAGGCTCGGCGGGTTCTTGGCCCCGGCGCCGGGTGCGGCCGTCCGGATAGCCCCGCTCAGTGAGACGTTCACCGGACAGGTCATATGAGACGGCGACGTCTTACGGACGCCACAGCAGTCCCCAGCTACGTACCGGCCGCGTCCTGGCCGGCGAGATGCTGCATGACGCGTCTGGCACCGGCCTGGCCGACCTCGAACGCCTGATGGCCGGCCAGCCACTGCCAGGCGGTCACGACCGGATCGTCGCCGGAGTCGCTCGTGATGTTGTGGCCGAGCTCGGTCAGCCACCCGCCCAGCGCGCGAGGAGTGCCATCGCCTGGAGAGGAGGGAGGTTGCGACCGCGACGTCGCGGCCTCCGGGCCGGCTACCAGGATGTACATGTGCAGTTGGGTGACCAGGTCGGTGGCCGGTCGCTCGATGTTGCCAGTCTCGGAGCTGGCCATCAAGATCAGATTCCTGGTGATTGTTCCGGCGCGCTGCCACGCCCCGGCCACCTCCTGCATCGTGCGTGTTCGCGATGCCCTCGCGGTATCAAGCAGGTTGGCCACCAGTTCGCTGGTGGGCTGCTCGCCGGTACTGCCCATCAGATCGGCCCGTCGCGGTGGAGGCCCTCGATGCCCAGCTCAAGGTCGGACTTGGCCATGACCTTGTTGATAGTGCCGCCGGCGATCTCGTCGGCTAGGGCGAGCACCTCAGTGCTGGTGGTGGCGAACTGAGCGGCGAGGGACATGTACCCATTGACCTGCGCCCGGGTGGCGGTGTCCAGATCGAGGGCCTGCCAGCGGCGGCCATTCTCCTCCCACAGCCACATGTCATCACGCTGGACGCCGAACACCTTCTTGACGCGGTCCACGGTGGCGTCGTCCAGCAGCCAGGGCTCGCGACGGGCCCGCTCCAGCAGCTCCAGTTGCTCGCGGTTGGCGGCCAGCTGCTCGGTGAGCATCCCCGCCATTATCGTTACCGCGGTGACCGGCTGCCAGTTCGGTTCGCCTCGCGGATCGTCGTGTCGCTGCACCATCCCCTAACGGACACCCCCGCCGCATGGCACGATGACCTGATGGCAGACGCGGACGCCCTGGGCGACGACCACACCGCCTTCATTCAGTTCGAGGACATGTCCGTGCTGAGCCGGGCGGCCATCCAGCTGCACACCGCCGGGATCGTCAACAGCATCCAGGACGGCCAGCCCGGCTTCGTCAGCGACGACTACCTCAACGCCATCTCGGCCGAGACCACGACAACGGCCCTGGAACTGGAAGCGACGTGCATGTGGGAGAGGCGGGACGGCGGCTACCTCATCGTCGCTGACGAGATGCTCAAGGTGGCCATCGACTTCCACGAGCGAACCGGCCGCCAGGAAGCCGAGTGCGCCCGGCGCGGTGAGCATCTCCCGTCCGGCGACGACTCCGAGTCCGGCTGGGTGATCTGCACCCATTGCGGCATCCCGCTCGAGCGGCCCGACGGCGGCCCCGTCGCACTGCCAGGCGGCGGCCCGCTCGGCCCCGACTCCCGCTAAAGGAACATGCTCAGCCCGCGAGGCTGGACGGCTTAACCGCGCGAAACTGCCGCCGCCGGTCGGCCGCGGCCCGGAACTTCCCTAGCTCCCGGTCGAACCGGTCCTGCGCCCGGGCATGGTTACGCTTCTTTGCCCCTGCCGCCTCCAGGAGAGCACCGCCAGCGATGCCGAGCTGCCTGGCGGCGCCTGCGATCTCTTTGCTGGGGCCCATGGCCACCGCGGTGACGGCCGCGAAGAACCGGCCCATCTGAGGCAGGACCATGCCCGCATAGTCGAGCGCAATCGTGCGGCTGTCGGTTTCCTGATCGCGCGCCAGGCCGGTTGCGGTGCGAAGAGACGTTCTTATGACGTCCCGGTCTATGAGGTCTCTCCACGCATCGAGATTCGGGAGGTCCTGCAGCAACGCGGCGGCGATGAGCAGTCGCAACCGGCCATTGGTGCGGTGCTGGTAGGCGGCCCGGATCGCGTTTACCGCGAGGACCAGTGCGACCGAAGTCGTCAGAAGATCCGCGATCGCCGAGTCCCGGGCCAGCTGCCCGGACCGGCGATCCCTTGCCCTGTCGCGCAGGTAGTTGCCGCCGAACGTCACCGCGACGGCCGCAATGGTGAACCCGCCGGTAATCAGCGATAGGTCAACAGCGTTCACCGGGCCAAGGATGGCGGACAACGCCGGGGCCGGGGGCGGAAAGCGTGCGGCGCCGTCGCCGACCACGCCGCGCTGGCGCGCGATTACCGGCATGCGGCCGACGAGGGCGCCCGGCTGAGCCGCATGGCCGGGGCAGCAGCGCTTCCGTCTACCCGCAGCGGGCGGTAGCCAGATATGGGTCATCCGCGCGGATTTCCCCTGGCCCAGGCGCGGGCCATTGAACCGGGCGCGGTTCTGCCGTCGTTCCTTCCTGCATGGCAAGACGCAGTGCGGCGCCGGGGTCGAGGCGGCGCCACGGCGACGTCCGCCGGGAGCGCCGGCTGACGGTCTGGTACTCCGAGACGGAGCTTGAGGCGGTCCACCGTGCGGCCGCGCGGCGGAAGATGGCGCCTGCTGCGTGGCTGGCGAAGCTCGGCACCGACGCCGCCGGGGGCGGGGAAGCCGGCGGCCGGGCCCTGGCCGGCGACGTAGCCGACGCGGCCGCGGACATGTCGGACGCAACCGAGGTGGCCCCCGCATCGGGTACCTGTTCAACCAGGCCATTGCCAAACTCCACGCGCTCGGCGAGCACTCCCCCGACCTTGAGGCCTCCGCCGCCGTCGTGGCCCGCGCGGTGCGCCGGATGGAAGCCGCGACGCTGAAGACCGCCAGGGAACTGCGGCGATGATCGGCCGGGTGCTGCCCCGCGGGAAGAACGTGCGCGGCGTCCTGCATTACCTGTACGGCAAGAGCAAGCAGAACCAGCAGAACCGGCACATCAACCCGCACCTGGTCGCCGGGTGGATCCACCCGGCCGGCCTGGAACCGCCCCGCCGGGCCGACGGCAGCCGCAACTTCAACCGCCTGACCGCGCTGCTCGAGCTGCCCGTGCAGCTCGCCAGGGGCCAGGTGCCCAGCAAGTTCGTCTACCACCTGACGGTCCGGGCCGCACCCGAAGACCCCGACCTCGGCGACGGCGCGTGGAACGCGATCGCCGCCGAGGTCATGAACCGCACCGGCCTGTCCGAGCGCGGCCCCGAGGACCAGGGCGTGCGCTGGATAGCGGTCCACCACGGCGACAACCACATCCACATCGTCGCCACCCTCGCCAGCCAGGACCGGCGCCCCGTGTGGCCGAAGAACGACTTTTACCGGATCGGCGAGGCGCTGCGCGACATCGAGCGCGAGTACGGGCTGCGCGTGCTGGCCCGGGCCGACCGGACCGCCGCGAAATCGCTGACCCGCGCCGAGATGGAACGGTCCGCCCATTCCGGCCGCGAGCCGGATCGGGCCGTCCTGTACCGGCACGTCCGGGCCGCCGCGGCGGCCGCCCGGTCCGAGGAGGAGTTCCTCGCCGCCCTGCAGGCCCGCGGCGTCCTGGTCCACCTGCGGCATTCCGCGGTCCGGCCCGGCGAGGCCACCGGCTAGGCCGTCGCCCTGGACCACGGCCCGGACCGCCGCCTGGTCTGGTTCAGCGGCGGGAAACTCGCGGCCGACCTCACCCTGCCCAAGCTGCGGCGCCGGTGGGCCGGGCCGCGCCTGACCGGGCGGGGCATGGGCGACCCGCCCGCCCGGACCGTGCTGGCCCGCGAGGCGCTGCGGGCCGCGCGGGCGGCCCGGTCCGAGCCGGAGTTCTTCGCCCTGCTCGCGCGGGCCGGGCTGCTGGCCCGGCTGCGGGCCGCCCCGGACCAGGCGGGCCGCCCGGCCGGATGGTCCGTCACCCTGCCCGGCCTGGCGGACCGGGCCGGGCAGCCCGTGTGGTTCACGGGCGGCACACTGGACCCGGCCCTGCGGCCCCGCGAGCTGCGTGCCCGCTGGCGGGCCGGGCAGCCCGGCGCCGGGCCCGGCCCCGGCTTGTTCACCGGCGCCGCCCGGTCCCAGATCTACGAGCACGCGGCCCGGGCCGCCGCCGCCGCGGCCCGGGAACTCGCGGACGACCGGGCCGACCGGGCCGACCGGGCCGACGTCGCCTGGGCCGCGGCCGACCTGCTGACCGCAGCCGCCGGGGCCACCGGCAACCCCGAGCTGGCCCGGGCCGCCGAGGCATTCACCCGGGCCGCCCGGGCCGCCTGGGGCCGCACCCCCGCCCCGAGCCCGGACGGGTCGATGCTCCGCACCGCCGCCTACCTCATCGCGTCCAGCCGCCGCACCCGCCAGCCCCAGCCCGCCCGCGCGGTCCGCGTCATGCTCACCGCGCTCGCAGGCCTCGCCCGCACCCTCGCCGGGCTGCGCGCCGCCCAGGCCCGCCGCCTCCAGGCCGCCGCCGCGGCCGCGGCCGCCGCCCGTCTCGCCGACGTCGCCGCGACGATCGACTACGGCGAGACCATCTCCCATCTAGCCGCCACCGACTTCCCCCGCCAGCCCCGGACCGCGCGGCCCGCCCCCGCTGCCGGATCCGCGCCGCGACGCCGCGGCGGGTCCATGATCCCGCCGCAATCACCACGGCGGCCGCACCGCGGGATCTGACCGCAAGACCGGCGAACACCCTGGCAGACGCGGGTGCTCTGCGGTATCTCACCGCGAGATTGGCGCCCGCCCCAGCTCGTACGACTACGCCCGCCGCGAGCACTCTTTGTGTACACCAATGTCCACCGGGGTACACTCGTGGTATGCGATGTGTGCCGGCAGGGGAAATGAGTGTCCGCGAGCTGCGGGCCGAGCTGGCCGACGTGATCAACGCGGCCGGGATGCACGACCAGGTCACCTTTGTGACCAGCCGCGGCCGCCGCGTCGCCGCGGTGGTCTCCGTGGCGATCGCCGAGGGGGCCGAGGAGGTCCGCCGGGCGGACGGGGACGCGGGTACGGCGACGATGTACGCCGTCAACGTGGAGCTCCACGAGGGACTGGGAGGTACCCCCAGCCTGACCATGGCCGAGATTTTCGAGGACTACGCCGGCGACCTGCTGCGCGAGTTCGGCGGCGACCCGGACCGGGCCCTGGCCGCGGCCAGGGCCGTCGCCGCCGAGGCGGCCGGCAAGGTCGGGTACCCGACGCTGTGGCGGCATGCCTCGCTCGCCGTCGAGCTGTGCCAGCGGGCCGCCGAGATGACCGGGAAGGTCCTGCCCGGGTTATTCCGGCCCGGCAGCGGGGCTTGAGCAGCAACCGAGCGGCCAGTGGCGTTAACGCGACCCGGAGGGGGCCGAGTTAACGCCATCCAGCGTTCCGATGCTGCTGGCCCGATCCCGGCACTCCTCGGTCCGCTCGCTGGAGCGGTACGCCCGCCCCGGCGTCGACTCAGTGGCCCGGCACGTCGCCTCCCAAGACCTCTGGAGCGCGTCGGCGGGGCCGTCCGTCACAGCAGTTCGAGATCGGGCCAAGGGCAGACGTCGATGATGAACCGGCCGATCGCCGCGTCGAGTTCGGCGCTCCTCACCCCGCCTGCCGGTAAGGTCCGCCCGGCTGGCAGGCCGTGCCCCGACCGGGCGCCTAGGGCGCACGCCCATAGGGTGCAGGGCGGTATGGCACCACCTGGCGTGACTCATGGCACTCCCCCCCAGGGGTACTACGCAGAACGGTAGGGGCAGGGCCCCGGTAGCGCGCCTGGGCCCGGAGGAGATGGCCGCGATGATGTTCGGGTACGGAGGCAGCGGCTGGGCCGCCTGGGAGGTTGCCCTCATGTGGGCCGGGATGATCGCCGTCGTCGGTCTGCTGATCTGGGCCGGGTACGCCCTGATCACCAACGCCACCCGCAGGCCGGGCCGTGAGCACCGGGGCCAGGACCCGCGCCGCGTCCTGGACGACCGGCTGGCCCACGGCGAGATCGGCACCGTGGAGTACCAGCGGCTGCGTGACCTGATCGCCGCGGGCGACCACCAGACCCCATCCGGTACCGGAAGCGGGCGATGACGGCCACCGCCGCCAGCACCCCGGCCCGGCCGGCCAGCGGATTCAGCCCGCTGTACGCCGCGTACTGGCTTCACGCCACGGTCCGCCCGGGGTTACGCCTCCCACCGCCGGGCTGCTCGCCGACCACCTCCGCCACTGCGTCCTGAACGCGGCCCGGGCCCCCGACGCCGGCGGCGCGGCTGCCCTCACCGAGGTGGCCGCCACAATCCGCAACGTCATCCGGCTCTGACAATCCGGTGGCCCATCGCGGCCCGGCCCGGGCTACTCCCACAGCACCCTGGACAGGAAGCTAGCCTCATGCCGCCCTGCCGCAGCCTCATTACCCCCTGGGGGTAATGTACTCAGCGTCTGGAGCACGCGAGGACGGCCAGCTGCCCATGGCGGGGACGCGGTTCAGCGGCAGCTTCCACCGCACCGCGAACCCGTCCCGGGATCGGCTGCGGATGGTTGAGGCCGGCCCGTGCCGCACCGGCCCAGCAGGAGCGGAGGACTCATGAGATGGCTGCATGCGCTAGGTCATGCCCTGGCCATCAGCGGGTCGATGACCTGGGAGATCCTCTGGGCGCTGATCCTCGGCTTCGCCCTGTCCGCCGTCGTGCAGGCCGTGGTGCGCCGCTCCACCATCACCCGGCGGCTAGGCGACGACCGGCCCCGGACGCTGGCCATCGCGACCGGATTCGGCGCCGCCTCATCATCGTGCTCCTACGCCGCCGTGGCGCTGGCCAGGTCGCTGTTCCGCAAGGGCGCCAGCTTCACCGCCGCGATGGCATTCGAGATCGCCTCCACCAACCTGGTCGTCGAGCTCGGCATCATCCTGGCCCTGCTCATCGGCTGGCAGTTCACCCTGGCCGAGTTCATCGGCGGCCCGATCATGATCATTTTGCTGGCGCTGCTGTTCCGGCTGTTCCTGCGCCAGCGGCTGCTGGACGCCGCCCGGACCCAGGCGGACAAGGGACGGGGCGGGTCGATGGAGGGGCACGCGGCGATGGACATGGCCATCCAGGCCGAGGGCAGCCTTTGGCAGCGGCTCCGGTCCCGGCAGGCCTTCACCTCCGTATCGCACATCTTCGTGATGGAATGGGCGGCTGTCATCCGCGACATCGCGATCGGCCTGCTGATCGCCGGCGCGGTCGCCGCCTGGGTACCGGACAGCTTCTGGGGCCACCTCTTCCTCACCGGCCACCCGCTCGCGTCGAAGCTCTGGGGGCCGCTGATCGGCCCGGTCGTCAGCCTGCTGAGCTTCGTCTGCTCGATCGGCAACGTCCCCCTCGCCGGGGTGCTGTGGAACGGCGGGATCAGTTTCGGCGGGGTCGTGGCGTTCATCTTCGCCGACCTGATCATCGTGCCGATCCTGGTGATCTACCGGAAGTACTACGGCACCAAGATGATGCTGTTCATCCTGGCCACCTTCTACGCGAGCATGGCCGCCGCCGGGTACCTCATCGAGCTGATCTTCGGCACCCTTGGCCTCATCCCGGCCGGGCGGCACGCCAAGGTGATCGAGGCTTCCATCCAGTGGAACTACACCACCGTGCTGAACATCATCTTCCTGATCCTCGCCGCCGCGCTGTGCTACCGGTTCACCCGCACCGGAGGCATCCCCATGCTCAAGATGATGGGCGGCCAGCCCGGCACCGCGGGCGACGATGATCACCACGCCCATGCCGGGCACTGACCCCGAAGCTCATCAGACCGGCGTGCCGGACCCAGCCATCAGCCTGCTACCAGCGGTTCCTTAGCGCCGATCATGTGCCGTCCAGGAACGCACATGGCCCCCGCGCAATAACCTTGCCGCAGCTGACCGTGCTGATCACCGGAGGACAGGTATCCAAGGCAAGCAGGAACAGGCAGGCTGCGCGGTCAAAGCTCGCCCAGATGAAGGCCCCGGAGGCGCGGCGAAGGCGGCGCCGCAACTGGATCGCCGAATTGGCACGGCAGTTCTGGTGATCGTCGCGATCGCAGGCGTCACGCTCGCGGTTACCAGCAGCAGGGGCAGCTCAAAAGCGTGACGGTCTTCGCTCCGACCACTGTCAGCAACGCTTCTGGGCAGGCCCGGCTCGCTATGCCGCCGCGAACCCGATCGGCACCCATCCCAGCATCGCCGCCGGCAAGGCCAGGGCTGGCGGTAAGGCGGCCGACGCAGTGTGCGGTTTGACCGTCGACCGGGCGACAGCCACGGCCCATGCCAGCCACGACGGCGAGGCGTATTACTTCTGCAGCTCAGGATGCCGCGACCAGTTCACTGCGGATGCGGCCAATTCCGCCGCTCAGCATGCCCGCCACTGATCCCTGCCCGCGGCCCGGCTACCAGCCGGGGACATAGTGGCCGGGCGGGCAGTGGGTGATGGTGATCAGGGCAAGTGCGGGTGCGGCGAGCGCCAGGATGGACACGGCGGCCAGGGTCGCGGAGGTGAGCGCCCGCCGGGCTGGGCTGGGCTTGCCGGGCGGGTCGATGAGGCGCCGGATGCGCTGGGCGGCGGCGGTTCCGCCCGCGCCCAGGGCCCCCGTGGGGACTCCGGCGGTGGCCACGGCGAGCAGCGCCCCGGCCAGGGTGAGCCGGTGCTCGCGGCGGATGGCGGCATCATCGGCGGCCACTTCGATCAGTTCACTGACCTGCCGGGCCGCGATAGTGAAGAACCCGATAGCGGGGAATGCGTCCTTCAGCGCATTGGCGAAGGTCAGGACCAGATGGTGGCGGCCGGACAGGTGGGCGCGCTCGTGGGCCAGGACGGCATTCAGCTGACGGCCATCCAGGCAGCGCAGGGCGCCGGTGGTCAGCACGATCCGGCGGCGGCCGGGCAGGCAGTAGACGGCGGGGTGCTCGTCGTCGATCACGCGCACGCCGGAAGGGCCTGGGCGGGCGATCATGGCCAGCACGTCGTCGTGGCGGGCCCGGCGGCGCCGCGCCCGGATCATCGCTATGCCGCTGCACCAGGTGACCCGGCCGAGTACACCCGCGACGATCACTGCCCCGGAGGCAGCGGCCAGCGTCCCTTGCGGGGTCGCATACTGGGCCCACATCACGGACAGGCAGGCCCGCAGGACGGCGGGGTCAGTGCTGACCCGCAGGCACGGAACGGCCAGGATCACACCAGCGGCCACGACGGAGGCGATCACCGACAGCGTGGCGGCCTGCCACAGCGCAATGGCCGCCCTCGGAGCGCGAACCGGCCAGGACGCCCGGGGCAGCCAGCGGGATCCGGCCGCCGCTGTGGCGGCCGCGTACACCAGCAGCAAGACGACGATTATGCCCCTCATCGCGGTGTCTCCACGCTGGTGGCTGCATCCAGCGCCGCGCGCAGCGACGCGATCTCCCCGGGCTCCATCCCCCCGACCAGCCGCACCAGGGTCGCCGCCGGGTCGGGGGCGACCGCAAGCGCTTCGTTCAGCAGCTGGGTGACGTAATCCTCGCGCGACCGGACGGGCTCGTACCAGTAGGCGCGGCCGTTCTTGCTCCGGCTGAGCCAGCCCTTGTGGTACAGGTTCTCCATCACGGTCTGCACGGTGTTGAAGGCCAGCGCCCGTTCCTGGTTCAGCTGATCGGAGACCTCCCGGACCCGTACCGGCGTCCCAGCTGCCCACACGACGTCCATGATCGCAGCCTCAAGGTCACCGAACCGGGCCATACTGCCTCCTCCGTGCCGGGAACCCGGGCATCGTCAGCGCTCCAGGATGCCAGGGCGCTGTGCGCCGGAATCACCGTATGCGCAGGCTAACGGCACGGTACCCCAAACTAGCGCAGCACCCAAGTACCTTAGGTAACAAGGTGCTCGCGGGGGATCCACATCCCACGCGATTGACGCCCGCCAGCACTCACAGCAGCTGCACCGTGTTCCGCCTCGCCACGCTAGCTACTCCTCATTTCACCTAAGCACCTTAGGTGTTAAGGTGAATCGACCTGTTACATCCGCTTCGCCGCCAGCACAGCGCGCCCCGGTGGGCGGTCCTCGCCTGGCCCTGCGGAGAATGACGACAGTTCCGGAGAAACGCCAATGACTGAAAGCTCTGATCAGCGGGCGAGGGTTCGCCGCGAGTTGCAGGCAATGACCCGTGACCTTGGATGCATGTCTGGCGCTCTCCGCGAGATCGCGACCGTCTGGCGACGGGCCCGTCCAAGCCGCCCTGACCTTCCCCTCAGGCTTCCGCTGCAGTTGGATGCCGGGACCCATCAGCTCGCGAGGATCGCGGAAGACCTTGCCTGGAATACACCCAGCCAACGGCCCGGCCCAGCGCGCCTCATGGTGGAACAGATGTCGGCGCTGGAAAGAGACCTCGCCGCCGCCAGGGCGATGACCTGCGGTGCAGGTGTCCCTCCCGTTGGGGATAGCGGACTGTGGGAACGCGTCGGCGCGGCCATGCGCCAAGCGCGGGCACATGTCCCCGACCGCTACCTCCCGCAAAGCGGGGACTGCCCAAACGAAGTGAGCAACCCCGCCGGGGCAGTGACCTCGGTCCTATGACGTCGAGGCGGCTGGCTCTGCGTCCCGCCGGTCTCCAGGCCGGATCCTGAGAACCGACGGAACCGAACGAGGGGCCAGATTGAGCGGACGTACGGAGCGGGCCGCCGCGACCGCACACGGAGGTGCGCGATGAAGTGGAAGCCGGTCAGCGTCCTTGCCGGCGTAGCCGTAGCGGCAGTGGGTCTCGGGACCTGGGCAGCCATTGCCGCCAGTCCCCCTAGCCACCCGACAGCGGCCACCACAGCAAACCCGGCCCCATCCGCCAGCCCCGGCTATTCCTGGTACCAGTCCATGATGGGCAACTACTCCGGCGGAACGATGATGGGCGGCTCGTCCGCCGGGCAGATGATGAGCCCGGCCGGATACCAGTGGATGACCGGCGGGACGAACGCCCCCGGCTGGATGCGGGGCGGAAGCCTCCCGTCGGCCATGATGGGGACGGGCACCGATCCCGGGAAAATCATGGGCCGCCTGTGGGCAGACGCACCCGGGACTCGCGTCAGCCCATCCGCGGCCGCCCGGCTCGGCAGCCAGATCCCGGCCGATGCCCACGCCGACCGGGCCGCCAACACCCTCACCTTCACCGGCCCAACGGTCCGCCTGACCGTCCTCGCCAGCCCGCAGGGAGGGCGCGATGAGACGTTCCGCATCGCGGGCATGACCAACCCGGAAATCGCCCTCCGCGCCGGAGCGCAGGTCAGCATCCAGCTCATCAACGCTGACCCGGACACCGCGCATGGCCTGGTCATCACGGCCGCAAAGGTCACCTCATCAATGCCGATGATGACCGCCCAGCCTGCTTTCCCCGGCTCGGCGCTCTGGTTTCTTGGCAACCCCACCGCCGCTGGGATGCACGCCGGCACCCTCACCTTCACCGCCGCCAGCCCTGGCACCTACCGCTACCTGTGCCCCGTTCCCGGCCACGCCCAGAAGGGGATGACCGGGACCTTCACCGTGAGCTGACCGTATTTACCTAAGAACCTTAGGTGTTGAGGTGTACGGTCTGACGGTGACCCAAATAGACCGCCGCACTCTCTTCCGTAACGGGCTGGCCGCCACCGCACTGAGCGCCCTGGGCACCGCCGGGTGCACCACGGCCGCATCTCCCGCAAAACCAGGTAAGCCGGCTGCGGGGCCGCACCTGACCGGGCCGGATAGCCCGCAGGTCGCCGCTACCGAGGCCGCCCGTTACAAGACAGGCCGCGTTGTCCCCGTCGCCTTGGCCGCGACGGCGGGCCCGGTTGATCTTGGTGGCGTCGTTGTGAACACCTGGACCTATCACGGGCAGGTGCCCGGGCCGGAGATCCGGGTCCGCAAAGGGGACGTCGTTCAGGCCATGCTGGGCAATCAGCTGCCAGCCCAGACCACGGTGCACTGGCATGGCATCGCCATCCGTAACAACATGGACGGCGTGCCCATGATGACGCAGGCACCGGTCCCGGCCGGCGGAGCCTTCACGTACCAATTCACCGCCAGCGATCCGGGAACCTACTGGTATCACCCGCATGCGGGAGTCCAGCTCGACCGGGGGTTGTACGGGCCGCTGATCGTGGAGGACCCGGCCGAGCCCGCTTCCTATGACCAGGACTGGACCGTGATCCTGGATGACTGGATCGACGGCACCGGCTACACCCCTGATCAGGTCCTGGCCAGCCTGCGCCGGGGCATGACCGGCATGAACATGCCGTCCGCCTCTCCCTCGCCCTCCATGACCGGGATGGGTGGCATGGGCGTTGCAGCGGCGTCCCCGGCGCCCGTCATGAACGGCATGAGCGGTTCGCCCTCTGCCACCCCGATGCCGGGGATGAGCTCCACGGGAAATAGTGGCTCCAGCCCGATGCTGTCGGGGGCGACCAGCCCGTTGCTGGGCGGCGATGCTGGCGATGTCCGCTACCCCTATTACCTGATCAATGGGCGTATCCGCGCCGCGCCTCGCACGTTCACCGGCCGGCCCGGGCAGCGGGTGCGGATCCGGTTCATCAACGCCGGCGCTGACACCGCCTTCCGGGTCGCCCTCGGCGGCCATGCGATGACCGTCACCCACACCGATGGATTCCCGGTCACCCCCGTGCCGGCGGACGCGCTGCTGATCGGGATGGGAGAACGCTACGACGTGCAGGTGACCCTGGGAGACGGCGTGTTTCCCCTGGTCGCCCTCGCCGAGGGCAAGAACTCCACCGCCCTGGCTCTGGTCTCGACTGGCATGGGCACCCCGCCGGCTCCAGACGTTCGCCCGCGGGAACTCTCCGGCGTCCTGGCCAGCTATAGCGCACTGCACCCGGTGGCCACGGCAGCGCTGTCATCCAGGCCGCCCGATGTGACATACAAGTTGCAATTGACCGGCGGGATGGCCCGCTACAACTGGGGCATCAACGGCCGGTCGTTCGACATGGCCCAGCCCGGCGGCCTGCGCTACCTGATGAGACAGGGCCAGCGGGTCCGGGTCATCTTCGCCAACACCACGACGATGTACCACCCCATGCATATCCACGGCCACACGTTCCAGGTTGCCCCGGGCGGCCCGCGCAAGGACACGGTCCTTGTGCTCCCGCGGCAGCAGGTGGCCTGCGACTTCGACGCCGACAACCCGGGCCAGTGGATGACGCACTGCCACAACCTCTACCACGCACCCGAAGGCGGCATGATGGCCGTGCTCAGCTACCAGACCTGACACTGGCGGACCGAGGACGGCCGTCAGTCCATCGGCTTGCCAAGAGCCCCGAATGAGGCGCACGGTCAGGAACACGGGGCCGGATTTCCGGCCCTTGATCAGGCGGGGCAGCAGGCGGGCGGTGCCGGTCTGCCAGACGATGATGTCGATCGCGCCGCCCTTGCGGCGGACCTTCGCGCGGCGGTTGGCGAGGTCCAGGTCCTCAATGTTGAGCGCGAGGACTTCCCCGGCCCGGGCGGCGGTCTCATACAGCATCCGCCACAGCGTCTTCTCGCGCAGGCCGACGTCATTGCGGGCCAGCAGCGACTCGATGCCGGCGCGGGACAGGGGCCCGGGCCCTGTCCGGGGGGATCCGGCGGCGCCGCAGCGGCCGGGTGGGATCGGTGGCGCGCCAGCCCTGCGCGGCCCAGTAGCCGAACGCGGAGCGGAACACGTCGATCGCCCGGTTGTAGGTGGCCGGCGCCCGCTGGCCCCAGGTCTCCTCGATCCAGGCCCGGATCTCCTCGTCCCCGGGCGCGCCGGGCCCGGTGCCCGCGCCGAAGCGGTCCCGGAACCGGCGCAGCGTCGCGGCGTACTGCCGGTGCGTGCCGCGGGACTCTGGCCGGCCGATCGTGGCGAGGAACGCCCCGATCGCGGTGCCGATCGTGACGGTGCAGCTGTCCTGCCGGATCGGGGTCACGGTGCCTACGGTCATAGCCGCTGCACGATCCTGGCCCATAGCCCGGCGGGGACCCGGCCGCCGTGGCGTTCGAGGCCGAGCTGGTTCTTCAGCGTCCAGATGATCGCCCCGGCCCGCTGCCGCAGCCAGTTCGGGAAGTAGCGGGGGACCTTCTCGTCTTTGCGGCCGGCCGGATCAGGGCCAGGCCCAGGTCGCCGCTGGCGAAGAAGGCCTCGGTCTCCTGTCCGGACAGGCCCTTGTCAGTGACGACGGCGGTGCCGGGCGCCGGGCGGTTGGCGGGCTGGTCCTTAAGCATCTGCCGGGCCTGCTCGCGTTCGCCGAAGAGCTTGGGATTGGCCAGGCCGAAGCCGGTGACGGTGCCGTCGCAGGTGCAGATGAGCAGCAGCTTGGCCCCCCAGTACCAGCGCGAGTGGCTGGGGCAGTACCCGTAGCCCGCCCAGCCGTACAGGTCAGAGCGCTTCGCGGTGACCGCGGACTGCCCGCACGGGACGGGCGTGGCGTCCATCAGCCGCAGCATCTCCGCGCTGCCCGGGGTGTGATCGGCCAGCCACCGCAGTGCCGCCTCCATCAGCGGCGCGAGTGCCTTGACCCGGTCGTTGTACTCGCTCTGGCCCAGCAGCCGCGGGAACAGGTGCCCCACCTGCCTGGCCGCGGCGCGCAGCCAGTGCCGCTCATCGTCATAGCGCAGCAGCACCTGCGCCACGGCCAGGCACACCAGCTCAGCGTCGGTCACCTCCGGCGGGCGGCCCGGGCCGGACCTGGCAAAGCCGGAAGAAGGAATGATCCGGTCGGTCAGTTCCACGTAAAGTGCGGTCAGGAGAGTGTCCAGGTCGGCGATCACGGGTGGGCTCCAGGGTCCGGACGTGTGTAGACACGCCGATTCTGGACACTCTTCACTTACCAGTCACGGATCGCTCGCGGCGCGTTGCTGCGCTTCTTCCCCACCGGCCCCTGAATTACCGGTCAACGATCTAGGAAACATGGGCAGCCTTGCGGGGCTGCTGGGCTTTGATGCTGCGGACCGCCTGGGTGGTGGTCCGCCGGACGGTACGGACATCGTCGCTGGCCAGCTCGATGCTGAGGGTGTTCTCGGCAACGTGGACGGTGACGACCTGGCGGGCGTGGATCCGGCCGAGGGCGATTTTCTGGCCGACGACCATGATGACGCCGGTGTTGCTGGCGACCCGTTGCACGGTGACCGGTTCGGCTGATGGCCGTGGCGGCGGCCCGGCGGGGCGGGCGCCGCGGACTTTGCGGGCCTGGTCCCAGGTCAGCGGGCTGGGCTGGGTGCGCAGCAGCTCGCGGGTGGCGGGGTCGAAGAACATCAGGGTCTTGTCCTCGATGCGGATAGAGACGTTGCGGCCAGCGAGGATTTCCCCGGCTGCGACGTACTGGCCAGCGAGGTGAACAGCACCGTTCTTGCTGACGATCCGGTCGGCCTCAAGCGCGGCCCCGGGCTCGGCCGGGGGCAGCGGCGGCGGCCCGGCAGACCGTCCTCCCTGAGCGGCCAGGCTGGCCAGGTCGGCCGCGGACAGGTGGGAGCGCAGGGACTTGACCCGGGCCCCGCCGATCGTCAGGTGGATGACGTCGGCGGCCGCCCAGAAGGTGACCGTCATCCCCGATCGGTGCGGGCCGAGCCAGAACTGCCGCCGGGCGACCTGCATGTTCCCGCTGACCGGACCACCCGCTCGAACTCCACAGGGCCGCCCCGATAAGCAGCAGGCTTGCTTTCGGGAACCGGTCCGCTCGCTGCACCCGCGGCGGGCGGCGGTGGGTCAGCGGGCACCGGCGGGACCGGTGCCAAGGCGATGACGGCGGGCAGCCGCAGCAGCAGTAGTTGCTGCTCGGCCTGCGCCGCCGCCGTGCTGAACCGGTCTGCCGGTGCGGCCATGGCGATCGCCTGATGCGGCCGCGTGGTGTTGTATTCAGTGACCCACCCGTCGATCGCAGCCTGCGCGGCGGCCAGGTCCGCGAACGGCACGGCATCGTCGAGAAGCTCCCGGCGCAGACTGCCATGGAACCGCTCGATCTTCCCTGTCGTGGTCGGATGGCGGGGCTGGGTCAGCCGGTGGGTGATGGCGTTGTCCCGGCAGATCCGGTCGAACAGTACCTCGCCGCCCTTCCCGAACCGGTCAGTGAACTGCTTGCCGTTGTCGGTGAGCACCTCACCGGGAACCCCGAACGCTCGCAGCGCGGCGGCGAACGCCAGGCACACCGCCCGGCCCGTCGCCCGGACCACGACCTGGCAGATCACACAAAACCGGGAATGATCATCGACACCCGTGACCAGCTTGGCCTCGGTCCCGTCGGCCAGGAAGATCCCGCTGACCAGATCCATCTGCCACAACGCCATCGGCGCGTCCCGCTCCCACCGCACGTAACTGTCCCGGGGACGCTTACGGGGCTGCGGCTCGATCAGCCCGTGCCGGACCAGAACCCGGTAGACACCCATCCGTGACGGCACCGGCATCACCCCGGCCCGGCCCAGCTCATGCACCAGCCGCACCGGCCCCCATTTCGGGTGCTCACGGCGCAGCTCGCACACCGCCGCCTCCACCTCCGCGCTGGCCTGATGCGGGCACGACTCCGGCCGCCGGGACCGGTCCATCAGCCCGCCCAGCCCACTGTCCTCATACCGGCGGATCCAGGCATGCACGCTCTGCCGCGACACCCCGTACCGGTCAGCGACCTCACTCACCGGAACACCCCGGCGGCATCCAGCACAGCCCGGTACCGCTGCTCGACAACCGACAACCTGACCAGTGCCAATCCCGGCCTCCCGCCACATGACGCCCGCAAGCAACATGCGACAGACAAGCCGACTCACAGCACATCTGTAAGCCATCTACTGGGATTGACGTGACAAGCATCTACCGAGACAGGACACGAATTGACCTGGCCCATTGCCGAATTGAGCTGTTATGGATCAAGGCGGCTCCGCTGCGCTCCGCCGCTGGCCCGGCGTCAGCGCCGGGCTCAGCCTTGGGAGGCCCGCCCGGCGCACGCCGGGCCACGCATCGCCGGGACCCGCAGACGAAGGTGGCTCAGCGGGCAACCACCGGGTGCAGCGACGAGCCGTCTTCCCCGGGCTCCCGGTTGTCCAGGTCGCGGCCACCGCGTCAATGGCGGCCCTACCCCACTGTCGCACGCGCCGTGCTCGACCACCAGGTCCCGGCGATCACTCTGAGGGATCCGGGCGCTACCGCGCACCCGGGGCTGCCGCCCCGGACCCCGCGTCTATGGGCTCGGCCGCCCCTCGTTTTGACCACCCTGCTGCCTGCGCGGCACGCGCCGTCGCTTCTGATGAAACCCGCGCGGGGACACCCCGCACCCCGGCTTCAGGCTGGCCACCTGGCCCACGACGACGCGCTCGGCACGACCGGGGAAATGTGCAAGGGGACTCCCCCATTCCCGCCGCCCCCGCAATTATGGATCGCCTCCGGATGGCGTCAAGCCCGTCCGTGCCCGCAGGGCAACCGCAGCCGGTCAAAGTGCCTGGTCAACGTACACGCGAAGACAGGCTTGACTCTCTCCTCCGGCTCACGTGTTTGGCGGCGGTCAGGGAATGGGGGAGGTCTGGCAGGACCTACCGGCCAGGCCACCAACCGGCCCGTGATGCCGGAACAGCCAGATCTTTTTTAGGCACCCGATGCGACACGGAACAGGGAGTGCTCAAGACTAGGTGGCCCCCGGAAGCGAGACCGGCCACCCCGAAGTTACGCTCGCCCAAAACCCAGTCTAGTAGGGGAGGTCCGGCCATGGCGTGGCGGCTAGAAGGAACGTATATCGAGAACTGCAATTGCGATGTGGTCTGCCCCTGTGGCGCATCAGCGTTCGCAGCACCCGCAGACTATGACCGCTGCAACGCGGTGCTGGCATGGCACATCGATTCCGGACACGTCGACGAAACCAACGTAAGCGACCGGAGCGTGGTCCTGGTGCTCGACGCTCCGAAGCAGATGTCTGAAGGCAACTGGCGGATCGGGATGTTCATGGACGACCGGGCCAGCGAGGAGCAGATCGAGAAGCTCGGAGCCATCTTCGCGGGGCAGATGGGCGGTCCCATGGCCAATCTCGTCCCGCTCGTTAGCGAGAACCTCGGCATGGAGGTGGCGCCCATCGAGCACGTCGATGACGGTCGCCGCCACCGGGTCAGGGTTGGGGAGACCGTGGCGGTAGACATCGAGGACGTAGTGTCGCCGTTCGATCCCGAAGGGCCACCGCCAAAAATCACCGGGACCAGGCACCCGGCTAACTCCGATCTGACTCCGGCCAGGACTCTCTCCGCCCGGATCCGGGGCCTCGGAATCGAGTACTCCGCCGATGGTCAGAGCGGATTCTCAACGCCGTTCTCCTGGTCCAGCTGATCACACTGCCGTCTCGGAGGCCGGGGAGGTTGAGGTCAAACCTGCCTTGTAGAGCCGCCGCGTAGCAATGCCGCGAGGTTAAGGATCTGGTCTTCCGGTGTCGGGTCGATGGGGAGCGGGGATGACTGAGCTAGCGATGCCTCGGCCGCCCGAGGACACGCCGCGGTCGGCCTATCGCGTGCTGGAACGGCGAGTCACCGTGACGACGGCGGCGGTGCTGCTGGCGCTGGCCGGGTTGGCTTGGTGGCGCACGGTGGGCCAGTCGGGCTCGATGACGGCGATGGTGCAGGGCTTCGCGCACGTCGGGGTCGCGATGCCGTTCGACATGACCGTTCCGGTCTTCATGGCCATGTGGACGACCATGATGATCGCGATGATGTTCCCGGCCGTGGCCCCGATCGTCCTGATGCACCGGCTGGTCACGCGCCGCCGCGGCGAGGGCCTGGCGCCGACCTTCGCCTTCGGCGCCTCGTATCTGGTGGTGTGGTCCTTGGTTGGCCTGGTCCCGCTGGCGGTGCTGATCGGTTTCCGGCAGGTGACACATGATTCGGCGTGGCTGGACCGGGCGGGCGGGCTCGTGCTGCTCCTGGCGGGCCTCTACCAGTTCAGCCGGTGGAAAACGACCTGCTTGCGGGCCTGCCGGACCCCGCTGAGCTTCCTCCTGACACACAACTTCGGGGGCGGGCTGGCCGGGGCTTTCCGGGTGGGCCTGTCGCATGGCCTGTATTGCCTGGGTTGCTGCTGGGCGCTGATGGCGGTGCTGTTCACCGTCGGTCTGATGAACCTGGCCTGGATGGCTGGCATCGCCCTGGTCTTCCTGGCCGAGAAGAACTGGCGGCATGGCGTAGGCCTGACCCGGCTCATCGGCATCGCAACAGTGCTCTTCGCCATTGCGGTGCTCATCCACCCCTCGCTCCTGGCCACGGTGGCCCCGTTCAAGGCCTCGCCGCCGATGCCGATGAACGGGTGACGCTCCAGCACCCGCAGCGGGTCAGCCGGACGGCTGCTGAGATTAATTTGCTGGCGACCAACGTGGGGGCGCGGTCCCGGCGCCGGTGCAAGGTCCGGTGGTGGCGCCGCCTGTTAACCAGCGCTATCGCGCACCCGGCGCTCGCCGCCCCGGATCCGCGGTATGGGCCTCGGCGCCCCTCAGGACGACCACCCCTGCGTCCTGCGCGGACCCGGCAGGATCTTCCCTGCACCAGCGCGGGGGACACCCCGCATCCCCGGGTCAGCCGTGGCCAAGTCCACGATCCTTGCGGCCAGGTCATCATTACCGGTGCCGTACAGCAAGAAGTACAGCAACGCGCTCGCGCAGCCGCCAGCCTCAGCGGACACCTGCACCCGCCGCGAGCTGGGATGGCAGCCAAACGCGCAGCGGCGCCGTTAGTTCGGGACGAAGAGGCCGCTGGTTCAAATCCGGCCACCTGGCCCAGGTCAAGGCTAGTGCCGCCTCGCCCGGCGTGGTGACATAAGCGGCGGAGCTGCCTACTTCCGCTCGTAGGTCTTAACCACGACCTTGCCTTTTTCGTCTACGTCGAACTCAAATACCGCGGCGATGCCGTTGAGCCGCGCCAGTCGCTCCGAGGTGGTCTGGGGGTAGAGGGCCCCGCGCCAGGACACCGCCATGCTGTGACCGGTGAACCGGCCAACGCCCTGCCCCCGCCAGGTCTCCGTCTCGCCGTCATCGGTCATGACGACCCCCTGGCCCTGGCCGAAGAAGGTCCCGTCCAGCCGGGTCACCGAGACCCAGGTGCCCGTGTCGCTCACGGGGATGCCCAGCAGGATCCCGCTCAACTGGAACGATGTCTCGACCTTCGGGCCAGCGCCCTCGTCAGGCAGCACGCGCGTCCCCGTGATCTGGCCCGTCTCCTCGGCGAGCTGGTCACCAAGCATGCTGCGAACCTCCTCGTACGCTCACCGCTCGTGACCTTTCGTCGTAAACCGCCCGGCCCTGGCCGGAACCTCCCAGCCGTGATGTTCGCGACGTAGCCGCACGTCCATCGGGCACCGCACGGGCATCGGTACGTGCAATCGAGCCAGCCGCGGTCACGTTCAACGGCGTGAGGCCACCGAAGCCGCTCACATCGCTCGCAGGTGTCCCCGTAGGGAGTCGTGGCGGCCATGTCGCCGACAGCGTCAAGGAGGGCGGCCAATTCGGTGCCCCGTTCTCCTGCCTGCCCGGCCAGGTCGCTGAGCGCGCAGCGCAGCGCCGGATAAGCAGGCAGCGAGGAAAGCAGCTCGTGATTGAAGCTGCGGGCCACCTGTTCGTAGGTCACTGGTGCATGGGTCATCGCGGTGTCCTCCCGGCTCTGGTGCCGCGCTGGGGGTTCGTGCGCCGCGCGGACGACAGCCGCTGTGCCCGCACCTCGGTCTGGTACAGGGTGAGGCCGACGCTTCCCCACAGCGCCACGATGGCGGCCTGGACGGCGGCGACGTGGCGGACGTGGTCGGCTCCGCACAGGCCGCAGTGGGTGTTCTCGGCGGGCATGCGCGGCAACGGCACCACGGTCCGCGGTTGCGTGTCACCGTCTGCCCTCGCGCGCGCGTACGTGTAGAAGGCCGAAAGTGACCCCGCAAAGCCCGCAACATGCCTGTTGACCTGCGAAAAGAGCGCTCCGAAAGGCAAAAATCAAACCCCGCAGCAAGAAACGGATAACCCGCAAACCCCGCAGTGTTGCGGGGTTTGCGGGGTTTAGCGTTTGGGCCAGAAGCTAAACCCCGCAAGGTTTTCCAGCCCCTGACCTGCGGTTTGCGGGGTTTGCGGGGTGTAAATCTCGCGCGCGCACGGGACGCTTTCCGTCTCGTCGCGGCGGAGATCGTGCCCGCACACCCCGCGAAGCCTGGCGCTTATCCGGCCCATTCCTCGACGCGCCAGGTGCGGATCTTGCTGTGCTTGTCCTGCTCGCTGCGCAAAACATAAGACGCGCGGTAGCGGTCGATCTGCCCGGTGAGCAGCTTGCCCAGGGACTTCGGGGTGGGGAACCGGCCGCGGCCGTCAGTGACGAAGCAGCCGTCCCACGGATCATGCTCGCTGAGCGGCACGTCCGCGGACAGGCGCACTTCGTTGCTCGTCAGCCACCTGTCGCCGTGCAGCTTGTGCCATTGGGCGAAAAACGCCGCCCAGGTCGCCTCTTCCTCGTCGATGTCCCTCACGGTCTCCACATTGGCGAGGAAGCCGCCGATGCCGTGATGGGCGAGGAAGCCGCCGACCGCCTCGGCCCACGGCGTGAACTGCCGCATGGTCAGCCCCTCGCGGCGCGGGGCCCCGTTTCGTGTCCAGTCGGCGACGAGGACCAGGAGGTGCCAGAGCACCTGCCGCTGGTTGGCGGGGGTGAGAATCCACTGGTCGAGGCTGGGGATCTGGAAGCCGGTGCGTTCCTCGGGCCGCGGCATGTTGGGGTTGAGGCTGACCAGGACGGACCGGGTACGCATATCACCGCCGAGGCGGAGGTTGTTGCCGGTCGCGGTCCACACCCGGTCGTTGGCGAACGCTGCTGTCGAGTTCTTGCCGAGCAGCCGGTCAGCCCACGTGCGGTCGGTGATGAGCCGGGCCAGGACGGGTGAATCGATGACGGTACCTTCGGCGAGGTTGTCGAAGATGATCGTGCCTACCGGGTCGGCGAGCACCGACGTGATCGCCTTCCGCAGCTCCTCATCTGAGTGCGTCCAGGTCAGCACGCGCTGGCCGTACAGCATTCCGAGCCCGCAGGTGAGGATGGTCTTCCCCGAGCCCGGCATCGTGGACGTGACGACGCCGAACGGGATGAGCGTCCGCAGGTAACTGCGGAGAATCGGTGTCACCAGGAGACCGGCATAGTTGGCCTTATCCGCCTCGCTCACCCACGGGAAGTCACCGAGGAAACGCCCGAGCAGAAACTCCCGGGCAGCCCTAACCTGCTTTTTGGACGGCTGGCCCGGCACCGGATCAAGGGGCACCTTGCTGGCGAGATAAAGGCTGGTTGCCGGGTCATAGCCGGGCTGCTGAAGCAGCCTCCCGTCTGGCCTTAGGACGGGAGCGCCGACGATGCCGAACAGCGGCCGGAGCCGGGGCCATTCCTTCGGCTCGAGCGCCGCTCCGAGGACGGCATTCGGTGGCGTGACCTCCTCCGGATACGTCTCTGTGCCGCCGTCTGCCCTGCGGGTCTTCACCTGGAAGGTGTACGTGTGCGCCGCGAGGAGCGCCGCGAGCCCAGGTGCCCTGACCTCGCTGGCCGTCACCGGGAGCGGTGAGTCCTCACCACCGGTCACCGCGCCAGGGGTGCCCGACACCCTCTCCACCACGACGACGCTGCCGTTGCTGACATAGGTGCCCGGTATCGTGCCCGCGTCGATCGCCGACCGCAGAGCACGGATGCTCGCGGGCCCAGTGGGTGCCTCGATCTCGGGCTTGTCACCCAAATTCCTGCCGCCCGGGGAGGCAACGATGACAGGGTGCAGTTCGCGCACGACGGCGCCGCATGTCGCGTTCGCCGCGCTGAGGGCCTGCTGGTAACGCGGTCCTTCGGTGCCGCAGCCAGGGCACATTCCGGTGTCGGCGATCGTGCCGCCGCAACGGCACTGGACACTCACGCGGCAGCCCGTTCACGTGAGCGCGCGTCCCGCTCGGCGACGGCTGCGCGGACCGCGGCCAGGATCTTCTCCGCCTGCTCGGCGGGATACCACCCGGCCGTGTATGAGTAGCAGACCGGCAGGCACGGCGGGTGCCAGTGGCCGGCCGGGCCGGCGAGGTGCACCATACCCGGCGCAGGCAGGCCCAGGGGATCCCACGACGCGCGAGCACGAGTGAGCATCCCGGCCGGCGTGAGGTCGGCAGGCCGGGGATCGCCGAAGTGTGCGCGGCCGGCTCCTCCCCAGCGGCGCAACTCATACTCGTCGCAGGACTCGCCGCCACGCGATGCCGGACCCGCGACAACATGCCAGCCGGCGGCCAGGTCGGCAGACGCGCGCTCATACCCTTCGTAGTCGCCGAGAGCCCGGCCGCGCTCGAATGCCTCACGGGAGAGCCGACGCCGGTATTCAGCCTCGGCCAGCGGATCCGGCAGAGCCTCGAGCAGGCTCACAGCATCCGGGCTCACGCTGCCGCTCCCGAGTCAGTGCAGCCATACGCGCGGGCGACCACGACCACGATCCAGTGACCGCACGGCAGCCTCCGCGTGCCGGTCACTCCGGCCAGCTCCCTGGCGCGCCCCAGGTGCGGGCTGCCGCATTGCGGGCAGCGGCAGAGGTAGTGCCACATTTTGCGGTGGGCGCAGGGCAGTAGCAGGCTCACCCGGCAGGTGATTGCTTCGCGCCGCCGTGCCGCACGCCGCCGGCCCTTGCCAGGTGTTACATTTGCGGCGGTGATGGTGACGCTGTTAGCGGCGTTTGGGCCGCCTTCCCGGCTGGGAACCGGGGGGCGGCCTTTCACATTGTCAGGCGGCATTGACGTCACCGCCCACCAGGAGAGCGGCCAGCTCGCGGCGCTGCGCAGACGTCGGGGCCGGATCAGACGCGATCCAGTCGCGGAGATAGTCGCGAGCACGGCTCGCGTAGTAATCGCGGCGCAGCGACTCGATGAATTCGGGCGGGGCGCCGCCGCGGGTGGCACGGGCCAGTCGTCCGCGGATGACGGTAGGGCGATCCACTGGGACCTCCGGGCATGGATATTTCCACGCCCTCGCGAGGCGACTACTGAGCTACGGGCGGGGCACCTGGGCATCGGCCCGGCGTCACATCCGGCCACGCGCTCGGAGTTCATAGTAGTCCTCACCTAGGCGTTCTCGATATGGCTGATGTCCATCGTGATCGGCGTGCTGTCGTCACCCGTGATGCCCTGGTGATCGGCGAACGCGAACGCGACGATGATGAATTCGTCCTCGTGGCGCTTCCAGTGCCGCCCGCAGCTCCCGCAGGTGAACTCGAACGTGTTCAGACCGTCGGCAGCGTGGAAGCTAGTGACGGGTGCGATTTCCATGCGCGAGTCCCAGGTGATCCGGATCGGGTGCTCGCCGGCCGCGGGCTGCAGCTGCAACGGGGGCTTGAACCGGACGGGGTCGTGCTTACCGCGCCCGGTGCAGACGACCCGGACATTGCCCGGCGGCCGTGGCTTGCGGCGAGGACGAGACACCGGGGATCTCCTGCTCAGGGGATATGCGGGGGAAAGCGATCAGGCGACCGGACGAGTCTCGGGACCGGCCGGCGCCTGCTCCGTGATGAGCTGGTCGACGTAGGCCCTCAGCGAGTCGTACGGCACACGCCGGCTGCCGCCGACCTTTACTGACACCACCTTGCCGCGGCGGATCAGCTCGAACATGCGCGCCCTGCCGATCCTGATCTGAGCAGCTGCCTCCTCGACCGACAGGAGCAGGGGCGCGGGCGGGGACTCGGGCAGGGGTGCGGGCAGGGGGGTGGACATTACGGGTACCTCCTCGGCGTTCACCCGAAGGCGCGTGTAGCGACTAAGGACTGTCGACGTGACATGCATATGTGTATCAGGCGGACCATCCTGGACGCAACACGGTGCGCACTGTACTGTTATGCGCGTCATGAATGATCGTGTGCAGACGGACATGCCGTCACCAGAGCAGCGGGCCGGCCAGCAGATCCGGCTACTAAGGCAGCGCCGGGGCTGGTCTCAGCAAGAGGTAGCAGAGAGGATGCGTGCTTACGGCTATGACTGGAGTCAGGCCATCGTCACGCGACTGGAAGCCGCCACCCGGCCCACCCGGCTAAACGAGCTCGCCGACCTGGCTCTCCTGTTCGGGGTCCCGGTATTGGAGCTTCTCGGATTCGGCCCACCGGAGGACTTTGACGCCGCCGAGCGGGAGATCGGTGAACTTCTTACGACGCACACCCGCCTGCGCGAAAAGCTTTCCCATGATCAGTCGCTTGCTCACGCACTACAGGCGAGGGCCGCGAGCGCGCAGCAGGAAGAGGCCGAAACGGCGGCGGCCCTACTCCGGATCGATGCCCGCATAGAAGTGCTGGCCAGCCGGCATCCGCGGTACAAGCATCTAGCCGGCGGCTTCGAGGGCCTTGTCGACGCCGTGATCAGGGTCCACGACACCGAGGGGCCGGCGGGCGGAGAACAGTGACCAAGCGCGGCCGGCGCGGTGGCGGCACGGTGTTCTACGACAAGTCCCGGGGCCGCTACGTCGGTCAGCTCTCGCTCGGCTTCGATGACGAGGGCAACCGGAAGCGCGGCCCGAAGGTGTACGGGAAAACCGCCGCCGAGTGCTGGGATCAGCTCGATGGCCAGCGCGCGGAACTGAAGGAGGCCGGCCGTATAGCGCCGCGTGACCTGACAGTCGCCCACCTGGTGAACGATCTAATGGCGCATCCCCCGGCACGGTAGAAAAGCCCGCTTACCTTGCAGCAAAACCAGCTCCACGCCGACCGCATCATCGCGAAGCTCGGGAAGATCAAGGTCGCCCGGCTTACCGTCACTCAGGTGGAGCGGCTCCTCGAGGGCATGGCGGCCGGCGGGTACGCCGCCGACACCATGGGCCGCACGCGGTCGCTGCTGCGCCTTGCCATCCGGCGCGCTCAGCGGGACGGCCGGATTCTCCGGAACGTGGCAGAACTGGCCGAGATCCCCGCTGGCCCCCGCAGGCAATCGAAGTCGATGACGCTTCCCCAGATCCGCGCCCTGCTTAGCCTCAAACTGAACACGTGGTGGCGTGCCTACATCGTGACCGCGCTTATGTGCGGCCTGAGACCCGGCGAGCTGCTGGGGCTCCGATGGGAGGACGTCGATTTCAGGGCAGGCGTGATCAGGGTACGTAAGTGCCTCAAGGCGCTGCCGGATCCGGAGACCGGTAAGCGGCGGCTTGTCCTGGAGGAGCTGAAGACAGAGCGGTCCAGGCGCACGATCAGGATGCCCCGGCATGTGGTGACGGGCCTCCAGGCGCTGCGCAGGGACCAGGCGGCGAAGAGGCTCCAGCTCGGCGAGCTGTACGACGTTCGCGGCCTCGGGATCGTGTTCTGCGATGACGCCGGCGCCCCTCGGTGGCCGCAGGATGTACGGAAGTACTTCATCATCCTGTGCGACCGCGCCGGTATCGGGAAGAACTGGACGCCCCGGGAGCAGCGGCATACGTTCGTTTCGGTCCTGTCCGCCTCGGGTGTGAGCATCGAGGACATTGCCGATGCCGTGGGGCACGTCAACTCGACGGTCACCAAGACGACATACCGGCATCAGATCGTGGACGAGGTCACCGCAGTGGCAACCGCGATGGACGCCATCTTCGGCGACGCTAGCAGTTCCAAGGGCGTTAGGCTCCCTGGCTAGGCTCCCGGCCTACCGATTTTCATCCCGTGACCTGCGGCGATGCCTCATCTGCGTCAGCCCATGTGGGGATAACGGTAGTCCGTGGGCGGCACGAACAGCTCCTTGATCGAGCGCGGACTGGTCCAGCGGATGAGGTTGAACACCGAACCGGCCTTGTCGTTGGTGCCGCTGGCCCGCGCGCCGCCGAACGGCTGCTGGCCGACCACCGCCCCGGTGGGCTTGTCGTTGATGTAGAAGTTCCCGGCGGAGAACCGGAGCCGCTCGGCCGCCTCGCTGATCGCGGACCGGTCCTGGGCCAGGATCGCCCCGGTCAGCGCGTACGGCGCTACGTCGGCCGCCTGCGCCAGCATGTCCGCGTAGGCCTCGTCCGGGTACGGGTAGACGGCCAGGATCGGCCCGAAGTATTCGGTGCGGAACACCTCGTCGGCCGGGTCGGTGCACTCCAGCACGGTGGGCGACACGAAATAGCCCTCCCGGTCGTCGGTCCGGCCGCCGGTCAGCACCGTGACCGCGGGACGGTTGCGGGCCCGCTCGAAGGCGGCGGCGTGCTTGGCCAGCGCCCGGGCATCGATCACCGCCCCCATAAACAGGGACAGGTCGGCGGAAACATCCCCCATGGTCAGCGACTCGACCTGGTCGACGAAGTCGTCGCGGCGCCGCTCCCACATCGACCGGGGCACGTAGGCCCGGGACGAGGCGGAGCACTTCTGGCCCTGGTACTCATATGAGCCGCGGATCAGCGTCGTGGCCAGGATGTCCGCATCGGCCGAGGGGTGCACGACCACGAAGTCCTTGCCGCCGGTCTCGCCCACGAGCCGCGGGTAGCCGCGGTAGCCGGTGATGTTCTCGCCGACCGCGCGCCATAGCTGCTGGAATGTCGCGGTCGAGCCGGTGAAGTGGATGCCCGCCAAATCGGGGTGCGGGAGCGCCACCCGGGACACCGCCTGGCCGTCCCCGGTGACCATGTTGATCACTCCGGGCGGCAGCCCGGCCGCCTCCAGCAGCCGCATCGTGTAGTGGGCGGCCAGCTGCTGGGTGGGTGACGGCTTCCAGATGACCACGTTGCCCATCAGCGCGGGCGCGGTCGGCAGGTTGGCGGCGATCGAGGTGAAGTTGAACGGGGTGATCGCGACGACGAACCCCTCCAGCGGCCGGTACTCCATCCGGTTCCACGCGCCCGGGGCGGACTGCGGCTG
>Ga0302181_10000533_pt1 | contig 30701 bp, 30 predicted proteins | sample I_Palsa_E3_3_FD_198786 | JGI IMG/M metagenome (GOLD analysis project Ga0302181, IMG submission 198786) | Peat permafrost microbial communities from Stordalen Mire near Abisko, Sweden - I_Palsa_E3_3 | ecosystem: Environmental > Terrestrial > Soil > Palsa > Peat permafrost | place: Sweden...
CTCCACCGATGGCACCCAGAGCAAACGTACGCCCGTTGACCATCCTTCTGCTAACTCTTGCAAGCAGGAAGGGCAACCGTTTCGGCTTCCTCAGCCGCACCCGGTGGACGATCTGACGTCGCCCATAACGGCGGATATCGGACGCTCGCTTCAAAGCTGCAGTTACAGTCCGTCACGAAGCTCGCAGTCCTCCCCATGCCAGGTCCGTTGCTGCTGCAGCAGCTTCTCGCCTAAATGTCGCAAGCGCCATTTAGGCGACATGGGATCTGAGAAAGCGACATCGCAGATGAGAACCTACATACAGCCTGCAGGTTCTCATGTTTGATGTCCCTTGAAGCTGCGTTGAGCTGCGGTCCTGCTGGGTTCTCATCGATTTTGTCCGCTGGGTTTTCTCACCGTTCTGTCATTTTCTTCGGCGGTTTGCTGCCGGGCGGGGGCCGGGTAGCTGCCCGGCGGCCGGCGGCAGGGTGTTCAGCTCGGCCCGCTGCGGCTGGGAGGGTCCCGGAGAGAAACTGGGAGGGTCCCGGAGAGAAATAGGCTTGCGTTGCTGCGGCCGCTGCCAGAGTCTTATGCTCGTGCGGATGGCTGAGTGCATGGTGCCGGTGCGGTTCCGCTACTGTGGCGGGGAGTACCTGCCCCTGAGGCTGTGACGTGGCGGGCGGTCCGGTCCGGCTCGTTCAAGCGGCCGGGTTCCTTGATGAGCGGTACCAGGGCAGGGCACGCGCCATCTCGGAACTTGGCGGGGGTGACTGGTCCCGGGCATTTTCGTTCCGGCTTGACGGATGTGACCTGGTTGCCCGGTTCGGGCGCTATGGCGAAGACTTCGCCAAGGACCAGGAGGCGATGGCGTTCGCCGGACCGGACCTTCCTGTGCCCAAGGTGCTAGAGGTGGGCAACGCGCTGGGCGGGGCTTACGCGATCTCCGAGCGCCACTTCGGGCTGTTCCTGGAAAACCTGGATGAACCACGCTGGCGCCGGCTGCTTCCGGCCATTTTGCGCGGGCTTGACCACCTGCGGCATCTCCAGGTTCCTGCCGCCAGTCAGGTTCCGTCTGCCGCTGGCGGCCCGGCCATCACGATGAGCTGGCGGGAATGGCTAATGGAAGGGCTCGAGGACCGGCCTGGCCAGCGAGTGGCCGGCTGGCGAGCGGTCCTCGCCGGGTCGGCCGACCTCGACGATACCTTCGTCGCTGGCGAACGGGCCTTCGCGGCGTTGCTGGATACCTGCCCGGAGATCCGCCACGTGCTGCATATCGACCTGCTTAACCGCAACGTGCTCGTGGCCGGTGACGGTTCCCGGCTCGTGGCGGTCTTTGACTGGGGATGCTCCGCCTACGGCGACTTTCTCTACGAAGTCGCCTGGTTCACCTTCTGGGCCCCATGGCATGCGGGCCTGGCCGCCATCGACTTCCGGTCCGTGATGCGCGGGCACTACGACGCCACCGGCCTCGACGTTCCCTTCTTCGACGAACGCCTGCGCTGCTATGAGCTTCACATCGGCCTCACCCACCTGGCCTACTGCGCGTTTGCTGGCGGACGCGAAGAGGACCTGCACGCGGTCGCCCTGCGCACGCGCGAGATCCTCGAAGCTGGCAATGCCAGCTGAGCCGCCGCCCTGGGCACCTCCCGAAATGACAGCCAGGCCTGGGTCTGCGGAGGGTCTCATCGGTTTGCCGGCTGGGTTCTTCTTACCGGTTTTGCGTTTTCCTCGGTGGCCTGCTGGCGGGCCGTGGCGTGGAGCTGCCCGGCTGCTTGCAGCAGGTCGCCGAGCTCGGGCTGGGTGAGGCGGTAGTAGACGGCGCGGCCTTGCGTCCGGCTGGTGATCAGGCCGGCTTGCCTGAGCCTGGTCAGGTGGGCGGAGATGTTGGCCTGGGAGCCGCCGAGCTGAGCGGCCAGATCGGTGATGCGCTGTTCGCCGGTTTGCAGGGTGAGCAGGATGGCCAGCCGGGTGGGGTTGGCCAGCAAGCGGAACAGGGTGGCGGCCTGCCGGGCGGGCGCGGCGTCGGGTCCCAGGCTGGAGGCCCGGAGGGTGACCGCGATGGCAGCCAGTGGCATCCTCGGCGCCGGGCTGAGTGGCGTCTTGCGGTGGCCATGTTGCTGGATCTTCGGGCAGGCGGCGCCCCCGGTAGGACCAGGGATCGGAGAAGCTGGTCCTACCGGGAAGCCTTCACGAGTGCATCGTCATATAGGCGAGCACCTTGTCCAGCTCGTCGTTCTCCTCATAGAGATCCGAGCCGGGGTCGTCATCTGACACCCGGAAAACCCCGTAACGCTTATCGAAGAAGACGCTCCACTGCGGGTTGGACCGGACGAAGTCCTGCAGACGGGCGATCTGCTGGGGTGTCAACGGGTTGCTCATGCGGCCCTGCCTGGCTCGGAGTGGCATTCATACTCCCGGCAGCATACCTAACTCGTATCTACTCGTCTAGATACGTAGGAGGTTGACCTGCGACAACTAGAGTTGATCATGTGGCAGATGGCCGGATTGACCCCCTAGCCCCGACACCTCCCTACCGGCAGATAGCGGAGATCCTGAGGCTGCGGATCGAATCCGGCCAATACCCGCCGGACACCCGCATCCCCACTGAAAGCGAGCTCGTCGAGACCTTCGAAGTTGCCCGTACCACGGCTAGACGCGCCGTCAGCGTCCTCCGCGATGCCGGCCTCGTCTACACCGTGCCTCAACGCGGCACCTACGTCACCGCCCCCGCCCGCTAGCCGCTATCGCTCGATCACGTGCCGCAGGAGCCTGAACTGCAGCGTAGAGACGGGCAGATTGCTGACTTCATGGGCCTCGGAGCCGGCTTGGCAAGCATGGCGGCCCACACGCAGTCGAGCCAGTTCTGTACGCGCGAGAGCTGGCGGGCAGGTGTTCTTCTGGCCGCCAAAGACGTGCACGTCTTGGCGGGCCGTGCTCGGGTCCTACCCTCCGCACCTACATCACCAGCCGGCGCACCACCGGGACGGCGGCGGGCAAGATCAGCTGAGCCAAACCAGCGCTAGCGCCATCGAGTACCTTCCGGGGATGACCTGCGGCGGCCCTGGCAGTGCACGAAGACCACCGATGAGGCCGGATCACGCCGATGCTGCCGGGTCAGGCCATGTATCTCCCGACTTCCCTCAGCCTGCACCGGACTGCGCCCGCGCTGTCCGCAGGGCCTCGACATCATCGCTAGGAAACGCCCGGCCCCACTGAGCGCGATAGCTGTCCTCGCCGAGCTCCGACACCGCCCTTTCGAAACCGTCCAGGATCGCCCAGGCGAGGGCATCAACAGCATGACGGCCTGACCATACGACGGAACCCTCGCTGTCAGGCGAACCTCTTCTGTCGGCGGCCTGGACGAGGCGTATGTCAGCGTCGAAGCCTTCACGTTGGAAAAACCAGCGGAAGACGATCCCTTCGCCGTCGAATTCCGCACGGGCAGTCGGCGCGCCCAGCGCGATAGCAGTGACTGCGCGCAGGAGATACTCCGGGCCTCCGGTGACGTCGGAGGCGAACACTTCAGCCTGGCCGTGATCATCGGCGATAATACAGAAAGCCCACCCCTGATACCGCAGTACCCAGGTGAACGTTAGACCTGCCAAGGATCACCCGCTTCGTCCGGCTTAGGCCTAGGCATTTGATTTTACTGTCCTGGAAAGCGATGCTGGCCGTTGTGATTAGCGAGCAGATCACGACGCCTCCAGGATCTATCCTTCGCCGGTTAGCCGGGACCGCCGCGCTGCCCACCGCGTGAGCCGAGTCCCGGGTACGGCCCCGACGGATCCTCGCGCAGCTTCCGCAACGGGAACCCGACCGCGCTACATTCCATCACTCGTCACGTTCCCGATTGTGCCGAACCGGGCTGAAACCACCTCTACGTCATCAACTGGCGTAACGGTTAGCAGCGCGATCGATCTCCGGGACCTCCAGGACGCCGGTCTCATCGGCTGACAACACGCCGGGCTGATCGGCCTCGAAGCGCACACGTGCGCTCAACGCGCCGTGCACGACGTGGGCCCCGGTGAGCACGATCGCCGACGTTGCCCGGTACCCCGCGCCGCGCCGCCCGCGCCCGTCGGTGCCGAGGTTGATCAGAATCTCGGCGACTCGGTCGATCTCCAATCCCGGCACCCGAGTCACCGTTCTCCAGAGTGCTCCGCGTCCGATATCTCCGGGATCGCCTTCGACCCGGCCAGTCACGGCTGCAACGTCAGCTTGACCGCTGGAGTGACGACCGCCACCTGCTCGTCGGCTCCGAGCTCGACCACCCAAAACCGCACCTTCGCGCCCGCCTTGCCCCTGCTGTCCAGCCCGACCGTCACCTCCACCTCGACTGGACCCAGCTCGAACCGCGGCCGCTCGTCATGCCCAGTCTCGATCGCCCAATTCAGTTCCTGGTGCAGCTCGGAGATCATCTCCGACAGCTCGATCACCGCACCCCACTCCTTATTGACGCCGCCCGAGTACGGCACTTCGCGCATTCCGGCGGAACGGCGTGTCACTGCAGCCCGGCGGCCACTCGCGGCCAGAAGCAGGGATTTGCGGAACGCATACCACGGTCCCGTTCGGTACCAATTGAATGGTATCGACGCCGGAATGTCCGCCCGTGTCATTACCCTGGGTACGGTGAACGGAACGTGCGGCTTAGTGGGTGACACCGTAAATTCGTCTGGAGGTTTATCAGGCGGCCTGGGGCCGGTCGGCTTGCTGGCTGGCGGGTGGCTGCTCGTGCTTGCTGATGCGGCGGAGCAGTGCGGTCAGGTCGCCGGCGGTGAACTTCCAGTTGAACGGCCGGGCGGTGCGGTTGTAGCGGTTCACGAAGGCCAGCAGGGCATAGCTGAGCGTACCCAGGCCGGGGAAGTCGCCGGGGGTGAGGACTTTCTTCTGGATGACGGAAAAGACGATCTCCACCTGGTTCAACCACGATGCGTGCACTGGCGTGTGAATCATGATCGCGTTCGGGTAAGCGTCGCGGAGCCGGCCGGCGGCGGCCTGGCCGCGGTGATCGGAGCCGTTGTCCACGATGACGAATACGCGGGGCGCTTCCTTGTACTCCGGGCGGCTCATGACCTGGCCCATCAAGTCCATGAACGGGGCGATGCCGGTGGCGGCCGGGGTGGAGGCGAACACTTTCCCGGTTCTCACGTCCAGGGCGGCCAGCAGGGCCAGGGCGCCGTGGCGGACGTATTCGTGCTCGACCCGTACCGGCCTGCCGCGCGCGGCCGCGATGGTGGGACGGCAGCGGCCGCGGGCCTGGATGGAGGGCTTAGCGTCCACTGACAGGATCCGGTCGCCCGGCCGCAGCCGCGTGCCGCGGTAGTACCCCTGGTACAGGTCCAGGATCACCGCCGCCTTCGCGGCGAAGTCCGGGTCGCGGACAGAGATCCAGGACTGGTACTGCCAGGGCTTGACCGGGTGCTCGGCCAAGATCCGCAGCACCGAGGACGCCGAGAGCTTCTCATCTGCTGCGCCGGCCCGGGTGATCTCGGCCAGCAGTTCCGGGCCGGTCCACCGCGACAGCGGAACCCCGGTCGCGGCGGGCAGCTGGCAGGCCAGCGCGACGACCGCGGCCCGGGTCAGCTCGCTGATCCGCCGCGGCCGCCCGCAGCGGGGCAGGTCAGCCAGCCCGGCCAGGCCCCGGACAGCGAACCGGCCCCGCCACTTGCGCACGGTATCGGCGGTGATCTGCAGGTCCGCGGCAATCCGGGCGTTGTCCTGGCCGCGGGCCGCCGCCAGCACGATCTGGGCCCGCAGCCGGTCCCGGTGCGCTGTCTTCGCGCCGCGGGCGCGATTCTTCAAGGTCGTGCGCTGCGCGGCGGTCAGCGTGACCGGCACGGCGCGGGGCAGCGGCATGGCAGCTCCCGGGACATCACCACTGGGTCCGCTCCCCGGGACGGGATCATAACCAGGCCCGACGCCGCCGCGCGGCACAATGAGGCATGCCCGCCATCCCGGAATCCACCCGCAGCTCCCTTATCCTGCGGCTGCTGGATCACGCCGAACGCAACTGGCCCCAGCTGGCCAAAGTGCAGGCCAGGTACCACGGCTCCTTCGCCTACTTCACCGGCGTCCTGCCCGGCGGCGAGCAGATCCCGCTGTTCCGGCTCCGCTACGGCGGCTCCGCCCACTCCTTCGGCTTCGCGATCTACTCACCCGCCCGCGACCGCTACGAAGACGCCGTCCTGCTCACCGGACTGCCCATCGGCAGCCCGCAAGAAGCCCTCGACACCGCCTGCACCCTCCACCTCGCCGCGCTGGGATACAAACCCGAACCCTGGCCCCCGACGGACTTACGGTGTCACCCACTTAGTTAGAAGCAGCACGACGCCGCGTGGCACCATTCCGGCTGTCGGAAGCAGGAAGCTCATCCCCTTCCGATGCCCCGGAGGAGTTCCCGGGCCGAGCTCGCTGATCCATGAGGAGAGGGAGTCATGGCAGAGACCAAGCGCCGCGCCCGGGGCGAGGATTCGATCTACTACGACCGGAGCCGGGACCGCTGGACCGGGACGATCACGGTCGGCTGGAAGCCGGACGGCCGCCGGGACCGGATCACCGTTCGCGGCCGGACCAAGACCGAGGTCAAGGACAAGTTGCGCGCCAGGCACACCGAGCTCGCCGCAGGCGTCCGCACACCCGCCAATTACACCGTCGAGCAGTGCCTGAAGGACTGGCTGGAGACCCTGAACACGCAGGCAGAAAGCACTCTAACGGGCTACCGGATCATGGTCGGGCACCTAGTCGAGCTGATCGGCAGCGTCAAGCTCGTCGAGCTTAAGGTCCGGGACGTCGACTTCGCTCTTGGCAAGCTGGCTAACCGCCTGTCAACCAGGAGCGTTAGGCTGGCCCGGATGATCCTGATCCAGGCCATCCGGAACGCGATGGTCAATGACCTCGTGGTGCGGAATGTTGCGGACCTGGCTACCGTACCCACAGGAAAGCCGGGACGGCCGTCGAAGTCACTCAACCTGGATCAGGCTCTGTCCGTGCTGGACGCAGCCAAGGGAGAGCGGCTATGGCCATACGTCGCTGTGAGCATGCTTGGTGGCATCCGCACCGAGGAAGCCCGTGCGCTGCGCTGGTCCCAAGTGGACCTTGAGGCCGGCACCGTAGCCATCTACCGATCGGTACGGCCTACGGGGGAGACCAAGACCGAGAAGTCGCGGCGGGTGTTCCAGATCCCCGGCATCGCCGTAGAAGCGCTACGGGAACTGGTTCTGACGCAGGCGGCATACCGAGCGAAGGCCGGCGCGGCTTGGAAGGAGAACAACCTGGTGTTCTGCACCAGTCTCGGCGGCCCGATGTACGCCACCGATGTCCGGATGGAGTTCAAGCGGATCACCGAGAAGGCGGGCCTTGGCCGGGACTGGACGCCGCGCGAGCTGCGCCATACCTTTGTTTCGCTCCTGTCGGATTCCGGCGTACCCATCGAGCAGATCGCGGACGCGGTCGGCCACTCCAGCACCCGGACAACCGAGGTCGTGTACAGGCACCAGCTCCGGCCGGTGACCCGTACCGCTGCCATTGCGCTGGGCCCGCTGTTCGAGGCCAAAGGAATGACCAACGGAGGTCAGAGCTGAAGCGTTAGGCTCCCAATTAGGCTACCAAGACCTCGACTAACCAGATGGATAGGCTTATGACCAGCAGAAATAGTGGAGACTGAGCGTGGACCTGTTTGAGTTTCAGGCAAAGGAACTGTTCGCCGAGTACGGCGTCCCGGTGCAGCGTGGCAAGGTCGCCCGGACGGCGGCCGAAGCGCGGGAGATCGCCGCGGAGTTCGCCGCGGACGGCCATCCTCTTGTCGTGGTGAAGGCGCAGGTGAAAGCCGGCGGACGCGGCAAGGCCGGCGGCGTGAAGCTGGCCCAGGGCCCCGATGAGGCATTCGAAAAGGCCAGCCAGATCCTCGGCATGGACATCAAGGGCCACACCGTCTACACGGTCCTGATCGCCGAGGCCGTCGACATCGCCGCCGAGTACTACCTGTCCTTCCTGCTGGACCGGGCCAACCGCACGTTCCTGTCGATCTGCACGGTCCAGGGCGGCATGGAGATCGAGGAGGTCGCGCACAGCAGCCCGGAGGCGGTGGCGAGGATCCCGGTCTCGCCGATAGCCGGCGTGGACAGCGCCAAGGCGGCGGAGATCATCGCGGCCGGCCGCATTCCGGCGGAGGCCGCAGCCGGGGCCGCGCTGCTGGCCGAGCGGCTGTGGATCATGTTCGCCGACGAGGACGCCACGCTGGTCGAGGTCAATCCGATGGCGCTCACCTCCGGCGGTCAGGTCCTCGCCGTGGACGGCAAGGTGACGCTGGACGACAACGCCGCGTTCCGCCAGCAGCACGCCCGCTTCGACGACATCAGCAACACCGATCCGATCGAGGCCAGGGCCAGGGAGAAGCATCTCAACTACGTCAAGCTCGACGGCGAGGTCGGCATCATCGGCAACGGCGCGGGCCTGGTGATGTCGACCCTGGACGTGGTGGCCTACGCGGGCCAGGAGTTCGGCGGGATCAAGCCGGCCAACTTCCTGGACATCGGTGGCGGCGCCTCGGCCGAGGTGATGGCGAACGGCCTGGAGATCGTGCTGTCGGACCCGAGCGTGCGCAGCGTGTTCGTGAACGTCTTCGGCGGGATCACCTCCTGCGACGCGGTGGCCAACGGGATCGTCTCGGCGATCGGGATGCTGGAATCGCGCGGGGACCACGTGGACCGCCCGATCGTGGTCCGCCTCGACGGGAACAACGCCGCCGAGGGCAGGCACATTCTCCAGGACGCGGCCATAGGCGTGGTCGAGCAGGTGCCGACGATGGATGGCGCGGCCCGCCGGTCCGCCGAACTCGCCAGCACGGCATCGACCAGCACGGCATCGACCAGCACGGCATCGAAGGGAGCATAACGATGGCCATCTTCCTGACCGGCCAGAGCCGGGTCATGATCCAGGGCATCACCGGCTCCGAGGGGCGCAGGCACGGCGCGCGAATGCTGGCCGCGGGGACCAAGGTCGTCGGCGGCACCAACCCGCGCAAGGCGGGCCAGACCGTCGACCTGGACGGCGCCGGCATCCCGGTCTTCGGCACGGTCGCCGATACCATGGCGGCCACCGGAGCCGACGTGTCGGTAATCTTCGTGCCCGCGGAACGCACCAAGGACGCGGTGATCGAGGCGATCGAGGCGCAGATACCGCTGTGCATCGTGATCACCGAGGGGATCCCGGTGCACGATACGGCGGAATTCTGGGCCCGCGCGAGCGCGGTCGGCAACCACACCAGGATCATCGGGCCGAACTGCCCTGGCGTCGCCTCTCCGGGCAAGTCCAACGCCGGCATCATCCCCGCCGACATCACCACCGAGGGCCGGATCGGCCTGGTCTCCAAGTCTGGCACGCTGACGTACCAGATGATGTACGAGCTGCGCGACATCGGCTTCTCCACCGCCGTCGGCATCGGCGGCGATCCGGTGATCGGGACCACTCACATCGACTGCCTGCAGGCGTTCCAAGAAGACCCGGAGACCGACGCGATCGTAATGATCGGCGAGATCGGCGGCGACGCCGAGGAACGGGCCGGGGCCTTCATCGAGCAGCACGTGACCAAGCCGGTCGTCGGCTACGTGGCCGGGTTCACCGCGCCCGAGGGCAAGACGATGGGGCACGCCGGGGCGATCATCTCGGGTTCGTCGGGCACCGCGCAGGCCAAGAAGGAAGCGCTGGAGAAGGCGGGCGTCCGCGTCGGCAAGACTCCGAGCGAGACGGCCGGCCTGGTCCGCGACATCATGAAGCGTTAGCGCGCGGCGCGCCTCCGCCGGGTGGGGGCCGATCGTTGCCAGGATCGGCTTTGTGAGTGTTTCCGCCGAAGCACGGCCGGTGCCCGAGCCGCCAGACCCGGAAGTTTCCGGGGCGCCTGGGAGCTCTGGGCGCGCGGCCAGGACCCAGCCGCCCCGGCCGCTGGTCGTCACCGGAGGCATCGCCGCCTGCGCGGCCGTCGGCAGCGGGCTGGCCGTCCTGGTGACGCTGACCGCGATCGGCTGGATCACCGCGCCGCACGTCGGTATCGGCACCGGGCTCGGCGGGGTGCTGCGTAGCGCGGCCCTGCTGTGGCTGGTAGCGCACCATGTCGGCTTCACGGTCCGCGGTGCCGGGCGGATCGGCATGCTCCCGCTCGGGCTGGTGCTGCTGCCCGGTGCCCTGCTCGTCATGGCCGGCCGGTGGGTTGTCCGGGTCGGCTCGGTCACCCGGCTGCGTCACGTCGGCTACGCCGCGGTCGCGCTGGCCTTTCCGTACGCCCTGCTGGCGGGGGCGCTGGCGGTAGCCAGCAGGACAGCCGTCGCGGCCCCCTCGCTGCTGCAGGCGGTCGCCGCGTCTTTCCTGCTGGCGCTGGTGGCGGGCGGGCTCGGCGCCGCCCGAGGACTGGCACCGTGGTCACGGCTGGCCAACCTGCTGCCCGCCCGGCCCCGGTCGATCATCTTGGGCATGCTCGGCGCAGCCGCCATCTTGGGCCTGGTGGGTTCGGCACTGGCGGCCGTCTCGCTCGCGGCGCACCTGCCCGGGGTCAGGGCGGCCAGCGACGCGCTCGGGCCCGGCCTCGGCGGCGCGGCGCTGCTGCTGCTGGCGCAGCTCAGTTATGTCCCGAACGCGATCATCTGGGGCGTGGCCTACACGCTCGGCCCCGGGTTCGCGTTCGGCGCGGGGACGGTCGTCGCCCCGACCGGCACGGTGCTTGGCGCGGTTCCCGCCTTCCCGATGCTCGCGGCGCTGCCGTCAGGGGCTCACCCGGGCGGGCCGGCCTGGGTGCCGGTGCTGGTGCTGGCCATGCCTTATGTGGCGGGCGTATTCGCCGGGGTGGTGACGGTGCGCATCGCGCCGACGCCGGTGATCGAGGCGGCTCCGCTGTGGGGGTTCGCCGCGGGGGCCGCGGCGGGCGTGCTCGCGGGCCTGGCGGCGGCGTTCTCGGGCGGCCCGCTCGGTGACGGCCGCCTCGCCGCGGTCGGGCCGTCCGGATTCCAGGTCGGCCTGGTGGCCATCCTGGAGATTGGCATCACCGCCGCGCTGGCCGCGGCCGCCGCGAACTGGCTGATCCTGCGCCGCGCGAGCAGGCGCACGAGCAAATCCAGCAGCACGCCGCCCGGGCCGGATTCCGGACCAGGTTCTGACCCGGGCCTTGGCTCCCGTCCCTGGCCCGGGCTCGCGAAGACGGGTGTCCTGACGGGTGTGGTGGACGAGAGTGACGACGCCGACGGCCACCGGATCTACTTCAACCCCTGGGCCACGGCCGAGGACGACCACGAGGGCGACGCGGACTGGTCAGCACAGGATCCGCCGGCCAGCCCAGACGACCGGTAACCAACAGCGGTTCTCAGTGCCCGTTCCGCAGGACGCTGAGCTCGCTGCCCACCGAGTTGGTGAACTGACTGTGGCATGCCTGCTGCGCGGCCACGGTGTTCGCCCCGTTCAGGCAGTTGTAGTACGTGTTGAGCTGCGGCCAGAACACCGCCAGGATGATCAGCCAGAACGCGCTGAACGCCAGGCCGAGCCCGCCGAGCACGACTCCGGCCCGCGCCCCGCGCGGACGAGCGGTGCCACTGCGCCGTGCGCTGCGGTTCGCCCCGGCGCCGAGCCAGATCGCGGTGGCCCCGAACAACAGGGTGAGAACGGCCACGTAGATGCCGCGGTGCAGGTTGCCAAGCCCGAGCGCCAGGCCGAGCAGGCCGAGCACGCCCAAGGTCACGGCGGCCAGGGCACGCTGCCGCAAGGCGGGATGGGGGGGCGGAAGCTGCCGGGCCGGCGGCGTTCGGTCCGGTCCGGGCCTGCGCCCGCCCGACGGCTGATATCTGGCCATCGAACTCTATTCTGCCCCCTTCGCCGACCCACCCAGCCACGTGCCTTAAGGTGGCCCCGTGAGCCGCCCGGGGGACCCAGCAAAGCTAGTGGTGCTCGTCTCCGGCGGGGGGACCAACCTGCAGGCCCTGATCGACGCCTCCGGTGACGCGGACTACGGGGCGCGGGTGGTCGCGGTCGGCGCCGACCGGGGCAACATCAACGGCCTGGCCCGGGCCGAGCGGGCCGGAATCCCGACCTTCGTGATCCGCCTGGCGGACTACCCAGATCGCGAGGAGTGGGACGCGGCGCTGGCCCGCGCGTGCGCCGGGTACGCGCCCGACCTGGTCGTGCTGGCCGGGTTCATGAAGCTGGTCGGCAAGCCGTTCCTCGATTCGTTCGGCGGGCGGTGCGTGAACACGCACCCGGCGCTGCTACCGTCGTTTCCCGGGACACACGGCGTGCGTGACGCGCTCGCCCACGGGGTGAAGGTCGCCGGCTGCACCGTTCTGCTCGTCGACGACGGCGTGGACGCGGGGCCGATCGTGGCGCAGGCCAGCGTGCCGGTGGCCGACGATGACGACGAGGACACGCTGCACGAGCGGATCAAGGTGACCGAGCGGGCGCTGCTCGCACGCACGGTAGGCAGGATGGTCCGCGAAGGCTGGTCCGTCCGGGGCAGAAAGGTGAGGATCGGCAGTTGACTCAGATCCCGATCAGACGGGTCCCAATCAGGCGAGCACTGGTCAGCGTCTATGACAAGACCGGCCTGGAGGATCTGGCGTCCGGGCTGCACGCGGCGGGCGTCGAGATCGTGTCCACGGGCAGCACCGCGGCCAGGATCAGCGCCGCCGGGGTGCCGGTCACCAAGGTGGAGGAGCTCACCGGGTTCCCCGAGTGCCTCGACGGCCGGGTGAAGACCCTGCATCCCGCGGTGCACGCAGGGCTGCTCGCGGACACCGCCAACCCCGAGCACGAAGCCCAGCTGGCGCAGCTCGGCATCGAGCCGTTCGAGCTGGTCGTGTCGAACCTGTACCCGTTCGAGGCGACGGTCACCTCGGGTGCCTCGCCGGAGCAGTGCGTCGAGCAGATCGACATCGGCGGCCCTTCGATGGTCCGGGCCGCGGCCAAAAATCACGGCTCGGTGGCGGTCATCATCTCCCCGTCCCGGTACGCCGACGTGCTCGCCGCCCTGGCCGAGGGCGGTTTCACCCTGGACCAGCGCCGGCACCTGGCCGCCGAGGCGTTCGCGCACACCGCCGCCTACGACATCGCGGTCGCGTCCTGGTTCGCGGCCTCCTACGCCCCGGACGAGATCAGCCGGGACGGCGGCTGGCCCCAGGTGGCCGGGGCCCTGTGGCGGCGCGCCGACGTGCTCCGCTACGGCGAGAACCCGCATCAGCGCGCGGCCCTGTATAAGGATCTTTCTGCCGAACGAGCCGGGCTATCCCAGTCCGGCCAGGCCGGCGGCATCGCGTCAGCCGAACTCCTGCACGGCAAGCCCATGTCTTACAACAACTACGTGGACGCGGACGCGGCCCGGCGGGCCGCGCATGACTTCACCGAGCCGTGCGTGGCCATCATCAAGCACTCCAACCCGTGCGGGATCGCCATCGGCACCGACCTCGCCGACGCGCACGCCAAGGCGAACGCCTGCGACCCGACGTCCGCGTTCGGCGGGGTGATCGCGGCCAACGGGCCGGTGACCGCGGCGCTGGCCCGGCAGATCTCCGAGGTGTTCACCGAGGTGGTGATCGCGCCCGGTTTCGACGCCGAGGCGCTGGATATCCTGTCCGCGAGCAAGAACGTCCGGTTGCTCAAGTGTGCTGCTCCTAGCCCTGCCGCTAGCCCTGCCGCCCCGGACGACGCGAGTGATCTGCGCACCGCGATGGAATGGCGGCCGGTGTCGGGCGGGATCTTGCTGCAGACTGTGGACCGGGTGAACGAGCCGGGTGATGATCCGGCGAACTGGGAGCTCAAGGCGGGGCCGCCGGCTAGCCCCGCGCAGCTGGCTGATCTCGCGTTCGCGTGGAAGGCGTGCCGTTCGGTCAAATCGAACGCCATCTTGCTCGCCTCCGGCGGGGCCTCGGTCGGGGTCGGCATGGGCCAGGTCAACCGGGTGGATTCGGCCCGGCTGGCGGTGCTGCGGGCGGGGGAGCGGGCGGCGGGCTCGGTCGCGGCCAGCGACGCGTACTTCCCGTTCGCGGACGGTTTCGAGATCCTGGCGGAGGCCGGCGTGGCCGCGGTGGCCGAGCCGGGCGGCTCGATCCGCGATCACCTGACCATCACCGCCGCGCAGGACGCGGGTGTCGCCCTCTACTTCACCGGCGTCCGGCACTTCTACCACTGAGGGGACGGACGTGACCGCACAGGTGCTGGACGGAAAGGCCCTCGCGGCGGAGATACGGGCCGGGCTGACGCGGCGGGTGGCCACGCTCGCCGAGCGCGGGATCGTGCCCGGACTCGGCACGGTCCTGGTCGGCGATGATCCGGGCAGCCGCGCCTACGTGAACGGCAAGCACCGGGACTGCGCCCAGGTCGGGATCGCGTCGATCCGGTGGGACCTGCCGGCCGACGCGTCCCAGGCCCAGGTCCAGGCGGTAGTGGACGAGCTGAACGACGACCCGGCCTGCACCGGGTACATCGTCCAGCTGCCGCTGCCCGGCGGGCTCGACGCCCACGCGGTCCTGAACCGGATGGATCCGGTCAAGGACGCGGACGGGCTGCACCCGGTCAACCTCGGCAAGCTGGTCCTCGGCGAGCCGGGCCCGCTGCCCTGCACGCCGCGCGGCATCACCGAACTGCTGCGTCACTACGGCGTGGCCATCGCGGGCGCGGACATCACCGTCATCGGCCGCGGGATCACCGTCGGCCGCGCCCTGGGCTTGCTGCTGACCAGGCGCAGCGAGAACGCCACCGTGACGTTGTGCCACACAGGAACCAAGGACCTGGCCGCGCACACGCGGAACGCGGACATCGTGGTGGTGGCCGCGGGTCGGCCCGGCCTGCTGACCGCCGACATGATCAAGCCCGGCGCGGCGGTGGTCGACGTGGGAATCACCCGCACCGACGCCGACCCAAATGCCCCAAATAACCCGCCGAGGCTGGTCGGCGACGTTGCCCCGGACGTCGCCGAGGTGGCCGGATGGCTGGCCCCGATGCCGGGTGGCGTCGGCCCGATGACCCGCGCCATGCTGCTGGCCAACGTGGTCGAAGCCGCCGAAGCGGGCTGAATCACATGTGACCGGTGGCGACCACGTACCTCAGCCACGCGGAATACCAGTTGTAGGGCACAAGCCAGTTGAGGGTGTGCTTGTGCGGCGCGCTCGGAGGGCCTGACCGGGTCACGGCCGCCCGAGGACGTGTACCGTCCAGCCCGCCTCGCCCCACAGCCCCGCGTCCAGGTTGCACCTGGCGTCGATGAGCACCCGCCGGCTGACCACCCTGGCCAGCGCGGCGGGGTCGATGGCCCGGTAGTCGGCCCACTCGGTGAGGTGCAGGACGATGTCGGCGCCCTCGGCTGCACCGAAGACGGATCCCGCGTACTGCAGATCTGGCTGCTTCCTGGCCGCGTTGGGCATGGCCACCGGATCGTGCACGGACACCAGCGCACCCTCGGCCGCGAGAGCGGCGCAGACGGCGAGGCTGGGGGAATCCCGGACGTCATCGCTGTTGGGCTTGAACGCGACGCCGAGCACGGCCACTCGCGTGCCCGCGAGCGTGCCCCCGGCGGTCTCGCGAGCCAGCGCGAGGACCCGGTCCCGCCTGCCCAGGTTGATGGCGTCCACGGTGGTCAGCATGTTGACCACCGAGCTGACTCCCAGGTCAGAAGCGGTGGCGCGGAACGCGCGGATGTCCTTGGGCAGGCAGCCGCCGCCGAAACCGAGGCCGGGAGACAGGAACCGACGGCCGATCCGGGCGTCGTATCCGAGCGCCTCGGCGAGCGGTATGATATCGGCGCCCGTGGCCTCGCACATCTCGGCCATGGCGTTGATGAACGAGATCTTGGTCGCGAGAAACGCGTTCGCCGCCACCTTGACCAGCTCGGCCGTCTCGAGGTCCATCACGAGCAACGGGATGTCCGCCGCCAGGGGCGTGGCGTAAACCTGGCGCAGCCGTTCCTCAGCCCGGTCTGACGTCACCCCCAACACGATCCGGTCCGGGGTGAGACTGTCCTGCACGGCGAACCCCTCGCGCAGGAACTCCGGATTCCAGGCCAGTTCAACCAGGTCACCGGCGGGGGCCATGCTGCGGACCCGGTTCATCACCTGCCGCGCCGTGCCGACAGGGACGGTCGACTTGCCGACGATCAGGCACTCCGACGCCAGATACGGGGCGAGCGCGTCAGCCGCCGCGTAGACGAAGCTGAGATCTGCCTGGCCGGACTCGCCCTGAGGGGTCCCCACACAGAGGAAGTGGACGTCACCGAAGTCTCCGATCTCGGCAAAGGAGGTGGTGAACCGAAGCCTGCCGGAATCCAGGTTCTTCCGCAGCAGCGGTTCCAGGCTCGGCTCGAAGAACGGCGCCTCCCCGGCCGCGGCTTTTGCGAGCTTTTCGGTGTCGACGTCGATCGCTAGGACCTGGTGCCCGAGGTCTGCCATGCAGACGGCGTGGGTAAGACCGAGGTATCCGGTCCCGATGACGGTGATCCGAGCCAACTGGCCGCTCATACCCATAATTTTGTTCCCTAGTGGATCTGGCCCATCATGCGGGCGTGCAGGCGATGGTCGAAAGGCCGAGTGCGGCGCCGCTCACCTCGTTGTCGCAGGCCACAACCGTCTGCAATCTGTCGTTCGGTACGAAGAATCCGTGCCCAGGCCCGTTCACCCGGGCTGGCAATGGGTGTACCGGCCCTCACCGAAGAAATGCACCAGCGGGCCGGCGTCCCTGACCATGCAGTGGCTGACGGTGTCGTGCAAGCACTCCCTTCTGGCCGTCCTCGACGTGAACCCTATGAGCCGCCACCAGGACGCGTGGTCCAGGTAGAAGACGTACCCATGCGAGACGCTGCCGCCGTCAAGGACCGCGCTGCGGGGTCCGCACAGCGTAACCGGCGCGGCTGACGTGCCGGAGTGGGAAGCGGTGAAATTGCCGTCATAGGTCCCCGGCGCGAGCAGGATCTCCTCGCCCGGCCGAGCGTCGCCAGTGCCGCCCGTGCTGGGAGTGCCCGTCAGGCCGGTGCACGCCACCCCGCTGGTCCGGCCGCTGCAGAACCCAAGCGAGGACACGCGGACGTCAAGCCATCTCTCGGCGCCGCCTCCGGCTCCCCGCTTCCCGTATCTCGGCCGCGGACTTGGGGCTTGATCTACTGACGAGTAACATAGCTGGCGTGGCCCCGGTGCCGGGCGGTACTTTGTGATTTGGCAGGCTGTATGCCAGCAACGAAGGAGGTCGGTGTAGTCGATGAACATCGTCGTGTTGGTCAAGCAGGTGCCAGATACCTGGGCCGAACGCAAGCTCAAGCCCGCGGACGGCACGCTGGACCGCGCGTCGGTGGACGGGCTCATCAACGAGCTTGACGAGTACGCCATCGAGGAGGGTCTGCAGATCGCCGAGGCCCAGCGTGCGGCGGGCCACGAGGCCGAGGTCACCATCTTGACCATGGGTCCGGAGAAGGCCGCCGAATCGATCCGCAAGGCGCTGTCCATGGGCGCGGACAAGGCCGTGCACCTGCTGGATGACGGCCTGGCCGGCTCGGACGCGCTGTCGACCTCGTACGCGCTCGCCCAGGTTCTCGGCGCCGTCGGCTTCGACCTGGTGATCTGCGGTTCAGAGTCCACCGATGCCCGGATGGGCGTGATGGCCGCGATGCTGGCCGAGCGGCTGGACGTCCCGCAGGTCTCGCTGGCCAGCAAAGTGGAGATCGACGGCTCGGCGGTCCGCATCCGCCGGGTCTCCGAAGACGGGTACTTCGAGGTCTCCTCCACGCTGCCCGCCGTGATCAGCGTGGTCGAGAAGATCAACGAGCCGCGTTACCCGTCGTTCAAGGGCATCATGGCCGCGAAGAAGAAGCCGGTGCAGACGATGTCCCTGGCTGACGCGGGCATCGATCTCGCCGCGGTGGGCCTCGGCGGCGCGGCCACCGAGGTGGTCGATCACACCCAGCGGCCGCCGCGTGAGGCCGGCACGATCGTCAAGGACGAAGGCGACGGCGGCGTCAAGGTCGCCGAGTTCCTCGCCGCGCGCAAGTTCATCTAAAGGCCCGGAGGGGAAACGGCATGACTGAGATCCTGGTGCTCGCGGAGCACGTGGACGACGATGTCAAGAAGGTCACGCTCGAGCTGATCACGCTGGCCCGCCGGTTCGGCGAGCCTTCGGTGGTATGGACCGGGCCGGGAGCGGAACAGGGCCAGGCGCGTTGCGCCGAGTACGGCGCGGCCAAGGTTTACGTGGCCGCCGATGCGGCCTTCGACGACTACGTCGTGGCGCCCGCCGCGGATTTGCTGGCCCAGCTGGTCGCGGAAAAGTCCCCCGTGCTGGTGCTGCTGGCCGGCACGGCGCAGGGCAAGGAAGTCGCGGGCCGGCTCGCGGTCAAGATCGACTCCGGCGTGCTCACCGACGCGGTGGACCTGCAGCCCGGCGACGACGGGCCGGTCGCCGAGCAATCGGTCTTCGGCGGCGCGACGATCGTCCACTCGCGGGTCCGGCGCGGAACGCCGATCGTCGCGATGCGTCCCAACGCGGTGGCGCCCGAGCCCGAGCCGGGTCCGGCGGAAATCTCCCAGGTATCGCTGGCCGCCGACGCCAAGGGCGCCAAGGTTACCAACCGGGTGGTGGCCGAGCGCGGCGAGCGTCCCGACCTGACCGAGGCGTCGATCGTGGTCTCCGGCGGGCGCGGCACCGGCGGAGCCGAGGGTTTCCAGATCATCGAGACGCTGGCGGACTCGCTCAATGCGGCCGTCGGCGCGTCCCGGGCCGTGACCGATGCGGGCTGGTACCCGCACCAGTTTCAGGTCGGCCAGACCGGCAAGACCGTCTCGCCGCAGCTGTACATGGCGATCGGCATTTCCGGCGCCATTCAGCACCGGGCCGGCATGCAGACTTCCAAGACGATCATCGCCGTCAACAAGGACCCGGAGGCCCCGATCTTCGAGCTGGCCGACTTCGGGGTCGTCGGTGATCTGTTCAAGGTGGTCCCGCAGCTCCTCGAGGAGATCGGAAAGCGCAAGTAGCTCATAGTTGCCCGTTACATCTGTATCTTCCGTATCTGCGCGACGACTAGGCTGGACGCAGCCATGAGTTCGCACAATACAAGTCCCGTGTACCTGGACCACGCGGCGACGACGCCGATGCGGCCCGAGGCGATCGCTGCGATGACCGAGGAGCTGGCCCGGCTCGGCAACCCCTCGTCGCTGCACGCCGCGGGCCGGCGCGCCCGCCGGGTGGTGGAAGAGTCCAGGGAGCAGCTCGCCGAGGTGTTCGGGGCGCGGCCGAGCGAGATCGTCTTCACCAGCGGCGGGACCGAGGCGGACAACCTGGCCGTCAAGGGGCTGTACTGGGCGCGGCACCAGGGTTCCCGCCGCCGGGTGCTGACCAGCTCGGTGGAACATCACGCGGTGCTCGACTCGGTCCGCTGGCTCTCGCAAGCCCAGGGCGCCGATGCCGTCTGGCTCGGTGTCGACTCCGGCGGCGTGGTTCGCTCCGAGGCGCTTCGGGCCGCCATCGACCAGGCCCCCGATCAGGTGGCTATGGTCAGCGTGATGTGGGCGAACAACGAGGTCGGCACGGTGAACCCGGTCAGCGAGCTCGCGGCGGTGGCGCACGAGTTCGGCGTGCCGTTCCACACCGACGCGGTCCAGGCGGCCGCCCAGCTGCCCGTCGACTTCGCGGCCAGCGGAGCGGACGCGCTGACCGTCACCGGTCACAAGCTCGGCGGCCCCGTCGGCGTCGGCGCCCTCATCCTGGGCCGCGGGGTGGCTCCGGTGCCCGTGCTGCACGGCGGCGGGCAGGAACGAGATATCCGCTCGGGCACGCTCGACACGCCGGCCATCCGGGCGTTCGCCGTGGCGGCCGCGGAATGCGCGCGCTGCCGGGTGGATGAGGCCGCGCGGCTGGCCGAGCTGCGAGATGAGCTGATCCACCAGGTCCTGGCCGCCGTGCCCGAGGCGTTGCTCAACGGTCCGCCACCCGGCCCTGACCGGCTGCCGGGAAACGCGCACTTCTCCTTCCCTGGCTGCGAGGGCGACGCGCTGCTGATGCTCCTGGACGCGAACGGAATCGCCTGCTCCACCGGGTCAGCCTGCACCGCGGGCGTGGCCGAGCCCAGTCACGTGCTACTGGCCATGGGCGCCGACGACTCCCGCGCCCGCGGCTCGCTCCGTTTCTCCCTGGGCCACACCTCCACCAAGCACGACGTCGACGCCCTGGGCCTGGTGATCGGCGAAGCCGTAGACCGCGCCCGCCGCGCCGCCGCCCGCTAACCCGCCTCTCCCGCCTCTCCCGCCTCTCCCGCGCCACCTGCGCCACCTGACCGCCTCCCGCCGTCGCCGCCTCCGGTCCTCCCGCCCACCCCCGGCGCCTCGGGCGCTCTCGGCATTGGGTTGGTGTCCCCCGTATACGTAAGAGCATGCTCTGGGGGCCACCGACTGTTTATCCAGGGGGCCGCAGGTGGGTCGGCGGGAGCTGTGAAGGGGGGAGGGTAGGGTTTTGGGGTGAATGGGCTTAGGGTGCTCGCGGCGATGTCGGGCGGGGTGGATTCCGCGACGGCCGCGGCTCGTGCAGTGGACGCGGGTCACGAGGTGACCGGCGTCCATCTGGCGTTGTCGTCGAACCCGTCGTCGTACCGGACTGGGGCTCGCGGCTGCTGCACGCTGGAGGACGCGCGGGACGCGCGCCGGGCCGCCGACGTGATCGGCATCCCGTTCTACGTATGGGACATGGCGGAGCGTTTCCACCGCGACGTGGTGGAGGATTTCGTCGCTGAGTACGCCGCGGGCCGCACCCCCAACCCCTGCCTGCGCTGCAACGAGAAGATCAAGTTCGCCGCGGTCCTTGATCGCGCGCGGGCGCTCGGTTTCGACGCGGTGTGCACCGGCCACTACGCCCAGATCTCGGACGGGGTCCTGCACCGGGCCGTGGACGCAGGCAAGGACCAGTCCTACGTGCTGGCGGTGCTCACCTCAGATCAGCTCAGCCACGCCATGTTCCCGCTCGGCGACACACCCAAGGTCCAGGTCCGCGCCGAGGCGGCCCGACGGGGGCTCGCGGTCGCGGACAAGCCGGACAGCCACGACGTCTGTTTCATCGCCGACGGCGACACCAAGGGCTTCCTGGCCAAGCACATGGGCCAGGCGCCCGGCCAGATCGTCGACACCTCCGGCGCCGTACTGGGCGAGCACGACGGCGCTTACGCCTTCACCGTCGGCCAGCGCAAGGGCCTGCGCCTAGGCACCCCCGCCGGTGACGGCAAGCCCCGCTACGTCCTCGACATCGAGCCGGTGAGCCGGACCGTGACCGTAGGGTCAGCCGAGGGTCTCGACATCACCGAGATCACGGCGGACCGCCCGGTCTGGACCGGCTGCGTCCCGCCGGCCGAGCCGCGCGATTGCCTCGTTCAGCTACGAGCCCACGGCGAGGGGCACGCCTGCACAGCTTGGCTGGAGGAAGATACGCTGCGCATTCGGTTGCATCACCCAGCGCGCGGGGTAGCCAAAGGCCAGGCTGCCGTCCTCTACGACGGAGAGACCGTCCTCGGCAGCGCGACCATCGGCGGCACTTCCGCCACAGCGCGGCTGGTGCGTATTTCCTGACCGGCCGTCAGCTTGCCGCTGAAAATCGTTAATCTTCCGCGCTCGGCTGGCCTTGGTGCGTCGGTACTGGTCCGTTTTCAAAAATGAACTGGTTCCGGTCAGTGGGGAACACTGTGACCGTGACTCGTATAGGTGCGCCGGTCTGTTCGAAGGCCGTCCTGAAGACTTCGTACACTGCCACCCGGCCATCCGCCGGCAGGTCAAAGAAGCTCGCTTCCGTGTTATCCGGGGCTCGGACGGTGACCCAATCGCGGTAAGCAACCTGCCGGAGCCCGAGAGTATCGGCTAGGTATTGCACCGCTCCCTGCTCGATATTGCTGGCTATCAGGAGGTCGCCAGCTCCCTTAAGGGCCAGCTCCATCGGGTAGAACGATGTCTGCAGCGACCACGGCTTGGCGTCAATGAAGCGCCTCTGGTGGCGGCTGACGACCCGGCTGCCTTCGGGCAGACCGAGTTCGGCGGCTACCCCTGCGTTAGCCAATTGGATCTCAACTTGAACCACGCTGCTCGAAGGCGTCCGGCCGAGCTGGCTCACCTGGAACTGGTAAACCAGGCTGTCCCCGGTTTCCGGGGCGCCTGACAAAGTCATGACAAACGGGGCAATCTTCTCGACGACGTAAGTGCCCTGCCCTGGTCGGGTTTGGACGAGGCCGAGGTTTATCAGTCACTTGATGGCGTCCCGGACAGTGTTCCGGGACGCGCTGTAGCGTTCGCGCAGTTCGAGCTCGGTCTCCAGTTGCTGGCCGGGCTTGAGGTTGCCCGACTCGATCTGCGCGCGCAGGTGTTCGGCAATTTGCCGGTACATGGGGTTAGCCATCGGCCCTCCAATGTACATCCCTATCCGATGTAATGCTACTCTGCATCCGATGTAATGCTACTCTGCCGATCGTGACTCCGGGCAGTCGCCCGGCAGGAACCTCACTCAATTCAATAGTAGGCAGATCGTTCACTGTCGAGAATTAACATGCCGCGCGGACTAGCGCCAGTCTCCGCACATAATGTCCAGGCTGCCGAATGGAGTACCTTGTGTCGCGGTGGGCGGAGGAGCCGGGGGGGAAAGGTTGCAGTGAACCGGGGGAAGCTGGGCTGCCTGATGGCCTGCACCGGCTTCTGGAACAGTGCCCCGGAGGGATAGTAGGCGTCGGCGCAACTGCCGCACGGCAGGAACCCTCGCTTCAGGTAGTAGTCATGAAGCGCCAGATTGGAACGCCAGACGTCGACTCTGACCCACTGTGCGCCATACAGGCGCTGGCCGTGCAGACCGGCCCAGTCGACAAGCTCGGACCCTAGCTCCAAGCCGGCGTATTTTCTGGCCGTGATCAGCCGATGCGCGTAGACGGCCCGTTCGGATAGGTCACACTCAGGGTTAAGGTTCGACCAGACCTCGGGATTGGCCTTGGTTGCGATCGTGATCGTCGCCACCGGGGTGGCGTCATCCCAGGCGATCCAGGTATTGCCATTTTCCAGCCCGTCCAAGACTCTCTGGTCACGCGCGCCGCGACTCGGCCATGGTCTTTCCCACTGGTCGGTGTCTTGGCTCCGTAGCCAGGCAGCAGCGTCGTCGAGGAGTTCGTAGATGTCGTCCAGATCCCCCGGGGCGCCAAGACGTAGTTCAAATGGATATCCTCCCACCGATACATAGTCACTTGTATCGAGCGTAGGCGATACCTCTCAAACAGTACAGAAACCTAACCCGATCGCGGTCTCGCGCCGCACCATCGGGCTCGAAGGCCCCTCCAGCCTGGATAAACGCCAGGAAGACAAAGCATCATCTCCATGCCGACCTTTGGCGTTTCCAGACCTCAACGGGGGAAAATCTTTTGCTTGCGGTGGGTGAAGGTCTGCTTACTCACGCCTCCCTATTTTCTTCCTCATCACCAAAGGCTCTCGACAATCGTGCCGCACGACCATCTCTGGTCGCAGTTAGCGTAGCCTGCACCAAGCTTCTCAGCCCATCCGTCCGGCCTGGTTGCGGCGTGGGCGCGGATGGTTGGACGACGACGTGAGTGAGATGGCTGGCCGGACACGGAAAGAATGCCATCGCACCGGCCGGAGGTTTACTCGCCAGGCCATGAAGCGACATCTGAATTTAGCGTCGGCGCTGCGTAAAATAGCCAGCGCCGACAGCTTGACGAACGGACCGGCCAACCTCACGTGCCATGACCGGCAGGAACGTAGCGATTATTAGCTCGGCAAGTCAGAAACCCGCGGTGTGGGGTCGTAGTGCTCGTAACGGTACTGATTTGAGGGACGTGCGTGGAGCTTGGCCATGGCACTTTCCCCTTTCTCTGTCGGGCTGAAGGTTATCTAGTTACTGATGCTCTACTGCAAAGGGCTCGGGGGATCCTCCCCGAACCCGGAACCGCCGCCCGAGACATCACGAAGCGCCGGCGTCTATGGGGCCGCATTCATTATGTGGCGTTACCAGCCGATATGAAGGCCTTTACCTGGCAACTACTTAGACTATTCAAATGTTAGCACAGAGTAGCAACCCGATCACCGAGACATGTATTGCAATCAGGACTCGGTCGGATCGCTAGGGTTCTTTAGCGGCGGCACAGTTCCGACATCGACGATGAACTGATTCCGGTCAGACCGAAAGACGGTGACCGTAAGGCGCATCGGCTTCCCGTTTCCATCGAAAGCTGTCCGGAATATTTCGAAAACGTTGATCCGTCCGTCGGGGGGAAGTTTGAAGAAATCCGTCTCGGCGGCGTTCGGTGCCCTTACGGTGATCCAGTCACGGAGGCCCACTTGCCGGACGCCGATCGTGTCCAGCAGGTACTTGACGGTGCCTGTCTCTATATCGCCGGCTTTCCGGAGCCTGTCGGCTCCGCGGTCCGCAAACTCGCCCGGGTAGAACGAGGTTTCCAGCGACCATGGCGTCCCGTCGATAAAGCGTTTCAGGTGCCGACTGATAACTTCCGTGCCGACCAGCACCCAGAGGCCGCCAGCGACATCCGCGGAGGCCTCCTGGATCTCGATCTGTACTGAACTAACAGCTGGTGTCCGATCTTGCTCTTTTACCTCGGAAGCGTAACTGGCGCCCTCGCCTCCGCCGCGCCCCTCGCTCGGGTCCCCGGTCAAGGTAGTGACAAAGGGATCAATCTTGGGAGCGACGAAAGTGCCCTGGCCGGGCCGGGTCTCGACGAGCCCGAGCGTGGTGAGTTGCTTGATCGCATCCCTGATGGTGTTGCGGGACGCGTTGTACAGCTTCTGGAGGTCTTGCTCGGTCGGCAGCTGGCCGCCGGCCTCGAACTCCCCGGCCTCGATCTGCTGACGCAACTGGTCGGCGATGTCGCGGTACATCGGGGTCGTCATCTTGCCTCCTCGCGTATGCAACCGTCCCGGCTAATGGGATCATTCCATCTGTCGGGACTGTCCATGCCGTCCAACTGAAAAGAATCTGAGGCTGAGGTTTAGCTCACGTGCGTTTCAGAGTACATACTACATATACCAAACATTGGTATGGCTTGGATGGCAGGATGCATCGGGCCCATCCTAGCAGTCTGGCTCCTTGGTCGTGCAAGTATCTTCCTGATGGCTCCAGCGAACGGGACGGTAAGTCTCGACCGGATATACCAGACGGCAGGCTTGCATCGCGGACATACCGGACGTGTCCCATCTGAGGCAACCGCCCGGGCCGCGCCCGCCAGGCCACGCGGCTCGTCTCGTTGAGCTGCGCGACTCAGTAGCGAGGACTCCGCGGACAGAACATGCTGGAGGCGGCGGGTAGAGCGTCGTTTCTCTCGTCGCTGAAACGCCTGGCACCCTTGCTAAGGGCGCGCGCCTGCTGGGCGGCATAGGTCCGACAGAAGCGCGTGCGGACGTGCGCCGGACCTCAGCGAGCCTGTTCGCTAGCCATCGCTGCAGGTCAAAGCCACGCCAACCATGGAAGGTATCCTCTCGGCGCTGATCAGACGACCGCGTCCCGATGCCTTCATGTCCTGTCCGAGCAAGACGAGCCAGCGGGCTCGCAAGCGCCCGAGGACTTTCAGATCTCATCATGACCAGGCCCGCCTAGAGCACGCCAAGAGCCTGCTGACCACTGTTTGCCCCGGGCCGCTGTCCCCCGGTAGAGCCCTCCTGAGGCTAAACCCGGTCTGGTGCCGGGGGGGAGTCCCACCACATGCCACTCATCCCAACCACTGGGCTTGCCTACCCAGGTGGGATCATTCTTGTTATCAGAATGTGACCTACTCTGGATGGTTTCGCAGCCGGAGTTCAGGGGTATTTGGCCTATACGTACCAAAGGTTGGGATAGCTAGAACAGTCGGTAAGAGGCTAGCCATTCTACTACTTGGTCACAGAAGAATATGTCATACCACCCTTACTGGACCGATGGTTCGCCTCAGCCCGGTAGATCAGATGGTATGCCCAGCTAGCGAGCTTGCTCGAGGTCGTGAGCCGACTAGCCCGAGGTCTTCAGAGTCGAGGGCCGCAGACAGCAAGACCCGGCGGTGCCCAGCACCGCTGGCAGCTTGTGGGGAGGCCGTCAATGAGCGGCAGCGCAGCATCGGTAGGGTACCTGATCCTCTCGGTCTTTTTGGGCGGGGTGGCACTCGGGGTGGTCGCGATGGTGGCGATAGCGATACGAAGGGAGGATCGGCGCTACTCCCTCTCGGGCGCGGCCCCTGGCGCGGCGGCTCGCGGCGCCAGACGGCTCACCGGCTTCGGCGGCTCTCGCACTCACTACCGGCCGCGGAACCGAGGGCAGTAGCCATGACCTCCGTGGTCGTCATCGTCGCCGTCTTCTTCGTCATCGGAATCACGGTTGGGATCGTCACCGTGGTCGCGTTGGCTGCTCTTCGCCAGGACCGGCGGAGTGTACCGGGCGGCTGGCCAGAGTACGGGGCACGCAGACCCGGCGAGCAACCGCCGGATCCCCGCTGGGATGACGGCCTTGACGTGGAGCGCCCGTGGTGGCACGAGCGCGAGGGTGAATGAGAGGTCATCCCGGCACGGCCGGCGCCGGTCGGGATTTGTCACCAGGCGGTTCTAAGCTCGACCTGTGAGCGACGACAAGAACGGGCCGGGTTTTCCGTGGCCAGCAGGCAGCGCTACCGGGATCGGGTCGATGCCGGGGACCGATCCGGCCGAGGCGATGCGCGTGGTCGCCGGGGAGGTGCCCGACTTCCCGTTTCTGCCCGAGCTGCCGGACCGGGGCCCGGGAGCGGATCTGATCGGGCGGACTGCCGGGCTGCTGATCGACATTCCGGCCGAGGTTACCCCCCGTGGCTGGCGCCTGGCCGAGCGGCCGGGGCGTGACCTAGCGCGCGCCAGGTCCATGCTCTCGTCCGACCTGGATGTCCTCGCGGAGGTGCTCGACGGCTTCGGAGGGCTGCTCAAGGTCCAGCTCTGCGGACCTTGGACGCTGGTCGCCGCGATGGAGCTGCCGCACACGATGAACGTGGCGGTGGCCGATCCGGGCGCGGTCGCCGACCTAACCGCCTCGCTGGCGGAAGGTGCGGCCGCTCATGTGGCCGAGGTGCTCAAGCGCGTGCCAGGGGCGCAGCTCGTGGTGCAGCTGGACGAGCCCTCGTTTCCCGCCGTGGCTGAGGGCGCGGTGCCGACCGCGAGCGGGTTGTCGCGGCTCGCCGCCGTCGAAGGGGACACGTTGCGGGACCGTTTGGCCCAGGTGCTCGCCGGCATTCGCGGGTATACGGTCGTGCACTGCTGTGCCACCACTGTCCCGTTCGGGATTATAAGAGCGGCGGGGGCCGATGCGGTCTCCTTCGACCTCAGCCAGCTACGGCGGGGGGAGGAGGACGCGGTCGCCGAGGTCGCGGAGGCCGGTATGGGGCTGCTGGCCGGCGCGGTCCCGGCCGTAGGCGAGCCGGCCGGGACCGCGGGAACCCTGGAGGCGGGCTCGCGCCGGGCTGGCAACGGTCCCGCGGTGGGCCGCAGTGGCCCGGGCGGGGGTTCCGCCGAGGCCCGCGAGAGCGCCGAGCGGGTGATCCGGCTCTGGCGACGGCTGGGGCTGTCACTGACGACCTGCGCCGAGCAGACGGTGATCACGCCGGCCTGCGGGCTGGCGGGTTCCTCTCCGGCCCAGGCGCGCGCCGTGTTGACCCGGTGCCGGGAGGCGGCGAGCATGTTGCCCGAGCTGATCGAAGAGGCAGGGGGCGAGTCTCGGTGAGCGAAAACGATACGGACGGGCCGGGCTCGGGCGGCGGGACTGGCTCGGGGGAGCCGGGCCCGGAAGGGGAACTCCAGGCCGCGCCGGCCGATGCCAGGCGGCGGCATGCCGACCTGAGCCTGGACATCACCGAGGCTGATCACCGGTACTACGTGCTCGACTCGCCGACCCTTTCCGACATCGACTACGACACCAAGATGCGCGAGCTGCGCGCGCTCGAGGAGCAGTACCCCGACCTGCGCACGCCGGACTCGCCGACCCAGACCGTGCACGGTTCGATCTCGACGCTGTTCACCCCGGTCGAGCACCTTGAGCGGCTGCTCAGCCTGGACAACGTCTTCACCGATGAGGACCTGGGCAGCTGGGCCGACCGCGCCACCCGGCTCGGCGGAGCGGGACCCTACCTGTGCGAGCTGAAGATCGACGGGCTGGCGATCGACCTCGTCTACCGTGACGGCGCGCTGGTCAAGGCGGCCACCCGGGGGGACGGGCGGACCGGTGAGGACGTCACGCCGAACATCCGCACGATCGCCTCTATCCCGGCCCGGCTCAAGGGCACCGGGTACCCGGCCACCCTCGAGGTCAGGGGCGAGGTCTTCCTGCCGGTCGAGGCGTTCGGGAAGCTGAACGAATCCCTGCTCGACGCGGGCAAGCCCGCGTTCGCGAATCCGCGGAACTCGGCGGCCGGATCGCTGCGGCAGAAGGACCCGCGGGTCACTGCGAGCAGGCCGCTCGACGCGATCATCCACGGCATCGGCCGGGTCGAGGGTTCGCAAGGCGAGGCCGGCATCAGCGGTCCCGCCGACGAGGCCGGCATCAGCGGTACGGCCGCCGGACCGGGCGAGGAAGGGCACCTGGAGGGGGCACCCGACGCCCAGTCGGGCTGGTACCAGCGGCTGCGCGAGTGGGGGCTGCCGGTCAGCGGCCTGTACCAGGTCGTTCCGGACATGGCCGGGGCCCGCGAGTACATCGCCTACTACGCCGAGCACCGGCACGACCCGCCGTACGAGATCGACGGCGTGGTGATCAAGATCGACCAGATCGCGCTGCAGCGCCAGCTCGGCTCGACCAGCCGGGCGCCGCGGTGGGCCATCGCTTACAAGTACCCCCCGGAGGAGGTCACCACCAGGCTGCTCGACATCCGGGTGAATGTCGGGCGGACCGGCCGGGTCACCCCGTTCGCGGTGATGGAGCCGGTCAAGGTGAGCGGGTCGACGGTGGACAGGGCTACCTTGCATAACGCCGACGAGCTCAAGCGCAAGGGTGTGCTGATCGGTGACATGGTGATCCTGCGCAAGGCCGGCGACGTGATTCCCGAGGTACTCGGGCCGGTCGCCGACCTGCGCACCGGGGCGGAGCACGAGTTCGAGTTCCCCGCCGCGTGCCCATCGTGCGGAACCGCCCTGGCCCGCGAGGAAGACGAGGTCGACTGGCGCTGCCCGAATACCCGGTCCTGCCCGGCTCAGCTCCGCGAGCGGCTCTTCCACGTGGCCGGCCGGGGCGCCTTCGATATCGAGGTGCTCGGCTTCGAGGCGGTCAGCGCGCTGCTCGACTGCGGCCTGGTCGCCGACGAGGGCGACCTGTTCGCACTCACCGCCGAGCGGCTGGAGACGTGCGCGTTCTTCGTCGTCAAGCAGGGCACGCTGAGCGCCAACGCGACCCGGCTGCTGGCCAACCTGGAGCAGGCGCGGACCAGGCCGCTGTGGCGGATCCTGGTAGCGCTGTCCATCCGGCATGTCGGGCCCACGGCGGCCCGGGCGCTGGCGGCCGAGTTCGGCTCGCTGGAGGCGATCGAGGCGGGAGGAGTGGACGCGCTCGCGGCGGTGGACGGGGTCGGGCCGACGATCGCCGCGTCGGTCCGCGACTGGTTCACGGTGGACTGGCACCGGGCGATCATCGCCAAGTGGCGGGACGCCGGGGTGCGGCTCGAAGACGAGGGATTCGATCCTTCGCGCGCCGCGGCTCGCGTCCTGGCGGGCGTATCGGTGGTGATCACCGGCTCGCTGGCCGACTTCAGCCGCGAGGAAGCCGCCGAGGCGGTCCGGCAGGCCGGCGGCAAGGTGACGTCCTCGGTGTCCAAGAAAACCGACTTCGTGGTCGCGGGCGAGAACGCCGGCTCCAAATACGACAAGGCGGTCGATCTGGGCGTCACGATCCTCGACGAGCCCGCCTTCCGGCTCCTGCTCACTGAAGGCCCCCAAGCCGTCCGCCCGGAGCCTGCCGGCCCGTTATCGTGTGTCGCTGCTCCTCCTCCACGGGTAGCAGCGACACACAATCATGGTTGGCCTGGCGGCTCGCTGGTCTCGGCCAGCCTTCGGCCCAGATAACGGCGCTCGGCGTCGGTGCTGGTCAGCTCCAGTGCCTCCCGGTAAGCGGCCGCCGCCTCGTGGCTGCAGCCCAGGCGGCGAAGCAAGTCGGCCCTGGTCGCCGGGAGCAGGTGATAGCCGGCCAGTTCCCCGAGGCCTCAAGCGCCTCGACGAGCGGCAGGCCGGCCGCCGGGCCGCGGGCCATCCCCACCGCCACCGCGTAGTTCAGCTCGACCACCGGGGTGGGCAGGAACTCCGCGAGCGTGCGGTACAGGGCGGCGATCCGCGGCCAGTCGGTGCGGTCCGCGGTCGGCGCGGTCGCGTGGCAGGCGGCGATGGCGGCCTGCACCTGATAGGGACCCAGGCGTCCGTCCCCGCAGCGCGTGGTCGAGCAGGCTGACGCCCTCGCTGATCTCGGCGGCATCCCACTGGCCGCGGTCCTGATCCTCCAGCGTCACCAGGTCACCGCGGGCATCGAGCCGAGCGGTACGCCGCGCGTCGTGCAGCAGCATCAGGGCCAGCAGGCCGGTCGCCTCCGGTTCGCCGGGCATTAGCCTGGTCAGCACACGGGCCAGCCTGATCGCTTCGGCGCTCAGGTTCTGCCGGACCAGATCAGCGCCCGCGGTCGCCGAGTAGCCCTCGTTGAAGAGCAGGTACAGCACACCGAGCACGGCGGAGGTGCGTTCGGGCAGCAGGTGCGCCGGAGGTACCCGGTAGGGG
>Ga0302181_10000537_pt1 | contig 30601 bp, 30 predicted proteins | sample I_Palsa_E3_3_FD_198786 | JGI IMG/M metagenome (GOLD analysis project Ga0302181, IMG submission 198786) | Peat permafrost microbial communities from Stordalen Mire near Abisko, Sweden - I_Palsa_E3_3 | ecosystem: Environmental > Terrestrial > Soil > Palsa > Peat permafrost | place: Sweden...
AGGGCAGCCTGCGGGCGCAGCGGGCCCGGGGCGATCGCACGCCGCGGACCCGAGCTCGGAGTGTTCGCAGGAGGGCCCGGAGCCTGGGGGCCAGACCCCAGGCTCGGCTGCTGTCCGCTGCCCGTTACCGGCTCGTAGACGGATTGCTGGCCGTAACCTGGTCCTGGCCCGTAGCCAGATACGCCGCCGTATCCGGACCCGCTGTCATAGCCCGCAGCCTGGTCGTAGGCCTCGGCCTGGTCGTACCCGGGCAGGCCTCGTCGTCCGGCGCGAAGCGGACCCTCGCTGCCGCGCGGGGCCCGGTGACCGGCTGTCGACTGATCTTGCTGGTGGCCCTGCTCGCCCGGCCCGTTAGGTTCCTCGGGCTCCTCGCGCTTGTCCCAGCTCCCCGTGGGGGCATCCCAACCACTCATCTGTGCTCAATTCCCCGTCGCTATGGAAGACGGCTGCTTTGTCAGCGTCCGCGATCCTGGCGTGAGCGGGAACCCCGCCAGAGGTAACGGTAATACGCAGGAGGCTACACATCGATCGCGAAGATCGAGGGCAATACCGTCAAAGTCGACATCAGGCAGACGCTACCCTCGCCAAGAGAAAACGCTGGCCAGCCTACTGTTATCGAATACTTGCACATAAAGACAACTCGGGCCAGGATGATGACCTTCCAGGCTTCCCGCGATACCTCTCGGACCGGTTCAGGCTGATTTCTCGCGCGGCGTACGCCGCGTGACGTCCCTCGGAACGATCGTCGGGTTGACATTCTCCAGCACAGCTTCGCGCGTGATCACGACGCGCTCCACATCCTTGCGGCTCGGCACCTCATACATGACCGACTGCAGGACCTCTTCCAGAATCGCGCGCAACCCACGGGCGCCGGTGCCACGAAGGTTCGCCTGGTCGGCGATGGCCTCCAGCGAGTCTGGCGTGAATTCCAGATCCACACCGTCAAGTTCGAACAGCCGCCGGTACTGCTTCACCAGCGCGTTACGCGGCTCAGTCAGGATCTGGATGAGCGCGTCCCTGTCCAGGTTGTGCACGCTGGTGATCACCGGCAGCCGGCCAACGAACTCGGGGATCATCCCGAATTTCAGCAGGTCTTCTGGCATCACTTCGCCGAACTGGTCGGTGTTGTTCGAGTTCCTGACCCTGAGCTTGGCGTTGAAGCCCATGCCGTTGTGGCCGGAACGCTGCTCGATGATCTTCTCGAGCCCGGCGAACGCCCCGCCGCAGATGAACAGCACATTGGTGGTGTCGATCTGGATGAACTCCTGGTGCGGGTGCTTGCGTCCGCCCTGCGGCGGCACCGAGGCCGTAGTGCCCTCGAGGATCTTCAGCAGCGCCTGCTGTACGCCTTCACCGGAGACGTCCCGGGTAATCGACGGGTTCTCGCTCTTGCGCGCGATTTTGTCGATCTCATCAATGTAGATGATGCCCGTCTCGGCCTTCTTGACGTCGTAATCCGCCGCCTGGATCAGCTTGAGCAGGATGTTCTCTACGTCTTCACCGACGTAGCCGGCCTCGGTCAGGGCGGTCGCGTCGGCGATGGCGAACGGTACGTTGAGCAGCCGGGCCAGCGTCTGGGCCAGCAGCGTCTTGCCCGAACCGGTCGGGCCGAGCAACAAGATGTTGGACTTGGCCAGCTCAACGCCCTCATCGCCGGGCCGGTCCTCCCCCGACTGGACCCGCTTGTAGTGGTTGTACACGGCCACGGACAGGGCCTTCTTGGCCTTGTCCTGGCCGATCACGTACGCGTCGAGAAACTCGTAGATCTCCCGCGGCTTGGGCAGGCTGTCCCACTTGAACTCGGTGGGCTCAGCGAGCTCTTCCTCGATGATCTCGTTGCAGAGGTCAATGCACTCGTCGCATATGTACACGCCCGGACCGGCGATGAGCTTCTTAACCTGCTTTTGGCTCTTACCGCAGAACGAGCACTTCAGCAGGTCCCCACCGTCACCGATGCGTGCCACCCAGATACTCCTTTACATGGTGCCGCCGCGACGGCCTTACCGGCCGCCTCCAGCGGACATGTCCCGCGAGGCCGTCAAAGCGCTTGTACATCGACGGTACCGCCTCCTGGGCTCCGATGGACACCATCAAACCCCTTAAGCGGCCCGTGAGGGAAGAGCTGAATCCTCCCGGTTACGAAGACACTACCTCGACAGCGCGCTCGCTGCCCCTCTTGATCATGGTAAGGACGTCGTCGATGAGGCCGTATTCCTTGGCTTCCTCGGCGGTGAGGAACTTGTCCCGCTCGATGTCGCGGCGGACTTTCTCCTCGTCCTGGCCGGTGTGCCGGGCCAGGATGACCTCCATCGCGGCGCGCATCCGCAGGATCTCCCTGGCCTGGATCTCCATGTCGCTGGACTGGCCGTAGCCGCCCTCGGTGGCCGGCTGATGGATCAGGATCCTGGCGTTGGGCAGCGCCATCCGCTTGCCCTTCGTCCCCGCGGCGAGTATCACCGCGGCCGCCGAGGCGGCCTGCCCGATGCAGCAGATCTGGATGTCGGGCTGGATGAACTGCATGGTGTCATAGATCGCCATCATCGACGTCATCGACCCGCCCGGCGAGTTGATGTAGATGGTGATGTCGCGATCGGGGTCGATGGCCTCCAGCGTGAGCAGCTGGGCCATGACGTCGTTCGCGGAGGCGTCGTCGATCTGGACGCCGAGGAAGATGATCCGCTCCTCGAAGAGCTTGTTGTACGGGTTCATCTCCTTGATCCCGTACGAGGTCCGCTCCACGAAGGACGGCAGCACGTACCGGGACTGCGGGGTCAGCAGCGCTGACTGAGGGCTCCGCAAGCTGGCTTCGCTCACGTTCGGCTCCTTTGGGTTGATCATGACAGGACACCCTCGGTGGGCACCTCGACAGCGCTGCGGATGACCTGGTCGACGAAGCCGTACTCCTTGGCTTCCTCCGCGGTGAACCAGCGGTCGCGGTCCGCGTCCCTCTCGATCTCCTCGATCGGCCGCCCGGTGTGGAACGCGGTGCGCTCGAACAGCGTCCGCTTGATGTACAGCATCTGCTCGGCCTGAATCCTGATATCGGACGCGGTGCCGCCGATACCTCCCGATGGCTGGTGCATCAGCACCTGGGCGTGCGGCAGGGCGTACCGCTTGCCCGGTGCGCCCGCCGTCAGCAGGAACTGTCCCATCGACGCGGCCATTCCCATCGCGTAGGTGGCGATGTCGTTGGGCACGTACTGCATGATGTCGTAAATGGCCATCCCCGCGTAGACCGAGCCGCCCGGGGAGTTGATGTAGATGCTGATGTCGCGCTTGGCATCCTCGGAGGCGAGCAGCACGATCTCGGCGCAGATGCGGTTGGCGAGGTCGTCGTCGACTTGCTGACCGAGGAAGATGATGCGGTGCCGGAGCAGCCGCTGGAACAACTGCTCCCCGAACGGCAGGACCGGGGGCTCCGAGGCCGCCACGATCGATGGCGGCGATGGGCTCCACAAGGGCTGAGTCACGCTGATTCACCTGCTCCAGTCACGTCTAGTGTCTCTGACAGGACCATAACGCGGACGCGGAGGCCGATCGTCCCGCACAGCCCCCTGTTCGCTACTGGCGCACCGAGTTGCGGGGATTGCGGGGGTCACGATCGGTCTTCGGGCACGCGGCAGCACCACCCGCCGGGGCCGGCGAGCGGCTACGGTGCTTCGTTACGCTTCGGCGCCATCGGAACCGCCTCCTTCGGCGGCGTCCTCGGGTTCCGCGTCCGGATCGGTCTCGGCCATCACTTCCGCGTCATCCCCGGCGGCGCCCGCGTTACCGGCGCCTGCTACGGGCGCGTTGAGGGCGGCCTTGATATCGACCTCGTGACCCGACTCATCGGTCACCTTGACGCGCTCGGCGATCAGGTTCATCGCCTTGCCGCGAAGGACCTCGGCGGCCGCGTAGGACAGCTGGCCGCTGTCCGCGAGCTGCTGAGCCAGCTGCTCCGGGGCCACGCCCATCTGCTCGGCCTGCCGGGTGACGTAGGCGGAAAGCTCGGCCTGGTCGACACCGAGTTCTTCGGTGCGGGCCAGCTGGTCCAGGATCAGGCTGACCTTGACCGAACGCCGGGCCCGCTGGTCGACGTCCGCCTCGAACTGCTCCAGCGTCTGGTTCGACATCTCCAGGTAGCCGTCCAAGTCGGCGCCTGCCCGTTCGAGCTGCTGCAGGACCGAGTCCCGGTTCTGCTTGGCCTCATCGGTCACCACGCTTTCCGGCAGCGGGATGTCGATCTTTTCGAGCAGGCCGTCAAGGGCGCGGTCACGCGCCTGGACCACCTGCTGCACGCTCTTCATCCGCTCCAGCTGGGCCCGGGTGTCGGCGCGCAGCTCCCCCAAGGTATCGAACTCGCTGGCCAACTGGGCGAACTCGTCGTCCAGGCCAGGCACTTCCTTGACCTTGACGCTGTGCACGGTGACCGTGACGTCGGCTTCGCGGCCGGCGAACTCGCCCCCCGCCAGCTCAGTGCGGAACGTCGCAGACTCCCCGGCCGCCATGCCGGTCAGCGCCGTGTCCAGCCCGTCCAGCAACGACTCGCTGCCGACCTGGTAGGACAGGCCGCTGGCCTGGGCGTCCTCGACCGGCGTGCCATCCACGGTGGCGGATAGGTCAATGGACACGTAATCGTCGGGCTGGACTGCCCGCTGTACCCCCTTGAGCGAGGCGAACCGCTCCTGCAGCGAGCCGAGATACTCGGCCACCTCGTCCGGGGTCACCACGGTGTTGTCCACGGTGACCGACAAGGTGGCGAAATCGGGGAGCTCGAACTTCGGCCGGATGTCGACCTCGACGGTGAAGGTGAGCTCCTTGCCGTCGTCGATGCTGGTGATCTCCACCTCGGGCTGGCCGAGGGCGTAGATATCGCCGTCGGCGACCGCCTTCGCGTACAGATCGGGTATCGCCTCGCTGACCGCCTGGTTGAGGACGACATCCCGGCCGACCCGGCGGTCGATCACCGGCGGCGGTACCCGGCCAGGCCGGAAGCCCGGGATGCGGACTTGCCGTCCGACCTCGCGGTAGGCCTTGTCGAGGCTGGGCTTCAGCTCATCGAACGGCACCTCGACGCTGAGCCGCACACGGGTCGGGCTCAGCTCTTCGACGTCAGTCTTCACGTCCGCGTCACTCCGGGATTAGAGATGGTAACTCAGCGCTGAATCGCTGAGAAGTCTAAGCCGCCAGTCTAGGGGCTAGCGAACTCTGACCACGCGCACCGGCGGCGGCTCGTTGCTCTGGGGGCGGTTATCTCCGATCAGGAGATGCAGCAGCCAGCTCACCAGCCCCACGATGATGGCGCCCCAGAAGGCCGGCCAGAACCCAGTCACGTGGAACGGCAAGGTCAGATCGCCCGCGATAACGCTGGTCAGCCACAGCAGCAGGCCGTTGACGATCAGCGCGGCCAGGCCGAGGGTGAGAACGTAGAACGCGCAGCCGACGACCTTGATCAGCGGCTTGAGCGTGGCGTTGATGATGCCGAAGATGAGGGCCACCACGAGCAGGGTGCCGAGCTTCGACCAGCCGCTCCCGGCGAGCAGCTCAATCCCGGGGACCGCCGCGGTCGCGACACCCAGGGCGGCGGCGGAGACCACCACCCGAAGAAGAAACTTCATAGACCCGATATTACTCGACTTTGCGTAGTGACGTGTGGGCACGCGAGGGCGCGGGGCGGGGGTGGGTGGAGCAGGTGGGTAAGTGGAGCGGATCTTTCATGGCGCGCAGATCGGCGGTGGCAGCACGCTGGGGAGAGGGAAGCCAGCTTCCCCGAAGCGGGTCACGCTAGCACTCTTGCGGGCCCTCCCCCGCGGGTCGTCTACTAGTACCACGATTTGACCGGGACCACGGGCCGCGTGGTCAGACATGCTGTGGAGAGTGGGGGGCGGCGTGCGTATCGTGCTGACCTGGCTGCGCCTGGAGGTGCGGCGGCGCTGGGTGTCGCTGGTGGTGCTGGCCCTGCTGGTGGCGGTGTCCACCGCTACCGTGCTCACGGCGACGGCGGGGGCTCGCCGCGGGGACACCGCGCTGGACCGGCTGGAGGCGCAGACGCTGCCCTCCACCGTGGCCGTGCTGGCCAACCAGCCGGGTTTCAACTGGAACAAGATCAAGGCGCTGCCCGAGGTGGCGGCGATCAGCAGGTTCCCGGTCACGTTCGATTTCGTGGTTCAAGGCTGCCAGGGCGCCAGCACCGACTTCCCCATGATGGACGCGAGCTACGGCACGACGATCGAGCGCCCGGTGATCATCGCCGGACGCCGGTTCGATCCGAGCCGGGCCGACGAGGTGGTGGTCACGCCGCAGTTCCTGGCCACCTGCCACAAGCAGCTGGGCGACACGCTGATCTTGGACCTGGCCACCCCGAACCAGATCGACCAGCTGTTCGACGGGAGCCAGGGAGCGCCGGCCGGACCCCACGTGCGGGTCCGCATCGTAGGAGTGGGTAACACCATCTGGGACTCGGTCAACGGCAACGGGCCCGGCCAGCACGGCGCCGTCATCGCCTCGCCCGGTCTGTACGCGCGCTACCCGGCCAATATGGCCGGGCACAGCCCGCAGGTTTACATCAACGCGCTGGTCCGGCTGAAGGGCGGGGCCGCGGCCATTCCCGCGTTCCGCGCCGACCTGGCCCGGGTGACCGGCCGCTCGGACATCGACGTGCCGACCATTCAGGGGTTCTGGGTCGACCCGGTACTCCGGCTCATCCAGTACGAGTCGGTCTGCCTGCTGGCGTTCGCGGTGGCCGCGCTGGTGGCCGCGCTGTTCCTGGTCGGCCAGGCGGTGGCCAGGTACACCTCGGCCACCATGGCCGACCTGGCGGTCCTGCAGTCGGTCGGCATGACCTCCCGCCAGGTCGTCGCGGCGGCCGCGGCGGCTCCGCTGCTCGCCTCGGCGGCCGGGGCCACGCTCGGCGTGGCCGGGGCCATCGTGGCCTCGCGCTGGATGCCGATCGGAGCGGCGTCCTACCTGGAGCCGCATCCGGGCATCGACGCGGACTGGCAGATTCTTGGGCCCGGCTGGGTCCTGGCCCCGGCCCTGGTGACCGCCGCGGCCGCGGCCGCGGCGGCGCTGGCCCTGGCCGCGCGGCGGCACCAGGCCACCCCGCGCCGGTCCGGCGTGGCCGCTGCGGCGGCCGCCGCCGGACTGCCCGTGCCCTTGGTGGTGGGCTCCCGGTTCGCGCTCGAGCCGGGCCGCGGCCGGTCGGCGGTGCCGGTCCGGCCGGCCCTGGTCGGGGCGATCGTCGGCGTGCTGGGCGTGCTGGCCGCCTTCACCTTCTCCGCCGGGGTGTCCGACGCCTCCGCCAACCCGGCCCGGTTCGGCCAGACCTGGCAATTGGACACCTTCCTCGGTGAGGGCGGGCAGGACTTCAGCCCGGCCGGCAGCCAGGTGCTCCGGGCCGTGGCCGCCGACCCGGAGGTCACCGGCGTGGACGACGCGCTGGTCGCCGGCGCCCAGTCTGGGCAGGTCTCGGTGGAGAGCTTCACCTACACCTCGGTGGGCGGTAAGAGGGTCCAGGTCGTCCTGACCGGCGGCCGGATGCCGGCCTCGGCCAGCGAGATCGTGCTCGGCCCCACCACGGCCAAGGCGATGCACGCGACCATCGGCAGCACCATCCGGCTGACCGGCGGCCCGGTGCCGCGGACCTTCACGGTGACCGGCACCGGCTTCGTGCCGCAAGGGCCGCACAACAGCTACGACGACGGCGCCTGGCTCACCCAGGCTGGGTACGACCGGCTCTTCCACGGCGCGGAGGTCGCGTTCAAGTTCCATCTGGCCGTGGTGTCGCTACGGCCGGGCGCGGACGTCGCCGCGGCCAGCCGGCGGCTGACCGCCACGGCCGCCAAGATCAAGGGCGGCCAGGCCTTCGGGTTCGAGGTGACGGCCCCGCCGGGGATTATCACCGGGATCAAGGATGTGGCCGTCCTGCCGCTGGCGCTGGCCGCCTTCCTGGCCCTGCTGGCCGTCGGGGCCATCGGGTACGCGCTGTCCATCGCGGTGCGCCGGCGCCGCCACGAGCTGGCCGTGCTGCGCGCGCTGGGGATGACCCGGTGGCAGTCCCGCCTGGTCGTGGTTACCCAAGCCACCGTGCTCGCCGTCATCGGGCTGGCCTTCGGCATCCCGCTGGGCGTCGCGGCGGGCCGGACCCTGTGGCGCGCCGCGGCCGGTATGGCACCGCTGGCCTACCACACGCCGGCGACGCTGTGGGCGCTGGTGCTGATCGTGCCGGTGGCCCTGGTGGTGGCCAACCTGCTGGCGGGCTGGCCCGGGCACCGCGCGGCCCGGCTGCGGACCGCGGAGATCCTGCGCACCGAGTAGCCAGGCGGGCGCGGGACCTGGGCCGGGGTCACGCTACGATCGGGGCTCAAATGGGAAGCGTCATCCGGGTCGCGCTGGCCGAGGACAACGTCCTCCTGCGGGAGGGCGTGTCCCGGCTGGTCGCGGCCGATAAGGACCTCGAGCTGGTCGGGGTGGCCGGGGATCTGCCTGAGCTGTTCGGCGTCATCGAGCGCTCCGCGCCGGACGTGGTCATCACCGACATCCGGATGCCGCCCACCGGCCGCGACGAGGGTATCCAGGCCGCCGCCTGGCTGCGCGAGCACCGGCCCGGGGTCGGGGTGGTGGTGCTGAGCCAGTACACCGCGCCCGGCTACGCCGTGGCCCTGCTCGAGCACGGCTCGGCGGGCCGCGCCTACCTGCTAAAGGAACGGGTGGCCAGCGTGGACGAGCTGGTCCGCGCGGTGCATACGGTGGCCGGCGGCGGCTCGGTGATCGATCCGCTGGTGGTGGACGAGCTGGTCAGGTCGCGTTCGCACCCGGGGGCCTCCAGCTTGGACACGCTGACCCCGCGGGAGACGCAGATCCTGGCCGAGATGGCCCAGGGCAAGAACAACGCCGCCATCGCGGTGGCCGTGTCGGTGTCCGAACGGGCGGTGGAAAAGCACACCAACTCGATCTTCGCCAAGCTGGGCCTGAGCGAGGAGCAGGACGTGAACCGCCGGGTCAAGGCGGTGCTGCTGTTCCTTGGCCAGGGCCGGGGAGGCTGACCTCCCCATGGGGAGGGTGGCACCACCATGCCCATGTATCGGGTCCCGTGGCAAGCTGATGGTATGACTGGCCCGAACACTGTCCTCGTCGTCGACGACCAGGCACCATTCCGCTTCGCGGCCAAGGCCGTACTGCGCCGCCTAGACGGCTTCGAGCTGACCGGCGAGGCCGGCAGCGGCGCGGAGGCCATCGCACTGGTGGAGGAGCTGCATCCTGACCTGGTGCTGATGGACATCAATATGCCCGGGATGAACGGCATCGAGGCGGCCCGGCAGATCGTGGCGGCCCACCCCGACGTGGTGGTGGTCCTGTGCTCGACCTACGAGGTGGCCGACCTGCCGCCGGACGTGGCGGCCAGCGGAGCCAGCGGCTACGTCAGCAAGGAGCGGTTCGGCGCCGAGGTACTGCGGCGGCTATGGGAGGGCCGGGATTCCGGGGTCTTCGCCGCCGTCTGACCCCGGCTGACCCCGGCTGGCCACAGGCCTCAAGTGGCCAGGGGGATCGAGGCCTCAGGTGGCCAGGGGGATCGAGGCCTCAGGTGGCCAGGGGGATCGAGGCCTCAGGTGGCCAGGGGGATCGACCCGCTGACCACGGAGCCATGGCCAGGCTGGGAGTCCCAGCGGACCGTTCCCCCGATGGCGCCCAGCCGGTCGGCCATGTTCACGTAGCCGTGGCCGCGGCGCGCTACCGCGGCGTCGAAGCCGGGCCCGTCGTCGGACACCGAGAACAGCAGGCCGCCGGCCTCGGTCCACAGCCGCAGCTGCACGGTCGCGCCCTGGGCGTGCTTGGCCGCGTTCTGCAGTGCTTCGGTGCAGGAGAAGTACACGGCCGCCTCCACCTCGGCGGGATACCGGCCCACCTCGTCCGCCACCGTCACGTACACGGTAAGCGGGCTGCGGCCAGCCGTGGCGCGCAGCGCGTCGCCCAGCCCGCTGTCGGCCAGCAGCGGCGGGTAGAGTCCGTGCGCTAGCTCGCGCAGCTCCTTGATCGTGGCTTGCACGTCCTCGGCCATCTGGCCCAGCATCTCGGCCGCGGCCGCCGCGTCCTCGGCCACGATGTCCTTGGTCAGCCGCAGGTTGATGGCCATCGCCACCAGGTGCTGCTGGGCGCCGTCGTGCAGGTTGCGCTCCACCCGACGGCGTTCTGCGTCGCCGCTGGCCACGATGCGGGCCCGCGATTCGCGCAGTTCCTCGGCCTGGTGCCGGAGCGCGTCCAGCGTGGTCTGCAGGGCCGAGTCAAGCCGGGCGTTGGAGAAGGCCAGCCCGGCCTGGCGGGCCAGCTCGGTCAGTACCCGGTCGTCCTCGTCGGTGAACGTGTCCGCGCGTTCGGGCCGCTCCACCACGATCAGCCCGAGCAGTTCGCCGGCATGGCTGACCGGGGCCACCCGCAGCTGGGAGTGCTCCCGGCCCTCGAGCAGCCGGGGCAGCCAGATCGCGGCCCAGGCGTTGCCCGACACCCCGGCCCGCGCCACGACCGGCCGCTCGCGATCGGTCAGCACGATGGAGGCGCGGTCGGCGTCGGGGACGGAGACCGCGCGCTCGAGTACGTCCCCGGTGCCGGTGTAGATCTCGGCCCGGGTCAGGCCCATGGTCTTACGCAGCGACTCGGCCAGCTGAAGCAGCAGCTCGTCCATGGCCACGGCCCGGGTCATCCGGCTGCCGAACGTGCGCAGGGCCTCGTCCGGCGCCTCCCGCGTGCCGTAGACGAACCTGGCGGCGAAGGCGGTCAGCCGGGCCCGGGCCGGCAGGAAGCTGACCGCCGCTACGGCGGCCGCGAGCACGGACAGCCCGAGGATGTCGCGGGTGGCCTGGTTGTCCGGCGCCTGCCCGAAGCCGAGCACGATGACCAGGTAGATGGCGGCGACGATGGCGCTGCTGCCCGCGGCCGCTATGGCGTGCACGAGGATCCGCCCGCCGAACGGCGCCAAGGCCGGCCATTCGGCCAGGACCAGGGCCAGCGGGACGGCCACGGCGGCGCCGACCGCCACCGCGCCGGCCGGTCCTGGCCAGTCGATCAGGAGATGGAGCATCGCGCTGAGCAGAGCCACCTCGGCCGCGACGAGCAGGCCGGTGCCTAGCCACTGCATCCGTTCCCGGTCGTGGCCGGCCGTGCGGACGTAACGCATCCGGGCGGCCGGCAGGGCGAACAGCAGCGCGAGCGGCCAGACGAGCGCACCCGCCAGAACACCGAACGGCTGGTGCGCGACGGCCAGGCCGGCGCCGGTGCCGACGGCGCTGAGGTAGCCCAGGACAGCCAGGATCCGCCGTCCGGACTGGACCAGGCGTCCGTCCGGCAGCGCGAGGAGGAAGTGGAAGCTGACCGCGATGACCAGCGGCGCGGCCAGCGTGGCTACCGCCCGGGCGGTCTGGTGCCGATCCGCGGTGCCGTCCTGGGCCGCGATGCGGGCCGCGGTCAGCGCGGTCGCGGCGGCCAGCGCGCCCAGCGCGGCCAGCGGGCCCAGGCTCAGCTGCCCGCGGGGGTGATGGCGGGGCGTGCGGGCCGCAACCGGGCTGGCGATCCCGGCCAGGGCCCAGGCGATGGCCAGCGCGAAGGCCGCCGCGTCGGTGGCGGGCCAGCCGCCGGGGATCCGCAGGCCGATCGCGGCCAACACCACCGCGGCCAGCGGCGCCAACAGCCGGGGTACCAGATGGCGGGCACTGTACCGGCTGCTGGCCCGGGCGGCGGCCGCCGGTTCCATGGTCAGCCGGCCACGGCGACGGCGGTGTCGCCGTCTGCCGGTTCGGGTTCGGTGATCCGGCCGTCGCACATCCGCACCACGCGCTCGGCCGCGGCGGCCACCTCCGCGGAGTGGGTGACCAGCACGATGGTCTGGCCGCCGCGGTGCAGGCGGCGCATCAGCTCGATGACCTCGGCCCCGCCCGCGGAGTCCAGCGCCCCGGTCGGCTCGTCGGCCAGCAGCAGGGTGGGGTCGTTGGCGAGGGCCCGGGCGATGGCCAGGCGCTGGCGCTGGCCGCCGGACAGCACGCCGGGGACGGCCAGGGCCTTGTCGCCGATACCGAGCAGGTCGAGCAGGTCCCGGGCCCGGGTCTCGGCCATTCTGCGCTTGCGGCCCGCGATGATGGCGGGCAGCGCGACGTTCTCCAGCACGGTCATGCCCTCGAGCAGGTTGAAGAACTGGAAGACCAGGCCGATGTGATGGCGACGCATCCGGGCCAGCTCGTCCTCGGTCCGGCCGGTGACCAGCTCGCCCGCGACCGCTATCTCGCCCTCGTCGGGCGTTTCGAGCCCGGCCACCAGGTTCAGCAAGGTGGACTTGCCGCAGCCCGAGGGGCCCATCAGGGCGACGAACTCACCCGGCTCGAGGGTCAGGTTCACGCCGCGCAGCGCCCGGACCGGTGCGTTCTCGGCCTCGAAGGTCTTACGCACGCCGCGCACGGCCAGCGCCGGATGGTTCTCGCTCATTGGTCCCCCATGATCTTGTAGGCAAAGACCGGAGTGTCGCGTCCCTTGACCAGCTGCGCGCCCAGTGCGGTCGCCGGCACATCTGTGCGTAGCACCTTGAAGGTGGCCTCGGACATAACAGTCTCTCCGGGCGCGGCCAGCTGTTGCAACCGCTGGGACAGGTTCACGGTGTCCCCGACCAGCGTGTACTCGAGCCGCTCGGCCGATCCGAGCAGGGCCGCGGCCGCCTCGCCGGTGGACAGGCCAAGCCCGAGGCCGAACGGCGGCAGGCCGTCGGCCCGCCAGCGGGTGTTGATCTCGTCCTGGGCCGCGTGCATGGCCAGGGCCGCGACCACGGCCCGGTCGGCGTGGTCGGGCTGCGGGAACGGGGCGCCGAAGACCGCCATCACCGCGTCGCCGACGAACTGCATAACCGTGCCGGCCTGGCCCAGGATGGCCTGGTTCATCGCGGCCCGGTGGGTGTTGAGCTGCCCGGCGAGCTGGCTCGGGTCGGCGTGCTCGGCGATGGTCGAGTAGGCCCTGATGTCGCTCATCAGGACGGTCACCTCGACCCGTTCGGTCTCGCCGATGCCCCGGTGTTCCTGGCGAAGCTTGGTGGCCAGGCCGCTCGGCAGCAGCCGGGACAGGGTCTCGCCCTGTTCTTCCCGGTCCACGATGGCCTGGTGGAGCATGCGCAGGCGGCGCAGCGCGCTCAGGCTCCCGGCCGACACGCTCTGGGACAGCTTGACGAAGACCGCGTCTACCTCGTCCGCGACCGCCTCGGGCGGGACCTGGCGGATCGCGGCGATGGCTTTGATCGTCTTGCCTTCCGCGACCAGTCCGAGCAGTTCTTCTTCGGCGGCCGACAGGTTTCCGGCCGGGACCACCGGGGCGACCAGCGCCTCGACGATAGACGGATCCAGGGCGGTGCCGCCTGTGGCCACCGTGCGGATGGCGTCGACCAGCTGGCTGCCCTCGGCGACGTGGTCTTTCAGCAGGTAGCCGTACCCGGACGAACCCTCGGCCAGCAGCGCGACCGCGTATTCGGGCTCCTCGTACTGAGACAGCACCACGACCCCGGTGCCGGGATGGCGCTTGCGCACCTCCCGGGCGGCGTCGATGCCCTCGCGGCTGAACGTCGGCGGCATCCGGATGTCGGTCACGATCACCTGGGGCTCGGTGGCGTCGGCGCCGGCGACGAGCTCGTCGTAATCGGCGGCCACCCCCACGACCTTAAGGTCGCGGCGAGCGTTGATGAGGGCACGGACTCCCTCACGCACGATCAGGTTGTCATCCGCCAGGAAGACGCTGATCGGGCCCGGCGAGCCGCTGTTGTGTTCCATGTGGACAGTTGTCGCACACGGGCCTGGTCACGACCAGAGAGCAGGCATGCCAGCGTGCGGTGGTGGTAGCACGACGTCGCGCCGGGGCCAGCATCCGCGGCAAGTGCCGGGCACCATCCTGGTCCCGGGCCTGGCCGCCGCGCACGATCGTGGCATGCGATACGAAAGCTGCGTTACCTCACTGTCCTGGATTCCCTCCGAAGCCGTCACCGGCCTTGGCCGAGCGGTGTTCGACAAGGGCGTCACCCACTACGACAACCCGCCGCCCGCGGAGTTCGCCGACATCGAAGAGCTCCGGGCGGCCGACCGGTTCCGGTTCGCGAACGTGCTGCGGGCCTGGATCGAGGTCGACGACACGGGCCGGATCACGGCCGGCGGATACGACGGCGGCGGGCTGATGGGCATCACCATCGTCCGGCTCGGCGGCCTGAGCCACGTGTTCCAGGCCGCCGCCCTGCCCGACCTGCGGCGCGAGCCCGAGCGCGGCGACGGGTGGATACGCTTCGTGCAGACCACCGGCGGCCGCACCGGGCTGCCCGCGCCCCGGCGGGTGCGGCACCGGCCGTTCGTACAGTGGCGAGCCCCGCTGGTGTGGACCACGCTGTCGCTGACGCTGCACGCGAACGGGCGGACCGAGTACGCGGTCGAGGGGGCCAGCCGGTTCCCCCGGCACTGGATCTACGACGCGGACGGCCGGCTGGCCCGCAAGTCGGGCCTGACCGACTACGCGCAGTGGTGGGGCGTGTCGTTCGGCCGCCACACCCCGTGGGGTGACGAGGACTCCCCCGCCCTGGTCACTGCGGTCGAGACCGCGCTGGAGCAGTCGCTGTCCGTCCAGCTCATGCGCGGCGCGGCCAAGCCGCGGGTCCGCACCGTGGCGACCGGCGACGCCCTGGTCCGCCAGGGCGAGCCTGGTGACGAGATCTTCCTCATCCTGGACGGCGCGATCCGGGTCGAGCGGGACGGGGAGAAGCTGGCCGAGTACGGCCCGGGCGCGATGCTGGGCGAGCGAGCCCAGCTCGAGGGGGGCATCCGGACGTCCACGCTGACCGCGGTCACGCCCTGCCGGGTGGCCTCGGTCCCGGCCGGGCAGTTCGAGCCGGCCGTGCTGGCCGAGCTGGCGGCCGGACACCGGCGCGAGGACGCTGGCGATGCGGTCCGGTCCTGAGCGTGCGCGTTCACCTGTGCGGCGTACGCGGCTCGACGCCGGCCCCCGGCCCGGAGTTCGTCCGGTACGGCGGGCACACCTCGTGCCTGGCCCTGGCCGGCGACGGCGGGCCGCCGCGGCTCATGCTGGACGCCGGGACCGGGCTGCGCCGAGCCTCAGCGCTGCTGGACGGACCGTTCGACGGCACGATCCTGCTCACCCACCTGCACTGGGACCACGTGCACGGGCTGCCGTTCTTCACCGCGGGCGACCGGCCCGACGCCCGGGTCACGCTGCTGCTGCCCGAACAGGACGGGGCGGGCAGCGCCGAGGAGGTGCTGGCCCGTGGCATGTCCCCGCCGCACTTCCCGATCGGGCCGGGCGAGCTGCGCGGCCGCTGGTCGTTCGGCCTGCTGACCGCCGGGGAGCTCAAGGCCGAGGGCTTCACGGTGGAGGCGGCCGAGATCCCGCACAAGGGCGGCCGGACGTTCGGCTACCGGGTCAGCGACGGACACTCGGTGCTGGCCTACCTGCCCGACCACGGCCCGGCCGAGCTGGGGCCAGGCCCGGAGGGCTGGGGGGAGTACCATCCCGCCGCGCTAACCCTGGCCGCCGGGGCGGACGCGCTGGTGCACGACGCCTTCTGGTTCGGCGCGGAGGCGGCGGGCGAGGCGATGTTCGGGCACACCACGGCCGGCTACGCGGTCGAGCTTGGCCGGCGGGCCGGAGTCCGGCGGGTGGTGCTGGCCCACCATAGGCCGAGCCGGACCGACGACGAGCTCGACCGGCTGGCGGACCGGTTCCGCGCCGACCCCGGGGTGATGGTGGCCGCGGAGGGGACGGTCATCGACCTGTGAGCACCGGCCCGGCATGGTCGCCGCGGAACATGCGGCGGTAAGCGTTCGGGGTGGTGCCGGGGCCAGGCGCGGAAGTGGTGGCGGGGGCGCCATCCTGGCATCCTGGAGACATGGACGCTTACAGTTTTTCTTCATCCCCCAGCCGACGGGCGTCCTGGTGCGTTCGACTCGCCCGCCGGATTTACCAAGCGGTCCGCGAGATGCATTACGCGACTAAACGCGCCTCTGAGCTGATGTTGAGCTACGGCCTGGCCGAGTCGGATCAGCCTCCGGACACCTACGCCGAGTTCCTGCTCCGTACCCGGGCCGCGGTACGGCACGAACCTCCGGCGCATCGCCGCTCCGCGGGTAGCCAGGTCAGGTAGGTCGTCGGTGGCGCGCCGAGCGAGTCGTTCCGCGGCGCGCGGCATTTGTTGGTCGGGCTGGCCGGATTCGAACCGGCGGCCTCCGCGACCCAAACGCGGCGCGCTAGCCAAGCTGCGCTACAGCCCGTATGTGAGCTGAGTGTAGCGGCTCGGCCGGACCGGCTGGCTCGCGGTGGGGCAGGCGGCTATCCGGCGGATGGCTCGGGATCAGGCGATTTCCTGCTCGGCGACCTCGGGATCCTCACCCTTCCACCGCCGGTCGAACCAGGTCACGGCGAGCAGCGCGGCGACGAACACGAAGACCATCGCGATAAGCAGGGCCAGCTGCGGAGTCGGGACCGTCCCGGTACCGCTGAGGACGACGAGGATCTTCCTGATGACAGCCACCAGACCGACAATGATGAACGGCTGTGCGACCAGATGATGAGCTCGCAGCGAGAGCACCACGGTGTGCACGATCTCGACCAGGATGAGCACGAGAAGGACGCGATAGAGCAAATTGATGCCCGCCACGTCGATCGAGGATTTCTTCTTCACGTCACTGAAGAAATCAACAATGCCGGAAACGAGCTCGGCCGCCGCCAGCACGATCAGCACCACGCCGACGATGACAGACACCAGGTCCTGCGCGTGCTCGAGCAGCCAGACGCTCGCGGCCACGGCCCGAACCCTGGGTTTTTCTTCTGTAACTTCCGGCACTGCCATCTCCTTTGCCCGAGAGACCTCTCCAATGCTCGGGGACCCCAGTACACCGAAGGACCGGAACGAGCGCAACCGTTTGCGCTTAGCCGAACTGACCCGCCAGGCGGTCAGGGGCGATGCGGGGGCTGGCAGCTGAGGAACCGGCGGCTGCTAACGCGCTTCTTCTGAGCGGTCCTGTGCCCACAGGGTATGGAATGTTCCGTCGCGGTCCGCGCGGCGATAGGTGTGCGCGCCGAAGTAGTCCCGCAGGCCCTGGATGAGGGCGGCCGGCAGGCGCTCGGCGCGCAGCGCATCGTAGTAGGCCAGGGCGGCGGAGAAGCCGGGGACCGGGATGCCGAGCCGGACCGCGGTCGCGACGACGTTGCGCCAGGCGTCCTGGGCGGCGGCGATCTCCTTGCCGAGCTCGTCGTCGACCAGCAGCGTCGGCAACTCCGCGTTGCTGGCGTACGCGGCCCGGATCCGGTCAAGGAAGGCGGCCCTGATGATGCAGCCGCCGCGCCAGATCACCGCGATCTGGCCGAGGTCGATGCCCCAGTCGTACTCGCGGCTGCCGACGTCCATCATGTTCCAGCCCTGCGCGTAGGACACCAGCTTGGAGGCGTAGAGGGCCTGCTCGATCTGGTCAGCGAAGTCGGCGGCCTGGTGCTGGCCGGACGAGCGCTGGGGTCCGGGCAGGTGGCGGGCGGCCTGGCGCAGGTCCGCGTGGCCGGACAGCGACCGGGCGAAGACCGCCTCGGCGATACCGCTGACCGGAACGCCCAGGTCGAGGGCGTCCTGCACGGTCCAGCGGCCGGTGCCCTTCTGTTCGGCCTGGTCGAGCACGATGTCGACGAAGGGCTTGCCGGTGGTATTCGGGCCGGCGTCGGTGTGCGCGAGCACCTCGGCGGTGATCTCGATGAGGTAGGAGTCGAGCCGGCCGGTGTTCCAGGTGCGGAAGGTCTCGGCGATCTGCGCGGGCTCGAAGCCGATGCCGTGCCTGAGCAGGTCGTAGGCCTCGGCGATGAGCTGCATGTCGGCGTACTCGATGCCGTTGTGGACCATCTTGACGAAGTGGCCGGCACCGTCTGGGCCGATGTGGGTGCAGCACGGGGTTCCGTCGACGTGCGCGCTGACGTTCTCCAGCATCGGGCCGAGGGAGCGATAGGACTCCTGCGAGCCACCGGGCATGATGGACGGGCCGTTGAGCGCACCCTCCTCGCCGCCCGAGACGCCCATACCGACGAAGTGCAGGTTTTTCTGGCGGAGGGCGGCCTCGCGGCGGCGGGTGTCCTTGAAGTGCGCGTTGCCGCCGTCGATGATCATGTCGCCGTCTTCGAGCAGCGGGGCGAACTCGTCGATCACGGCGTCGGTGGCCTCGCCCGCGTTGACCATGATGACCAGGCGGCGGGGGCGCTCGAGGGCTTGCACGAACTCCTCGGCGGTCTGGGCCGCGACGAACTCGCCCTCGTGACCGAATTGCTTGACCATATCGGTGACACGGGAGGCAGTTCGGTTGTGCAGGGCGACGGCGTAGCCGTGGCGGGCGAAGTTGCGGGCCAGGTTGCGGCCCATCACGCCGAGCCCGGTGACCCCTATCTGTGCGGTTGCTTGCCCGGTGGCGGCCATCTGCTGCGCCTCTCCTGTCGTTGGTCGATAACCGTCACTATGCCACTTGCGCAGCGATCAATCCTGCCCGGTTGCAACCTGTGGCGGGGCCCGGCGCATCTCCGCTGGCAATCTCCTCTAGCTTCGGACTGGGTCAGCCGAGGGAGAGCCGGTCGGGTGACAGCCGCCCGTATGTGTGAACCAGTTCACGAACAACGTGACACCGATTGACACGGCTTGACACGGCGACCGGCACCCCCGGGATGCCGGTCCGATGGCGATCGTGGCCGGAGACGGTACGCTATCCGGGTGATGGCCGCGTCTTGCGTGCGGCTGCCGCGGGCGTAGCTCAATGGTAGAGCTCCAGCCTTCCAAGCTGGTCATGCGGGTTCGATTCCCGTCGCCCGCTCTCCGGAGAGTTCACCTTATTGATAATTTTCGATTTGCTGTTCACCTGATTGCTGCCTGATGCCGTCTACTGGTCGGCATGGCGTCCATTCGAGTGTTTTCCCCGTTCAAACATAAACTTCGAACTAAGTTATGCTGGCGTGAGGGGCCGGCTGGAATCCCATTTTTCTACCCAAAGTGCAGGAGCCATCAAGCTGGTCATGCAAGTTCGATTCCGACGCCCGCTCCACCCGTCGCTCGCTTCAACGTGATGTTCCAAGACATCGGAATGGCCATGAACCCTCACTGGTTACAGGGCTTCCCTCGACGGCCGTGACGCTGACCGGCCGTCCAGTCTGGGCCGGAGATACCGAAGATGAGACGGGTCTGAACGCCGGGCATGCGCCGCATTGCCGTATGCGCGGGCGGGCCTACTCATATAGACCAGCCGCACTCCGCGGAATCGCCGCGGGCTCAGGTGGCGCCGTGCTCCCGGGGCAAGCCGAACAACCCGACCAGCCCCGGGTCGAGGAAGGTGACGATCCGCGCGATCCCCGTGGCGGTGACCGTGGGCACCGTTATCGCGTACGCCTGGTAGGCCCCGTCGCGGTCGCGCTGGTAGACCGCGAACGCCGACTGTCCGTTGGCCATCACCGGAACCAGCCGGAACCGTCCGGGCGCGTCCAGCGCGCGCAACGCGAAGAAGGCCGTCACCGCCGCCCGCCCGGCGAACCAGGTCAGCGCCGGCGGCATCTCCAGCGCGACATCCTCCCGCAACAGCCCGGCCAGCGAGATCAGGTCGGCGGACTCGAAGGCCGCGGCGAACCGGTCCAGCACCGCCCGCCGGTCCGGCTCGTCCGGCTCGGCCAGCTCATCCTCGGCGGGCAGCGCCTGCGCAAGGTCGGCGCGGGCCCGCCGCAGGCCGCTGTTCACCGCGGTCGTCGTCATGCCCAGCAGATCCGCCGCCTCGGCGGCCGGAAAGTCCAGGACGTCCCGCAGGATCAGCACCGCGCGCTGCCGGGCGGACAGGTGCTGCAGCGCCGCGACCCAGGCCAGCCGGATGCCCGCACGCGACACCGCCACGGCGGCGGGATCCCCGTCCAGCAGCGCGTCGGGAAACGGCTGCAGCCACGGCACCTCCGGCGCAGGCACCAGCGGAGCCTCCGGATCGTCGCCCGGGCCGCCCAGCCCGGACGGCAACGGCCGGCGCCCGCGGCGCTCGATCGCGGTCAGGCACACATTGGTCGCGATCCGGTAAAGCCAGGTCCGCACCGACGAGCGGCCCTCGAACCCGTCATAGGACCGCCAGGCCCGCAGGTACGTCTCCTGCACCAGGTCCTCGGCCTCCTCGGCCGAGCCCAGCATCCGGTAGCAGTGAGCCAGCAACTCACCCCGCAACCGGCCGGCGACACCGGTGAAATCCTCGCTGACCGTCATCGGCTGCTCCAAGCTCGCCCCCCGCGAACACCAGTGAACACGCTGACCCTATATCTAGGGACCTGGCTGCCAGCGCACAATCGCCGCCGAGCAGCCCGAACCCACAGCAGCGCAGCAATACCTTCCGGGCGACCAGCCCCGGCAAGCTCAGCGGAGGCATCGGAATGCGACACGCACGGATGTCCAGATCCCGGCACCCGATGGACACAGCAGCGGCACGCTGCACGTCCCTGACGGCGATGGCCCGTGGCCGGGCGTGCAGGTCTTCCCGGACGCCAGCGGAGCGCGAGAGACGATCCGGCGCAGATGGGCGACCGGCTGGCGGGCGTGAGGCACGTCGCGCTGATCCCGGACATCTGCCACCGCGCGGGCCAGCGGGCGCCTGGCGCGCGTCAGGCAAGGCCGGTTATGGGCAGAACCTGCGATTTGGTCAGTCGCTGTAGTGATACCGGGCCTTGAGGATCTTCACCTCTTTGTCGTCGGCGCGGTACACGAGCCGATGTTCGTCATCGATGCGGCGGGACCAGTAGCCGGACAGGTCACCTGTCAGGGGTTCAGGCTTACCTATCCCGGCGAACGGGGGTCGCGCTGGATCTCACCGATCAGGCGCGTGATCCTCACCGCCATCTTCCGGTCTACGGCCAGCCAGTACAGGAAGTCCTCCCCGGCGGCGGGGTCGAAGTGGATGCTTCTCACTACTCGCCCGGTGGATGCTTATCACTACTCGCCCGCTAGGGCCTTTAGGTCCTCCATGGTCTTGACGACGGCGGGCTGGTGCGACTTGTCCCGGGCGACGGCTTCCATGAGCCGCCGGGCGTTGGCAGGAGACCGCAGCAGGTAGATAGTCTCCTGCCAGGAGTCGAAGTCCGCGGCGGACATGAGCACGGCGTCCCCGCTCTTGGAGTTGATCCGCACCGGCACGTGGTCGTCGTTGACCTGCTGAATGAGGGGGAACAGGCGCGAGCGGGCCTCGCTGGCACTGATCGCCACTGCCGTATGCTCCTTTCAGAGTGGTACGCGTTTGCCGTACCAGACAGGTACAGGTCGACCGTACTAGACACTCCCGTCGCGATGCGCTCGAGGACGCGCACATCGCCGATCTCCGGTCGCCGCTGAAGATTAAGTCTGCTGATCCGAGGCATCAGTTAGCCGGCAGTCAATCCCCGCCATAGACCCTACTTTATTGGTAATTTTCGTCCAACTGTTTGGCTCGTTGTCGCCTGATGCCGATTATTGGCCAGCTGCGGCGTCCATTCTAGTGTTTTTGCTGGTCAAATAGGACCTTCGAACCGAGTTATGCTGGTGTGACGGGCTGGTTGGAGCCCCGTCGTTCTACCCAATGTGCTGGCAGCCTTCGGAGCTGGTCATGCGGGTTCGATTTGCGCCTGAGAGGGCACCTGGCGCGGTAGTGGCACGGCGCTGGCAGCGGGTAGCACCGCTGGGAGGCCGAATGCGGCGAACAGGCCTGGGTCGCGGAACGCGACGATCCGCGCGACGCGCGATGCGGTGAGGGTCAGGACCTGGATCGCGCAAGCCTGCCGCATGCCGTCTTGGCCGCGGCGATAGATGGCCAGTGCGGGCTGGCCATTGGCGGCGGTCGGGATCACCGTGAAGTCTCCGGGTCGGAGGAGGGCGTGGGATTGCAGGACTAGCCTGATTTGCTCCCGGCCGGTGAACCAGGTTGGCCACGGTGGCATCTCGAACACAGCGTCATTGCGTAGGAGTTCGGTGAGTGCGGTGACGTCAGCGTTTTCAAAGGCTGTCGCGTACCGGTTGAGCAGCGCAAGGTCGCCGGGATCGGCGGGTTCACGGATCTCATCCTCACTGGGAGCCACCTGTTCGAGCCGAGCCCGGGCCCGCTGCAGTGCGCTGTTGACGGCGGCGGTGGTGGTACCCAGCAACTGGGCGACCTCCGCTGCCCGCCACCCTAGTACGTCGCGCAGGATCAGGACCGCACGCTGCCTGGCAGGCAAGTACTGCAAGGCGGCGATCAGGGCCAGCCGGATGTTCGTACGCGATATGGCGACCGAAGCGGGATCGGCGGTTTCAGGGCGCGTCAACATGTCGGGGATTGGCTCAAGCCAGGGAACTTCTGGCATCGCCGCGGCCAGTGGTCCTTCCGGGTTCTCGCCCGGTCGGCCGAGGCCAGAGGGCAGCGGCCGGCGGCGGCGAGTCTCGATCGCCCTCAGGCATGTGTTGGTCGCGATCCTGTATAGCCAGGTCCGCAGCGACGCGCGGTCCTGGAGTTGATCGAAGGACCGCCACGCCCTAACCAGAGTCTCCTGCACCTGGTCTTCGGCGTCTTGGATCGAGCCCAGCATGCGGTAGCAGTGCGCTAGCAGCTCGGGCCGGAAGGGGTCGGTCAGTCGTGGGAATTCCTCGCGGCTTGGCCGCGCCGCTGCACCGCGCACCGCATGGTGCAGGCTGGCGTCACCACTGCCTGGCGGTGACTTGCCTGGCTCGGGCTTCGCGGTTGCTGACATTGCCACTCCAGTGGGTTGTCGCATGGCGTCTCATGAACGCGCATCACCTGTACAGACCACGGGCGAAGGCAATAGTCGTCGGTTGGCGGAGCGCTCCAGTTGCGCAGCGCGTGGCGGCCCAGGCAACCCCTGGCGGAACGCCGGATATTGGCGGCCTGCGAGCACTCCGGCTCGCAGGGAGCCACCTGGGGAAACATGGCCGTTCCGTGCTGTTCGGCTCGGCACGTCGGTTTCGGCCCCGGTGAGTTTCAGGGATTTCCCGGATCTATACAAGTAGACGAGCGTCGCCTATCGCTTTTCGTGCCCGCCCATCAAGGAGCTCAGGGAGTGGGAGCCCGCGAACTATCCGGAGGGACGGCGATGGTCACTGAGCGCCGCGTGCGGCCGATGGCGCGGATCGAAAAGGGCTACGTGCTAAACGTTCGTTCCAGAATTCGAACCGAATCGGCCAGGGAAGGCCCAGAACCGAAGCTGATACCAGCCATTGCTGCACACGCCTGCGGCTACCCGGCTCTCGTGACCGCGAGTACCAGCCATGTCATCGAGTTCGGCACCAGCCCGGGCCAGCAGATCTGCAGGCATTCGGGCAACTGCTGGTAACTCCGGAACGGAAGGCACGTCATGCGGCTACGATTCCTCGGAAAGCACTCCGCTCCTGGCAACTCGCCCACGCTATGGGACACCGACGCCGACCAGTACGTAATCCGTGGCTTCGGGGTAGACCCGGACACCCTAGTCCAGGTCGGTGACGTCCCGCCCGGCGAGCTGGTGATCCGGGTGCCCAAGGAACTCATGCGCTATCTCCCGGAGGGCCGCCCCGATGGCGATGACAGCCTGGCAGGCGCCGCATCAGCCGACCAGCCGTCGCGTACTGGTTAAGCGCCGGGTAGTACCATCCGCTGCTGGGATGCCCGGGGCTCCAAGCCAGCCTGACCTGGCCTGAGCAGCTGCCGTGCCTGGCCAGCCCCAGCAAGCCCGCGAGGCCCTCGGCACCCGGCTCCGGGAGATCCGGCTAGACGCAGGGCTGACCGCGCGGGCACTCGCCAAGCTGGCAGGCTGGCACTTCACCAAGGTCAGCAAGCTGGAACACGGCACCCGGCGGCCATCGCTCGACGACATCCGCGCCTGGTGCAGGTACTGCCAGGCGGAAGACCAGGTGACCGATCTGATCGCCACGGCGCGCGGCATCGACGACATGTATGCCGAGTGGCGCAGGCAGATGCGGGCCGGGATGAAGCATTTCCAGGACTCCTTTCGTCCGCTGTATGAGCAGACGCTGCTGTTCCGCGTCTACGAGACCACTTTCATCCCCGGCCTGCTCAACACCGCAGGGTACGCCGCTGCGATCTTGGAGTTCTGGGCCGGGCTGATGAGCCTGCCAGCGGCCATCGAGACGGCCGTGGCCGCCCGGATGGACCGGCAGAACATCCTGTACGCGGGGAGACGGCGCTTCCTGTTCATGATCGAAGAACAAGCCCTCCGCACGCGGGTGGGCGGCACGGAGGTGATGGCAGGTCAGCTCGACCGGCTGCTCACGCTGATGTCACTGCCTACGATCAGCCTCGGGATCATCCCCGATGCGGGCGAGAGGCACGCCCTGGCCCAGGGAAGCTTCTGGATATTCGACGACACGCGGGTCCAGCTGGAGACCGTTTCGGCTGGGCTGGACATCACCCAGCCCGCCGAGATCAGCCTCTATGCGCAGGTCTTCGACCTGCTGCAACGCTCGGCAGTCTACGGTCACGGCGCGCGTGACCTCATCAGGAGCGCCCTGGGCGGCCTGAAACAGGAGTAATCCGGCCAACCTCCGGCAACATCCTTGAGGTCCGCGGTGGGGCATTCATACACTCACTTCAGCCAGGTCACCGGGCGCATAGGGGCCGAGGAGCGAGAAACCTGATGGATGAGCATGCCGCGAGAGAGCAAGTCGCAGGCTTCTCGGGTCGAGACATTGGCGCCGCCGAGCTTCCGGCTGTCCGGTCAGGTGCCGGACGGACGCTACGTCGGCTTCCCGCTGCGCCGCCGTGGCGAGTGCTAGGACAGCCGCGACGGTAGCGGCGCCGAAGGCGCCCGGCCGGGCGCTGGGCATGCTGACGTTCAGCTTTACACTCCCCCGCTGCCCGGCTAGCGGCCGGCGAGCTGGGTCCTGGGGGCGTGGCGTTCGGCCGGCAGCCGTGCCCGCGGCGGCTTGCCTTATCCGTCACCCGCGGCGATTCGGGGGTGTCTGGCTGATCTGTCTCGGTAGGCCGCCGTGCGGGCGGCGCGGAACCAACGGGAACAAGGGAGGGTCGCAATGTCTGAACATGACCTGGCGGGTGCGACGGCGCTGGTCACGGGGGCGAGCCGGGGCTTTGGCCGGGGCATCGCCACCGCCTTGAACCGGGCGGGCGCGCGGGTCGTCGGGGTCGCCCGCGATCCGGGCCCGCTGGAGGAACTGCACGCGGAACTCGGCGGGTCCTTCACCTCGGTGTCCGCCGATGCCGCCGACCCCGTCGTGGCCGGGCAGCTCATCGACGCCTGGCGTCCGGCCGTCTTGGTGCTCAACGCCGGGGCCACCCCGCTGCCGCGGCCGGTCGAGCACCACACGTGGCAGACGTTCAGCCGCAACTGGGAGGTCGACGTCGCGCACGTGTTCCACTGGACGCGCGAGGCGCTGCTGGCTCCGCTGGCGCCGGGCAGCGTGGTGATCGCCATGTCCAGCGGGGCGGCGTTGCGCGGTTCGCCGCTGTCGGGCGGCTATGCCGGCGCCAAGGCTGCGATCCGGTGGCTGACCTCCTACGCCGCCGAGGAGTCCGGACGGGACAAACTCGGGATCAGGTTCGTCTCGGTGCTGCCGCAGCTGACGCCCGCGACCGCGCTGGGCGCGGTGTTCGCCGCTGCCTACGCGGCCCGGGCGGGCGCGGATGCCGCGACCCCGGTCGGCGGCCTCGGCCCGGCGCTCACCCCCGAGCAGGTCGGCCAGGCGATCACCGACCTGGTGACCAGTGACGGCTACGACCAGGACGCCTACCTGCTCACCGCCGCAGGCCTTCGCCCCGTGGCCTGACCCCCGCCGATCACGCACCACACGGCAGCGCCTGTGCTAGGCACCGGCTCGGGCCGACTACAAAGCTCTGAAAGTCGCAGGTCGGCCTGCGGCGATTCCGGGAATGCCGCTGGCCGGTATCAGCAGGCCAGACGAGCGGCGTGGGACCCCCCAAGGCCACGGCAGAAGTGAAGGAGCAGACATGACAATCGCGGACAAGACAGTCCTGGTGACCGGCGCCGGCCGCGGCATCGGTCGGGCGCTGGTCGAGGAGGCGCTGGCCAGGGGCGCGGCGCGGGTGTACGCCGGCACGCGCCAGCCGGTGGAGCACCCAGACGGGCGCGTCACGCCGCTGATCCTGGACATCACCAGTCCAGAGCAGATCCGGGAAGCCGCCGGCCAGGTCGAATCGCTGGACATCCTCATCAACAACGGCGGCGTGTTCCTGTACGACGACCTGAGCGATCGGACCGCACTCGAACGGCACCTTGCCGTCAACCTCTACGGCACCTACGACGTAACCCAGGCGTTCCTTCCGGCCCTGATTCGCTCCAGGGGAGCTATCGTCCACATCGGGACGATAGCGGCCCTCGCCCCGATCCCGCTCACGCCGGCCTATTCGGTCTCTAAGGCGGCTGCGTTCAACCTGGTCCAGTCGCTGCGCATCCTGCTGGCCGTGCAGGGGGTGCGGGTGCACGCCGTCCTCAGCGGCCCAGTCGATACCGACATGGTCCGGGACCTCGACGTCCCCAAGTCCTCCCCGGAATCGGTCGCCCGGGCGATCTTCGACGGGATCGACGACGACGAGGAGGACATCTTCCCTGAGCCCTTCTCCCAGGCTTTGGCCGATGGCTGGCGCACCGGCGTCGCCAAGGCACTCGAACGCCAAAACGCGGCGCTCCTGAACGCAGCGCCGGTCACCGAGTAGGCACTGGGAGGGATGGCAGTGAACGCCGGGCCGGGGGCGGGCTTCCCAGGTGGGGACAGTGGCGCCGTCAGGCTGCCGGAAAGCCGGGCGGATACCGCACTGGCTTCCCGTTCCGCTGCCATGCCGGGCACCCGACGGCGCCTGGACTCATGCCACCCGATGTGAGAGGTCGTCGGTGACGCTCACCAGGCCAAGTTCTTTCTAACGACAAGAAGGAGAGGGGACAATGACCGAGTACAAGACAGGAACGCGTGAGGAGTGGCTTGCAGCCCGGCTGGAGCTGCTCGTCGAGGTGACGTCGCCATGAGCCTGGCCGGGCGACGTGTTGTTGTGGTCGGCGGCACCAGCGGGATGGGGGCGGCGACCGTCCGTGCTTCACGGCGACTCGGTGCCGAGGTGGTGTCGGCTGGTCGACGGCCCGTCGCCGAGCGCGACGGCGTCGACGGCGTGCATGAGGTCGTCGTCGACAGCACAGACGAAGCCTCGGTGCGCGCACTGTTCGAGTCGGTCGGCGAGCTCGACCACCTCCTCGTGACGGCGCCGCCCGGACAGTCCGGCGTGTTCCTCGAACAGGACCTCGCCCTTGCGCGGACGTTCATGGATGGCAAGTTCTTCGGGAGCTGGACGTGCGCTCGGTACGCGGCGCCCCGGCTCCGATCTCACGGCTCGATCACCTTCGTCACGGGCGGGGCGATGGTCCGCCCAAGCGTCGGGAGGTCGATGATCACAGCGGCATTCGCCGCCATCGAGGCCTTGACGCGTGCCCTCGCCGTCGAGCTCGGGCCGCGACGAGTCAACGCGATTCGACCGGGCTACACAGACAGTGACTTCTGGACGTTCCTCTCGGACGAGGAAAGGAAGGAGCTGCGGCGGCGCGTCGCGGAAGGGACTGGTGCTGGTGGGCACTAGGCGTGATGAGCGTCACCTGGTTGTCCGTTGTCGCCGTCGTCATCGCCGCCCAGAAGCTGCTGCCACCGAAAGCTGCCATCGACGTGCAGCTGACGCTGGTAGGACCTGGAATCCTGATCATCCTCGCGCCCTCGTCCGTTCCGGGATTCACGTCGCCGATGTGAGACGTCATCGGCGCAGCAGGCCATACTGTCGCAACACAGGAAGGAGAGAAGGGTGACCAGTCACAAGACAGGAACACGTGAAGAATGGCTCGCGGCCCGGCTGGAGCTGCTCGAGGCCGAGAAGGCTCTGACGCGGCGCAGCGACGAGCTGGCGCGGTGGCGCCAGGAGCTGCCGTGGGTCCGGATCGACAAGGAGTACCGTTTCGAGACCGACGATGGTGCAGCGTCTCTGGCCGAGCTCTTCAGGGGGCGCTCACAGCTTCTCATCTATCACTTCATGTTCGGCCCCGAGTACGGGGCTGGGTGTCCGTCCTGCTCGGCGATCGCGGACGGCTTCAACGGCTTCGTCGTCCACCTCGCGAACCACGACGTCGCGCTCTGTGCGGTGTCGCGGGCTCCGCTTGCCAAGCTGCAGGCCTACAAGCGGCGGATGGGCTGGAGCTTCCCCTGGGCGTCGTCGTTCGGCAGCGACTTCAACTACGACTTCCAGACCTCGCGCACCGAGGAGCAGCAGCAGTCGGGCGTCGTCGAGTACAACTTCCGCGAGGTGGACGCAGGGTTGGAGGGCGCCGACGACAGCTGGTCCTTCAATATGGGCGTCGGGGTCGACTGGGCGACGTACACGCGCGAGGCTCCCGGGATGAGCGCGTTCGCGCTCGACGACGGCGTCGTGTACCACGCGTACTCTGCCTACGCGCGCGGGTTCGACGGCCTCTGGGGTGCCTACCAGTGGCTCGACCGCACGCCACGCGGCCGCCACGAGAGCGGCTATTGGTGGCGCCGCCACGACGACTACCACAACCAGTGACACTTGCCGGAGGAGATCATGGCGAACTCGGCTGCGGGCGGGGACAGCGACTATAACACCGGGATCATCGAGGAGTTCCGGGCGAACCACGGACGCGTCGGCGGGCCCTGGGCGGACATCACGCTGATCCTCATTCACCACATCGGCGCCAGGTCCGGGATCGAGCGGGTCACCCCGGTGGCCTATCACCCACAGCCAGGCGGCCGGTTCGCGATCTGGGCCGCCAACGGGGGGTCGCCCACCCACCCGAACTGGTACTACAACCTCAACGCCCACCCCGAGATCACCGTCGAGGTCGGTACCCAGGCGTTCACGGTCCTGGCGCAGGAGCTGGACGGCGCCGGCCGCGCCGAGCTGTGGGCGAAGCTGGTCTCGGTATACCCCCAGCTCGCCGGAGCCCAGGCTAAGACCACGCGGCAGATCCCGCTGTTCCTGCTGACCCGCCAGGACTGACCAGCCATGAGCTCACAATCCCCGGACCTGTCCATCACGGCTGACACGGTGCCAGGCAGGCGCGATGCCCTGACAGCCAGTCCGTCCCAGGCCGTGCCCGCGACGAATAGTCCCACCGGCGGGAGGCTGCCGCTGTCGGCGACCGAGCGGACCCGGCACCGCAGGTTCCGGCACCTGGGGCGAGTTGACCGGGGCCCGCCCGACGACGGCGACAGCCGCGATGCCGCGCTGGGCCGGTCGTGGATGAAGTTCACCTTCGAGGCCACGCCGACGGGATCGCGGATGACCAGCGTCACCCGGTTTTCAAGCGTCGATGCCATGGAGCAAACCGTCCCGGGCATGGAAGAAGGGCTCCGCGCGGCGATGCCCCAACTCGACGCGGTGCTGGCTGAACGAGGCGCGCACGCCGCGCACGCCTAGGACGGACGCCAACCTCGGAACACGGAGACTCAAATGAGAAAGCTCAAAATCATCGAACACATCTCGCTGGACGGTGTGATCCAGCATTGCGCCGACGACGGCGATTTCCCTTACAGCGACTGGACCGCGCCCTCTGACCCGGCCGGGTTGCTAGTTCTCCTGGGTGCCCTGAGCCGCGGCGGCGACCTGCTGCCACTGTGCCCACGTGGCGAGCCGGGATCCGTAGTCAGCGACCGCGATGCGTAGCGGGGACTCGCCGAGGAACAGCCGAAGCGGCGGGTTGTCGCTGTCCACCAGCAGCAGGATCGCATCGCGGGTAGCCACCGGGTTGCCGGGAGCGGGAAACCGCTTCGCCCGCGAGCGCGCTGCCTCGTCCCGAACCCGGTCATAGACGGGCAGCGGCGTCGAGTGCTGCGCCGATGACCCGGACCAGTCAGTGGAGTAGCCGGCGGGTTCGACCAACGTGACCTTGACGCCGAACCCGGCGACCTCCTGCGACAGGCTCTGGCTGAACCCCTCAAGCGCCCACTTGGAGGCGTGGTAGGCACCGGTGCTTATGAACGCCGAGACGCCGCCAATCGAGGACACCTGGATAATGTGACCGCTGCCCTGCTCCCGCAGGTACGGCAGCGCCGCCTGGGTCACCCACAGCGCCCCGAGCACGTTCGTCTCCAGCTGGGCCCGGATCTCGCCCTCGCTGATCTCCTCGATCATCCCGAAGTGCCCGTAGCCAGCGTTGTTCACCACGACATCGAGCCGCCCGAACCGCTCATGCGCCTGCCGGACCGCGGCGAACGCCGCCTCCCGGTCGGTGACGTCCAGCTCGATCGGCAGGATCGCGTCACCGTACTTCGCGACCAACTCGTCAAGTGCGGCGAGGTCGCGTGCCGTCGCCGCGACCTTGTCACCGCGGTCCAGGGCCGCGATCGCCCACTCACGGCCGAAACCCCGTGACGTGCCGGTGATAAACCACGTCTTCATCGAATGCCTCCAGCATCCTCGGCTGCCCTTGTCCGCAACGCATGCGGCAACCTCGTACCCGCCGGAACGTATTCCGCACGCGCCGGGAGCGAAAGCCGCAGGCCCTGGTTGCATTCGCTGCCGCACTACCGTCCACAGCCATACGAAGTCGATCGGACATAGGCATCACCCACAATGAA
>Ga0302181_10000539_pt1 | contig 30533 bp, 34 predicted proteins | sample I_Palsa_E3_3_FD_198786 | JGI IMG/M metagenome (GOLD analysis project Ga0302181, IMG submission 198786) | Peat permafrost microbial communities from Stordalen Mire near Abisko, Sweden - I_Palsa_E3_3 | ecosystem: Environmental > Terrestrial > Soil > Palsa > Peat permafrost | place: Sweden...
GAGCAGGCCGGTTACAACAGGATGTTCGGGGACCTGGTGGGGCTGGAGAAACGCCGGAAGGCCCTGCTCGACCGCGCCGCTGGCGGGTGAAATCGAGCCGCCAAAGATTATCCTCGCCGAGCCTTGATCCGGTCAGTAGCGGCGAGGTAACAAAATTAGGTCCCCCGTAACGGGGGGTTCGTGACGCAGACTGGTCCCGTGACCCTCACCGTGCTAACGAACGGACCATCACCAGCAGAGCAGCTGACGGATCTCGTGGCGCTAGGACGGGAGCGAGGCTCCCTGACCATGGCTGACGTCGTGGTGGCCCTTGATCGTGCCGACCTTCCCCCCGAGGCTCTCGACGCGGCGGTGCGCACCCTCACCGACGAGGGCATCGACGTGCTCGACGTGCCGCGTGAGGACGAGGTCGAGGTCAGGCCGGCCGAGATCGACGGCGACAAACGGGCCCCGACCAGCGATCTGGTCCGGATCTACCTGCGGGAAATCGGCCGCGTGCCGCTGCTGACCGCCGAAGACGAGGTGGATCTGGCCAAGTACATCGAGGCGGGCCTGTTCGCCGAGGAGAAGCTCGACGGCGGCTTCGGCCTGCCCGACTTCCGGCTGTCCGGCGCCGTCCATGGCGACCTAGAGCTTCTCGTCGCCGAAGGACTCAGAGCCAAGCAGCGTCTGATCGAGGCGAACCTGCGGCTGGTGGTCTCGATCGCCAAGCGCTATATCGGCCGCGGGCTGGTTTTCCTCGACCTCATCCAGGAGGGAAACCTCGGCCTCATCCGCGCGGTGGAGAAGTTCGACTACACCCGCGGCTACAAGTTCTCGACGTACGCGACCTGGTGGATCCGGCAGGCGATCACCCGGGCCATCGCGGATCAGGCCCGGACCATCCGGGTGCCCGTGCACATGGTCGAGACGATCAACAAGCTGTCACGCGTGCAGCGCCAGCTGCACCAGGAACTGGGCCGGGAAGCCAGCACCGACGAGATCGCCGCGGAGATGGGCCTGGAGCCCGAGCGGGTCGCGGAGATCCAGCGGATAGCCCAGGAGCCGGTATCCCTGCAGTCCCCGATCGGCGAGGAAGAGTCCGCTCTGGGAGACTTCATCGAAGATGCTGACGCCGTGGTGCCCATCGAGGCCGCGGCGTTCATCATGTTGCAGGACCAGCTGGAGCGGGTCCTGGATGAGCTGGCCGAACGGGAGCAGCGGATCATCCAGCTGCGGTTCGGCCTCACTGACGGGCATCCGCGGACCCTGGAGGAGGTTGGCCAGGAGTTCGGGGTGACCAGGGAACGGATTAGGCAGATTGAATCCAAGACCCTGGCCAAGCTACGCCATCCGAGCCGCGCCCAGCTGCTCCGCGAGTACCTGGACTGACGGGGCGCAGCGTCAAACTCGGGGGCCGGGCGGCTCCCCGAGAGGCCTTAGCCGGCGCGAGAGTTCCTAGTCGGTTGGGCGGCTGCTAGTCGGTTGGGCGGCTGCCGTTCACGGTGGCGTGCTCAGGGTCATCGGAGTGCCGGCCGGGTATCCGGTCAAGCTGCCCGCGCACCTTGCTCGCGCTGGTCTTGGCCGTTTCGGTGATCTTCGGCATCCGTTCGGCGGCCTTGCGGCCGGCGGCCTTGCTGAGCTCAGTGGCCTTCTCGCCCGCGGCGTGGGTAGCCTGCTTGACAGCCGGGCTTTCCGCTATCTTCCGGCCGGCCTTCTTCATTTGCTCGTAGCGCTCGCGGCCGGCTCGCGTCCCGGCCACGAAGCCGGCAGCGAACCCCGCAAGGAACGTGGCGCGGTACCGCATCTGGCACCCCTTTCGCGCATGTACGTCATGTGCAAACATGACCTTCCCCCATTACGCGAGCGTACTCATCAGGTTAGGCTCTGATGAACACCGGGCCGGCGCGCGGTCGTCGTCGCATGCCCGTCCCAGGTGCGCTACCCTTATCCCGGTCGATCCCGCGTAGCTCAATTGGCAGAGCAGCCGGCTGTTAACCGGCAGGTTCCAAGTTCGAGTCTTGGCGCGGGAGCCACGTTGTCAGCCCTCTCACCTGCATAAAAGCAGGAAGAGAGGCCGCCTTATGGTGCAGTCAGCGCCCGCGCGGACCAAGATCAACACGAAAGTAACACAACCGGCCCCCGGACGGCCCTCACGGCGCCCGGCCGGCCGGCCCGGGCCAGGCCGCCCGCCGAAAGGCCCCCGGGTGAGCGGGGAGGCACGCGACTCCGTCCGCCAGTCTGCCCGTCAGGTGATCGAGCTCGACTTCGGGGTCCTGGTGTACCCGCCGGAGAACGGCGGGGATCCGTGGCGGGCGGTGTTCACCGAGAACGGGCAGCGGAAGTACCGGCAGGGCGCCACCGAGGCGAAGCTGGCCGAAAAGCTGGAGAAGGTCAGGGAGCGGCTTCAGGCCGACGCGGCGAACATGGAGCGGCCCGGCGCGGACCTGATCGCGCACTACCTGGACCCCGACCGCCTTCCCGTCGATGAGCGGTGGTCCCGCAAGCACGCCCACACCCAGCGACGGCTGTGCGAGCGGTTCGCCGAGCCGGTCATCGGCACGGTCACCTGCCAGGACATCAAGACCGGCCATATGCAGCAGATCGTCAACGCCGCGCCGACGGCCGGGGAAGGCGACCGGGTGCACGGGATGCTCTCCTCCCTCGTCGCGGCGGGGATCAAAGGCGGGTACCTGACCAGCCCGCGGCTGGCCATGGTGCACTGGCAGGCCGGGGACCGGCCGCTGCCCGCCCAGCGGGTGACCGTCTCGGGAGAATCGGCGCTGTGGGTCGACCCCGCCGAGATCCCGTCCGATAGCGACATCGGCAAGCTCGGCCGGGCGCTGGCCGCAGGACTGCACGGCGAGCGGGATGAGCTGATGGCCAGCACAGCGGCCTACAGCGGGCTGCGATGGGGCGAGCTGACCGCGCTTACCATCTGGCAGGTGGATCAGGCCGGGCGCGTCATCGCCGTGGACCGCAAGGTGATCGAGGTCGCCGGGCACCTGTACGTCGAGGCGCCCAAGTGCCGGAAGTACCGCAAGACGATCTACCCGCGCCGCACGCCCGACGGCTACCCGCTCGCCGAGAAACTCGCCATCCGCATCGAGCAGGCCACTGCCGAGTACGAAGCCGGAACTAACCCGCTGGGGCTGATTTTCCCCTCGCCGACGGGCAAGCACTGGCGGTCCTCCAACTTCCAGCGCAACGTCCTCAAGCGCGCCTACCTGGCCATCGGCTGGCGCGACGCGGACGGCAACGGCAGGTGGACCTGGCACAGCCTGCGGCACGTGTTCTGCACGACCGCCCTGCTTACCTGGAAGCTCGACCCCACCGACGTGAGCTGCATGGCCGGGCACGCCAACGTCCGCACCACCCTGCTGATGTACGTCGGCACCACCGCGGGCGTCCTCGACCGCGCCCGCCAGGCCACCGACTAGACCATGCCCGTCCGCGATCAGGGACCGGGCATGGCTCACGCGGGGCGTGAGCTGCCCGGTTCCTCCGCGCGCCATCACGGAGGAACAGCATGACAGACACTGATCTCCACCAGCCCGATCCCGGCCCGCTGCGCGCAGCAGCCGAGGCCGCGGAACTCGCGCAGGCAGTATCCGGGCTGGTCCGCATCGACGGGTGTCTGGCGGACAGCGACCCGCTGGCGCCGCTCGCCCGTGATATCGCCCGCTCGATGACCGAGACGGGCCTGACCATTCACCACTGCGCGCAACATCACCCGCTGTACCGGCTCGGCGGAGTGTGCCTGCTCGCGGTCCCGGCGGAATCCGGGACCGGCAGCAACGGGATCGCCATGTCCTGGACCGCGCACAACCTGCTCCTGCTGGACTGGGACAGGTACGGCACCTACGCCGGCATCCAGCAGGCCATGAACACCGCGCTCGGCGGCGTGCTGCGCGTCTTCGGTTACCCGATCGCGCCGTTCGGGTCCGGCGGCGGCTGGCTCGTCACCGGCCGCCGCGGAACGGAGGCGGGACGATGACCGCTCTCGCGCTCGCCCCGGACACGAGGATCGGCTACGAGCCTGCCACTTCTGCAGGGGTCGACCGTGCGATCCGCGTGTCCACGGCGATCGCCGTCCTTGCCGTGGCCGGGGTCGCGGCATACGTGTCTTACTGGCACGCCTACGTTGTCGTCTGCGCGCACGGCGAGACCGGCGTCACTGCCCGGCTGGAGCCGGCCACGATCGACGGGCTCGTCTACGCCAGCTCGATGGTCAACCTCTATGCCGCGCGGCACCGGCTTCCGGTCCCCGCCCTGGCCCGGTGGCTGCTTGCGCTCGGCATCGTCGCGACGCTGGCTGCGAACATGGCCCAAGGCTGGTCCCACGGGCCAGTCGGCGCAGTCATCGCGGCCTGGCCAGCCGTCAGCCTGGTGGGGAGTTATGAGCTGCTGGTCTGGATCATCCGAACCGCTGCGGCGGGAGACCTGGACCGTGGACCAGCCGCGGAGCACGGCGGGCCGCAGGCGGGCCACTACGGTACCAGCCTCCGGCTCGCTGCTGCTCAGGGACCTGACGCCGAACCGGGGAACCTGATTGGGGTGGATACTGGTCTCACGCCAGGCGGCGCGGACGGCGCGCTTCCCGTGCCCGGGCTGACGAGCGCGGACCAGGCCACCGGACCGGGCTGGAACGCGGCGGACCATGCGGACCAGGCGGCGGACCAGCGCTCCGGCGCACCAGGTCTGGTGACTGCCGCTACCCCGGACAGCGACATCAACGCCGCCGCAGTGGCTGCCTACCGCGCCAGCCTCCAGGCGGGCAGGCCGCTGTCCGAGCGCGAGCTGGCCGGGCAGTTCGGCAAGACCTCCAGGCGCTGGGCACGCAACCGGATGGCCGAAGCTCGGCAGAGCCCGGCACCGGCCTAGCGCTGACCGGTTCGGCATCGTAGGTGACCGTGCCGCCGGTCAGGAATGAGTGACCACCAGCCTGCTCAGCTCCCGGAGGTAGGAGGACGGCCGGAGGGTTCCGGGCGCGGACGCCGGGCACCCCGTTTCGGTCCGCAGTAGGGCCGAGCCCCAACCCGGCGGCTGAGCTGTCGAGCTCTACCACCGCGGCGGGTAGCGCTCCTCGTCATCGCACCTTCGACAGCGGCCAAATCTGAGCGGCACTGTTGGGTGCTTGTCGCAGAACTCCCCAGGCGCTCGGGCCGACGTTTCCCGAAACCACTGGTCGAATGGCTTAAAAAGCACGCCTAGGTCAGTCCTCTCGGCGCTGCCGCCATCAGCCAGCAGGCTCACGATCACGCCACGAGCTGCCCAGATGGCGAACTTGCGATCCTCGCCTTGGATTTGCGCTGCCTTTCCCTCGACAACCACCCTTGCTCGTTCGCAGAATTGCGCTTTCTGCTCGTCGAGACCCAGGCTTGCGACAATCTGCGCCACCCTTCCTCCCGCAGCCTCCCACGCCGACCGATCTGACCGAACGGCCGAGCTCGCGCGCTCCAACTCCTCCTGGTCTGCGTTGCCCAAGCGACTCAGAAACGTACCGACCTCCGTTGCGGGAGGTGTATCTTCGGCCACCGTTCACGCCCCCTCCGAGTTACGGCAGAAGTATGCCCGTCATGCCGCGCAGGTAACTGGGAGGCGCAGAAATGCCGCAGCACGAGCGGGGTGACCACCTCGGGCCAGTCCGGCAGGTGCACCTTGGGGGCACGCTAACGGCCTCGAGCAGGGCAGCCACGTCCGGGCTCGCGGTATTGCCGGCGGCTTTCACCCGGCCGCCGTCGAGGACGCAGAGTACGAGCCGGTCATGCTCTTCATCAACCATTCCCGCGAACCGAACGTAGGCTTCGCGGGCAACACCGTCTTGGTCGCCATGCGCGACATCAGCCCCGGCGAGGAACTGACCACCGACTACGCCCTGTTCGACGACTACGACGGCATGATGCAATGCCGGTGCGGAATGCCGGGACTGGCAGCGGCCAGACTTGCAGCGCAAGTATGGCAACTACTTCTCTTCCTATCTCCTGCACCGGCTAGCCCGCCAGCCGGACCGCCCCCGTTGAGTCAGGCCTCACCCGCTCATGGCTGACATGCCCTTGATCGCGAGCATGCCTATCGGCGACCAGGACCTCCGAGGGCTCCGCCCAGGCAACGGGCGCCCGTGCACGGGGGTGCCGCCACGGCCTGCTGCCGAGGACCGAGTGCGCGTGCGCGTCGATCGCCTATGGTGTCAGGAGGCGCCTAGGATACAAAGTGCTAAGTGCGCGCAATCAACCGCACACACCGTCGCGTACCAGGTAGTCTAAGTTTTGCGGGGGACAGTTCGGCCGGGGCAGCCGGGCTGTGTTCTAGTTGGCGTCAGTCGGAGCGAGGGTCCGCCGCTGGCTCAGCGGACACGTCTACAACAAGCGATGGTCGTACTACCCGGCTGTCGCAGTTGGCTAGCAGGCAGGCTGATCAGTGAAGGGATATCACCGTGCCTGACGAAAGCCCGCACCACGAAGCGGAGCATGTCGAGTTGGTTAATACGGACCAAGCGGTCTTTAAAGGCAGTAGCTACGACTCCGGGCTGGCGCTTGACACCACCCCGACGGCACGGGTGGAGTGGAACGATCAGCAGCCGTTGGAGCGGCGAAGCGCGTATGACGCCACGATGATCACCGACACCAGCCCGACGGCGCGGTGGGAGCCCGCCGCTTCGACCAGCGGCGCCGAGAACAGCGCCGCGGCGTCAGGTGACGAATAGTAACGCGGTTGGCGCCGCGGGACCGCCTCCGCCACACGAGCAGTACATCGAGAGGGTGCGTTCCGAAATTCGGAGCCTTCAAAAGTATTTTTCGAGATAAATTACACGTTACCGGATTTTCCGGTCGATTGTAATCATAAGCGCAGCGTTGGTGCCTGTCCTGGCGACTGCTGCTTCAGTACCGCGTTTGGTACTGGCCGCATTGGGCGCTCTTGCTGCTGCTACCGAGGGGCTGCAGGGACTATTCCAGTTTAGGGCGTCGGCCCTCAATGCCATGAGGACGGCCAACGCCCTCGAGCGGGTCCTGAACAAGTACATGACTTCCGTGCCGCCGTACGATGGGCCGGTTGAGCGGTCGTTCCCGGTATTCGCTGAGGAAATCGAGCGGATACGGAACGACGCGGACGAAGCGCTCCTGCATACGTGGCAGGCGGCTGAGACACGTGGTACGTTTGCGGGGCAGGCCAAGGGCCGGATTACTGTCGGCTAGGCTAGGCCTCCGGTGTCTGGGAGAGCCAGCCTCGGGCGATATTCAAGCCAATCTCGCGGTGCATAAAACGGCCGTCCCTAAAATGATCCAGTCGATAGGCTGAACGGGTGGCAAATGAGGAGGGGCGTACCGCGCGCTCAGCATCGTGGGGAGTCGCTGCGCTTCTGTTTGGCGGGGGTGCCTTCGCCACGTGGCCGGTGGCCGTCGCGTCGGGCTCGACTTTTCCTCTGTGGCCGGTATACGTCTTCGGTGGTGTCGCCGTGATTGCCCTGTATATGTGTTTCGCCACGATATCGCAGTGGTGGCCGACATACCGAGCGTTTGAAGGGCCGTCGAGCGATGCCATTACGCCTGTTCAGGGCCCCGCCGCTGGTACATCCGCCAGCCTGCCTCCGCCGCCGGTCGCGATCCGGCTGAGGCCAGATCTGGACGTCGACACGAATCGTCTGCGGCTGGGTGCTCTGAACCGCGGCGAATTCGGACGCTTCCGGGTGGAAGTCATCGACTTATCTGGCGTTCGAACAAATTTTTGCCAAGTTTCCGCAGGTTGTGACGTTCATGACGGCGTCCGTAAGGTGGTCAGGCGGTGCTGATGCCGTGCTGCTGGAGCAGGCGGCGGAGCCGGAGGAGCTCGCCGTGGGCGGCGGCGAGCTGTTCCTGGAGCTGGCTGACCGTGATTCGCCGCGTGTCGCGTTCGCGGCGGAGTTTCTCGGTGAGGACGTGCACGATGTCGCTGGTGTCCGCGTGCTCGGGCCCGGGATCCGGGACAGGGCGGGCTTTCTGCTGGTCCCGGAGCTTCTCGATGCGCGTGCGGAGGCCGTCGTTGCCGTAGAGAAAGTCGAGGCTGACTCCGGCAGCACGGGCGACGGACCGGAAGTTGATCTCCTGCTTGCCTTTGATGAGCGCGCGGATCGCGGTTTCGGCGCGGGTAACGGCGGCCTGCCGTTTGGCCTGCGCGGCCTGCCGCAGCGCGCTGGCGCGGCGATCGCCGGCGGTTCCGGTCACGGCATCTCCGGTCTGGGAGTGATGGTGATGTTCGCGGGGCCGGCGTCCTGGTAGCCGGCCCTGCCGCAGACGCCGGGGCCGCGGACGACGGCGGTATCGTCGCCGAGGGCTTCCAGCGCGGTGATCTCGAGGCGCATGCTGCGGATCTCGGCATGGCGCTGTTCGAGCCAGATGTTGGAGTCGCTCATCGGCTCGCCGTAGCGGGCGGCGTGCTGTTCCTGCCGCTGCCGGATGAGCTGCTCGGTGGCGGCGAGCTGCCGGCGGATCTCGGGGAGATGGCTGCGGTCGGTCGCGAAATGATCGCAGCCGTGACATGCGTTTCCCTTGTCGCAGGACCGGACCGGGGGCAGCAGGCAGTAGCCGTTGGGCAGGATTCGGTCGGTGCGGCGGTCGAGCTGGAGGATGTCGAGCATGTCACGGCGGTCCATGCTGGCCTGGCGGCCGTCCCGGCCGATCTTGACCATGGCGAGGAACTCGCGCTCGGCGGTCGTGGCCAGGGTCGCGGCATACCGCATGGTCATTTCCGGTGACCGGTGACCGAGATACCGCTGGACGACGTGGATGGGGCGCCGGCGTTGAGAAGGGTCGTGGCCTTGGTGTGGCGCAGGCGGTGGCTGCGGGAGTAGGACAGCTCGTGCCCGTCAGAGTCACGGAGTCCCAGCATGACGCTGAACTTTCGCAGCGTCCCGTCGTAGTAGCTGGTGGTCCAGGCCCGGGTTCCCTTGCGGTTCCCGGCCAGCTTGGGGAACAGGTAGCGCACCGCCTCGTCCGGGCCCAGCCTCCAGTGCTCGCGGACCCATGCCTGCTGCTCGCGGATGATCTGGGCGACGTCGGCGCCGACGAGGATGGTCTCCGGGGCACCGTCGATCTTGGTCTGCTGGTAGCGCAGGCGGGCGACCATCCCGCCCTCGGGAACGGCGGCGGGATCCACCCCGGGAATGGGGGTGAGCGGGCTGAAGTCCATCATCAGGACCTCGGCAGCCCGGCGGCCGGTGAGGGCCTGGATGAGCCATGCCCGCATCACCGCGGGGTAGCCCAGTCCTGCCATCTCGGTCTCCCCGCCGCCGCGGGCGATGGTCATGACCTGGCCGCAGGGCAGCCCGAGCAGCTCGACGTACTGGAGCATGCGCGCAAGGTCGGCGTCGCCGATGTAGTTGCGCTCGTCGGCCTGGCGGATGGCCCGCTCCGCGGCGAGCTCGTCGCGGCGGACGAGCCGGCCGTGGCCGTCGCCGAGCGCGAGCCACCCGTCATCCCCGGTCGCGGCGGCCGCCTCGTGCCGGCAGTCGGTCATCGTCGCGTAGAAGTTGCCGAGGAAACGCAGGGTGCGGGCGACCGACCGCGCGTCCAGCGGCCCGCCGCGGGCCTGGCCGCGGGCAGGCCTCTCCCGCCGCCACTGCCGCAGGAACGACTGGAAGTCCAGCGTCACGGCGCGGAGCTGAGCGGGATCGTCGGTCAGGGCGGGGCGGCTGAGTCCCCGGGAGAGGGCGAACCCGGCAAGACGAGCGGCGAAGACATGCACCTGGAACACCGTCGACCAGGTGATCTGGCCGGACTCCACCTGCAGGCCCGTATAGAACTTGGCTCCTTCCCGCAGCCAGGCCGTCTCGATGTCGTCCCAGCGGATCATGGCGTCCCCGTGGGGCTCGTGCGCGCGCCGCGGGATCCGCGGGTCGAACCGCAGGCACCACAGATCGTGCTTCCACCACGGCGCGTCGCTGTAGCAGACCGTCAGCCGGGGCAGCAGCCCGCGCAGCGCGGTCTCGGCCTTCGCCCGGGTGCCGGGAGCGGGGAGCCGCCCGCGATCCGCGTGGAACCTGCGGCTCCACTCGGCCGTCCACTCCGCGAGGGTCAGGTCGGCGAACGAGCGCACCTCCGGCCTGGAGGCGGCGACCCCGGCCGCGGTAGCCGCCCACCGTCCCCAGTCGTTGGTGTTGACCACCCGCTCGCCGTTGTCCTGGCACGTCGCGAGCCACCAGGAGATCTCGCGCTGCATCGGCACGGGCAGCGAGCCGGTCTGCAGCACCGTTTTCGAGCACGCGCTGAACGCCCCGGCCAGGCGCGCGTCGGCAGGGTCGAACACGGTGCCCGTGAACGCAGCCGGGATGCCCTCGGCCAGCGTCGCGCTGCGGTCAAGCCGGCCGGCGGGGGCGGGGCGCAGGCGGCGGGGCGGGCTACTCACCGGCGCCGTCCCAGCCCCGCCAGCCCGAGCAGAAGGTGCGCCAGTCGGCCAGTGCCCGCAGTTCGGCGTCCTCGCTCACCCAGCCGTAGAGGTTCAAAGTGGTCTGGATGTCGGCATGACCGAGTCTTCGCATCACCACGTGCTCACGGGCGCCGGACAAAAGCAGCGCCGAGGCATGAGTGTGACGAAACCAGTGCGGCGTCCAGCCCGCCGGAACCGCACCGCCGAGGCTGCGTTTCAGGGATGCGACCTTGTCATAGACGGTTTCGGGCCGCATCGGGGCCAGCCACCGGCCGCCGCGGAGGTTGACGAGCACGAAATGACCGGCTAGGTCGACTTCCATGTGGGCACCGGCGTCGCACAGCTGCCACACGTACTCGCTGTGCAGGCGCTCCAGCTCGTCGCTGATGTAGATCCGCCGGTAGCGGCTGCTCTTGCACCGCACCCCGGCCGGATGGTCCTGCCGCGGGATCACCTCGATGAACGGGGTGCCGCCGCGGCCGGCATGCCAGTCACAGTGCCGCGTCGACAACAGCTCGCCCAGCCTCATGCCCGTTTCCGCCAGGGCGGCGAACAGGAGCCGGTCACGGACCGACCCGGTCCACCGCCCGGACCCGGTATCCTGCCGGGCGCACGCGTCCAGGATCGCGTCCACCTGCGCCGGGGTCAGCAGCGGGACCGGCCGTGCCGCGGTCCGCCGGACCCGGACCGCAGCACCGGGACGCTGGCCGCCCCGCTGCAGGTGCGCCAGCCCGGGAACATAACGGCCGGCCCGCCCGCCGGGCCGGTAAAGACGGTCAGCAACCCGAACCTGATGAGCATCGGCGTGGTAGCGGTAGAACGACAGCACGGCGGTCACCCGGGCCGCGACCGTCGATTCCGCCGGGCCCACGGCACCGGCAGCGCCCGGGAGCAGGGCCACCCCGGCGGGCAGCCCGGTCCGCAGCGACGACACGAACGAAACGAAGAACGGCAGCCCGACCTCATCCCACGCCGTCCCCGCGGCAGCCAGGTACTCCCACCAGCGGGCTAGCGAAGTGGCATAGGAACGGACAGTATTCGGCGAGCACTGCTGAGCCACCCGCAGGAACTCAAGGTATTCCTCGACCGGGCCCGCCGGAAGGTGATCATCCCCCGTCACCGTCCACGTCCGCTGCCCGCCGAGCAGTATGCGCTGAACCCCCATGGCCGGTCATCATGCCGACGTCACCGACGTCAGCGTGGGACGCTGGATAACGACACGCCGACGTGCGGAAACAGCAGTTCAGGCCACGCTGGCCGACGTTACGGACGGGTGGCTGAGGACCCCGGATAGATCGACGCGCATAACCAGGACGGCAACTGGGTCGGCCCTCGCCGTTGGCCCATCCCTTGGCTCGACGACGGTTCGGTCGCTTCCAAGGAGATACCGAAGTTCGGCAGGCCGCTCCTCGACTTCGCCCATTTCGACTTCCTGGCACTCCAGGAGGACCTGGAAGGGACAAAGTGGTTGCGGGGTGACCACTGGGTCTTCCCGTCGCTGCCGCAGCCGGTCCCATTCCGTTACTCGGCCGTCAGAGCGTGGCCTGACCTGAGTAGGCAGTACCTCGTCATAACGCTGCGCGTTATCCGAGACGAGCCCGAAGGCCATGTGGACCTACAGTTCAAGCTCGGCATTGACGGAACCCAGCCGTATTGCCGCGAACTGCCCGAGAGACCTGCTGTGGGCGTGCCGCTGCCAACAGATCCGCGCCTACTCCGCGACCTTGCCGTGAACGGCAGGCTGAGCCAGCCAACAGAGGCCGAACTGGCACCAGCGTCAGCGCCGGAGCCGCCGTCTGCGGTGACCGACCGCTGGCGCTACACCTCTGACGGAGCCGAGGTCCCGTCACTCATGCGCCTGACGACCACCAGTCTGTTCCATCCGGGGTACGGCGGCAGACAGCCGCAAGATGAGCCGCCATCGATCAAGATCGGTATGCTCATCGCCTGCCGTCCGGTCGACCCATCGTCCGGCGGCAGCGAACTGCGGGCAAGGTTCCTGTCCTTCCTCAACTCACCGGCCGTGGGCCAACTGCTCGCATCGCTAACCTTCGTGGCGCCCGGCGCCTCTTGGAAGAACCTGGCGGGGCACGGGCCGCGGACCCTTGGGGCGGCGCTGACGGTCGGCGAAAACCCGTTGGACGGAGTGCCCGTTGCCTCAGCGCTCCTTCTGCCGCCGACTGCCGGAGAGTCCCTCTATGGCCGCGACGGCCGGTCAGCGACCCTCATCCTCTTCGTTGAGCCGCGGACGGCAGACGGGCAGATACCGCCAGCCTCGGACCTTGCGGCATGGCATCGGCGCTTCAGCCAGGCGCTGGCTGTACCGGGCGCCTTCGCCGACTTCCTGGCGGACGACCTTGGGTTGGGCGCCTACGGTGACCCGCCAGCCCAATTTGGCATCTGGCTGCAGTCATACCAGCCGCTGACGATCATGGTTGATCCCCAGGGACTGCGGACCCTGCCGGGGTCCACGCCGTCCAACCAGTTCATCGGCTGGGCGTTCGCCGCTGAGGACGGCAACTCGATAGCGGACACTGCTCGCGACCTGCTGACCCAACTGTGCGAGTACACGATGCACTTTGACGCCTTTGAGCAGACGCTGGCCACATTCAGGGAATAGTCGAACCTGCGTGCACGTATACCCCGGATTTACCAGTTCGCTCCCACGGCTGCTACTGGGCGAAGACGAAGCTAACACCTGGCCGCAGTTCCGGCTGGTGCAGTTATCAGACACTGCTCGCGGAGGCGATTTCGGAGGCGAAACCGCTCCAAGGTGGACTCGCGCGGGCGCACAATTCGCATGTGCGCAGTTATGTCGGCGTGACTGACGGCGAATGGTACCGATACCTTGCCGCGCGGCTGGGGGCTGCGCGAGGTCAACTTCTGGCGGCCGTCCGGCGGCGGACGGTTCGGCGCAATCAGTGTCGGCGAGCCGTTCTTCTTCAAGACCCATTACCCGGACAATCGCGTGGTGGGCGGCGGGTTCTACAGCGACTTCGCCGCGATGACGGCATCGGAGGCGTGGGCGTTGTTCGGCGAGGGCAATGGCGCCCCCAGCCTGGAGCAGATGCTGGCCAGGGTCAGCCACTACCGCCGCACTCCAATCGCGCCGGGCGAAGATCCCACCATCGGCCGACAGTGTTCATCCGGGACGTCCGCTTCTTCCCGTCTGATGAATCCGCGCCGCCGCCCCCTGACTTCGCAGCCAACACCGTGCAGGGCACGAGCTACGACCTGAGCCGGGAGCCCGCGGCGGCGTACTTCGGCGATCTCATCCAGCGGTTGCTTCGCCACCCGGTCGACATCGACCTTGCTGGTTGTCGACACTGGTCCCTGGAACCGGCAGGGCCCGGTCTTCGGCGATCCGCGGCTGGCTCCGCAACGGCTTGGGCAGCAGGCCTTCAAAGCCCTGCTGCTGGTGGCTTACGACCGCCGATGCGCCATCACCGGCTCCAAGATCCGGCCCGTCTTGCAGGCATCCCATATCCGGCCGGTGACGGACGGTGGCGAGCACAGGCTGGACAACGGACTGCTGCTCAGCTCCGACGTCCATACGCTCTTCGACTATGGCTACTTCGCCGTGGATCCGCGCTACCGCTGCATGTCAGTCCGAGACTGCGTGAAGAATTCGGCAATGGTGAGCAGTTTTACGAGCATGCCCGGCAGCCGATTACCCTGCCGACGCGTCGGGCAGACCCAGATCTCCGGAAGGGGCAGCAGGCCTGCGTATTAAATCCGGGGTTGCGGGTGGATGTGATAGGTGATTGGCCGGCTGTCGCCGGGGATGGCCGGTGGCTGGGCGTTGATCTCGTCGGTGAGGAGGGCGAGGGCCCGCGCGAGGCGGGGTTCGGCGGGGGCCTGGAGGGTGACGGTGATCGCGGCTGAGGTGAAGGTGATGGTTCCGGCGAGGCCGCGAATGATGGTTGCCCTGGTGGCGGCGCGGTATTCGTCGTCGTCGCGCAGATAGGCGTTGAGGTGGGTCGCGAGCCAGTGCTCGGCGTTGTGCGCGAGCAGCCGCAGCACCATCTGCAGGCCGCGTCGCCCGGTGCGCAGCACGGCGGTGCGGGCGTCGGGGTCGATCTGGTCGGCGGGCAGCTTCGCGGGGATGCCGTCCCGTGCGGCGGCCGCTTCCCGCAGGTTCCTGCGCGCGGCGCTGATCGCGCGCTCGGCGGCGGGGATCGCGGCGTTCTTGGCGGCGGCGGTGGTGTCCGGGTCGCTGAGCAGCGCGGCGAGGGCACGCTCGGCGGCGGCGAGCTCGTTTTCCGCGCGGCGGACCCGGGTGTTCGCGGTCTTGCGGGCCGGGTTGGCGGTGATCTTGGTATTCACCTCGATGGCGGCGGCGTAGTCGCAGATCTTGTCGATCCCGTAGTTCACGCTGGCGTACTTGAGGAAGTTCTCTTCCCGCCACCGGGACTTCAGCCAGGCCAGGATGTCCGCCGGGCAGGCATCGAAGTCGGAGGTGAGGATCTGCAGCACGACCCGGCCGTGCTCGAACAAGGTGAGCTGCCGGGCCTCGCCGTAGTCCTTGAGCTGGACTTTTTCCTCAGCCCAGGCGATGGTCCGCTGTCGTCCGCCGATGGTGGCGATGGTGAGGACCGGGAGCATGGCGGGGACGGCCAGCGGTGCCCGCCGGTAGGTGACCCAGTGCACGTCCTGCTTGCGGCAGTGGGTGAAAACCTGCGGGTAGGCGCCGCCGCGGTCGAAGCCGAGCATGATTTTCGCGCCGCCGGTCAGGGTCTTCTTCAGCTCGGCCAGCGCCTTCGGCAGCGTGGCGGTCAGGCCGGACGGCTCGCCGGTGACGAAGCACACCGCCCGGCCGTCGTGCGCGGTGACGTGGGTGTCGGCCCGGCCTCTCTCCGCCCGGCCCCGCTTGTTGTTCCAGCCCTTGCCGACCGGTTTCGCTCCGGTGTACGGGACGAAGTGGTCGTCGGCGTAGTACACGCCTGAGGCCACCGGGTCCGCGTCCAGCATCGACTGGGCGAACATCCGCTGCAGCTCCAGCGGGTCGGCGCGGTCGGCGACCGCCGCCAGCCGGGGCCGCAGCGTGCGCAGCCCCGGGAGCCAGGACAGCCCGGCCAGCGGCCCGGCCTCGGCCGCCGCCAGGTGCTTGAACTGCTCGGTGGTCTCCGCGCCGAGCGCGAAGCAGGCACTGACCGCCACCAGCAGCGCCACGTCCTGCGGTGCCGCGTCTTGCCCGGCTGCGGCCCGGAAGATCTCCCCGGCCCCGGCCCGCGACGCGAACGCGTGCAGCAGCATCGCCCCCGCGTACCGGGACCGCACCGTCGCCGGCTCCGCGAGCTGCTGCCCGTCGCCCGCCGGGGGTACCGGCCCCGGCGGCACCGGGCCCGCGGGCCCGGGCCGGCTGCCCGGCTCCGGCACCGCCGCCTCCGCGTCCTCCGGTTCCGGCTCGGCCCGCGGTTCCGGCTCCGCCCGCGGCAGCAGGTCCTGCACGTGCACCCGGCCCAGCCGCCGCAGCACGGTGGACTGGTTCACCCCGAGCCGCCGCGCGATCTCCGCGTCCCGCACCCCGGCGGCCCGCCACTCCCGCGCCCGGTCCCACGCCGCCTCACCGGTCTCGCGGGGTCGTCCCGCCGGGCGGACCAGCGCCGCCGTCCCCTCCCGCAGCGCCCGCTGGTGCAGCGTCGCCACGTACGCCGCGCTCAGCCCGAGCACCGCGGCGACATCCTTGCCAGGGAACTTCAGCTGCCGCAGCACCGCCGCCGCCACGTGCCGCATCGCCGTGTCGTCCGCAGCGAAGCGGAACAGCTCCGCGGACCCTGCGAAGATCACCGTCTCCCCGCCGGTATCGAGCCGGCGCAGGTCACGCGGGTCGGGCATGCCCTCCAGGATGGCAGCGGCGGCGGACATGTGCCCAGGGTACCACGATTTAACATATTATGCAAAGCAATACAGACAGTTACCGCAGCTCAAATGCCCATCTTCCGGAGATCTGAGACCGGCCTTCCGGCGAGTTCCTGGAGTGGCATCTCGACACCATCTTCAAGACCTCATGAACGGAACCGGCACTTAGCAGCAGCTTGTCAGCAGCAACGTTAGGGTTCGGCCTGCTTACCTGAGGCGAGATAGGGCGGCTGGGCTCGTGACATCTACCTCTGGCATCGGCTCTTTGCGGCAATGGGTCTTGCCGCCTCGGTGGAATTCGCGGAATGTAGGAGGCGGACAGGCGCTGGAGTTTGGGGTGACGTGTCGTGGCTGGGCAGAAACCGCGGAAGCCGACTGGCGTGACTTCGTTCGCAACTGACGTTCTAAGTGAGCAACGGAAAGCCCGTGAGGCGACTCGGCGCTTGCAGTTGCAGGCCGAGGCCGCGTGGGCGAAGGAGGAGGCCAAGATCGCAAGCGCGAACGCGTGGGAAAGGGCCAAGCAGGATCGCCAGACCGCGCGGGAGCGTGAGGTCGCCGCAGGACATGCCGAGGCCGAGACGGTTACCAGGGCACTGCAGGCACGGTTGACCGAGCTGGAGACGCTGCTGGCGAGCACCCTGGGCGAGGACCCATACGTGGCGTTTGACCTGCTTAAGGAACCTCTGCTCTTGACAGAGTTCCGGCCGCCGGAGCAGCTGGCCGTGGCGGCTCCCGCGCCGCAAGAGAGCAACTTCATGCCTGAGCCGCTGTCGGGGCTAGGTGCGCTGGCGCCGGGCCGCAAGCGTGCGTATGCGGCTGCGGTAGCGCAAGGACGTGCTGATTATGAGCGGGCAGTCACAGCGCATGCTCAGGCCGAGCAGCGCCGCCGTGAACAGCTCGCGCATGCACGAGCGGAATATGACACAGCTCTTGCCCGCAAACAGGAGCGGATCCAACACCAGCACGCTGCCGTAGACGAGATGTCCAGCGACTTCGCTGCGGGCCGGAGAAAGGCAGTCGCCGATTACTTCCGCCAGGTACTGGCCATGCAGCGCTACCCAGCCGACTTCCCGACCGCCGCCAAGGTCGCCTATTTGCCAGCCGAGCAGGAGATCATCGCCGATATCGACTTGCCGCTGCTGGAGGCCGTCCCCGAGCTGGAGTCGTGCGAGTACTTGCCCGTCAAGAAGACACTCCGGCACAAGAAGCTCACGGTCTCGGCCCGCAATTCGCTCTACCAGCTGGTCATCGCCCAGATGGCGCTGCGCACCCTCCGCTGCATCTTCATCGCGGACCGAGGCGGGCTTGTCCGCACGGTGGCATGCAATGGGTACGTCGACACCATTAACACCGCGACCGGCAAGCCAGCACGCTGGTGCGTGGTCAGCACGAAAGTCGACCGCGACCTCTTCGACGACCTGGACCTCGCCCACGTCAAGCCGCTGGACTGCCTGGCATACCTGCACGCCAAGATTTCCAAGACCCCGGAGAAATTCTTGCCGGTCCAGCCGATCATCGAGTACCCGTGGGATGACCTGCCCTATTCCGACGAGCTTGATGCCATCGCGGACCTCGATACGGTGCAGAATCTCCTGGACCTTGACGGATATGAATTCGAGAAGCTCATGCTGCAGCTCTTCGAGGCGATCCCCGAGTTCGACGAGGTGCGCCGCACCCGCTCCTGGGCCGACGGCGGCATTGATCTAGTCGCAGTGAACACCACGCCCTTCGTCGGCGGTCGCGTGGCGATCCAGGCTAAGCGCTTTGCCCCTCATCGCAAGGTTGACATCTCCGCGGTCAGGGAGGTCGTCGGGTCCATCTCGCAACGAGAGTTCAACAAGGGGATCATTATCACCACGTCGGGCTTCACCGCAGCGGCTCGCGAGGAAGCAACCCGGCTCGGCGTCGAGCTCTACGACTGCGAGCGCCTGCTATGGCTGCTGGGTCGGCATCTCCACCGCGAATACAACGTCATCGACCATGAGCGACGGAAGGCACCCATCAAGAACCCACCCGCATAATCTGGATGTTCATCTGATACGTCCTCTCCGATCCTGACCGGCTGGCCGCTCATCGGCAACCTGGGAGAGCAGACAGGCGCCGGTGCTGGGGCAGCCATACAGCGCTGCAAGGGCCGTGTGTCCACCGCTCCGATCGTTTTTCAGTAACCTCCACTCTCGGCGAGAAACTAAAGTGTACGCTGGTGCTCAGCCGGAGAGGATAAAGTGAGACAGGTGGACAGCGTGAGCGAACCAAAGTCCTCGGCCTGGGCGCAGGAGCGTTTCGGCAGTGGAGCGGATGACCTCGCCCGGGCCGCCGCCCGGGCGATCCACACGGCCCACGGCAGGGCGCTGGCGGCCCACCTCGGTGGCGGTCTGGCCTCGAACGACACGTACGGCGTGGTCCTGCATGTTGCCCAGTATGAGGAGCTGGCGGTCGAGTGCGGCGATCTTCCCGGCGTGTCGATGCGTAAGCCGACGGGTGTCCGCAGCCGGTTCGATCTCGTGGTGCATGACGACCCTCCGGTCGTGCTCTATCCGTGGCGGTATGCCACCGACAAGGCTGTCGCCCGCGACCGGGCCAAGCTGTGGCCTGTCTCTGACCTGCGCAAGTCCTTGCTGTCGCTAAACGCCAACACTCTCCCTGATCAGCTGACCCTCGACCAGGCCGACCTTGATTCTGAAGAGCTGGAAGCGCAGCTCGCGGAGGAGCAAGCGCTCCTCGACCAGTTGGCGAGCTTCGGTCAAGTCGTCACCGTTGGCTACGCCAGCAACCCCGAGGGGGGGATCTTCGAACTTGGCTGGGGCGATGTCGAACTCGTCAACGAGGAGACTGGCCAGGTGGTCTGGCGGCACTGGGAGCAGTTGCCGCCAGGAGATCAAGCCGGTGAGGCCGCGCCGCTCCGTCCGGTGGCGCCGTTGGATGGAGACGGCCGTGCCAGGGCTGGTCGATTCGACGACGCGCCACTGCAGGACGACCTGGGCCTCAAGCCTCAGCCGTCCATTGCAGAACCGCCCATCAGCGAGCCTGAGCGGTCTCAGGAGGAGACAGGAAGCTCCGAGCCATGATGGGGGGAGCCATAGTGGATGAGGAGCCTATGGATGCTTCTGGCCAGATGCAGCTGCCGGGCGTCGAGACCGCGGCATCCGCTAAGGATGGAGCGATACTCGCGGCCGTGGCAGCCGCCTTCGATCCTGCCCGGCTGACGCAGGCCCGCCGACTCGCGGGCCTGACCAAGACGGCGGTCGCGCGGGAGCTGGATGTGTCGGCGGTGGCGGTCGGCCAGTGGGAGTCGGGCACCCATCCGCCGCGGCCAGATCACGTCGGGCGCCTGGCGGCAGCGCTGGCCGTGCCGCCAGCATTTCTTGCCGGGGGGCGACCGTACGCCCGGTTGGAAAACTCCGCCGCGCACTTCCGCAGTCTGCGGCGGACACCAGCGCACCAGCGGGCCAAGGCCATCGCCTTCGCCGAGCAGGTCTGGGAACTTGTGTACGCCCTGGAGAAGCGCGTGCAACTGCCGCCGGTCGACCTGCCTGGCTTCACCGCTGGCGAAGTCTCCCCGGAGCCGATAGCCGTTGATCCCGTCCAGGCCGCCCGGAACTTGCGCCGGGCCTGGGGCTTGGGAACGGTCCCGATACCGCACATGGTTCGGCTGATGGAAGCTCACGGACTCATCGTCACCCTGGTACCGTTCGCCGGGGCGGCTACGGCCACTGTCGACGCGTTCTCGACCTCACAGCTGCCGCGGCCCATCGTGGTACTCACGCCGGATCGGGCAAATGATGTCTACCGCCACCGATTTACGGCTGCTCACGAACTGGGACATTTGCTGGTGCATGGGGAGGCCCTACCAGGCGATCCCATGCAAGAGAAAGAAGCAGATAGCTTCGCTGCCGAGTTCTTGACGCCCGGGGAAGTGATCAGGCCGGAGCTGCCGTCCCGGATGGATCTCAAGGCCCTGGAGCGGCTCGGTCAGAAGTGGGGCGTCTCCGTTGACTCGCTCGTGTATCGCTGCCGCGAGATGGGTGCCGTCTCTGATCCGGCGTACCGCCGGGCATACCAGCGACTGAACCAACTACGGCGACTCGGCATCTTCCGGCCCGAGCCGGTCGACGGCTACCCCGGAGAAATGCCGATCATGATCAGCCGCGCTTTCGCCTTGGCTGAGCAAAACGGGCTCACGATGGCCGCGCTGGCGCGCGAACTGACCTTTCCGCTCCCACGGTTGCGACTCCTTCTGGGCGATGCCGAAGGCGACGCGCGCCCGCCGCTTCGGCTGGTGTAGTTGGGCTAGTGTTCGTCGGCGCCCTTGGCGCCGTGCTCGCTATTGGTTATATCGCTTCCAAGTAAGGAGCAGGGATTTGAAATCCAAAGAGATTGCCGTGGCGATCGGAGTTGTCGGCCTCGCCTGGCATGTCCTGTCGCTGGTCAAGGATGCAGAGCGCTACGAGGTTAATCTGGCCCGGTGGCGATCGGTGCCGACAGGTCGGAACCTGGTCGGCTTGCTCTTGGCCGAGGGAATTTTGATCGAGGACGTCAGCTGGTTCTAACCGTGCCAGTCGCCTACTGGTGAACCTTGCCGTGGATAACTGAGGGGATGCACTCGGCCTGCGGGTGATACGAGACCTGCCGCAGCTAGCCGCGGCAATCTCTGGCCCGATTGCCTACTGCCCAGGTGTAGTTTCGTCGCATGTCGACCGAGAGCGAGCTGCGCGACTGGCGCAATGGCCAGACCAACGCTGAGCGGATGTGCGCGGCGATCCTGGCCATCGAGGCCTATACGGATATCGACCCGCAGGCACCGCTGGGCGGACCCGATGATAAGAAGGACATCCTGGCTCGGCGCGCAGGTCACCGCTTCGTGGCCGCGGTCTTCTTCCCGTCGACGCGCCAGAACTTCGCCAATATCAGGCGGAAGTTCATCGAAGACCGTGAAGGGGTCGCCCGGCACCAGGCCGACGGATTCGTCTTCATGGTGAATCAGTCGCTTACCCTCGGGGAACGTCAGCAACTGGAAGATCTCGGTGGACCGCTGGATGAGCTCTACCATCTGGAGCGGCTTCGTCACGCCTTGGATTCGCCGTCAGGCTACGGACTGCGATTGGAGTACCTCAGACGCTCCATGACTGTCGAAGAACAAATCGCCTTCTTTAGCACGCTGAATCCAGACCTAACGGAACGCTTCCTCGCGAAAGACCGTCGGCGGGGAACTGCTTCCGACGCCACGCCTGCAGGCGACGTGGTAAATCAGACGGCCCCCGGTGCTGCCAGTCAGCCACAACCTACTTCTGATTACGGCGAGGTCTTGGGAAATATCGCCGCCCCCATGTCCCATCTCAGCATCTCGACTCTGCCGTTGCTCCACCGCGCAGTCACTGCAGGGTCGCCGATGCCGTCTTCCCTCAGAGGCCAGCTTCGTACGGTGAAAGTCTGGATCAGCGACGGTAGCAGCAAGCCGCTCTACACTCCGCCCACGGCTGATCAGGTACCTGAACAACTCACTGAGACCGTTCGATGTTGGCGCAGCACATATCCAACCCTGGTCGGCGCTCCAGAATAAGATGTGCTTCATGGACTGGCCAAGTTGTGTCACGAGGTTCTGATGATTCATCCATTCCTCGACGCCAATAAGCGCCTAGCAGTCGCCATCGTTGACCTAGCGGCTATTGAGCTGCTGGGTCGAGGTGTCGGCGCAGAGCTTTGGATCGAATCCGCCGCGTACCTTCGCACTTTCGAGACGCCCAGAGGAGGGAACCTCGACGAGCTGGCCAAGCTCATCCGCGCGGCCCTCGTCTGATACCACCTATTCTTTCGATAGCAGCAGCGGAGAAATGACCCATGCCCGTTTATATGAGCAAAGATGATCTCGGCAAATCGGCGGCATTGAGTTTCCGTAGAACTGTGAACAGTGGTCAGCTCGCGAGTGATGTCCAGCACTTGGCGGATGACTGGGCTAAACCAGCAGGCAGAAGCCAGATCGGTCGCGAAGACTGGCTTCGGACGTGGCGGAACATGACAGTATTGGCGAGCCGACTGTTCGACACCGTTGACACTCAGGGACGATCTGACGCGGAAAGCTTCCACCACCTTCTGATGGCAGTCGGCAACTTCAAGCGGCAGGCAGGGGATATCCATCCGCCCGTTGATTTCGCTGGCCCCGTATCAAAGCAGCGGCCCAAATCACTTGTGATGCCCGGAGACCTCGGCCGACTTGAGTGCGATGAAGTAGCCGCCTGGCAGTGGCTAAAACGAATCCCCGGGCTCGGCATCCCGACAGCGAGCTGTTTGCTGGCCGCATTGTGGCCCGACAGCCATGTGATCATGGATGTCCGCGACCGCCGGGCGCCAATCGGCCTCCAGGTCGGGCGGCACTCCCATAACGATCAGCGTCTCGATGCGGCGTGGGTACCAGGGGATGAGTGGTGGCTTTACGACTGGTTCCGTCACACCGTCAGGCTGACAGCTCGGGACGCTAACTGCGAGCCAGTGTTGGTCGAGCGCGCACTCTATGTTCTAGGTGTGCGGACGGCGAAGGAACTGAGCAAGAAATGGGAGCGGAACGGGACCTGGAGCGAGTACTACCGCGCAGCGATTGGCCAAGTCGATGGCTTACTTAAGCCGCCGGACGCCTCGGACAGGCTAGCCCAGTCAGCGGTGAGCGAGAGCGTCTATCGCCTACGGTGTTCGGCGGCCCGTACGGCATCGACGCACGCGCGCACGGGGTCGGCCCACACCCGCACGGCGATACCGACAGCCATGCGATGCCTGGCTCCTCTTCGCGGCCGGGTGCGGGTTAGTCGGTGGCTTTGCGGGCGCGGTCGAGGACGCCGGCGGTGGTGCCGACGTACATCAGGAGGGTGGTGCGGACGTTGGCGTGCCCGGCCATGCAGGACACGTCGGTGGCCTCCAGTTTCCAGGTGAACAGGGCGGTGGTGCAGAACACGTGCCGCAGGCTGTGCCAGGTCCACCGGCCGTTGCCGGTGCTGTCACGCCAGCCGGCCGAGGCGTAGGCGCGCTGGAGGACGTTGCGGTTGAAGTTGGAGGACCGGCACAGCTTGAACTTCGGGCTGGGGAAGATCAGGCCGAGGGGGTTGATCCCAGCGTCCTGCTCGGCGCGGGCGGCCTCGATGCGGGCGGCGAGCTTCTCGGCGAGCGGGTAGCCGGCGGGCGTGCGGCGCGGGTAGATCGTCCTGCGGGACTTGCGGTTCTTCGGCGCCTCTATATATAGGTGCCCGGCGACCTCGACCACCTTGCGGTCCACCGTGATCACGCGGGCGACGGTCTCGACCTGCCCGATGGACAGGGCGGTCAGCTCACCCCACCGCAGCCCGCTGTAGGCGGCGGTACTGGCCATCAGCTCGTGCAGATGCCCGCGCCGCCCGCGGCCCAGGGCCTTGCCGAGCCGGTCAACGTCGCCGTCGGCGGGAATCTCGGCGGTGTCGACCCACAGCGCCGATTCCCCAGCCACGATTACCTGGGGGGCAGGCAGTCGGCGGCCTGCGGCCTGCCAGTGCACCTTGGCCAGCCGGGGATTGGTCAGGTACCCGGCCTCGATGCCCGCGGCGACCAGGGCCGACAGCATACCGGCGACCCGCACGCCTTCCCCGGCCGTGGGCGCGGCGTTGACGATCTGCTGGGTGTGCCAGGTTTCGATGTCCTGGCAGGTGACCGTGTCGATAACCGAGGCGGCGAACCGCTCGCACAGCCGCCGCTGGGTGTGGGCATGCTTGCGGGACCACCGCTCATCGACGGAAAGGCGGTCGGGGTCCAGGTAGTGCGCGATCAGGTCCGCGCCGGGCCGCTCCATGTTCGCCGCGCCGGCGAACAGCCGCTCCCTGACCTTCTGCAGCTTGGCGGCCAGCTTCGCCTCGGTCGTGCCCTGCCGGTACTTCCGCTGCCCGTGCTCGGTGAAGGTCGCCCGCCACGGCTCCCCGTCCGTCTCCGGCGGGTACACCAGAATCCCGAACTCCAGCTCAATCACCGGACGGGCAGAGTCCACGGCCGGATGCAAGCTGACGACGATAGCCCCGTCATCGGCTGCGGGACGCCCGGGGTATCGCGAAGGCGGCGAGGGTCGTCGGGACGGGCCGTCGTGACGGACGGCAGTCTGCTCGTTCATATGCCTGAGCGCGCTTTCTGATCGTGTGCGGAAAACTGGCAAGTCCGGGTCTGAGGGGCGTTCTCACCCTGGCCTCGGACGACATGCCCGCTGCACCGGTTCCGGACTCATCGCGGAGTCCTCCGGTTGTGGGCGGCGCGCACCTTGCCCGTAATGTGCAGACGCGCCGCCTCCTGGGGCGACGTGCGCTGCTGTGCCCGCCGCCGGGGGCTGCCGGATGGGTTCTGGCTGTCGGCGCGTAGCGCCGCGGTGAAGACGGCTACTTCGCTGGCCCACCAGCGGTAGGCGTTCCGTGAGACAGGCACGGGCGCGGGGAATCCGGGCCGGTGGGTGAGGTCATAAGCTGCCGTGCGGCCGAGATCGAATAGCTGGCGTATTTCCCTGATGCCGATCAGGCGGTCCGTCGGCGGCCGATCGCGGGGCGGCGCCCCCGGCTGATCCATCCCGTCCGGACTGCTGATGGCAGGGTCGTCACTGGAGCCAGGCTGGGCGGTTCGGTAAGTTCTGTCGTCGTCGCTCATGGCCTCTTTCGCATTGAGCGGGGTGCGGCCGTCGGCCGACAGGAAGGCACCCATGACCTGGCCTGCATGTCGTGCTCGGTCGGCGTCGGACGGCACGGTCATGACGCATCGCCTTTGGACCGCCGCGGGGGGACGGCGAGGTCTTCTGGGCGGTTCATGGCTTGCCCCTTGCCCCTGCCGGGGAGACGACGGCGGAGGCAGCCGGGCTCGCTGCGGACAATGCGGCGTCGAGGACGGTGAGCAGTTCGTCGACGGCGCGCATCGTGTGGATGATCAGGAGGCGGTGGGCAGGCGCTGCCGCGAACAGGACGTAGTCTCCGGTCTTGACTCCGTGGGACCTGTGTGCCGCTGCGGGGATCGTCACACGGAGGTCTTGGTGGACACCGATCCGGCCGCGGGGGGATGGCTGGAAGATGATCGCGCCGGGGGTCAGGTCCGCGCTGAGCCTGTCGGCGTGCCGCCAGCGCAGGGCTTTGGCGGTACCGCGATTCCCGACCGTTCCGTTGGTCCAGACCCGGGCAAGCCCGTACACGAGGGCAGCGTGCTGGAGCAGGCGTGGAAGCTGGCTGAGCGTCAGCGGGCGTCCCGGATTAATGGCCGGGCGCGGCGCGGGACGTTCTGGGGTCTCGATGACGCACTGCGCGGCTGTCCAGTTGCGCGGGCGGGCGCTGGCCGTCTGCCGCGGGAGCTCGGACCGGAGCGATGCCGCGGGGGAGCGGTGCGCCTCGGAAACACGCGGAATGTAATCAGCGAAAGTGGGAACGCCGGGGGAGGCAGCGGATGCGCGCGTAAGATCGGCCGGATCGATGCCCATCTTCTCCAGCAGTATGCGCGCTGCTTCTATCTCGCCGGGATGAGGCACAGGATTACGGCTGCTATTCATGCTGATGACCTCGTGACGGGAATGCTGAATGGTAGTGAGCGAGCATCTCGTTGACTGCTTGTCGCGTGTGGACGATCACGACTCTGTATTCTGGGGCTGCAGCGAGAAGGACGTGATCGCCAGGTTGAATATTGTGAATGCGCCGCGCTGCAACTGGGATAACGATGCAGGGCTTGAGGGGAACAGTGAAAAGACCATCTGGGGACGAGAAGATCACGATCCCGCCGAGGCCAGGAATTACATCAAGCTTGTCCCCAGGTTGCCAGCCGAGAGCGCGGACAATATCACTATTATTTACCCTCCCGGATGCGTCTACCGGCCCGACGCCGTAAAGCACTGTGGTGTCGCACGATAGCTGGTGGAGGCTGGCCAGGGGCAGCGGGCGGAGTGGCTCTGCTGAGGCCGGGGACAACGGAAGTGCGAGGGCGGCGACGATGGCTTGTGCAGCTGTCTGCGCATCTCCGCCCGGCGAGGTGTCGCTTGGTTCTGGTCTGGTCATGGTTCGGCTTCCATGTCGGGCTCGGGGCCGCCGCTGCGGCTGGGCCCGGCTTCGAGGATCTGGTCGGGGGACGGCGTCTGGTCTGGCAGCAGGCCCCAGAGCTGGGTGACGTCGATCACGTATTCGGGACGGCCCGGTGGCCATGGGTCGGGAGATTCCGGGCTTGGGATGTCGTATGGCTCCCTCAGTTCGAGCAGGTTCTCTTGACTGGGCCGCGGCCGAGGGACGAAGGGCCTGTGAGGGGTGGTCACTGGCCTTCCTCCTTGTCGGCTGCCGGGTCAGGCTGGCGGGGAGGAACTGGCGGGCCGCCTGGCTCGCGCTGAGCAGAGTTGGCGGTCCGGGCGACCGCGGCGGTCTGCAGCATCTGTCCCCGCGACTCACGTGTCCGCCGTGATGGCGACAGCGGGTAGCCGCGGCATCCGGGACGGTCCGGTGTGGATTGATTCGGCACCCTATTCCAGCTCCATCTCTCTGTCGGGCGCATGCTCAGGAACCCGGCATGCTCTGGTGGCCTCGGGCGGCATGTACAGGCTGTCGCGCTCGGTGGCGGTGCGGTAGGCGTCTTCGACGGCGCGCAGCCGGGTGGCGACCCGGGTCTCGCGGGCGGCGATGGCCTCGCGGTTGCGCCGGCCGTAGGAACCCTCGGGCAGGCTCTGGCCGAGATGCTCGACTTCGCGGACGTGGGCTTCGCGTTCGTCGGCGTGCGCGGCGATGGCGAACAGGGCGGCGTTGGCGGTGGTGGCGTCCAGGATCAGGCTGACGGTCTGGCTTTCGGGGTCGCGGCCGGCCAGCGCGATGATCCGGGGGCCGTCGGTTTCTGGCCACGCCTCCGGCTGGGCGACGCGTTGCCTGGCCCGGTCGCGCAGATCGGCGAGCATCAGGTCGGCGCGGTCGATCTGGTCGCAGGCGGCGCCGAAGTCCTGGCCGACCGGGCCGAGGGCGGCGCCGCGGCCGGTGCAGTATTCCATCAGCCGGACGGCCTGCGGCCAGTTCGGGTGGGTGCCGGAGCGGGCGTGGACGCGCAGCTGGGTCTTGAAGGTCGGGGTGATCTCGCCGGTGTGGACGAACCGGACCAGGCCCCGGGCGAACGGGGGCGGCTGGGGCCGGGCGGCCAGCCAGATGGCCAGCCGCCGGGCGGTGACGTGATCGACGCTGTCCCCTCGCTCGTCGGCGGTGGCGGTGCCGTAGCCGATCAGGCGCTCGTACAAGGACAGGTCCGGTAGCAATCCGTCCTCCGGCACCCGGCCGTCCCGTCCCGCACTGCCGGGCGATCTGGAGGCTGTGTCGGGCTGGCTGGTCAACCGGCTTCCTCCCTATCCGGTTGTCCGCTGGCGGACGGTGGCGTTGATAGCCCGGCCTCCGGCTCGACGTCGTATTCGGCGGCCCACGGGTCGGGGTCATCCGACGCGGCCCGAGCTTCGGCCTGGCGGGCGGCGGCTTCCTCGGGGTGAGCCTGAGCCCATGCGCAGTACGCGGCGTCGGCCCGGTCGCTGTCGGCACGCCGCCCGTAGTCCTCATGGACTTCGGCGTCCATCCGGCGCAATGCCTCTTCCTCCACGGTGCCGTGCGGCTCAATCAGGCCGGTGTTCCAGGTGTCTCGCGGGTTCGCCCAGGCATCGGGGCTCGGGTCGAGGTCGTCGACCTCGGGGACAGCGTCCGGCTCAGGCGTAGTCATCGTTCGGCCTCCGCCTCGGGCTCGGGGCCGGTCAGTGCGGCCGGTGGCTCGGCTGAGGTGCCGGGCGGCAGCTGGTGGGTGAAGTCGGCCATCGTCTTGACCCCGCCTGCGGGTAGCGGGTCGCCTCGGGTCATGCCGACGTAGAGCTTTTCCTGGCCGGTCGGTGCAGTGACTTCCAGGTGTGAGTGGCCGGGCGATCGGGAGGCTGTGTCTGGTTGGCTGGTCAGCTGGCCGGCTTCCCTGTCCGGCTGTCCGCTGGCTCGTTCCTGGCCAGGGTCGAGACGGCGGGGCGGCTGGGAGGCCCGCGCGATCGCGTCGGGTCCGGTCAGGCCGAGCTCGGCCGCCCAGCTGTCGATGTGCGGCCAGAGCCGGTGGCCCTCGGGCAGGTCACCTTTCCCGGCGATGTCGGCCAGGAGCATCGCGGTGATGGCGCTGTTGCGGTCCAGGACCTCGCCGGGTAGCCAGGACGCTTGCCATATGTGCTGGCAGCCAGGTGCCAGCCGGGCGGTGTGCGGGTTCTGGTCGCTGGTGATGGTGGTGTCGTTGATGGTCAGGGTCATGGCGGTCACTTCCGGGTGCGGGTCATGGTTCGGCTTCCAGGTCGGGTTCTGGTTCGCGGGTGCGAGCTAGGTTTTCCAGGAGTTCGGCGAGGGACGGTGGACCGGCGTGCTGCCAGTCGCGGCGCTGGTCGACCACGATGTGGAACTTGGCACGGCCTATGAGCCAGGGCAGGTACTCATCGGGGAACAGGTCGCCATAGGGGCCATGGGGGTCATAGGGGTCGTCGTCGTGCAGCTCGCGCCAGTTCTCGTAGTCGTCAGGGCTCGGGAGGTCGTAGGGGTCGTCGTGCAGCTCACGCCGGTCGTCTTCCGGCAGCCGCGGGGCTGGGACATGGGGAAAGTCGGCTTGGCGGCGGGTTCCGGGTTCGTCCGGTGTCTTGCCGGGGATGGTCACTGGCCAGCCTCCTTGCCGCCTGCGAGCCCGGAGTGACGGGCGGGGCTAGCAGGCTCGGCCTGGCCGTGGTGTGCGGCCGGCGCTGCTTCGGCGGCCTGGAACATGCGGTCGAATATCTGGTCGTAGGCCCGGGCGCCGCAGAGGCGGTTCTGGCAGTCGGGGCAGGACTGGTCGGGGCAGTCGGTGCACATCTCGGCGCGGTCGCGCTGGTAGCCGGCGGCGGTATCCAGCGCGATCAGCACGGTCGTCAGGTCGCTGGCCGGGACGACGACCGCGGCACGGCTGTCTGGGCCGGGCGGGTCGGGTGGCGGCGGGGTGGTGTTCCGCGCCTGGTTGATGGTGGGCCCGACTGGGTGTTCCTGGGTGCCTTCGTAGATGCGGGCTAGGTCGCCGATGAGGAAGATGGCCCGGCCCTGGTGCTCGTCGTCGCCGCGGGCGAACCCGTGCCGTTCCAGGACGTCCAGGACGTCGAGGAACAGGTCCAGTCCTATCCGGTGGTCTGTCATGCGCCCTTCTTTCCGTGCTGGTAGCGGGCGGCGGGGCGGATGTCGGGGGCGACGCCGGTGCCGGTGGCGGGTTTCCAGCCGTACTGGGGCCGGTAGCCGGGGATGTCGAGCTGGTCGTCGTCCAGGGCGGCGGGGGCGCACCAGTTCCTGGCGATGGCGCGGCGGCGGGCCAGGGTGGCGGCGCTGCGTTCAGCGCGGGTGCGTTCGGGGGCGCGTTTGTCCCACCACGCGTCGTACAGCTCAGCGATGGCGTCGCGCAGTGGCGGGCTGACGGTGCGGGCGCTGCCGCTGACGAGCTCTTGGATGGTGGTCTTGCTGGCGCCCAGGGCGCGGGCGATGCGGGCGCAGCCGTGGCCCATGACGTGCAGGGCCCGCAGCCGCAGCCGGGTCCCGCCGGCGTCGACCCTGTCGCCGGGCAGGCGCTCGCCGCGGATGACGGGGACGGCGACGCGGTGAGGCCGGGGAACCGGCGCGGCGTGGCCGGCCGGCATACTGGAGGTGATGTTCGTGTTCATGTCAGCTGACCTCGGGTTGGCGGTCGGGATGGCGGGGGCGGGTGCCGCTGGTGCGGCGGGCGGAGTTCAGGGTCCGGGTAATCTCGGGGCCGGGCAGGCCGGCCTGGCGGGCGGCGTCGGCGAGCGGGCTCAGGTCGGCGGCGGGATCGGTATCCAGGGCACGGTTGGCGGCCCAGAACAGGCCCGCGTTGCGGTTGCCTTCGCCCTGGGCGGCGACCCACCGGGCCAGGTGGCCGATGTCGGGGCCAGGGACCTGGGGCTGCCGCGGTGGGAGGGGCTGGCGCTGGGGTTGCAGCAGCCGGGTGACGGCGGTCCAGTCCAGGCCGCCGTGGCCGCCGGGCTGGTTGATGAGCTGGTAGGGCTGTCCGCCGATCCGGGAGGGCGGCGCCAGGACGTAGCCGCCCGAGGAGCGGAAGTCCAGGTGGTGCTCGGGCAGGTGGCCGTTGCGCTGATGGGAGCCGGTGAAGTAGGCGTGCAGGCCGCCGCTGGGGGTGCTGACGTAGCTGGCTGCGCCGTCCAGCAGCCCGGCGTCGCGGAGCCGGCCGAACGCCGGGTACCCGTTCCCGGCGGGGCCGTGCTCATCGACGTCCAGCACGTCGGGCCCCGGGGCGCCGGTGCC
>Ga0302181_10000541_pt1 | contig 30457 bp, 29 predicted proteins | sample I_Palsa_E3_3_FD_198786 | JGI IMG/M metagenome (GOLD analysis project Ga0302181, IMG submission 198786) | Peat permafrost microbial communities from Stordalen Mire near Abisko, Sweden - I_Palsa_E3_3 | ecosystem: Environmental > Terrestrial > Soil > Palsa > Peat permafrost | place: Sweden...
CATTGACAGAACCAAAGACGACCAGATTGTTGAGCACGAGGTGCGTCGCCAGCGACTGATTCCACGAGTCGGGCATGGCCATCGGGGAGCCCACGCCGGTGAGACAGATGACACCCCCGGCTGCCGTCACCTTCAGTGAGTGCAGGGCGAGCTCGGGGACGCCGGTGCACTCGACGATGATGTGGGGCTGGAGCTCAAGCTTGGCGATGTCAGTGTGGTAGGACGCGCCGAGACGGCGCACGAGGTCGGGCTTGGGCCCGCTGGTCACCCGGTCGAGCACGTGCACGTCAAAGCCGTGCTGCACCCCGAGCAGGGCAGCGAGCAGCCCGATCGGCCCGGCCCCGATGACCAGGACCGTCTCGGGCTCCCAAAACGTGCGCTGCCCGATGGCCAGGATCTGCTCCCAGGCCTTGGCGACGACCGTCGTCGGTTCGAGCAGGACGCCGAGGAGTCCGAGGTCCTTGTCGACCGGCACCGCGTACTCGGGCTCGATCCGCCATCGATCGCTCATGAAGCCGTCGATCTGCTTGATGCCCCGCTCGGTATAGCCCCCGTTGCTGCACATGTCCCACTCCCCCACCGCGCAGTTGGCGCAGGGAATCGGATCGGGCCTGCGCACGATGCCGACCACGTGGTCTCCGATCGAGAGTCCACTCGGTCCCGGGTCCAGCACCCGGCCGATCGATTCATGACCGAGGACCAACCGCTCGCGCCCGGGCGGCGCCCAGCCGTATTGCGCGGACGCGATCTCGACATCGGTGCCGCAGACACCCACCCCGAGCGCCTCGACCAGCACCGACCCGAGTGCCGGATCGGGTTCGGGGATGTCCTCCAGCCTCGTCGAACCGGCCCGACCTGGCACCACCGTCACTGCATCCACAGCTCACTCGCCTTCAATCGAAGCAGTTTCAAGACGCCGGCATCATGCCACGGGCCACGGGCCACCCACGCCGAGGCCGCTGTGGCCTAAGCTGGGTGGGCTTCGCCGCTTGGCATGCCACGACCCGCGTCATTCCTGATCGCCTGCCTCGGCGTCGTGGTCCTTGCCGCCTGTGTCGTACCGACGGCACGTTCGATCCCGCGAGGATCAGCGCCGGGTGTGCAATCGGTCCCGGCGCCCGCCGCCGGACGGCGGGTGGACACGTCGCATCCGGACCATGTCGTGGGCCGCGGAACCGCGGCCAGTTGCACCTCGGCGGCGGTGGTTGCTGCGGTGCGGGCCGGCGGGACGATCCGGTTCTCATGCGGGCGCAAGCCGGTCACGATCAGGATGAACGCGACCGCCAAGGTGATGAACACCAGCGCCCGGGTCGTCCTCGATGGAGGTGGACTCGTGACCCTGAGCGGTCAGGACCGACGCCGGATCCTCTACATGGACACCTGTGATCCGGCGCAGGTGTGGACGACGTCGCACTGCCAGGATCAGTCGTCTCCGACGCTGGTCATCCAGAACCTCACCTTCGCGGACGGGAACTCGACTGGCCAGCGGTTCGACGGTGGTGGCGGCGGCGCGATCTTCGTCCGCGGCGGGCGACTGCGGATTGTCAACTCCGTGTTCGCCGGCAACCGGTGCGAGAGTGATGGACCGGACATCGGAGGCGGAGCCGTCCGGGCGCTGTCTCAGTACCAGAACCTCCCTGTGTACGTCGTGGACAGCCGCTTCACCGCCAACGTATGCAGCAACGGCGGCGCGTTGAGCAGCATTGGCGTCTCCTGGACGGTGTTGAACAGCCGCTTCATCGCCAACCGTGCCATTGGCATCGGCGCCAACCCCGCGCAGCATGGCACCAACGGTGGCGGCAGCGGCGGCGCGATCTACAACGACGGGGATCAGATGACGCTCTCGATTGGTGGCAGCGTGTTCACCGGTAACCAGGCCAACGAAGGCGGCGGGGCCATCTTCTTCGTCAGCGACGACTTGACCGGAACGATGGCGATCACCGACAGCACCCTCGAGCGCAACCCCAACGACCGATTCCACACCGCTGGCCTCCCGGGCATCTTCTTCCTGGGCGCCCGCAGACCGACGATCACCAGCTCAGTCTTGCGCTGAATCCCCACGCCGCAGCGTCCCCGAGCCGGAGCGCTACGGCACGCGGGTGTAGGTGAGGTCGAAGTCGGTCGTGTAGGTGCTGCCGTCCTGCGCCTTCTCCCAGCGGCCGACGATCGTCCTGCCCTCATCCTCGAAGCGGGCGATGAAGCGCTGCGGGAACGGGTCACCCTCGCGCCAGAGCTTCCACTCGCCGGCGCCGATGCTCATCGCGTACACGCGACATACGCCTCGATCGTCGGAGTAGAGCTGGTAATAGACACCGTTGGCGGCGTCGCATCCGATGATCGAGATGCTGTCGGGCGCCCCCGGCGCATCGATCGACGAGCGGGCGACCAGATGGGCCTGTGACTCGTGCCATTGGAAACTCGCCCAGGCCTCGCCCGGCCAAGGCTCGCCGCCTGGGGCCCTCGCCACCACTCTCCATTCACCGACCAGCGGCTGGAGTGCCTTCAACGCTTCCTCGGCAGTGGGCTGATCCATCACGCTCCCCTCCTGGTGTGCTCGCTCGACGATACCGCGAGATCAGTCTGTCGGCTCCAGGACGAACACCGGGATCTCCCGGTCGGTCTTGGTCTGGTACCCGGCGTAGTCCGGCCAGACCTCCACCGCGCGTGCCCACCACGTGGCGCGCTCGTCGCCGGAGACCTCCCGAGCGGTGTAATCCCCCTTGTTGCTTTTGTCCTGCAGCTCCACGAGTGGATGGTCGACAAAATTGCGGTACCAAGCCGGGTGCTCCGCCGCCCCGCCCTTGGACGCGACTGCGGCGTAGACGCCATCGTGCTCGACCCGCATGACGGGGTTCTTGCGCAGCTTGCCGGAGCTTGCCCCCAGCGAGGTGATCACCACCACCGGGACATCCCGGAGCGTCCCCCCCTTCGTCCCGTCGGAGCTCTCGTACTCCTGCACTTGGTCACGGACCCACTGCGCAGGACTCGGCTCGTATTCACCTTGTAGCGGCATCGTTGTCTCCTTTGCGTTGGCTCAGTGAGAAGACTAGTCGTCACTATTTAGCTACGCCAAGGTGGGCCGACCGCCACGAGAACTTCTTCCGTGTGGTGCCGACGGGCCCCTTGGATGCAGCTCAGGTTGGCTCTTGGCGGTGGGTCAGCGCCTGGAGCGCCCAACCGTTGCCGTCGAGGTCCTGGAAGAACACGAAGCTGCCCCACGGGAATACCTGGACGTCGCTCGCCTCGACGCCCCGCTCGACGAGCTCCTGGCGGCTCGTCTCGGCATCGTCGACGACCATCTGCAAGCCCTCGATCGAACCGGGCGTCATCTGGTGGGCGCCCGAGGTCAATGCGATCGAGCACGCCGAGCCTGGAGGAGTGAGCTGGACAAAGCGAAGTTCGTCCGTGACCCGAGCGCATCTGGACCCCGCTTGCGGCCGATTGGGAAGCGACGCTGTCCCAGCGCTTCACGATCGAGGAACTTGAGCGGATCACGGATTTCCTACGCGCAACCAACGAGATCGGACGCCGACATCTCGAGCGACTGCGTCAGATGGACTGAACCCGTCGCGCCGTGACCAGGCAGGCGACGGTGCCCGAGCGGATCGCCCGGCCGAGCCGGTGTTGAAGCGCGTGGTTCTCTGCGCACAGGGCGTCGCGCTGCTGGAGTGAGAGCCGCGCCCAGAACGACATCGTGCCGAGCAGAGCGTTGAGCGCGTCGGCCGTGTGCTCCAGGAGCGTCGGCACCGCGGCGAGCTGCGTGTCGTCAAACAGGTCAGCGGCATACCCCCGCGCGAGCGCGTAGCCCCCTAACCACGCCCACACCTCAGACACGTTGCCGCGCCGCTCATCGACGCCTCCGAGCGTGCCGTCCAGGTCGCGGTAGGTCGGCCAGTCGGCGGCCAGCCCCGGAACCACCCTCGCCATCGCGGCGCGCAGACCCTGCTGATCGCCGGCGCTACGCGGCTCCGCCAATCCGAAGTAGGAGACCAGCGCGAGCGTTCCGCCATCAACCAGCGCGTCGGCGGTCTTGCGCCAACTGACATCGGGATCAACCCAGTGAATCGCCGAGGCCGAAAACACGGCCGCGTAATGCGCGTGCGGCAGCGACACCTCCTCCAGGCGCCGATTCACGAACTCCACCTCCCCAGCGTGGCCGAGCTGAGCGCGCGCCCGCGCGATCAGCTGTTCGCCGGGCTCGATCGCCGTCACGCGCAGACCGCGGGCGAGCAGGCTGCGGGTCAGCTGGCCGGTGCCACAGCCGACCTCGAGCACCGGTGCGCCGGGACCGAGACCCCCCACCTCGCAGGCCTGGTCGATCAGCGCGTCCGGGTAAGCCGGCCGGTGACGGTCATAGTCCTCGGCGACCTCGTCGAAGACCTCGCCGTCGCGACTGGCCCGCGCTGCACGTGACATGCCCAGACGGTAGATGACGACCAGGACGAGCCGGGCGGCCGATGAACCCGCGCCCGTGCTGGCCGGGATGGTCTCACCCCACGTGGTTCCCGAGTGGCTCAGCGAGCGGCGCGCACGAGCCGGGAGGCCAGGACCCGCAGATACTCGATCAGCTCGGGCGGCTCGTGTACTTCGAAGTCGACGCCGAGCATCGCGATCCGCCAGGCGAGCCATCTGAGGTCGTCGTCACCTGTGGTGTACGTGCAGGTGTGAGCGTCGATCGGTTCGATGCGGCCCCAGTGGGCCCGGACGCGGCTGGCGAGCTCATCGGCGGAGGCCTGGAGAGTGACGATCGCCTCGAATCGGTTCGGCGCTGTGGTGATGCTCTGCTTGACGTACGCGGCCGCGTCTTTCGCCGGCAGCCTGCGCGGGACGAATCGCACGCCGGTCGACGCCGGTTTGGTCAGCCGGTCAAGCCGGAAGGTGCGCCAGTCGTGGCGGTGGCGGTCCCAAGCCACGAGATACCAACGTCGGCCATGGTTCACGAGCGCGTGGGGATCGACCTCGCGGCGGCTGCTGGTGTGATCGCGGCTTCGGTAGCCGAAGCGTAGGCACTCGGAGTCGCGGCACGCCGTGGCGACCACGGTCAGGTGTTGGGGGTCGATGGTTGGGCCGGAGACTGGGAGCGTCAACGTGACCGAGCCGAGGGTCCTCACGCGGCGGCGGAGGTGCGCCGGGAGAACCTGCTCGAGTTTGACGAGCGCGCGTACCGCGGCTTCCTCGATGCCGATCACCGATGCGCCGGCGGCGGTGCGAAGGCCGACGGCAATCGCGAGCGCCTCCTCGTCGTCCAGGAGCAGCGGGGGCATCGCGGTTCCGGCGCGCAGCCGGTACCCACCAGCGGGGCCAGTGAGCGATTGCACCGGATAGCCGAGTTGCCGCAGCCGCTCGATGTCGCGTCGGATCGTTCGGCCGGACACCTCGAGCCGGTCGGCGAGCTCATTGCCCTGCCAATCCCGGCGTCCCTGAAGCAGGGACAGCAGTCCCAGCAGTCGGCTCGAGGTACCGCTCATGGCAATGTCTCCCCGCTTTGTTTGCGGACAGTTACTGGCCTAAATACTCCCTAGGGTCCGTCCCGATGTCAACCAACCGGAAGGGAGCACCAGTGCTCGAACGAGATGGATACATGCCCGGCGTCCCATGCTGGGTGGACACCAGTCAGCCCGATCCGGAGGCCGCAGTCGCGTTCTACAGCGGCCTGTTCGGATGGGACTTCGAGGACGTGATGCCGCCGGGCTCACCGGGCCAGTACTTCATCGCTCGCCTCCGCGGCGGCGATGTGGCCGCCGTTGGGTCCCAGCCCGAAGGCGGCCCACCGGCGGCGGCATGGAACACGTACATCTGGGTTGAGAGCGCCGAGGAGACCGCCTCGAAGGTGCTCGACGCCGGCGGCCGCATCATCACGGACCCCTTCGAGGTCATGGAAGCGGGCCGGATGGCGGTGTGCTCGGATCCCGAAGGGGCCGTGTTCTACCTGTGGCAGGCGAAGCAGCACAAGGGCGCCCGGATCGTCAACCAACCGGGCTCGTTGAACTTCAACGGCCTGAACACCCGGCACGCAGAAGCCGCGAAGTCGTTTTATGGCTCGGTGTTCGGATGGGAGACGCTCAGTGTCGGAGGCGCGGCTGAGATGTGGCGGTTGCCGGGCTATGGCGACTTCCTGGAGCAAAGCGATCCCGGCCTCCGCGAGCGGATGGCGGAGACCGCCGGCGCCCCGGAGGGGTTCGAGGATGTGGTCGCGGCGCTCAACCCGATCACGGAGAACCAACCCGAAGTCCCCGCGCACTGGAGCGTGACGTTCGCGGTCGACGACGCCGACGCGACCGCCGAAACGGCAGCGGATCTCGGCGGCGAGGTCGTCGTCCCGCCGCTCGATGCCCCTTGGGTCAGGCTGACCGTCATCACCGATCCGCAAGGCGCAACCTTCACCGCGAGCAAGTTCGTCCCCGAGAACAGGGACCTCGGCAGCGCTGCCGATGCGACCCCCACGGCCGCGTAGCACAACTCAGCCACGAGCAGGCTCCAAACACCAGGCGAGGCGGGCCTCGGGGTGATGAGCATCCACACGGTGCTCATCACCTCAAGGGCGAACAGGATCAAGCCCCGGTACCGCCGGTGCCTCGGCGGTGCGAGCGCGTACGCTTCCCGCACGCCTGCTGCCTTCCTGCCGGCGGACGTCGCGCCCAGTATTTGGCGATACGCTCCGCCGTTGACAGCAGCCTTACGCGACAGTCGATGCGAGCTGCGTCGTATGTCTGACTGTTGCGCGGACGAATGCTCGCACGACGGTGGCGTCGAATTGAGTTCCCGCGTGGCTCAGCAACTCCAGGATGGCGTCCTCGTGAGGACGGCGAGCAATGTGCGCGCGTTCGCTGGTCATCGCGACGTACGCCTCGGCGACGGCGACGATCCGCGCCTCTAACGGGATTTCCTCATCGTGCAGCCCCCGGGGGTATCCGCTCCCGTCCACGCGCTCGCGGCGACTGAGGACCCAATGCCGGATGTCGTCAAAACTGGCGTTGCTCAGGACGGCCGCGCCGAGTTCGGGCTGACGGCGGACTTCGACCCACTCCTCGGGTGTGAGCGCTCCGCGTTTGTGGAGGATCTCGGGCGGGATCAAATCCCGCCCTACATCGCAGATCATCGCCGCCCGCCTGACCCGTGCTATCTGCGCCTCGCACAAGCCGAGCTCCTGAGCGGTCAGCTCGACGAGATCACCCACCAGGCGACGCCCGCGGGGGCGGTATGAGAGGGTCGCTAGCTCGCCGCGCTCCGCGCCGCATTCATCGCAGACGAACAGCAGGCGTAGTTCGCCTGGCTCGCGTAAGTACCGGCATGCGCCGCTGTGGGGCCCCGAGTGATCACAGGCCATGCACGTCCATCGCCTCGTAACGTTCCGGCCTCGCGAAACGGGCGCGATCCTCAACGGATGGCTACGAGATCACCCGGATCCGCCAGGTCCAGCCGTCTTGCCCTCCTGCTCATAGTCGCTCATGTCTTCAAGCGACGCGCCGAGCAGGAACACTTCGACGGAGACGTTCTCAACCAAATCGGTGTCAGCGATATAGGACCGCACTCGCCGCCCGGTCGCCTGCTCCACGATCGACCCAAACTCGTCTGCCATTATCCGCCGAAACCGGCGGCGAATCTCTTGCACCCCGCCAGCTTCTCCCCGATCCACCAAAAGCTGCTCTGCCAGCGTGAAGGTTTCCTCAAGCACGACCACGACTGCATCATCGCCGGCGATGTATGTCCGCGCCGCGGCCGGGCTCTTCCCGTACCAGTGTCCGTGGAGGGCAGCTAGTTGATCACTGATCTGCGACTCAATGTTCGGGTCCATCATGGCTCCAGGAGCGAACAAATTACTACGATCACAGGCGGAATCTGCACCAGGCTTGTGGGCGACCTCGGAACCGTACCGACGTCTCCGCTGGCTGTGCTGCGCGGCGATGAGATCGTCGCGGTGGTACTTCGCCTTCATTCCCAGCAAGCGCCTCATCGTCGCCGAACTACTCGAGCACACCGACCACGGCAGCCCCATCATCCGCAGCAATCGCGCCCGGGCGCTCGCCGCCGGTCGACCGCTGCTGGCCACGGCGCAGGACGCCCACGAGATCCGCGACGACCTGACGCTCGAGCAGATCTTCGACATGATCGTCAGCATCGCCAAGATCCACGGCGACCCCAACTACCTTGAGCCGATGCTGCAGACCATGCTCGACGGCCTCCGCCCACTGGCCGACGACAACGCCGGCGGGGCGACCCGATGAGGAGAATCTGTCGATTAGACTGCCGCGATCGGCATGGCTGACGCGATCGTTGCTCTTGCGGAAGCGGCCACGGCGGGAGTCGCGATCGCGAGTGGTCTGACATGAGGTTCTGGCACGCCAAGAGTCAGCTCGGGCTCTGGATGCGCTTCTTGGCCGCGGCGGTCATCGTGATCGCGGCGGTGGCGGCGACGACCGCGGTGGGCGCCCTGCTGCAGGTGCAGAACGTGGTCAACACGCTCAACCTGCAACCGGGGATCAAGAGCAAGTACATCAAGGTCCCGGCGCCGGGCGCGCCCCAGACGATCCTGCTGATCGGCTCTGATCACCGCGCGGGCGAGTCGTTCAAGGACGCCAACACCGACACGATGCTGCTCGTGCGACTGAATGCCGCCTCGTCGACGATCAACGTGCTGTCGATCCCCCGTGACCTCCAGGTCAACGTGCCCGGCGAGGGCGTCGAGAAGATCAACGCCGCATACAGCCAGGGCGGCTACAACCTGCTCATCCAGACGATCCAGAGCCAGGTCTTCCCGAAGTTCCAGCCCGACCACATCGTCGACGTCAACTTCCAGGGGTTCTCGGACCTCGTCGACGCGATCGGCTGCGTCTACTCCGACGTCGACCATCGCTACTACAACGTCTCCCAGCCGGCCCCGAGCCCCGACAACTACTCGTCGATCGATATCCAGCCCGGCTACCAGAAGCTGTGCGGCGACAATCAGTCGGTCAAGGGCGCGCTGCCGTTCGTCCGCTTCCGCCATACCGACTCCGACCTCACCCGCAACGCCCGCCAACAGGACTTCCTGCGCTGGGCCAAGGACCAGTACCCACTGTCGGAGGCGGTCTCCAACGAGAAGCGGCTGCTGACCATCCTCTCCAAGCACTCCCAGTCCGACACGAAACTGCACAGCCTCCACGGGCTGCTCTCGCTCGGCGACACGCTGCTCAACATGAGCGGCGCGTCGATCAAGCAGGTGACGTTCCCGGCCCAGTTCCTGCCGTGCAGCTCCGGAGCGGCGGCGACCGGTGCGACCGTCCCCGCGTGCTATGTCGCGCCGACCTCGACTGCGGCGGTCAACGCCGCGTGGGACCGGTTCATGGCGGTCAGCCCACAGCCCAAGCCGAAACCTCAGTCGTCGAGCTCAAGCTCCAGTTCACCGGCCCAGCGCAAGCCGGCAAGCCAGAAGCTCAACACGCAGGGACTGACCGCCGACCTCAACGACGGCCGGCTGCAGACCGCCGCGCTGGGCAAGGTCAAGATGCCGATCTACTTCCCTGAGTACGTGCTGCCCAACGCGTCGGGCCAGCCGCCGTACTGCCTGGCGACGGTCGCCAACTGCAACGACGGCGACGAGCCCGCCAGCGCCTACCTGCACTCCTACCCGCGCGGCTACATGATCCGCGACCAGCAGGGGCAACCGCACGCGGCCTACCGGATGACGCTCGTGCTCAACTACAACCAGGGGTGGTTATACGGCGTCCAGGGCACCACCTGGAATAACCCGCCGCTGCTCGCCAGCCCGTCGGGGACGATGATCGTCAACAGCAAGAAGCTGTACCTGTACAAGGACGGCAGCCGGCTGACGACCGTCGCCTGGCATCACGACGGGGACTCGTTCTGGATCTCGAATACGCTGGCCTCGCTGATCCCCAACCGGGAGATGATCGCGATGGCCGCGTCGCTCACGCAGGGCCGTCCCTAAAATGAGGAGGAGCAGCATGCCGCAAAGGTGGAGTATTACCGCGGGTCGGAGGACTCAGCGCAGGTGGCACGGGCGATAGCCGGCTGAGCGGACCGGGTCGGTGGCCCAACCCAGCGCTTCAAGCGAAGCACGCGTCCGAGCTGCGTTCGTGCTCGCCGGGGTGCTCTCGTTGGCCCTGGCCGCGGGGTTCTTCGCTCAGGTGTCGTGGGCCAAGGCGCTGTGGCCATGGCCCGCTGCCGCGCTGTCTTTCGTCTTCATTGCGTCGATCCTGGCGGCAATCGCGATTCCGGTGCTCTGGATCGCCCTCAGCGGCGAGATCGCAGCGGCGCAGGCGGGGAGTATCGATCTGGCGGTGATGTATGGCGGCATGTTCATCTACGTCCTCACCCTTCTCGGCGACCCGGGCCAACCGGAACTGTGGCCCTACGCGATCGTCTTCGGGGTGGCGTGCGTCGGATCCGCCGCGGCGTTCGCGTGGTCTCGTCGGATTGTCTGGCGCGATGCCCGTCCGATGCCGCGTCTCGTCCGGGGTTCGTTCGCGGCTTTCGCCGTCATCCTGGTGGCGGCCGGGACGGCGCTCCTGTTTCACTCCGCCATTTTTCCCTGGCGGCTGAGCTCGGAGTCCTCGGTGATGTTCGGCCTCGTCTACCTCGGCGCTGCTGTCTACTTCATCCATGGCTTCCTGCGCCCGCGGTGGTACAACGCTGCGGGCCAGCTGGCCGGCTTTCTGGCCTACGACCTGGTGCTCTTGGCTCCTTTCCTCAACCACTTCAAGGTCGCACACGGCGGGCAGCTGGTGAGCTTAATCGTCTACACGGCCTTCCTGGTCTACACCGGCGCACTGGGCACCTATTACCTCTTCCTCCACGAGGAGACGCGGATCAGGATCAGCTAACCGCGTCAGAGCGCCCGCTGCCCGCGACGCCCCGAAGGGCATTTCGACGATCAATTGTTGCCGTCACTGACGAACGGAGTGCTGAACGCGGTGCCGTGGCTGAGATTGCTCACCGCAGCCATCGTGTTGCCGCCGGAGTCCACGAGGATGACTTTGTGGGCCGCGTAGGCGCCGTTGCTGGCGAGCGAGTGCGGCGTGCTGCTGGTCGACGTGCCGGAATTGCTGTACAGCACGTTGCCGTAGTCGGTGAGGTCCATCGCGCCGCCGGATGAGGACGGCAGCTCGGTGATCACCTCGCTGGAGTCGCGTAGCGGCATCAAGTTGTTGAACTTGACTGCGCTGACATTCGACCGGTGCTGAGTCTGATCGGTGATCGTCAGCACGAACCCCGCCGGCACGCTGGGACCGTACGCATGCACGGTGGCTCGAATGAGATCGCCCGCAGCAACGTTGCCGATGGTGACCGCCGGGGCCGGCAGCATCTCCCACCAGGCCACGTAGTGCGGGACCCCAAGGTTCGAGTCGAGCCATTCGGCCACACCGGTCTGCTCGACCGTGGGCGAGTTGGCCGTCGAGCCGTCCAGGCCGACCCATTGCGAAGCCATGTTGCCTGCCGGGCCGTCGGTCGTGGTGAGCACGTTGACGGTCGGGACGCGGAACGTCGAGCCGACCGACTGGAACGCGATGCGTGCGCTCCTGATCGAGTCGATGTAGCCGCCCCAGTTCGCGGATTGGTAGGCGTTGCGGGTGTTCTTCATCGCCGGCATCGTGATCCCCGCTGGCAGCCGCGTCACGCCCGCCCTGGCGGCGTACGTCTGAACCGTTGCGCTGCCGATCGGACTGATGACCGGCTGGGCCGCGGCGGCGGCCGGGACGAGTGCAGCCGCCCCTAGCGCAGCCGAGACGATGATGGTGCGTTTCATAGTGCCCCTCGGTCGGGTTGGTCGAACAGTCCCGCCGCCCATCCGCGAGCGCGCGGTTCATGTCCCTTCACCATGCGGCATCGGAGCAGCCGTTTCGTCCCCCTTGGCGGGCGATCTTTGGGGTAGCCGGGGGACGTAGACGGGTGGGGCCGGGTTCACCCTTCGGGCGGGTTCTACCGACGAAGGAGGTACGCGCAGCCTGCCCGCCGAGTCCACATGCCCACTTCCAATTCCCAGCCGATCTCCGTCCTCATCGCCCGCTTTGAGGACCTCCTCGCCCGCGGCCTGCGCGGGGTGATCGAGAGCGATGCCAGCCTCGAGATCGTCGCCCACGACATCGAGGTGCATCGCGTCGGGGTGGTCCTGCGTGCTCAGCGCCCGCGCGTGGCGATCCTCGACGTCGATGCCCTGCCCAACCTGGCCGAGGTCCGCCAGCTCAGCCAGCAGTATCCGAACACCCGGCTGATTCTGATCGCCACCCAACCCACGACGGCCGAGTGCTCGCAGGCGCTCGCGTTCGGCGCGAGCGCCTACCTGGGCAGGAACACCCAGGCGCGTGATGTCCTGACCGCGATCCACCTCGCATCACGCGGGCTTCAGCTCATCCCACGACCCACCCATAACCCCGGCCGACCGCCGTCCCCGGGATCGCACCTGCTCACCCAGCGCGAAGCCGAGGTGCTCCCAATGCTCCAGCAGGGCAGCTCGAACGCGCAGATCGCGCTCGCGCTACACGTGGGAGTCGAGACGGTCCGCAGCCACGCTCGCAACATCTACCGCAAGCTGGGCGTCTCCTCGCGGCGTCAGCTAGCCAAGCTACCGCCCCAAGCTCCGCTCGACAAAGCTGTTCGCGCGCCCGCGCCGCCTGCGCCTCGCAGAATCGCGCCCACGCGCGACCGGCAGCGGCGTCCAGGCGCACTGCGCCGATGAGCTATCGCCATCGAATGGATCATGCGGCGGCTGACTGCGTCGTCCCTGACTTACCAGCTCCGGTGCTCGTTTTGTTATGGCTGGGCTTGGATGCGCGTCAACTATGGGTCAAATGAATTCTGCCAGCGGCTCGCCGACCTCGACGATGTAGGTGGAGAGCATCTGGCCCGTCTCGGGGCCGAGATCTGTCGCATTGTGGGGTGTGCGAGGAGGCATCAGGAATCCGGTGCCGGCGTGCAGGGTGAGCGTGGGCTGCCCCTGGATTTCCATCTCGACGGTCCCGGCGAGGATGTAGCCGACCTCCTCCCCGGGATGTTGGTGCCAGCCCGACTCGACGCCGGCCGGGATCTCGGTGAGCACCTGCACGATCTCTCGGCCGGGGATCGAGGATGCCTTATGTTGGAGCTCGGTGCGCTTGAGCTTGCCCGCGAGCGCGTCGGTGGGGGTGGTGTCGGACGACATTGGTGGGTCTCCTGATGTGTTTAGGCGGTTCCCAGCGCGTCGCGCAGGAAGGCGGTGGCCTGGGCGATCGCGGCACGCGTGGCCCGCGACTCGCTCATCGCGTTGAGCAGCATGAAGTCGTGCACAACCCCGTCGTAGCGCACGGTCGTCACCGGAACGCCCGCCGTCCTCAGCTTCGCCGCGTAGGCCTCGCCCTCGTCACGCAACGGGTCGACTTCGTCGACCAGCAGCAACGTCGGCGGCAGCCCCTTGAGCTCCTCGATCGTGGCCTGGTTGGGCGAGGCGGTGATCTGCGCCCGCTCGTTGGGGTCGGGTATGTAGGCATCCCAGAACCACTCCATCGCCTTGCGCGTGAGGTAATAGCCCTCCGCGAACTCGTCGTAGGACGCGGTGTCCATCGCCGCGTCGGTGACCGGGTAGTACATCGAGGTCTGCACGAAGCTCACGTCTCCGCGCTGCTTGGCCATGATCGACAGCGCCGCGGCCATGTCACCGCCGACCGACTCGCCGGCCACGGCCATCCGGCTGGCGTCCAGGCCCTGGCTCGCGCCCTCGCGAATCGCCCACTGGGCGGTGGCATAGCCCTGCTCGATCGCGACGGGGTAGTGGGCCTCGGGTGAGTTGGGGTACTCGACGAACAGCAGCGCCGCACGCGCGCCAACGGCCAGCTCGCGCACGAGCCGGTCGTGGGTGGCGGCGTTGCCCAGGATCCAGCCGCCGCCATGCATGTACACGATGACCGGCAGCACCCCGGAGCTATCGACTGGCTTGACGATGCGGACCCGGGCGTCGCCGACCTCAGCGGGCACGGTGATCCACTCCTCCTGCACCGGCAGCTTGTCGATCGGCGCGGCTTGCAGATCATCGAGCACCTTGCGCGCGGCGACCGGCTCCAGCTCGTAGAGGAACGGCGGCGTCGAGGTCGCGTCGACGATCGCTTGCGCAGAGGGCTCCAGGACGATCCGGGACTGAACGGACATGACAGGCTCGTTTCTGATCAGGGATGAAGGGACGGGAATTGGACTGGTGGTGTCGTGCCTGCGGTCGGTCAGGCGGCGGCGCGAACCGGAGCGAGTGAGGCGAGGAACGCGAGCAGCTCGCGGTTGACCTCTGTGGCGTGGGTGACGCACATGACGTGCGGCCCGCCCTCGATCTCGACGTAGTGAGCTTCGGGCAGCGCCGCGTGCAACCGCCGGCCCTGACCGTCAATCGACAGGATCCGGTCGGCGGTCCCGTGCAGGATCAGCGTCGGGATGTCGATCCGCGTGATGTCCTGGTGGAAGTCCTCCAGCCAGGTCAGCACGCAGGCCCACGTCGCCACCGGCGACGCGCCCGCGCCAGCGTTCCAGTTGTTGCGCACCGTCTCCTCGCTGACCCGCGTGCCCAGGTAGTCGTCGAGGTTGAGAAAGTCGCCCAGCAACCCGGTCAGCCACGCGGGACGATCGTTGAGGATCGCCTGCCGGACGGTATCGACCGTCGCCTGGTCAACCCCATTGGGATTCTCATCCGATTTCACGAACGACGGCGCAAGACTCTCGATGAACACGCAGCCCGTCAGCCGCTCGGTTCCGTAGCGGCCGATGTACCGCGCCAGCTCCCCGGTACCGAGCGAGAAGCCGATCAGCGTCGCTTCCCGCAGGTCGATCTCGGTCAACAGCGTGTTGAGATCGTCGGCCAAAGTGTCGAAGTTGTAACCCTCGGTCGGCCGACTGGACAGGCCAAACCCGCGCCGGTCATACACGATCACGCGATGGCCGGCCTGCAGCAGCGCGTGCACCTGAGGCTCCCACGAACGGCTGTCCAGCGGCCAGCCGCTCAACAGCACCACCGCCGGGCCGCTGCCGTGATCCTCGTAGTACAGCTCTATCGGCGTCGAGTTCTCTTGACCGACAGTCACCGTCCCCATGGGGCCTCCTCTGTTGTCGTTGCGATGGGCGCGGTCTTGGCCAGCGGCCGTCCAAAGGGGGAACTGACCCCTACGGTCGCCAGCGGCCTCTATGCGATCTTGTAGCGCCCTGGTCGAGCGCTGCTGGGCTCGACATGGCGTGGATGATCCCGTCGCGCACGCTCGCTGTCTGCACCGCTAGCGCCCATCTTGCCCCCAGGGCGGCTGGAAAGCTGCTCTTCCTGGTAGCTGCAAGCTTGGTGCCGTTGAGGATTCCAGCTAGCTGCGATGGCGACATAGACCAGCACTGGCATGCTTGCGTGGGTGAGGTGTTTGATCGTCGACGACAACGAACCCTTCCTGAACGAGGCTCGGGAGCTGCTCGAGCGGGAGGGCGTCGACGTGATCGGTGTCGCGACGACAGCCGGCGAAGCTCTGGCCAAGATCGCCGAGCTCCAACCCGATCTCACGCTCGTCGACATCGACCTGGGAAGCGAAAGCGGCTTTGACCTGATGCGGGCGATGGCCGAGCAGCCAAACCGGAGTGCCACGAGCGTGATCCTCATCTCGGTGCACGACGAATCCGACTTCGCAGACCTGATCCAGGCGAGCTCAGCGGCCGGATTCGTGTCGAAGACCGAGCTCTCGGCGCAGGCCATCCAAGACGTCCTGGCCATCCCGCCCGACTGAACGCCCGGCCGCTGGCCGCTCAGGCCGCGTTCAGGAACGTGATCGCGGCCAGAACCCGGCGGTGATCGTCCTCGGAATCCGGTAGCCGAAGTTTCCGCAGGATGCTGTTGACGTGCTTCTCGACCGTTCCCTCGGTCACCCACAACAGCCGTGCGATCCCTGCGTTCGATCGACCTTCGGCCATCAGGCCAAGAACCTCGCGTTCACGCGAAGTCAGCTCCGCCAGCGGATCTTCCGCCCGCTGGGCCCGCAGCAGCTCGCTGACGAGCGCTGGATCGACGACGCAACCGCCGCCGGCGATCCGCTCAACCGTCTCGATGAACTCGCCCACGTCTGTGATTCGGCTCTTCAGCAGGTACCCGACTCTTCGGCCGCCCGCCAGCAGCTCCATCGCGTGGGCCACCTCCGCATACGCCGAGAGGACCAAGATCCCCATCTCCGGAAACTCCTCCCGGATGACCCGGGCAGCATCGAGGCCCTCGGTCGAGTAACTCGGCGGCATGCGAATGTCGACGACCACCAGCTCGGGCTCGTGCCCTCGCACCAACTCGATCAGCTCCGACGCGTCCCCGGCCTGAGCGAGCACCGCGAAATCCGCGCGCTCAAGCAGACTCGAGATACCTTCACGCAGAAGAACATCGTCATCCGCCACGATCACGCGCGCTGCACTCATGGTCCGTCAGCAAGTGTCACAGCTTTGGGCGGCCTCGGCGTTTGACGGCGTTGGCCTGCGGCAGCGTCGGCTCGATACGCGTCGCTTAGGGCGTCAGGCGCGTCCAGACGCCGTCGGAACCGTCAAGTAATTTTCCTACGGGCCCTTAGCTGTCACTGATTGGTAATGCGACGCGAACCTGGGTCCCCTGTCCGGAGGGGCTCGTGATAACGATCGTGCCATCGAGCGCATTGATCCGGTCGCTCAGGCCGACCAGCCCGCTCCCGCGGTTGGGATCGGCACCGCCAATCCCGTTGTCCTGGATGGTGAGATTGAGGTGGTGACCGCTGGTCTCGGCACGGATGTCAACGCTGGTGGCCTGGGCGTGTTTGGCGACATTGGCGAGAGTCTCAGAGACGACGTAGTACGCAGCCGACTCGATCGGCTCGTTCAGTCTGCCGTCAACGTTGAGGTCCAGCCGGACAGGTACCGACGAGCGTCGAGCGAGCGCTCGCAGGGCGGGGTCGAGGCCGGCCTCGGACAGGATGGCTGGGTGAAGACCGCGCGATAGCTCACGTAGGTCGTCGAGCACGTCGACGAGACCTTGCCCGACCCGGGAGAGCGCTCGCCGCAGATCCGGGCTGTCCGGGGCGCCCGGAAGCATCGTTTGGGCTCCCCGGACGGCGAGGGCCAGCGATATCAGGCGTTGCTGGACCCCGTCGTGCAGATTGCGCTCGATGCGCCGACGCGCCTCGTCGCTGGCGGCGACGATGCGTGCCCGGGATGCGGTGAGATCTGCCCGGGCTTGAACATTGGCGATGGCGGTGGCGACCAGTTCGGTGAACTTCCCCACCCGCTGCTCGGTATCGGGAGGCAATGGTTCGGGCTGGAGGGAGTTGACCGCGATTGCGCCCCAGGGCTGCCCGTTGACGATGACTGGACACGAGATGGTGGAGGTGATCCCCAGCTCTCGCACAATCGCCGCGATCGCCCCCATCGCCGTCGACTGGTCGTCCATCCGGGCCGGGCGTCCTGTCGCAAGGACGAGCGCCGCGGTGTTGTCGCCGCCGATCGGGAGGCGTCGTCCGATTTGGCGTTCCATGTCGGGCTCCCCCCACGCTGCGAGTACGGTGAGGGTGTCATCGGCGTCGAAGCGCAGGACGGCGGAAGAGTTGACCCCGAGGAGCGTCCCGACCTCCTCGGCGACCGCCGCGAAGACCCGCTCAGCGGATGATTCGTGGGCGACCAGTTCCGCGACGCGGCGCAGCGCGGCCTGTTCCTCGGCGAGGCGTTCGACCTCGGCCCGCGCTTCCAGGCTCGCGATGGCCGCACCAACCAGTTCGGCGAACTCGGCGATCCGCTGCTCGGTACCGGGCGGCATCGGGTCCGGTTGCACCGATCCGACGAGCAGGGCCCCCCACAGCCGGCCTTCGACGATGATCGGGGCGCCGACTGCCGATCGCACGCCCTCGCGGCGCAGTAGTGCCGCGAGTCGGCCCTTGGCGTTGACGTAGTCCTCGACACGCGCCGGCTGCCCGGTCTCGAAGATCTGCGCGGTCACGCTGTTACCGGCGAAGCTCAAGCGCCGGCCTACGGGGATGCCGGCTTGAAGTGGGCCCCAGCTGGCGACGAAGGTGGCCATCTGGTCAAGCTCGTAACGGAGCATCTTCGCTCCCTCGACCAGCAGGAGCTTCCCCAGCTCCTCCGTGACAGTCGCGAACACCTCCTCCGGTGGTGCGCCGCGAGCCACCCGCTCGGCCACGCGCCGCAGCGCCGCCTGCTCCTCGGCGAGGAGCCGGAGGTCCGCATGGGCCTGCACGTTCGCCATCACCGTGGCCACGAGTTGGGTGAAGTGACCGAGCCGAACCTCGGTGTCGTCCGGAAGGGCCGCAGACTGCGTCGAATGGATGAACAAAGCGCCCCACACCTCGCGCTCGACGATGATCGGACTTCCCACCGAGGACCGCACCCGCAGCTCCTCCCGGATGAAATCGGCGATCGGCCCGCCAACGTCAGCCCATGAGTCCTCGCGGACAGGGAGGCCGCTGTGACGGATCGTGGTGGCGAGCCGATCTCCGTCAAGCGGCCATCGGCCCGAAACATCCATATGCTCGCCGGCGGCCGCCCACGTGGCCACCGCCACGATCGTTCCATCGCTCTCAAACCGGATCATGCCCGCAAGATCCCCACCGAGCAGCTGGCCGGCTTCCTCGGTCACAGCGGCAAACAACGAGGCCGGTGGCGCGCCATCAGCCACCAGCGACGTGACGCGCTGCAGCGCGGCCCGCTCCTGCGCCATCCGCGTGGCTTGAGCCCTCGACGGCACCTCCGCGACCGGCGTCCTGTCAATTGCCGACGGGCTGTAGTAGCCGCGGATGGACACAATCCGCTCGTCACTGACCTGGTAGATCTGGCATACCGGTCCGTCAAGCTTCCAGGCGTCGGCGGACCGTTCGCCGGCCGGATTGACAAGCCGACACTCCATGACGATCATGTCGCTGCTTTCGGCCACCACGCGCTCGACGGCATACCGCATCCCGGGGAAGTGCCGGATCGTCTCGGCGGTGTAGGCGTACGCCGCCTCCGGCCCGACCAGCGTGTCGCCTTCGATCGTGATCTCGACGTCTTCGTCGAGCAACGCGGCCCAGGCATCCCAATCACGCGCGTTGAACGCGTCGTAGTAACGCTCGACAACGGAACGAACGGCCGTCACAAGGTGCTATCGGCGCGCCGGCTCTCCAGCTTCAAGTGGCTCCCAGGACGGCGCCGGTGGGGAATCCCTGCGCGCCGATTACCGACAGCAGCGCGAGCCGGTCGGCGTCCTGGGACCCTGGGCTGGCGGTGAACACGACCAGTCTTTCGGTGAGGTTCTCGGAGGTGAGGATCTGACAATCGAGCGTGAGCGGGCCGATCAGCGGGTGGATGAAGCGCTTCATCGTCCGGTGACGGGTTGCCACCTCGTGGCATTCCCAGAGCGCGGCGAACTCGTCGCTCTCGCGCAGCAGGACGTCGACCAGCTCGCGCGCCTCGGGGTCGTCGGCAGCGCGGCCGTGCACCGACCTCAGCGATCCGACGTGGATGCGCGAGTGCAGCGCGTGATCGGCCTCCGGGTGCAGGCGGCGCTGGTCAGGATCAGTGAACCACCGGTAGATCATGCTGCGCCGCAGCCCGGTGTACTGCGTCTGCACGCCGACCAGCGCCTCGGCCTGCGCGTTCTGGCTGAGGGTCACACCGAGGTCAGAAACGATCTGCGCCGGGCTGTCGATTCGGTCAAGCACGCGGAGCAGCGCGGGACTGGGGTGGTCGGTCCGAAACGCACGGGGCGGGGCGGTGTGACCAGCGAGCGCGAACAGGTGATCGCGCTCGTCCGGGGTGAGCCGCAACGCGCGGGCCAGCGCCGCGGTCGTCTGCGCTGACGGCCGCGAGCCGCGCCGCTGCTCCAGGCGCGCGTAGAAGTCGGTCGACATGTGGGCGAGACCGGCGACCTCCTCCCGGCGCAGACCACGCGTGCGGCGCCGAGAGCCGGCGCTGAGGCCGAGGTCACCCGGCTGGAGCGCCTCGCGTCGGCGCCGCAGGAAGTCCGCCAATTCATCTCGGTCCATGCTCCTCAGTATGCAGCCTGCATGGCGTCCGATCCAGGGACAGTCTGTCCCTGGATATAGCGGCCTCTGGTGGTGGGCGCCCTCCTTCTGCATGCTGTGCTCAGCACGAGCGGCGGATAGGACCGAGAAGCCGTGATCTTCAACCAACGAAGGATGGAACGCGCATGACGACCAAGACACCACCCGGCGGAACGTTCACGATGGCCGAGGATGTGACGGTCACGCGGATGGGGTACGGCGCGATGCAGTTGGCCGGCCCGCACGTGTTCGGCCCCCCGGCCGACCGTGACGGGGCTGTGGCGGTGCTGCGCGAGGCCGTCGAGCTCGGGATCACGCACATCGACACGAGCGACTTCTACGGTCCCCATGTCACCAACCAGATCATCCGGGAGGCCCTGCACCCGTACCCCGACTCACTGCACATAGTGACCAAGGTTGGGGCCCGCCGCGACGCCGAGGGCGGCTGGCCGCACGCGCGCTCGCCGGCAGAGCTGCGCCAGGCCGTGCACGAGAACCTGGACAACCTCGGCCTCGACGCACTCGATGTCGTCAACCTGCGCCTCGGCGGGTTCGACGCCCCGGAGCCCGGCTCGCTCGCCGAACCGTTCACCGCCCTCGCCGAAATGCAGCAGGAGGGATTGATCAAGCACCTCGGTGTCAGCACCGTCTCCGCCGAGCAGATCGCCCAAGCCCAGTCAATCGCACCCATCGTGTGCGTGCAGAACTTCTACAACGTCGCCCACCGCGACGACGACCACCTGATCGACTCGCTCGCCATGCAGGGCATCGCCTACGTGCCTTACTTCCCGCTCGGCGGGTTCTCCCCCCTGCAATCGGACGAGCTGGCGTCGGTCGCCACCCGTCTGCAGACCACGCCGATGGCCGTCGCGCTGGCGTGGCTGCTGCAGCGCTCCCCGAACATCCTGCTCATCCCCGGCACGTCGTCGGTCGCGCACCTACGCGACAACGTGACCAGCGCGACTCTGACGCTGCCCGAGGACGCGCTGGCCGAGCTCAACAGCATCGCCTGATGAGCACGAGCACACACAAGCCGCGATCGGGTTCATCGGCATCGGTGACTACGGACGCCGAAGGCGTCTCACTGCAGAGAGGCGGCGGTTGTCCCGGCTTTTTGCCCGGCCTCGATGTTCTGCTGGGCGAGGAGCTTGGTCTGCCGTTCGAGATCCTGGTTTGACTCGCGTAGTTCTGCCTGTTGCGCGCGCAACTCCTCGGCCTGGGATTGGGATCGTTTGAGCAGGTTTTCGGTCAGGGTGTCGGCTTCGATCGTGTTCAGAACCAGGCCGATGCTCTCCGGGAGCTGATCGAGGAATGTCTGATGGACTTCGCTGAAGGGTGAGAACGAGGCGAGCTCGACCACGGCGCGGACCGCTCCCTCGAACAGGACCGGTAGGACGATGATGTTCAGCGGGGTCGAATCGCCGAGCCCGGAGTTGATCCTGACGTAGTCGGTGGGAACCTCGCTGAGCAGGATCCGGTGCTTCTCCTTGGCGCACTGCCCGACCAGCCCTTGTCCGACCCGGAAGGTGGTCAGGAGATGTTTTCGCTCGTCGTACCCGTAGCCGGCTTGGAAGGTCAGCAGCGGCTCGCTGCCGTCGGATGGGCTGCTCATCGAGTAGAAGACAGCGTGTTGCGCGGAGACGAGCGGCGCCAGCTCGGCCAGGATCAGGTTCGAGACGGTCGCGAGGTCGCGCTGGCCTTGGAGCATGCGCGTGAAACGCTCGAGGTTGGTTTTGAGCCAGTCCTGCTCGGTGTTCTGCCGCGTCGTTTCCCGCAGGTTGCGGATCATCTCGTTGAGCTTGTCCTTGAGTTCGGCGACCTCGCCGTTGGCTTCGACGCCGACCTGTCGGGTCAGGTCTCCCTGGGTCACCGCGGTCGCCACGTCGGAGATCGCGCGGACCTGGTTGGTGAGGTTGGCCGCGAGCTGGTTGACGTTGTCGGTCAGGTCCTTCCAGACCCCGGCGATCTCCGCCGACTGGGCCTGGCCGCCGAGCTTGCCCTCGACGCCGACCTCGCGGGCCACGCGGGTCACCTCGGAGGCGAACCGGTTGAGCTGGTCCACCATCGCGTTGACCGTGTTCTTCAACACCAGGAACTCGCCCTTGACATCGGCGGAGATCTTCCGGCTCAAGTCGCCGTTCGCGACCGCCGTGGTCACCTCGGCGATGTCGCGCACTTGACCGGTCAGGTTGCCGGCCATCAGGTTGACGTTGTCGGTCAGGTCCTTCCAGACCCCGCCGACCTCGATCGTCACCGCCGCCGCCTGACCAAGCTTGCCCTCGGTCCCGACATCGCGGACCACGCGCGTCACCTCCGAGATGAACCCATTGAGCTGGTCCACCATCGCGTTGACGGTGTTCTTGAGCTCGAGCATCTCCCCGTGCACATCGCCGGTGATCTTCTTGCTCAGATCGCCATCGGCGACGGCACCGACGACGCGCTGGGTCTCGCTGGTGGGGCGCACCAAAGCATCGATCAAACTGTTGACCGATTCGACGCTGGCCGACCAGCTCTGAGTCGATCCGCCAAGCACGACCCGCTGTGACAGCTCGCCCTGCTTGCCCACCACCCGACTGACCCGACCCAGCTCAGCCTCAAACACCTGGTTAGCCACGATCACATCGTTCAAGCCGTCCGCGGCCTTGCCGGCCAAGCCAGTCCAGTCGATCGGCATCCGGGCAGAGAAATCGCCTCCCTTCAGCCGGGACAAAACATCGAGCAGGACCCTGGCATCGACCGTCTCGGCAGCCGCCACCGTTGACTCTGACATGTGCATCCCTTTCGCAAGAACTCCGCCGCGCGCTAACCCGCTTTGGGGGTTTACCCTCCTGATCGAATATCGGCAGTCGAGGCGCAAAACCTGAGACCGAACCGCCATGTCGACGACCTGCGCGCCCCGTCACGCCTCCAAGGCGCGGCGTTTCACGACGCCAGAGGCCGTGCCTCAGCCGAAGTAGTGGCCGGTCTCTACGTCCTCGACCCAGCCGGGATGGGTCGGCGCCCAGCCCAGCACCTCGCGGGTCTTGTCGTTTGAGGTCGGGTTGTCAAAGCCGGCAAAGGCGGCGAGAAAGCCGAGGTACTGCGGCGCCTGCTCATCCGTGATGCTCTGGGTCTCGACCCCGAGCTTGCCAGCGATCGTCTCGGCGATCACCTTGCGGGGGATGCCGGTGTCACCGACGCCGTGGAAGGTCGAGCCGGCGGGGGCCTTCTCCAACGCCAGGCGGTAGAGCACGCCGATGTCGTACGTGTTCGCCGCCGGCCAGCGGTTGCTGCCGTCGCCGGTGTAGGCCGCAACGCCGTTCTCACGGGCGAAGCCGATCAGCGCGTGCGTGAAGCCGTGATGGTCGAGGTCTGAGTGGACCATCGGCGCGAGCCGGACGACGGAGGAGCGCACGCCCTGCTGCCCCAGACTGATCGTGTAGTTCGCCGCGTCGGTCCGGGGACCGCCCTCGGACTGGTCGTCCTCGGTGCCCGGGCGGCCGGTGATCCCGGCCATGGCGAGCATCAGCGTGCCCCCGGTGGACACGAAGGGCTTGTCGGTGCCGATGAGGGTCTCGCCGATCGCCTGGGTGGCCGCCATATCGGCCGAGACCGCGCCCATGAAGTCGCCCGTGCGCATCGCCTCGTGCTTGAAGGCGAGATGGATCACGCCGTCTGCCTCAGCGGCGGCGGCCCTGAGACCGTCGAGGTCGTCGAGATCGCCGCGGCGCACCTCGGCGCCGAGCGCGGCGACGGCCTCAGCGGATGCGTCGGAGCGGGCGAGGCCGACGACCTGGTGGCCGTGGTTGATCAGTTCGGGGATGACGGCGGAGGCGATGTGGCCTGAGGCGCCGGTTACGAATACGCGCATTGGAATCTCCAGTCGGTGGTATGTCACCTGGTGTCATCAAGATAGCACGTGATGTCCCCTGGTGTCATCAACTACGCTCTCTCAGATGTCACGCTGGAAACCAGACGCCCAGGGCCGCCTCATGAACGCCGCGATCGAACTGTTCGACGAGCGCGGATATGAGGCGACGACCGTCGCCGAGATCGCCGAGCGCGCCGGGCTGACCAAACGCACCTTCTTCCGCTACTTCTCGGACAAGCGAGAGGTGCTGTTCAGCGGCAGCCAGGAGCTCCAACGCCTCTGGCTCGAGGGGCTGGCCGCCGCACCGGCGAACGCGACTCCGCTCACGGTCGTGACGGCCGGACTCGATCCGGTCGCGGAGATGTTCACCGAGCTCCACCCTTTCGCTCGGATCCGCGCTCAGATCATCGAGGCCAACCCGGAGCTGCAGGAGCGTGAACTGATCAAGCTGCAGAACCTCGCCGGCGTCATCAAGACCGCACTGGTCGAGCGGGGCGTTTCAGCGAACGCGGCGATCCTCGCCGCCCAGGCGGGCGTGACCGTCTTTCACGTGGCCTTCGCCCACTGGGTGCAGCAGGATGACCCAACCGCGTTCCGGCGGCTGATCGACGACTCGCTGGAGGACCTGCGGTCAGTGACCGCCGCCTAGACGTGTTCGGTAGAGGGGGCCCGGCCCGCGACCGACGTCGTCCAAGCGTGCGTTGCCTGCCCTGACGAGCGCTGCGCTGACCCCCGGCACAACACATTCGTAACACAGGGACTTCAGCAAAGCTGACAGCCTGAGCTCTCTCCACGACGAGAGTCCGGTGACGTCTGTTGGCCACGCCTACGCGCCGATCGTCTGGCCACCGAGGTGCCGAGCAGATGTTGAGTATCGGCAGTCGGTAAGACACCGCATATCGGCCGTTCGGCCGATTGCAGCCCGTCTGACGGAGGTAGATGCTGCGTGCGTACGGCTGGACTTCTGAGGATGGCGGCGGCAAGTGACGGAACCGGGACCCGATCAGATTGAGTCGACATGCGCGTGGATCGCCAGCACGCCGCATCCCGTCGTGATCACGGATGCAGATGGGCGCGTCTTGGCGCAAAATGCCGCTTTCCGGCGCTTGTTCTCGGTTTCGGACCTCGGCCTTCCGAGCGACTCGATCGAGGACCTGATCATTGCGTCTCGGTATCGGGCCGCCTACCGCGCGGCTCGTCGACGGGCGCTGGTGGATGGGCCAGCGGTGGCCGCCGGACCGGCGAGCGAGTTCGTCGCGGTTCACACGGACGGGGCCGAGTTTCCCGTCAACCTGAGGCTTGCTGCCACGAACGAAGGCTCTACTCACGTCGCTACCTGGATCCGAGACCTAGCGGACGATCGGATCGCTATCACACACACGCCGAGCCGGGAGACTCTGTACGAGCGGGCGGAGGAGCTGTCTGGATTCGGGAGCTGGGAATGGACGTCTGACGGGATTCTGTGGTCCGACAACCTGTTTCGGATCTATGGGCTGCGGCCGGGTGAGGTCATCCCGACGGCCGAGTACGTGTTCGCGCATTGCCATCCCGACGATCGGGAACGCCTCGAGCGCTCCGAACACCAGCTTGCTGGTACCGGCCGGCGTCGGGATCTGCGCTACCGGTTCGTATGGCCCGACGGGACCGTGCGCCACCTGACCTCAACGGTCGTGTCAGTCGTGAACGACGGCGGGCGGTCACCAACCCTGATCGGTACCGTGCGTGACGTCACCGACCAACACCAGGCTGAGCGGGAGCTGGCTGCCCGGTTCGCCGTCTCAGACGCCCTGTCTGATTGGGAGCCTGGCCCACTCGGCGCGCGACGTCTGGTCCGGGACCTGGCGGAAGCGCTGGAGTTCGAGTTCGGGGTGATGTGGATCCCGCGCGAGGACGCGCTGGCCCCCTGGGCGATCTGGCAAGCGCGGACGTTGCACTCGCCTCAACGTGAATCGGAAGTCAGCGAGGTCCGCCTCGCGAGAGGCGACGGACTGGCCGGATCAGCCTGGGCGTCGGGACTGCCGACCAGGGTTGCCGACCTCACCGAAGACGCCTTCGAAACGCTCCGAGCGCTGGAGGCTCGGACCGGAATGTACGGCACGCTGGCCGTACCGGCGACCTACGGTCTCGAAGTGCTGGCGGTACTCACCTTCGCCTCCCGAAGCCAGCCCGCACTCACCGATCAGTTCATGCGCTCGCTGCTCGGTATCGGCTACGAGATCGGGCATTTCCTCGCCCGACGCCGCGGCGAGCTCTCCGCGGCCATGCTGACTCCGCGCGAACTGGAAGTGCTACAGCTCTCGGCCACCGGATACGCACGACGACAAATCGCCGAGGAGATCGAGGTCAGCGAAGCAACCGTCAAGACTCACTTCGAACACATCTACAGGAAGCTCGGGGTCCCCGACCGCGCATCGGCGGTCGCAGAGGCACTGCGCCAAGGACTCATCCACTAACAGTTGGCCGCTATTCGGGGAGCATTGTCGCGAGGCCATCGAGCACTCGCTCGAGCCCCAGGTCGAAGCCGTGCTTGAGGCGGTCGGGATCGTGCGGCGCGCGAGCATCGAAGACGACGCGAGTGAGGAGCGGGTAGCGGCCGCTCTCGATCAGACTCTGGATGTAGGGGATCTGGGTTTGCATCCACTGCTCCTGGTCGAGACCGGAGCGCCGGACGGCCTCCTGCTCGGAGAGCTCCTCGAGTGCTCGACCACGGACGAACGCGTCGAGCGTTTCGACCATCACGAGCATCTCGTCGATATCGAGGCCGAGACCATCGATCGTGCTGAGCACCTGCTCGTAGCGCCGAGCCGTGTTCGGTCCGAAATTGCGCAGGCCGGCGCTGGGAACAGCCATCCAGGGGTGGCGCAGGATCATCGCCCGTAGGCCGTGAGCGACCGAGCGCAGGTCCTCGCGCCAGTCGCCGCGGACCTCGAACTGCAGGTCGTTGCCCATCACCGCGTCGACCATTAGCTCGATCAGCTCGTCCTTGCGGGCGACGTAACGGTAGAGCGATGTCGCTCCCACCCCGAGCTCGACCGCGAGGGCCCGCATCGAGACCGCCTCGATTCCCTGCGTGTCGGCCAGCGTCACGGCGGCCGTGCTGATCTCCTCGCGCGAGAGCGAGGGGGCAGGACCGCGAGCGGCCCGCTCGGGACGGTCCCAGATGACCCGACGACTCGAACTCATTGCGAACACTGTACTCAGTCTGCTACGGTCTCGCCAACGTCTACTGCGAACGGCGTACTCAGTAAGGAGCTGTAATGGAAATGGGTGCAGACGTAGGAACGATGGTCCAGGCCGGAGGGTTGGCCAAGCCCCCCGGCGCCGCCACGCAGCCAGCCGCCCGCAACCCGCTGCGCTGGTTCGTGTTCGCGGTGGTGATCGCCGCCAACATCATGGATCTCATGGACGCGACGATCGTCAACGTCGCCGGTCCGTCGATCCGCTCCGCGCTCGGCGGCAGCGCCTCCACCCTGCAGTGGCTGCCCGCTGGCTACACGCTCGCGTTCGCGGTGTTCCTGATCACCGGCGCACGGCTGGGGGACATGTTCGGCCGCCGCCGCTTGTTCCTGATCGGCTCGGCTGGCTTCACGGTCATGTCCGCGGCGTGTGCGGCCGCCCCGTCGATGGCGGTGCTGATCGGCTTCCGGGTGCTGCAGGGCTCGTTCGGGGCGCTGATGATCCCCCAGGGGTTCGGGATGCTCAAGGAGTCGTTCGCCGAGGACGAGATGACCAAGGTGTTCGGCGCCTTCGGCCCGATGATGGGCCTTTCGATCCTCGCTGCGCCGATCCTCGCCGGCGCGCTGATCGAGGCGAACCTGTGGGGGATCGGGTGGCGCCTGGTGTTCCTGATCAACGTTCCGATCGGCATCGCCGCGTTCGCCGGGGCTGTGCGGGTGCTGCCGCGGACCATCGCCCATCCGGGGATCCGCCTGGACACGGTGGGGATGGTGCTGATCGGCGCCGCGCTGACCGCGATCATCTACCCCCTGATCCAGGGCCGCGCGGCCGGGTGGCCCGCGTGGACGTTCGTCATGCTGGGCGCCGGAGCGGTCCTGCTCGGCGCGTTCGTGCTGTGGGAGCGCCGCCGTCACGGCGATCCGCTGATCGAGCCTGGGCTGCTGGCCAACCGCAGCTACACGAGCGGGATCCTCGTCGCGCTCGCCTTCTTCGGCGCGTTCGGCGGCCTGTTGCTCTGCGTCTCGCTGTTCGCCCAGCTCGGCGAGGGCTTCTCGCCGATCCACGCGGGGCTGACGGTGATGGCGATGGTCGTCGGGATGATCGCTGGGATGGGCGCCGGGTTCGCGCTGATCAGTCGCCTCGGCCGCCACCTGCTCCACCTCGGCGTCGCGATCGTCGCCGCGGGCACGGTCGTGCTGGCGCTGACCGTGACCGGCGCCGGCACGGCCTCGACGCTGGACCTCGCCCCCGGGCTGTTCCTGATCGGCCTCGGCGCCGGCGCGAGCCTCGGCCAGCTGTTCGACTTCATCCTCGCCGGCGTCTCGATGGACGAGGTCGGCTCCGCCTCCGGGGTGCTCGAGGCGGTGCAGCAGCTCTCCAGCGCGGTCGGCGTCGCTGCCCTGGGGACGATCTTCTTCTCGGCCTTCGCCGACCAGCTGCCGACCCACGCGCTGGCGATCACCGCCTGGGCGTGCCTGGCGCCGATCGCGGTCGCGTTCGCGCTCATCTTCCGGCTGCCGATGCAGGCCCGCGAGCCGCAGATCTGACGGGCCGTGGGAAGCGGTCAGCAGCAGTCGCCGGGGGCCGCACGTTCGGTGCGCGAGTGTCAGTGAGCGCTCGATTTCTACGGTTCACTACCAGAGCTCATCCGTAGGGATGAGCATGTCTGGCCATTTCCATCGCTGGAAGCGTGGTGTTCGATCCGGTCAGCCGATGTGGGAGCAGAGGTGGGCGCGTAGCTTGGCTTTATCACCAGGAGAGCGGATTTGGGTTCTCGATAGCCAAGGAGACGCGACATGATTGACGTAGAGCATCTGACCAAGCGTTATGAGGCGAAGACCGCCGTCGACGACCTGACGTTCACGGTGAGGCCCGGAGTGGTCACCGGCTTCTTGGGTCCGAACGGAGCGGGAAAGTCAACGACAATGCGCCTGATCCTGGGGCTCGACGCTCCGACGGGTGGGTCGGTGACCGTGAACGGCAAGCACTACCGCGATCACTCGGCGCCGCTGCACGAAGTTGGCGTGCTGCTCGAGGCGCGCTCCGTGCACACGGGGCGCTCGGCGTTCAACCATCTTCTCGCGCTCGGTCAAACCCACGGGATCGGTCGCGCGCGCGTGCAAGAGCTGATCGAGTTGGTGGGACTGGAGGAGGTCGCGCGTCAGCGCGCGGGTGAGTTCTCGCTCGGGATGGGACAGCGGCTCGGGATCGCCTCTGCCCTGCTGGGCGACCCGCACACCGTGATCTTGGATGAGCCGATCAACGGCCTGGACCCGGAGGGCATCCACTGGATCCGGGAATTGCTCCGAACGCTCGCGGCGGAAGGCCGCACGGTGTTCTTGTCCTCGCATCTGATGGGCGAGATGGCAATCATCGCTGAGCATCTCATCATCGTCGGCCGCGGGCGGCTGATCCGGGACGTGAGCGTCGCCGAGTTCGTGTCTGAGCACTCCAAGAAGCTCGTGCGGGTTCGCTCGCCGCAGGCCACCGAGTTGCGAGAGGCGGTGCTCGGCGCCGACGTGCGGGTGTCCAGCGAGGAGCCCGGGGTGCTGACGGTCGAGGGGCTGTCGGCCGAACAGATCGGACGCACCGCAGCCCGCGAAGGGTTGGTGCTCTACGAGCTGACGCCCGATCAGGTGTCGCTCGAGGAGGCGTTCATGGAACTCACGCACGACGACATCGAGTACCGCACTGGCACGCCAACCCAGGTGTTTGACCCGATCACGCCAGACATCAACGAGCCGGAAAGGATCGCCGCATGAGCACCTCAGCCACCATCATCAAGCTTCCCCGCGCGTCCGCGGGAGGGCGAGTCACCCAGGCCCGCGTCGCGGTGTCGGAGTGGACCAAGCTGCGCTCCCTCCGTTCCACACGGTGGACGCTGCTGGCCACCGCCGTGCTCACGATCGGGTTCGGGATCATTGCCAGCGCCGTCACCTCCTCACGCTGGCTGACGATGAGCGCCGCCGAGAAGGCGACCTTCGATCCGCTCAAGACCAGCCTGCTGGGGGTCAACTTCGGCCTCCTGGCGATCGGCGTGCTCGGGGTGCTGATGATCACCGGGGAGTACTCCACCGGCATGGTCCGCTCGACGTTCGCCGCCGTGCCCAAGCGGCTGCCGGTGCTGTGGGCGAAGGCCGGGACCTATTCGCTGGTGGCGCTCGCGCTGGCGATCCCATCGACGCTGATTGCGTTCTTCGTCAGCCAGGGGCTGCTGTCCTCGCACCACATCCAGATCGCGTTCTCCCACCCCGGCGTTCCCGGCGCGGTGCTCGGATCGGCCCTGTACCTGACCTTGGTCGGATTGTTCGGGCTGGGAATCGGCGCCATCCTGCGCAACACCGCCGCTGCGATCTCGGCCTTTGTGGCGATCATGTTCGTGATCCCGCCGCTGATCGAGATCCTCCCCTCCAGTCTGGCCAACTCGATCGAGCAATACCTGCCC
>Ga0302181_10000542_pt1 | contig 30414 bp, 33 predicted proteins | sample I_Palsa_E3_3_FD_198786 | JGI IMG/M metagenome (GOLD analysis project Ga0302181, IMG submission 198786) | Peat permafrost microbial communities from Stordalen Mire near Abisko, Sweden - I_Palsa_E3_3 | ecosystem: Environmental > Terrestrial > Soil > Palsa > Peat permafrost | place: Sweden...
GCAGGCGGCGCGGGAGACCCCTGGGGTCGAGCTCGTGGGAGCGATGACGCACTTCGCGACCGCCGACGATCTCAACGATGACGGCTTCTTCGAGCGCCAGCTCGCCACGTTCATCGCCTGGGCGCAGGCACTCAAGGCCGAGCAGCCGGAGCTGCTGCTGCACGCGTCGAACAGTGCGGCGATGCTGCGAGACCCTGCGGCGCACTTCGACATGGTGCGCTGCGGGATCGCCGTGTACGGCATGGATCCCTTCGGCGAGGATCCGCTCCACCGGGCCCTTGAGCCGGCACTCGAGCTGAGCTCCTACGTCGCGGAGGTCAAGGCCTGCCGGGCCGGGGAGAGCGCCGGATACGGCCGGCGCTTCACCGCCGCGCAAGACACCCACCTGGGGGTGCTGCCGATCGGATACGGCGACGGCTGGCGACGCGGGCTGTCGAATAACGCCGAGATCCTGATCGGCGGCCGGCGTCATCAGCTGGTCGGGACGGTGAGCATGGACAACATCACCGTTGATCTCGGCACGGACTCCGGCGCGGGCCGGCTGCGTGGCGAGTGCGCGATCCTGATCGGCACTCAGGGCGCTGAGCGGGTCACCGCCGAGGATCTCGCGCGTCGCCTGGACACGATCAACTACGAGGTGACCTGTGCCCTGACACCGCGGGTGCCGAGGGTCTACCACCGCGGCGGCGCGCGGATCGACGGGGACAGCGATCGGGTCGTGGCGACCGGGCCGCAGACACGCGCGCGGCCCGTGGACGCGACCACCGCATGAACGGGGGCCTCCAGGCAGCTCGCACAGCGCTCGCGAACGAGCGCGCATGGTTGGTGGGTGGCGCCGTGAGAGACCGCGAGCTCGGTCGTCCCACCCGGGATCTCGACGTCGTGGTCGAGGGCGACCCCGGCGAGGCGGCCCACGCCGTTGCCGGCGCTGCGGGGCGCGCGACATGCTTTTCGCTGTCGGAGGACTTTGGTGCATGGAGGGTCGTGGCCCGCGACTCCTCCTGGCAGCTCGACGTCGAGCCTCTGCGCGGTGGCTCGTTGGAGGCCGACCTGGCGCTGCGCGACTTCACGGTCAACGCTATCGCCGAGCCGATCGGGGGAGGGGCGCCGATCGATCCGCTCGGTGGGTTGGCGGATCTTGCGGAGCGCCGTCTGCGTATGGCCGGCCCGGGGGCGTTCGTCGACGATCCGTTGCGTGTCCTGCGCCTGGTGCGCGTTGCGGTCGAGCTGGGTCTCCAGGCGGACGCCGAGACGCTGGCGGGCGCCCGTGCGCAGGCCCACCGGCTCAGCGAGATATCGGCCGAGCGCGTGTTCGGAGAGCTGCGCCGGATCATCGCTTCAGAGAGGGCGCCGGAGGGGCTTCAGATGATGAGCGAGCTCGGGGCCACGGCCGTGGTTCTGCCCGAGCTCGAGGAGCTGCGGGGGGTGGAGCAGAACCGCTTCCACCACAGGGACGTGCATGGCCACACGCTGGAGGTTCTCGAACAGACGATCGCACTGACCGCAGCTACGCCCGCCGGCGTCGCCTTGCGCGGATCGCTGCTGGGCGAGCACGAACCCGAGCTCGAGCGGCTGCTCGCGGAGCCGCTCGCGGACCAGCTGACGCGCGCTGATGCGCTGCGCTGGGGGGCGTTGCTACACGATGCCGCGAAGCCGCTCACGCGCCAGATCCGCCCCGCGGACGGGCGCGTGACGTTCATCGGTCACGACGTTCGCGGCGCGGCGCTGGCGAGTGCGGTGCTCGAGCGCCTGCACACGAGCGTCCGTCTTCGCAGCCATGTCGCCGCGCTGGTCCGCAACCACCTGCGGCTGGGCTTTCTCGTCCACGAGCCCCAGCCGCTGTCACGCCGGACCGTGTTCGGCTATCTGCGTGCCTGTTCCCCCGTGGAGGTCGATGTGACGCTTCTGTCGGTCGCCGATCGACTGGCGACGCGAGGCGATCGCGCTGAGGAGTCGATCGACGCGCACCTGGGTGTTGCTCGTGGCCTGCTCGCCGATGCACTGCGCTGGCGCGCCGACGGGCCCGCCCAGCCGCTGCTGCGCGGCGACGAGCTGGCCGCGGATCTCGGGGTGTCCCCAGGGCCGCTGATCGGGCAGCTGCTCGCGGAGCTCGCCGAGGCTCAGTACGCGGGGGACATCGTCACGCGCGCGCAGGCGTGGGACTACGTTCGCGCGCGCCCCCTCGATCGAGCGCAATAGGCTTCTGGGCGATGCCCGATCTAAACGCCGACCCCGACTGCATCTTCTGCAAGATCGTCGCGGGCGAGCTTCCCGCGACGATCATCTCCGAAGACGAGCTCACCGTCTCGTTCATGGACATCGCCCCCGCGACGCGCGGGCACGCGCTGGTGATTCCGCGCAAGCACGCGACCGATCTGCTGAGCGTCGGCTCAGAGGATCTGCGGGCGGTCGCGCTCGCCGCCCAGCGGCTCGCAGTACGGGCCAAGCAGCGCCTGGACGCCGACGGCGTGAACCTCCTGAACTCCTGCGGTGGGGCGGCCTGGCAGACGGTCTTCCACTTTCATGTCCATGTGATTCCGCGCTACGAGGGCGATCCCCTGAAGCTGCCCTGGATACCGACGCAGGGGGATCCGCAGGAGATTGCGGCGGCGGCGCAGGAGCTCGCGCGCGAATAGCGAAGTAGTCAAACCGCTACCTAGACCCCGAAGTCGTGTTGAATGGCAAAGATGAAACGGATATCCATGGCGTTCCTCGCGAGCTTGCTGCTCGCGCTCCTGCTGCCCGCAGGCGCGCCAGCGACGCTCAGCGAAGTGGGCGTGATACCGCCCACGAGCCCCGAAACGGTGGCCAGCTGCCCCGGTAGCCCCTGCCTGGCCGTCAGCCGCACCACCGGCTTCCAGGTGAAGGTCGCCACGGTCCACAACCCGCTGGCGGTGCCCCGCAACGGCTCGATCGTCGCCTGGACGATCATGCTCGGCAAGCCCAACGCCACGCAGATCAAGTTCTTCAACAGCAACGAGGGGGGCGTCTCAGAAGCGGGCATCGCGGTGCTCCGCCCTCAGCCGTCGCCCAACCTCACATACAAGCTGATCGCACAGAGCCCGCTCGTGAAGCTGCAGCCCTACTTCGGCAAAACGGCACAGTTCCCGCTCGCCACCACGATCGCGGTCAAAAAGGGCGATGTCGTGGCGCTCACAGTCCCATCCTGGGCGCCGGCGCTCGCGCTGGGCTTCGGTAAGGACACCTCCTGGCGGGCAAGCCGCCCCAAGGGCCAATGCACGAGCACGAGCACGCAGACGACGCAGACGCAGATCGCGACGAACGTGCAGTACTACTGCCTCTACCAGACTGCTCGCCTGACCTACAGCGCCACCCTCGTCTCCACCCCCTAGGACGCCGCTGAGCGGCGCCGGGCGGCGTCCTCGCGGCGCTCGTGTGCAGAAGCACACTTCGCTTGCTGCGTCCTTGCCCGGCTTGCCCAGCGGCGCCCTAGGCGGAAACTGCATTACGGGCGGAGCCTTCCGCTCGGGCTAGTTGGCTTAGGGGGCGTTCGCGCCGCCGGAGGCGCTTACTTCGCTCCCGGCTTTGCTTTCGGTGGACGCGGCTTTTTCTTTTTCTTTTTCCGCTGAGGTGCCGCCGGCTGCGCCTCCGGTTGCGCTTGATTTTTCGCTCGAGGCTTCTTCGCTGGATCCGCCGGCGGACGCTTCGGATGATTCCGAGCCGGTTTCGCCGGTCGCGTTCGTCGTTCCTTTCGCTGCGGTCGACGACGTGGAGACTTTCGCTGCGGCCGCCTTTTCGGCGGACGTGTCGGTCGGCGGGATGATGTTGGGCGTGGTCTTCGGTACCACGTCGGCGGCCGTGTTGCCACCGCCGCAGCCGCCGAGCAGCGCGCCGGCGAGCAGCGCGGCGCACAGGACCGCGATGGTCCGCGGCGTCAGGGATCCGGGGCGTAGCCGGGAAGAACGCACTCAGCCGGTTCTCGGCGCGGGCGTGAGCGGTCCCATGCGCCTGCCGCACGTGGGGCAGTCGTTCAGGTCCTTTTGCGCGAGCTGACCGCAGTGGGGGCAGAAGCGCAGGTTCTCGACCGCCCAGGGCAGCCGCGAGGACGACGGGGCCAGCGGCAGTATCTTGCCGACGACCTCCATCTGATCGCCCGACTCGCGGTCCAGGTAGATCTCTCCCGGCTCGGCCTCGATTACGAGCTCCCGCCCGCTGGCGGCGCTGCGCAGGCGGTAGCGCTGGCTCGTGCTCACGCCCGAAACTGTACCTGAGAGGCTGGCCGCCACGCGGCGCGCAGAGATAGGCTGGCGGTCGGTGCGCGTCCTTATCTTTCACGGCTACCTGCTGAGCGGGACGGGCTCGAACGTGTACAACGCGCGTCTGGCCGAGGCGCTCGTGAGGCACGGCCACGAGGTGCATCTGCTGAGCCAGGATCGTCATCCGCAGGTGCACGGGTTCGTCGCGGCGGTCGGCGACTGGGACGATGGGACGCTCCGCATCCGTGACCTGGGCCGCGAGCTCCCCGCGGGCTCTGGTCGCTGCGTCGTCTACAGGCCCGACATCGGGGGGCTCTTGCCGGTGTATGTGGCGGACCGCTATGAGGGCATCCGGGCGCGGACGTTCGCGGAGTGCAGCGATGAGGAGATCGCTCGGTACATCGCCGCCAACGTCGCTGCGGTGCGGGAGCTGCACGTGCGCGTGCGTCCCGAAGTGGCGCTGGCCAACCACCTGGTGATGGGTCCCGTGATCCTCGCCCGCGCGCTCGATGGGCGGGTGCCCTATGCAGTGAAGATCCACGGAAGCGCGCTCGAGTACACGGTCAAGCCCCAGCCCGAGCGCTTTCTTGCTCCCGCCGCGGAGGGGTTGGCCGGCGCGCGCGGCGTGCTCGTCGGATCCCATCACACGGCCGCGAGTCTGTGGCAGGCAATCACACAGGAGGGCCTCGTCGAGCGCACGCGCCTCGGCCCGCCAGGCGTTGACATCGCGCGCTTCGCACCCCGCGATGCGGTGTCGGCCGGTGCGGGCATTGGCGCGCTCGTGGAACGCCTGCGCTCGAGTGATGTACGCAGCGGTGCCGTCAGCGCGTTCGCCCGCGATGAGCACGCGGCGGCGGAGGCGCTGGCGCGCATTCAGCCCGGCCGCGACCGGCTGGTCGCATTCGTGGGCAAGTTGATCGTGAGCAAGGGCATCGACCTGCTGATTGCGGCGTGGCCGCTCGTGCTCGAGCGCGTGGGAGACGCCCGCCTAGTCGTTGTCGGCTTCGGTGCCTACCGGGAGGGCGCAGAGCGACTCTGCGCGGCGCTCGGCGCGGGCGACATCGATCAGGCGAGCGAGATCGCGCGCGCGGGCAGGACGCTCGAGGACGGCGCCACAGGCGCGCAGCCACTTCGTCATCTGCTCGCGTTCCTGGAGTCGCTCGGGGGACCCGCGCGCGAACGCTACGTGCAGGCCGCGCACAGCCTGGGCGAGCGGGTTCTGTTCACCGGTCGCCTCGACCACGAGGAGCTGGCTGAGCTGTTGCCGGCGTGCGAGGCGCTCGTGATGCCGAGCACGTTCCCGGAGTCCTTCGGCATGGTTGCAGTCGAGGCTGCCGCCTGCGGCGCACTTCCCGTCAGCGCTGCCCACTCGGGGCTTGCCGACGTCAGCGACGCTCTCGCCCGGGGAGTGCCCGAGCAGGCCGCGGCGTGGCTGTCGTTCCCGATCGACGACGGTGCCGTCGCCGCCCTCGCCTCGCGCCTGGTGAGCTGGCTGGAGGCCGATGAGGCGTTGCGGGCACAGACCCGGGCGGGCCTTGTTTCCACGGTCCGCGAACGCTGGTCCTGGGACGGCGTCGCCCGCGGCGTGATCGCGGCGGCGCAGGGAGAATTGGACGGTCTGGGAAAGCCGTGAGCACAACCATGGCCGGCGGCGAGCGCCCGTCGAGGTACCCGGCCTCTCAGATAGTGTTCCGCCCGCTCATGGCCCTCATGCCCGCCCGCACATCCTCCGGCGACCGGTCCCGCGCACGCGGCCGCAATCTCCGCCGGCGCGCTTCGGCCGGCGGCCTGCTCGCCGTCCTCACACTCATCGCCGCCGGCTGCGGCGGGGTCAAGGGCAACGACAACGCCAACCTGATTCTGGGCAAGCAGGAGTTCGTCGCCAAATGCGGCTCCTGCCACACGCTGGCGCGTGCCGGCACGAAGGGCGTCGTCGGCCCCAACCTCGACGAAGCCTTCCGCACGGGCCTTGCCGAAGGGGAGGAGCGCCACGCCGTCCGCGGCATCGTGGAAGGTCAGATCCAGGTCCCCAATCCCATCGGCGCGATGCCCAAAAACCTCGCCAGCGGCGCCACGGCCAGCGATATCGCGGCCTACGTCGCCCAGTCGGTGGACCGCCCGGGACAGGACACGGGACTGCTCGCCGCCGCCGTGGCGGCGCCCGGCGCCGGCAAGCCGGCCGTGGAGAAGGCGGGCAAACTGTCGATTGAAGCGAACCCGACCGGCCAGCTCGCATACGTGTCCACCAAGGCCACCGCCACGCCCGGGCCCGTCACCCTCGAAATGCCCAACATGTCGGGCGTCTCGCACAACATCGCGATCGAACCGGGGTCCGGCGGCGCGAGCGCCACCGGCTCGACGCTGGGCGCCAGTAGCTTCGTGTCCAAGGGCACTGCGACGGTGACCGTCACGCTGAAGCCGGGCACCTACACATACTTCTGCGAGGCTCCCGGGCACCGTGCGGCCGGGATGTTCGGGACGCTGACCGTCAAGTAGGCGCCTGGCTCAGAGCAGCGCGCGGAGGATGACGATCAGCGCGATGATCACCGCCATCACGACGATCGTGTAGAGAAGCAGGCGGAAGGCCTCGCCCTCCGATCGCAGTGGATTCAGCACAAGAGGACCCTACGCTGAGCGGCTCGGCGGCATCGGGCGCATCTGGGAATGGCTACAGGATGTAGACGGCCGTGTAGACGATGATCCACATGATGTCGACGAAATGCCAGTAGATGCCAGGTACGTCGACCCCGCGGTGGGAGTCGGGGCTGTAGTGCCCGCGGAAGGAGCGGATCGTCACGCTCAGCAGGATGCACAGGCCGATGAAGACGTGCGCGCCGTGCAGGCCGGTGAGCGAGTAGAAGATCGTCTGCTGAGCGGCGTCCTGCGGGGCGAAGCCGATGTTGGCGTACTCGTTGATCTGGATGAACAGGAAGGTGCAGCCGAGCGCGAACGTGAGCAGCATCCCGGCCTTCAGCCCGAAGCGGTTGCCCCGCTTGATTGACGTCTCCGCCCAGTGCAGCGTGAACGAGGAGGACACCAGGATCAGCGTGTTGATACCCGCGACAAGCTCGGGAATGTGTGTCCCGGGGGCGGGCCACTGCTCTCCCTGGGCGATGCGGATGAAGAAGTACGCCGTGAAGAACGCCCCAAAGATCATCACCTCGGAGATGATGAAAAGCGCCATCCCGAGCAGCGGCGCTTCGACCCTCGAGCTGCGGTTGGCGGGCGGCGGCCCGTGGTGCTCGTGGTCGTCGTGACCGGCCACGTGGGCGATGCTGGCTGCCTCCATGCCGTCCCCTTTACGCGGCCGGCGCCGCGGTCATGGGGTTCTCCAGGTCGACGATCACGTGCTCGACCTGCGCTGAGGTGGCGTGACGCACGCGCTCGATCAGGTCCGAGCGCAGCCAGCCGGAGCGCTCACCGGGCAACGTTGAGATGACGATGTCATCGACCCTGAACAGCTCGAGTGCGTTCATCGTCGCCGTGTAGGGGTCGGGGTCACCGATCATGCCCGAACTCAGGAGCCCGGCGCCCTGAAGCCGGTCGAGCATCTTTGCCAGCCGGCTGCGCGCCTCGCGGGGAGCGGTGCCCGAGCCGTCCTGCTGGGGGACGACCGCAATGAAAAGGTGCCTTCCACCGCGCGCGGCCTTGTTCCTGAGGTGCTCGAGCAGATCCTCGCCACTTGAGGTTTTGCTCGCGATCACGAGCGTCACGTGGAACGGCAGGCCCTCCTCGTCGAGATCGGTGACGATGTGCTCGACGGGAAGTCCGGAGGCGTTTTCGATGCGCTCGATCAGGTCTCGTCGCAACCAGCCAGAGTGCTGGGCCGGGTAGGTCGAGAGGATCACCTCATCGGGCCGGCGCAGGGCGATCGCGTCCATGGTCGCGAGGAACGGGTCGCCGTCGCCGACTTCCCCCGAGGCTTCTATGCCCTCTCCCGTCACCGTCGAGAGGGCGAGGTCGACGCGAACCTGAGCCGATTCGCGGACGGCTTCGTCGTAGATCACGAGGCCCGCTGTGGGCTTGCTCTGGGGTACGACCAGGCGGAAGCGCACGTCCCCGAGTGCGGCGCGCTCGCGTACCGCCTCGAGCAGCTTCGCACCGCCGAGCGTTCGATTGGCCACCACCAGAACCTCCCTCACGGCCTCCACCTCCCGCTCATTGACTCGGCGCCCGAGCCATGCTCGAACCCGCCCCCACCGTGGCCGGGGCCGGCCCGAAGATGCCATGCACGGCGCCGGGCACTCCGTACTCGTAGGGGCCGCCAACCACGGTGGGCACGCGGTCGAAGTTGAAGATCGGCGGAGGCGAGGGCACCTGCCACTCGAGCGTCATGCCCCGCCACGGGTTGGCCACGCTGCGCGGTCCGCCGCGCCAGCTCGTGACGATGTTGTAGACGAAGATCAGCGTGCTCAAGCCCAGCGCAAAGCTGGCGATCGAGATGAACAGGTTCAGGTCAGCGAACTTGGCAGCGTAGGTCGCCACCCGCCGGGGCATGCCCTGCAGGCCGAGGACGTGCATCGGGCCGAACGTCAGGTTGAAGAACACGAACGTCGTCCAGAAGTGCCATTTGCCGAGGCGCTCGTCGAACATTCGCCCGGTCATCTTCGGGAACCAGTAGTACACGCCCGCATAGATCGTCATCAGCGAGCCGCCGAACAGCACATAGTGGATGTGGGCCACGATGAAGTAGGTGGCGCTGACGTGGATGTCAAACGGGATCATCGCGAGCATCACGCCGCTGATCCCGCCGAGCGTGAACGTCGTCAGAAAGCCCAGCGCAAACAGCATCGGAGTATCGAGGTGGAGGACGCCTCGCCACAGCGTCGCAAGCCACGAGAAGATCTTGATGCCGGTCGGTATCGCGATGATCGCGGTGGTGATCGCCATCGGAATGCGGATCCACGCGGCCATCCCCGAGGTGAACATGTGGTGGGCCCAGACGGTGAAGCCGAGCCCGACGATCGCCAGCAGCGAGAAGGCCATCATGCGGTAGCCGAAGATCGGCTTTCGCGACTTCACGGCGATGATTTCCGAGACGATCCCGAAGCCGGGGAGCATCATGATGTAGACCGCCGGGTGGGAGTAGAACCAGAAGACGTGCTGGTACATCAACACGTCTCCGCCCTTGCCGGCGTTGAAGAAGTTGAATTTCAGCGCCCGGTCGAGCAGGATGAAGAACTGCGAGGCGGCGATGAACGGCGTGGCGATGACCACCAGCAGCGACGTGGCGAAGTTCGCCCATACGAGCAGGGGCAGGCGGAAGAAGCTCATCCCCGGAGCCCTCATCGTGATGATCGTCACCAGGAAGTTCAGCGCGGTCATGATCGATGAGGCGCCCGCGAACTGGACCGCCACGGAGAAGAACGTCTGCCCGATCGGCGCATCGACCGACAATGGCGTGTAGGCCGTCCAGCCGTCGGCGAACGCGCCGCCGGGAGCCAGGAAGCTCGAGAGCATCATGATCCCGGCGATCGGCAGCAGCCAGTAGGAGAGGGCGTTCAGGCGCGGGAAGGCCATGTCTGGCGCGCCGATCATGATCGGGATCACGTAGTTGCCCAGTCCCGCGAACACGGGGATGATGAACAGGAAGATCAGCAGCGACGCGTGCACCGAGAACAGCCCGTTGTAGGTGTTCGCGTCCACGAACTGGGACCCGGGCTGGGCCAGCTGGGCGCGCATCAGCATGCCGATCAGACCGCCGATCAGCAGGAACACGAACGAGGTGACGGTGTACTGGATGCCGATCACCTTGTGGTCGGTGTTGATGCGGAAGTAGTCCCGCCAGGTGTACGCGCCGTGGCCCGAGTGATCCTCCGGTCGCGTCGGCCTGCCGGTGGCCCAGTAGAACCAGTAGTCAAAGCCGCCGATGCCGGCCAGGAAGGCGAGCGGCACCGCGAGCAGCGAGACCGTCAGGATTGCGTCCTGGTTGATGTAGTGCGTGAAGGTGGCGTGGCCGGTGGAGCTGCGCACCAGCCAGGTGAGCCCGGTCGCAAACGCCACGCCCAGCACCATCATCCAAGCGGCGCGGTAGAAGCCGGGGGCGCGGAGTTTGGCGGCCATCAGCGTGTTCGCGTCTCGATCATCTGGTTGGCGAACATTATCCCGAAGCTCCCCCGGAGGCGTTGCCGGCGCTGCTCCCGGGCACGCTGGTCGAGGCGGTGCTCTCCTGGCTCTTGATCCAGGCCTTGAACTGCGCTTCGGGCACGACGTGGGCCGTCGAGCGCATCAGCGAGTGCCCGACCCCACAGAGCAGGTTGCAGACCACCGCGTAGGTGCCGAGCCGGTCCGGCGTCGCTCGCCAATGGGTGACGACGCCGGGCACCACGTCCTCCTGGATGCGGAAGGCCGGGATCCAGAATGCGTGGATCACGTCTTTGGAGCGCAGGTTGAACTCCACCGACTCGTTCTCCGGCAGGTACAGCTTGTAGCTGTTGATGGGCGCTCCACCGGTGACCGACGGCGGGTACTGGTATGTCCACACGAACTGCTGGCCGGTGACGCCGACGTCGATCTCGCGGGCGGGCTTCTTTTCGTTTTCCGCAAGAACGACGAAGGAGTAGCCGACCATCCCCAGCAGCAGGATCGCGGGAAGCGCCGTCCAGATGACCTCGAGGCGCGTGTTGCCGTGAATCGGCGGTCCGTCCTTCAGCTCCTCGCCGGGCCTCATGCGGAACTGCCACACCGAGTACAGGATCACCGTGACCACCAGCACGAAGATCGGAATCGTGGCGATCACCAGCACGTGGTAGAGCCGGTCGGTGTTGCGCGCCTGCGTGGAGGCCTGGACCGGGAACCAGTGGATCACGTAGCTGAGCCAGATGCCGATCGCGGTCGCGATCAGCGCCAGGACGACGGCCAGCGTGACCGAGCGCTGTCTAGACATGGGCGGGGGCGCCGGCCCTCAAGAAGAAGTTGTTATCTGGCGCGATCCGCTCCATCCCGACGCGTGATCCTAATGCCTTCGCCCCCCGAACGCTCGGGACCCTTGACTCGGGAGACGTCCCCGTATAGATTGAGGCAATCGTTGCAAATATCTGGACTATCCGCCCGCCGACAGGCTGAGCGGGAGAGGAGCAGTCGATGGAGGTTCGGGAGGGCATGACGCCGACGGTCCTCACGGTAGGGCCAGGTCACAACCTGCGGGCCGTCGCGCGCCTGATGTCCGAGCGCAGCGTGGGTGCGGCCGTCGTCATCGACCCCGAGGGATTCGGACCGGGCATCATCACCGAGCGCGACATCCTGCTGTCGCTCGGAGGCGGGCAGGACCCGGACTCCGAGACGGTCGCCGACCATCTCACCCGCGACGTCGTGTTCGCCGCTCCCGACTGGTCCCTCGAGGAGGCCGCGGCCGCAATGGTACGCGGCGGCTTTCGCCATCTGATCGTGCTCGAACATGGGGATACCGTCGGTATCCTCTCTGTTCGCGACGTAGTGCGCTGCTGGACCGCGGACGGGGCGATATGCGCCGTGCCGGCCAGCGCGGCCGCGGGGTAAGAGGGACCCCGCAAGGGCGAGAGGGATCGGAGGTGTCGCGCGCGGTGCGGGAACCGTGCGCGACGCTCCGCCCGCACGCCTCAGCTCGATCGAGCCGCAGCTCAGTCGAGCGGGAGCTCGTTGACTTCGTGGCGCGTGTCTTTGATCCAGCGCACGACGCAGCCCACGGTGAGCACGGCTCCGACCACGGTGAACTCGATGAACGTCGTCACCCCGACGAGCAGCAGCGTGATGCCGACCGCGGTCAGCAGCGGCAGGATGCTCGGTCCGGGGAGATGGATCTCCTCGCCGACCGGCGGGACCTCAGGGTCCAGCGGGCTCACGAGACATACACCGCAGCCACGACGAACGTGATGCCGAACATGAACATGCAGATCGCACACACGATCAGCCCGCTGCGGATGTTCTTGTTCGCAAGGCGTCGGTTCATGATCGGCGCAAAGAATACCTGGCGGGCAGAGACCTAGAGGTGGACATCCGCGACCATCGCGCAGAACAGCAGCGCCAGGTAGGCGAGCGAGTAGAGGTAGAGCTGAAGCGCCGAGTGGCGGTCGGCACGTCGGTAGAGCCGTACCGCGCCGGCGATGAAGCCGAGCCCCAGCACGAGCGATGCGACCAGGTAGATCCAGCCGAGCCCGCCGGCGCAGAACGGCAATTGCGTGACGGCGTAGAGGAGCACCGAATAGAGCAGGATCTGCCGTCGCGTCTCCGGCTCGCCATGGACGACGGGGAGCATCGGCACGCCAACCTTCTTGTACTCGTCCTTCATCAGCAACGACAGCGACCAGAAGTGCGGAGGCGTCCAGAAGAACACGATGAAGAACAGGATCACGGCGGTCCCGCTGACCGACCCTGTGACCGCGGCCCAGGCGACTAGCGGGGGAACGGCGCCGGCGGCTCCGCCGATCACGATGTTCTGCGGCGTGCGCCGCTTCAGCCAGACCGTGTATACGAACACGTAGCCGAGGAACCCGGCAAACGACAGGCCCGCGGCCAGCGGGTTGACGGTCAAAGACAGCTCGAGCAGCGAAAGGCACGCCAGCGTGCAGCCGAAGGCCAGCGCGGCGGGCGGGGAGATGCGCCCGGCTGGGATTGGTCGGCCGGCTGTACGCGTCATGCGCGCATCGATGTCGCGATCGAACCAGTGGTTGACCGCGCCGGCGCCGCCGGCCGACAGGTAGCCGCCGAGGCAGGTCAGGGCGACGAGCAGCGGCGAGGGATCGCCGGCGACGTACATCGTGGCGATCGTCGTCAGGATCAGCAGCGACTGGACCTTCGGCTTGGTCAGCTCGAGATAGTCGCTCAGCAGCTGGCGTGTGCGCGGCGCAAGGCCGGTTATCGCAACCGGTGGGCCCGCTCGTGGAGCCTCGATCGCTCCCGATGGTCCTGGGGGAGGTGGAGCGGCCATCTACACGCCGACCTGCGTTGCTCCCGCGGGGACGGTGGCGCCGCCGTGACTCGTGTCCCCGCTGGCGCCGGTGCTTCGCCGCTCGATCTCTCGGCGGATGTCCTTCATCGGTTCGACCGAGCGCACGAGCGGGACGACGTCGAAGTTGTTGACGGGCGGAGGTGACGTGGTGAACCACTCGAGCGTGTTCGCCTTCCACGGGTCCGGCCCGGCGACGACCCCGACCTTGAGGCTGCGCATGACGTTCACGATCGTCGCGAGCACACCGGAGGCGAGGATGAAGGAGCCGATCGTGGAGATCAGGTTGTAGAGCGCCAGATGGCCGACGTTGTCGTACTCATACACGCGGCGAGGCATGCCGTCGAGGCCCATCACGTGCTGGATCAGGAAGGTGGCCAAAATGCCGAAGAACATAAGGTAGAAGCTCAGCTTGCCGAGGCCTTCGCTCAGCATCCGCCCAGTGATCTTGGGGAACCAGTAGTAGATCGCCGCGAAGATCGGGAGCACGGCGCCGCCCACGAGCACGAAGTGCAGGTGGGCCACCACGAAGTAGGTTTCGTTCAGCTGCCAGTCGACGGGGAACACGGCCAGAAAGACGCCCGAGATCCCCCCGATCAAGAACAGCGCGATGAAGCCCACGCAGAACAGCAGGGGCGTCGTGAATTCGATCGTCCCGCGCCACAGGGTGGCGATCCAGTTGAGCATCTTCACGCCGGTGGGCACGGCGATCAGGAACGAGCTGAGCATCACGAACACTAGGATCGCCTCGGGTATCGGCGTGGTGAACATGTGGTGCGCCCAGGTGAGAAAGCCCAGGAAGGCGATCGCGACGGTTGAGGCCGCGATCGCCTTGTAGCCGAAGATCGGCTTTCGCGCGAACACCGGCAGGATCTCCGAGACGATGCCGAAGCCCGGTAGCACCATGATGTAGACCTCGGGATGCCCGAAGAACCAGAACAGGTTCTGCCACAGAAGCGGCGAGCCACCCTGGGCGGGGTCGAAGAAGTGCGTGCCGAAGTGCCGGTCGGTGAGCAGCATGGTCACCGCCGCGGCGATCACCGGGAGCGCGAAAATGAGCAGGACCGAGTAGGTGAGGATCGCCCACACGAACAGCGGTAGCCGTCCCCAGCTCATACCGCGCGCGCGCATGTTCGCGATCGTCACGTAGAAGTTGACCGCGCCCAGGATCGAAGACAGGCCGGTGAGGTGGATCAGGTAGATCCACGCGTCCTGGCCGCCTGCAGGTGAGTACAGGGTGCTGGACAGCGGCGGATAGCTCGTCCAGCCCGCTTCCGGCGGGTTCCAGAAGATGGAGGAGTAGAACACGATCCCGCCCGCGAGCAGCAGCCAGAACGAAAGCGCATTCAGGCGCGGAAAGGCCATGTCGCGCGCCCCGATCATCAGCGGCAGGAAGTAGTTGGCCAGCCCGGCCATCATCGGCACGACGAACAGGAAGATCATCGTCGTCCCGTGCATCGTGAACAGCTGGTTGTAGGTCTGGGGGGTGACCAGCGTGTTGTTCGGCGCGCCGAGCTGCACGCGCATGATCAGCGCCTCGACGCCACCCAGGCAGAAGAACACGAAGGTGGTGACCATGTACATGATCCCGATCCGCTTGTGATCGGTTGTCGTGATCCAGCTCGTCCAGCCCTGGGCCTCGCGCTCGACGCCGTGGGTGCTCACCTGGGGGATCGGGGCTACGTACGTGGCCATTTCGTGCAGTCGTCTCCTCGATGTCCTAGGGGTTTTCTACCTGACCGGCGCCGGTTTGGGCGTTCAGTTTGGCGCGCGCCACCTGCGCGTCGGCGTTGGCTTCGGCGATCAGCTTCTTCTGGTAGGCCAGCCACGCTTCGAACTGGGCCGGCGGCACGGCCTTCACGGTGGCGATCATGCGCGCGTGGCCGCGTCCGCACAGGAATGCGCACTGTCCCGTGAACACCCCTGGCTTGGGGATCTTGAACCAGGTGTAGTTGTGGTACCCGGGCACCGCCTGGAACTTGCCGCCCAACTGCGGGATCCACCAGGAGTGCACGACATCGGATGAGACGATGTCGAGGGTCACCGTGGTGTTGGTGGGGACGACCATTTCCTCGTAGGAGTACGGAGCCCCGAGGCCGTCGGCTTCATTCGCGCCCGGGTAGACGTACTGCCAGATGTACTGACGTCCGATCACCTGGATGTTGAGCGATTTGCCGTTCGGGGGCAGCTTGCGCTCGGCGCTCGCGTAGAGCAGCCCCCCGTCGCCGAAGGTCTGATCGCCGTTCGGGCCCGAGTTCGGTGGGTTCTGAATCGAGGACAGCTTGGCGAAAGTGAGCACTGCGAGAGCGAGCAGGATCACGGCTGCCGCGACCGTCCATCCGACCTCAAGGCGCGTGTTGCCGCGTATCTGCGCGGCCACCGCCCCCTTGCGCTTGCGGAACTTCACGAGCGCATATGCCAGGCCGCCCTCGACCAGGATGAAGATGACCAGCGCTATGTACAGCGTGACCTTGTACAGGCTGTCGATCTGGTCCGCGTTGGGCGAGCCGCCCGACTGGGGTGTGAAGAACGCGAGCGTTGAGGAAGCGAGATGGCCCAAGGCGGCGGGGATTCTATTCAGCCCCGGGCGGTACGCGCTTGATGACCTTTGCCACGAGCATTACTAGCTGCCCGAGAAGCGTGCCGGGCGCTTCTGCACGAAGGCCGAGACGCCCTCGACGAAGTCCTCGCTGCCGACCATCTCCTGCTGGATGCGCGCCTCCAGCTCGAGCTGCTCGGCCATGCGCGAGTACACCCAGTTGTTGACCTGGCGCTTGGCCGCCGCGTAGGACCTGGTCGGGCCGCTGGCCAGGCGCGTCGCAAGCGCACTCGTCTCCGTCGCGAGGTCCGCGTCGGGCACGACGCGGTTGATGAGACCCCAGTCGAGCGCCTGTGTGGCGGCCACGCGCTCGCCGAGCATCGCCATCTCGATGGCACGCGTCATGCCGATCCGCGCCGGCACGAACACCGAGGAGCCGCCGTCGGGCGCCAAGCCAATGTTCACGAACGCGAGCAGGAAGTACGCGCTCTCGGCTGCGATGATCAGATCGCAGCACAGCGCCAGCGAGCAGCCGATGCCCGCCGCCGCTCCGTTGACGGATGCGACCACGGGCTTCCCCATCTCCCGGATCGCCTCCATGATCGGGTGGTAGCGCTCGGTGAGTACCGTGTAGACGTCTGGACGCCCGCCCGGCTCGGCATCCTCGCCCACGTCTCTGAGGTCGGCCCCCGATGAGAACGCGCGACCTGACCCGGTGATCACGATCGCGCGCACCGCGTCGTCTGCGGCGGCCGCGCGCAACGCGCTGAGCAGATCTGCCCCGAACTGACCGTTCCAGGCGTTCAGCCGCTCGGGTCGGTTCAGCTCGACGGTGGCGACGCCGTCTGCGAGGCGCACGTTGACTGTCTCGAGTTCTGTGTGTGAAGCGCTCATGGGTCTCCTCTCCGGAGTTCGCTGCTGTGAACATCTCTCGGCGTCGCTCTGACGCGCGCCGGCCCGGTTGATCCTACGTGCCCGCGTATCGTGTGCGGCATGAAGCGGCCCGTGATCGGCATGTGCACCGCCCTCGAGCAGGCGCGCTGGAGCGTCTGGGACCAGCCGGCGATGCTGCTTGCGCGCAACTACATCGACGCGGTGCAGCGCGCGGGTGGCCTCGCGCTGATGCTCCCGCCGGACCCTGATCTGGCCGAGGATCCGACCGAGGCTCTCGAGCTGATCGACGGTCTGCTGCTCGCCGGCGGCGCCGACATAGACCCGGCTGCCTACGGTCAGAAGCCCGGCCCACAGACGGTCGGCACCGTGCCCGAGCGCGACGCCTTCGAGATCGCGCTCGCGCGCGCGGCAATCGAGCGCGATCTACCGCTGCTGGGGATCTGCCGGGGGATGCAGCTGATCAACGTCGCGCTCGGCGGAACGCTGTTGCAGCATCTTCCCGACGAATTCGAGCACGATGAGCACCGCCGTGTGATCGGCTCCTTCGACGGTTCAGAGCACGAGGTCTCAGTGACCGAGGGCACGCTTGCCCGGCGTGTCCTCGGCGAGGCTCGCCACGTCACGAGGTCTCACCACCACCAGGGTGTGGACCGCGTGGGGGACGGCTTGCTGGTCAGCGCGACCGCGGTCATGGACGGCCTGCCCGAGGCGATCGAGCTGGGAGACTCTCGCTTTGTGCTGGGGGTGCAGTGGCATCCCGAGGCTGACGCCACAAGCCCGGTGGTCGGTGCGCTGGTGCAGGCGGCGAGCGAGCATGCGCACGCTCAGGGGGTGGCCTCCTGAGGCCACCGCACCGGCCCTGCGCCCGCGGCATGCGGACCTATACTTCCGCCGGGTGCGGCGGTCGAGCGTGAGGAGGGCTGCTCTCAGGGCAGCCGCCTGGGGTGTCGTCGCGGCAGGCGTCGCTGCGCCGCTCGTGCGTAAGCGGCTCGACGCTCCGGCGATCGTCGTCCAAGCGGTCGCGTTTGCGGCTCCGTTCGGCATGTGCGTCGCCGTCCGTCGCTCGCGAACGCGCGATTTGACCGTGTGCGCCCTGCAGATGTGGGCCTATCTGGCCGCGTATAAGACTCCCCATGACGACCCCGCGGCGCAGGAGCGCCGGGTGCACGTGGGTTATCCGATCCTCGCCGACCGCATCCTCGGCTTTGGCGAGCTGCCCTCCCGGCGGCTGCAACGTGCGCTGGCCCATGAACCCGTCCCTGGAGCGCGCTGGCGTGCTACCGATCGCGTGCTCGTGTGGGCGCACTGGATGTGGTTCATGGTGCCGCACGGCACGCTCATCTACATTCTCGTGCGCGACCCCGGGCGCTTCCCACGGGCCGCCGTGATGACCTATGCAGTGTTCGACGTCGGCGCAAGCGTCTATTGGTTGCTGCCAACCGCTCCGCCCTGGTACGCGGCCTCGATCGCGGCTGACCGCGGCGATGGCAAGCCGGCCGTGCGCCGGATGATGGTCGAGTACGGGGAGCTGTTCTGGAGAGACGGCTGGGGGTCCCTCTACAGTGTGTTCGGCGGCAATCCTCTGGCTGCAATGCCCTCTCTTCACTTCGCCACATCCGTGATGGCCGCCCTCCTGCTAGCCGAGGTGGGTCCGGTGGCCGGTGCCCTGGGGTTCTCCTACGCCGCCGCGCTCGGCTTCGCACTCGTGTACCTCGGGGAGCATTACGTCGTTGATCTGCTCGCGGGGGCGGCGCTCACCGCAGCCGTCCGGCGTCTGGAGCCGCATGCCCGGCCGGCCGTGGAGCGAGTGGGGCGCGCCGTCAGCGCATTGGAGGCGATGGCCCACGAGGCGAGCTGATTTGGGAGTTGACCGAGCAGCATTCGTCACGGCCAGAGGTGAGCCATGACAGAAGACGCCGTGGGGGAGCCGCCGGGCCGCGTTTCCGGACAGCCGGCCGGGGATGAGCCGAGTCGGCGCGAGCGTCATGCGCATGAAGAGGAGATGCCTCGTGTGTCGGTCACGCGCCGCCGCGCGGTCGGCTTTGCCGTGTTCATCCTCGCCGGTGTCGCGTTCCTGTACTTCGTGCTGCCCAGGCTCGCGGGAGTAGGCACCGAGGTCCATCACCTCGAGCACGGGGACAAATGGTGGATCGCGATCGGGGTGGTGCTCGAGTTGCTCTCGTTCGGCGGCTACATCGTGCTCTTCCGCGCGGTGTTCCTGAGCGCCGACAGCCGAATCGGCTGGCCCGAGAGCTATCAGATCACGATGGCCGGCCTGGCCGCGACGCGTCTGTTCGCGGCGGGAGGAGCGGGGGGCGTTGCGCTCACCGCGTGGGCGCTCAGGCGTTCGGGCATGGAGCCCAGGCTGGTCGCCGTTCGCATGGTCGCGTTCCTCGTGCTCCTGTACGCGATCTATGCCGGCGCGGTGCTGATCGACGGTATCGGCCTGGGCACCGGCGTGTTCCCGGGGGGCGGTTCGTTTGCGATCACGATCGTTCCTGCGATCGTGGCGGCGGTGCTGGTCGCTGCGGTGGGCGCAATGGCACTGCTCCCTGGCGACATCGAGCGACGCCTGGGACGCTGGGCGTCGGGCTCCGGGCGTTTCGCCCACCTCCTGGCCAGCGGCGTGACGGTGCCTGCGCTGGCCGCCAGCGGCGTGCGCACGGCGATCAAACTGATCCGCTCACGCGACGTCGGGCTGCTGGGCGCCGTCGCCTGGTGGGGCTTTGACATCGCCGTCCTGTGGGCGATGTTTCACGCGTTCGGCTCGCCGCCGCCGTTCGCAGTGATCCTGATGTCCTACTTCGTCGGCACGCTCGGCAACCTGCTGCCGCTGCCCGGTGGGTTCGGGGGCGTCGAGGGCGGCATGATCGGCGCATTCGTGGCCTTCGGTGTCGACTTCGAACTGTCGGTGCTCGCGGTGCTGTCCTACCGTGCGATCTCCTTCTGGATGCCCACTCCGCTGGGGGCGGTTGCCTACCTGCAACTGCGCCGCACCGTGGCCCGCTGGCGCGATGAACAAAGTTCGGCGCCCGCGGCGCTCACGCCCGGGGAATCGGTGGAGGCGAAGGGGGCGGGTGGGCCGGCCGGAGCGCTGCAGAGCTCATGACTGAAAGCCATACCCAGCCGCTATACTTTACAAAGTGAAGTGACCTCCCGGAAGTCGGGCGACCACGGATTAGAGTGGGGTCCTGAAGACTGACCGAGCGGCCCGCGAAATGTGCCGTCGGAGGCCGCATGACCTTCCCGGCGAAAAGGCGCGAGAATTGGAGCTGAGATGGACGAGATCGAGAACGTGATCGTGGTCGGAAGTGGCCCCGCCGGATACACGGCGGCGCTGTACACCGCGCGCGCCAATCTCCATCCGCTCGTGATCGAGGGCTTCGCATGGGGCGGGCTGCTGCAGCAGACGACCGATGTCGAGAACTACCCCGGCTTCCCCGAGGGTGTGATGGGCCCCGAGATGATGCAGAAGTTCCGCGACCAGGCCGAGCGCTTCGGCGCGCGACTCGTCACCGAGCAGGCCGACCGCGTGGAGCTCGCCACAGAGCCGGGCGGTCTGCACAGCGTGTGGGTCGGCGATACCGAGCACAGGGCAAGGACCGTGATCCTGTCGATGGGCGCAGAGCACAAGAAGCTGTGCGTGCCGGGCGAGATGGAGCTGGCCGGTCGCGGCGTGAGCTATTGCGCGACCTGCGACGCCGCGTTCTTCCGCGGCGGGCAGACGATCATCGTGGGTGGCGGGGACTCCGCGATGGAGGAGGCCATCTTCCTGTCGAAGTTCGCCAGCAAGGTCACGATCGTGCACCGCCGAGCGGACTTCCGGGCCTCGAAGATCATGCTCGACCGCGCTCGCGCGCAGGAGAACATCGAGTTGCTGACGCCCTACACCGTCAAGGAGTTCGTGGCCGGCGAGAACGGCGCGCTGGGCCACGCCACGCTGACGAACACCGAGACCGGCGAGGAGCGTGAGATCCCGGTGACGGGCGCGTTCGTCGCGATCGGCCACGAGCCGCAGTCCGACATCGTCAAGGGCCAGATCGACGTCGACGAGGACGGCTATGTGGTCACCGAGGCCAAGTCGACCCGCACGAAGCTCCCCGGAGTGTTCGCCGCCGGCGACCTCGTCGACAAGACCTACCGCCAGGCGATCACGGCTGCCGGCTCGGGATGTGAGGCGGCGCTCGACGCCGAGTGGTACCTGCGCGACACCCCCGAGGTGCCGACGCCCGTCGACATGCCCGAGGGGGACCTCGCCGAGGCCCAATGGGCCGCGCCGGCCGCACGACCGGCTTAGGCGATCGCGCCCTCCAGCTCCAGGAGCCATCGCTTCCTATCCAGGCCTCCTCCATAGCCGCCGAGCGCGCCGCCGGTTCGCAGGACGCGGTGGCAGGGCACCACGATCGGCATCGGGTTTGAGCCGAGGGCATTGCCGGCAGCCCGCGAGCCTCGCGGGCTGCCGGCCTCCGCGGCCACCTCGGCGTAGCTGAGCACGCCGCCATAGGGGATCTCTGCGGTCGCATCGAGAACCCGGCGGCCGAAGCGGCTGACGAGCGTCCAGTCGAGCGGCAGCTCGAAGCTCTGCCTGTCTCCAGCGAAGTACTCCTCGAGCTCGCGCCGCGCCTCCTCAAGCGGCGCCGGTGTCTCCACGATCCGCGGAGAGATCCGCCGGGCGAGTCGCTCGAGCACCGAGTCGGTGTCCTCCTCGGGAAAGGCCACGCGCACGAGACCACGGCCGGTGGTGGCGAGAAGCAGCGGACCGAACGGCGAATCCGCCGTTGCGTAGCTGACATCGGCGAGGCCTTCGGCGGCGAGGTGCGCGCTGAGACGCCGCGCGGCGCTCGCCGCCTGGCGTTCAGTCATCGACGCCGCATCCTCATCGTTCTGCTCAAGCGCGGGCCATGCGCCGCGCCGTAGCGCATCCTCGATCGTGTGCTGCTCGTTCAGTGGGTGAGGGCTCATGCCGGCACCGCCTTTCTCAACCTCGTAAGTCCCTCATGTAGCGACCGGCGGGCCGCCTCCTCGGAGCATCCGATCGCGCTCGCGATGTCGCGGTGAGGGAGATCGGCGACGTAGCGCAGCACCACCGCCGAGCGCTGGCGCGCGGGCAGCTCTTCGACCGCATCCCACAGCGCCTGATCGCGCATCGGCGCGGCCGGCGCCTCGCGTGCGTCGATCGCGGCCACCTCCTCCACCGGCACGGCGCGTCGGGCGCGTCCGCGATGCGCGTCGAGCGCCTTGCGGTGCGCGATCGTGAGCACCCAGGCGCGCAGGTTCGAGTCGGCCCGCAGCCGGGGGTAGGCGCGCAGCGCGGCCACGAACGTCTCCTGAAAGCAGTCCTCTGCCTCGACCGGCCCGACCGATGACACGAGAAACCGCCACACGGCATCGCGATGCGCGTCGAGGAACCGCTGGAATGGTGGCAATCGGGCGGGCAACGCGTGACTCACACGGGTTGAACGCCGGCTGGCGCCCGAGTGTGAGATTTCTCTCCCGGCCGCGCTCAGCTCTTGCTGTCGTAGTCGAAGAAGCCCGCGCCTGTCGCTCGTCCCAGGCGTCCGGCCTGAACCATCTGCCTCAGCGCGGGAGCCGGGCGGTAGCGCTCCTCGCTGTACTCCTGCGACAGCGCCTCGAGTACCGTGAGCACGTGGTCAAGGCCGATCTCATCGGCCCACTCGAATGGGCCGTGCGGATGGCTGAGACCGAGCAGCATTCCCGTGTCGATGTCCGCCGCTCCGCCGACGCCTTCGCCGAGCGCGAACGCGGACTCGTTGATCACCTGGCAGACGATCCTCCCCAGCACGAGCCCCGGCGCGTCACCGACCCACGTCACGTGCTTGCCGAGCGCCGCGAAGAAGCGCTCGGCCCGTGCCGCCGCGACGGGCGAGGAGCTGTCGCTGCGCGTGAGCTCGACCAGCTTGGCCTCTCCGAGGGGCGCCACGATGTGGAAGCCGACCGCGCTGCCGGCCGGGTCCAGGGCGCCCAGCGAGCCCCGCGCGCACAGCAACAGGCGCGCTCCGCCCTGGGGCTGGGTGGCTCCGCGGCGATCCGGCTGAGCGCTCTCCCCATTGGTGCCCCGGCCCGCCCGCGCTGGCTCTGCGTCGCACTCGATCACCAGCGCCGGAAGCACCCCGCCGGTTGGGGCATGGGGTGAGCGCACCTCATAACCGGCCTGCGTCGCTGCGGCGCGAACGCCGTCCGCTATGACGCCGCTGCCCGAAATGACCACCACGCCCTCGCCGTGGCCGGGCGAGCCGGCGTCGAGCGGGGCGGGGTCCTCGTCGCGGTGGCCGGGAGAGTCTCCGGTGTAGTCGTAGTAGCCGCGTCCGCTCTTGCGACCGTACAGCCCGGCCGCCACGTAACGGGCGGCGATCAGCGAGGGGCGCCAGCGGGGCTCGCCGAAGCTCTGCTCGTAGAAGCTCTTTGAGATCTCAAGGCCCGTGTCGACGCCCACGAGGTCCATCAGCTCGAACGGCCCCATGCGAAAGCCGCCCTCCATCCGGCAGATGCGATCGATCGTCTCGAAGTCGGCGATCTGCTCCTGCAGCAGGCGCAGGGCCTCGAGCCCGAACGGGCGATTGCAGCGGTTGACGATGAAGCCAGGCCCGTCCTTCGCGTCGATCACCGTCTTACCCATCGCCTCGCCCGTCGCCCGTGCCAACGCGAGCGCCTCGGCGGAGGACTCCACGCCGGCGATCACCTCCAGCAGGCGCATCACCGGCGCCGGGTTGAAGAAGTGCATCCCCACGACCCGCTCGGGGCGGCTCGCGGCGGCCGCGATGGCCGTCACCAGCAACGAGGAGGTGTTGGTCGCGAGCACGCACTGCTCGCTCACGATCTCCGACAGCGCTCGGTAGAGCTCGTGCTTCAGCTCAAGACGCTCGGGCACTGCCTCGATCACGAGCTCGCAGTCAGCGAATGCGGCGAGGTCTGAGACCGGCGCCAGACGGTCCGCGGCAGCCTGCGCGTCCTCTGCAGAGAGACGACCGCGTGCGGCTTCTTTCTGAAGGCCGGCGTGTGCGCTCTCGATGCCCTTCTCGAGCGCCTCTGGAATCGGGTCGTGCAGCAGCGTCTGGGCACCCGAGCGACATGCAAGCTGAGCGATCCCCGCGCCCATCGTGCCCGCGCCGAGGACTCCGATGACAGCGGCCGCCCTGCACGCCGGGCCGGCCATGCCGGCCTTCTCATCCTCCATCACGCCCTCCTGCTCGGACATCGATCGATTCGCCGCGCCCGCGCTCAGGACGGCACGAGTGCGTTGATGCCGGTCATCGCGCGTCCGATCAGCATCTGCTGGATCTGCGAGGTGCCCTCGTAGATGGTCGTCACGCGTGCGTCGCGGAAGTAGCGCTCGACCGGATGGTCGTCCACGTAGCCCGCGCCGCCGTGCACCTGGATCGCGAGGTTCGCACATTCAAGCGACGCTTCTGTCGCGTGCAGCTTCGCGATCGAGGTCTCCAGGGAGTTCGGCCGGCCCTTGTCCTTGAGGAAGCCCGCGCGCCACGCGAGCATGCGCGACGCGTCCGTTTTGAGGACCATTTCGGAGATCATCGCCTGCACGAGCTGGAAGCTCGCGATCGGTTTGCCGAACTGCTCGCGCTCCTTGGCGTATTTGACCGACTCATCCACGCAGCCCTGGCAGATCCCCACCGCGCCGCATGCGACCGAGTAGCGTCCGGACTCGAGGTTCGACAGCGCGACTTTGAAGCCGTCGCCGACGTTGCCGAGCATCTCATCGTCGGTGACCTCGACGTCTTCGAGAGAGATGGAGGCGGTGTCTGAGGCGTGCAGGCCCATCTTGTGCTCGATCACCTGCGTCGTGAATCCGGGCTGGTCGGTGTCGACCATGAAGCAGGCGATGCCCTTGTATCCGAGCGCCGGGTCCGTCTGCGCGAAGATCAGCGCGACCTTCGCATGGCTGGCCATCGAGATCCACATCTTCGCGCCGTTCAGAACCCAGCCCGAATCCGTCTTCGTGGCGCGCGTCTTCTGGCTGGCGGCGTCAGAGCCCGTGTCCGGCTCGGTCAGCCCGAAGCAGCCGAGCCACTCGCCCGAGCAGAGCATCGGCAGGTACTTGTGCTTCTGCTCCTCCGTGCCGAACTTGAGGATGCCCGAGCACACGAGCGAGGTCTGCACCGATATGACCGTGCGAATCGAGGAGTCCGCGCGCCCGATCTCCTCGACGACCAGGCCATAGCTGAGGTAATCGAGGCCGGCGCCCCCATACTCCTCGGGAACGATCGCGCCGAGGTAGCCCTGCTCGGCGACCTTCCCGACCATGTCCATGTCGAAGTGGTGTTTGCGCGCGTTTTCCCGCGACTGCACCACGATCTCTTTGTCGGCGAATTCGCGCGCCGTGTCCTTGATCAGGCGCTGCTCGTCGGTCAGGTCGAAGTCCATGCTCCCTCTTTCTCAGCCTAGCTTTGGTGTCTTCCACGGCGCGTTCACGCGCCTCTCGATCTCATCGGCGATGCCCTCGATCTGAAGGCGCTCCTGCGCCAGCGAGTCGCGGTCGCGCAATGTGACCGTGTTGTCCTCGATGCTCTGATGGTCGATCGTCAGGCAGAACGGCGTACCGATCTCATCCTGTCGCCGGTAGCGCTTGCCGATCGCTCCCGCCGCATCGTACTCGGCCTGAACGCGCCCGCGCAGCGCGTGATGAACCTCGTGTGCCAGCTCCGGCTGGCCGTCCTTGTTCACGAGCGGAAGCACCGCGGCCTTCACGGGGGAAAGGCGCGGGTGCAGGCGCAGGACCGTGCGCGTCTCCCCTGAGCCGGTTCCCTCGCGCTCGACCAGTTCCTCCTCGTAGGAGTCGACGAGGAATGCGAGCGTCGCCCGGTCGGCTCCCGCGGCGGGCTCGATCACGTGCGGCACGTAGCGCTCGCCCGTGCCCTGATCGAAGTACTCGAGCTTTTCGCCCGAGAACTTCGCGTGCTGGGTGAGGTCGAAGTCGCCGCGGTTGGCGATCCCCTCGAGCTCTGACCAACCGATCGGGAAGAGGTATTCGACGTCGCTGGTGCCCGATGAGTAGTGGGAGAGCTCGTCCGGGTCGTGCGCGCGCAGACGCAGGTGGTCCGGGCGGATGCCCAGCTCGACGTACCAGCGTTCGCGCTCTGTGAGCCAATGCTCGAACCATTTCTGCGCGTCGGCCGGCGGCACGAAGAACTCCATCTCCATCTGCTCGAACTCCCGCGTCCTGAAGATGAAGTTGCCGGGCGTGATCTCGTTGCGGAAGGACTTCCCCACCTGGGCGATCCCGAACGGCGGTTTCTTGCGCGAGAACTGCAGCACGTTCTTGAAGTTGATGAAGATCCCCTGCGCCGTCTCCGGGCGCAGGTAGGCGGTCGCCCCAGACTCCTTCACTGGGCCGATCGTCGTTTCGAACATCAGGTTGAAGTCGCGCGCCTCGGTCAGATCGCACTCGTCGGTTTCGCCGGGATGCTTCGACGGTTTGCGCCCGCATGCGAGGTCCTGAAGGTGGTCGGCGCGGAAGCGCTGACCGCACGTCTTGCAATCTACAAGCGGGTCGGTGAAGCCGGCCAGGTGGCCCGAGGCCTCCCAAACGCGCGGGTGCTGAAGGATCGCCGAGTCGATCGCGACGATGTCGTCGCGTTCCTGCAGCATCGCCCGCCACCACTCGTTCTTGACGTTGGTCTTCAACAGCACGCCGTAGTGGCCGTAGTCGTAGGTCGAGCCCACCCCGCCGTAGATCTCAGAGGACGGGAAGATGAAGCCGCGCCGCTTGGACAGCGCGACGATCTTGTCCATCGTCACGACGTCCCCGGCGGCGGTGTCAGCGGATCCGTCGGGGCTCATCGGCTCATGGGTATTGGTTCGGCCATCGCGGCAGGATGGTAGTCGAGGGCTCGCACCCTCGGAGATCGGTGCTCTCCCAGCCGGGAGTCGCGCTCTGTCGCCGAGCGGTGTCGGGAGGCTCGAGGCAATGCATAGGATGCGCCGTCGTGGCGCGAATACTGATGGTCGCGGGCGGCTGCCGAGGCAGGCAGCTGGCCTCGGAAATGATCGCCGATGGTCATGCGGTGCGAATCACGACGCGTACCGAGGCAGGCCGGGCGGCGATCGAGAGCGCCGGCGCAGAGTGCTGGATCGGGACGCCCGCTCGCCTGGCCACACTTCGCGGGGCTCTCGACAGCGTCACGATTGCTTCCTGGTTGCTCGGCGCGGCCGACGGCCCGGAGGAGGAGGTTCGCGCGCTGCACGGCTCTCGCCTTCAGCTGTTCATGGAACAGGCGATCGATACGACCGTCCGCGGTGTCGTATACGAGGCATGTGGCCCGAGCGTTCCAGACGGCGCGCTCGCCGAGGGTGAGCGCATCGCAGAGGAGATCGCCCGGCGCAACGCGATACCGATCGGCTACCTGAGGAGTGATCCGGCCAACCACGCGCTGTGGCTCAAGGAAGCGCACGGGGTCGTACAGGGGATGCTCGGGCGTCGATGAATCGGCGGCTCGGGTCAAGCCTGTGGGCGACCTGTCCGATTAACAGGAAATGCTCGTGGATCGCTCCCGATACGGTCTGCTGGTCGCGGCGCTCGGCTCGATTCTGCTGGCGGTCGCTGTTTTCCTGCCCTGGTACGGAGTGAGCCTGACGGCCAACGGAGCTGCGGTCGCGCAAAGTGTCAGCACTCAGGTGGCCGCGGAGTTCGGTAACCCTGCGCTCCAGCAAGAGGTGAGCGGCCTGCATGGCGAGATAGGCGCCCTGCAGGGACACGAACTCGCCGCGGTGAGCGCTCATCAGGTGCTCACGCACATCAGCGTCGCGCTGCTCGTGCTCGCCGCGCTGGGGATTCTGCTCGCGCTGATACCGCTTGCCGCCGCGACGCCCTCGGCCGGTGCGTCCAGCAATCTCTGGCTCGGCCTGTTGGGGGTTCTGGCAACGGCCTTCACCGTCTATCGCATGGTTGATCCCCCCACGGCTGCCGGCGGCATCCTCGAGCTGTCGCTGCGCGAGGGTGTCTGGCTCGCCCTGTTCGGCTCGCTGGCGATGATCGCCGGCGCATTATGGCCGGATAGCGCCGACGCTCCGACCGCCTACCAGGTCACGATCGAGCGCGCATGGTCCGAGCTCTCTGGCTGGACGCCAGAGGGCAGCTGAGCCACACGCGCCGGCGCGCTATCCTGACCGTTAGCACCAATTCCCTGAAAGTCGATCAGGTTTCATCAAGGCGGCGGACCTTCTGTCCGGCCGTCGCGAGGCCCCAAGGTCGAGAAAGGACCATCAATGACGCTGCAACTTGGCGACGTAGCACCCGATTTCGAGGCCGACACCACCGAGGGCCGCATCAAATTCCATGACTGGATCGGCGACTCCTGGGCGGTGCTGTTCTCACATCCGAAGGACTTCACGCCCGTCTGCACGACCGAGCTCGGCTACATGGCGAAAGCCAAGCCCTCCTTCGACAGCCGCAACACGAAGATCATCGGCCTGTCCGTCGACGCCCTCGACAACCACGAGGCGTGGGCCAAGGACATCGCGGACACGCAGGGCGAGGCTCCCAACTACCCGATCATCTCAGACAGCGATTTCAACGTGTCAAAGCTCTACGGCATGCTGCCGGCGAGCACGTCCGGCGATCCCCTCGAGCGCACCCCCGCAGACAACCAGACGGTCCGCAACGTGTTCGTGATCGGACCCGACAAGAAGATCAAGCTGATCCTCGTGTACCCGATGACGACCGGGCGCAACTTCGACGAGGTGCTGCGCGTGATCGACTCGCTGCAGCTGACCGCCAAGCACAAGGTGGCAACGCCGGTCAACTGGCAGCCCGGCGAGGACGTGATCATCGCCGGCTCGGTCTCAAACGACCAGGCCAAAGAGGCCTACCCCGACGGCTGGGAGGAGCCGCGTCCCTACATCCGCATCGTCCCGCAGCCGAGCTAGACCTGTTCCCGAGCTGGACCTGCTCCCGAGCTAACCCTGTTCCTCAGACATGCGCTGCGCCCCGAACGATGCGGGGCGCGCGCTAGTCGAGCGAGAGCCGGCCATCCTCGCCGATGCTCATGCGCCTCGCGAGCAGCTCCTCGATGATCCGGGCGGTGGCACCCCAGATGAGATGCTCGCCGAGAATGTAGGCGTCGGTCTCAAACGAGAAGCCGCGGCGCTCCATCCGCGTGCGCGTCCTGCTTTCGCGCACGGCCTCGACGGGCAGCTCGAGTACGGCGTCCACCTCCCTGGGCGAGACCAGCCAGCGCTGTCCCGCGGCGATCTCCCCGACGAACGGATGGATCACGTAGTTGGTGGCGAAGGTCGAGGTCGCGGGAAGCTCTGCGAGGATGCTCACCGCTGAGCGCGGCAGCCCGATCTCCTCCTCGGCCTCGCGCAGAGCGGTCTGTCGGAGGTCCGCATCGTCGGGGTCCCGCCGGCCCCCCGGGAACGAGATCTCACCGGCGTGGCGGCGCAGGTCGGCGCGGCGCTTGGTGAGGACCATGTGCGGCTCTTTCAAGTCTGCTGTGAGGAACAGCGGAACGAGCACCGCCGCGGGAACCTGCTCGACCGGAGGGCCCTCGTCGGGCGGCAGGAAATCGGGCCGCTCAGGCGGCCATGTGGACGCGATCGACGCGCTCCTGGAACATGACCTCGCCGTCGAGCACGCGGTGTACGGGGCACTTCGCGGCGATCACCCGCAGACGCTCTACCTGCTCCTCGGGGAGATCGTCGGGGAGGCGCATCACCAGCTCGAACTTGGTCGGGCACCCCCGCTCGGCGGGCGTGTACTCGACAGCGACCTCTACGTGCCCGATGTCCCAGCCCTTACGTGCCGCATACATCTCCATCGTGATGGCCGTGCACGAGGCGAGGCTCACCGCCAGCAGCTCCTGCGGGTCCGGGCCGGTGTCGTGACCGCCAAGGTCCATCGGCTCATCGATCGTCAGCTGATGATCACGGACCTGAACCGTGTGCCGAAACGTTCCGTCGTCGCGTCGCGCGGTCGCTCTCATCCGTGTCAGCCCTCCCGATCCGTTCATATCGAGTCCTTTATTAGACACATGCAATTACATGATAGCCCTCGGGCGGCTCTTCTATTGCAGGGGGCTGAAGAGCAGTCCGGTGAGCAGCTTGGGGAAGAAGAATGTCGACTTGGGTGGCATGTTCTCGCCCGCCGCGGCGACCTCTCTGACCTGGGCGACCGGCGTGGGGCGCATCAGGAACGCGGCATCGTACTCGCCCGAGCGGACCATCGCGAGCGCCTCCGCCGTGTCGCGGGCGTAGAAGAGGCCGTTGAAGTGCGAGATGTCATCGTCGCTCAACCCGAGCGCCCCCTTGAGCACGAGTGCCTCCAGCACGCCTGTGTCAAGGCGCCGGTAGGGCTCGGAGTGTCCGCTGAGCGCGGCGTCCGCGATCTCCTGGCTCTTCAGCTTCAGGCGGAACGTCCGCTCGTCGCGCCCGTTGACGTAGCCGAGTTGCAGTGGGCCGACTCCGGGCTCGGGTGCGACCTGCTCGCGCGCCACCTCGGTGATCTCGAAATCGCGCTCGAGGGCCTCAGCCAGCGCCCGTTGGCGCTCGTCGTCCAGCCCCCGCACGAGCCGATGGGTCGGGAACACGGTCAGTCCGGGATCCTCAAGCGCAACCAGGCACATGAGCATGTAGCGGTGCTCGCCTTCGCCGCCGACCTCCTCGGCGTAGGCCTGCATCGTCTCGTAGCGGTGGTGGCCGTCCGCGATCAGGAGCTCCGCGTCGGCGGTGGCCGCCTGCACCGCGGCGATCGCGACGGGGTCTGCGACGCGCCAGAGACGATGGACGGTGCCGTCAGAGTCGGTCACCTCGCCCCACGGTGCCTGCGCGGTGGCCGGCGAAAGCGCCTCCCAGGCCGCGTTGGAGGG
>Ga0302181_10000544_pt1 | contig 30273 bp, 29 predicted proteins | sample I_Palsa_E3_3_FD_198786 | JGI IMG/M metagenome (GOLD analysis project Ga0302181, IMG submission 198786) | Peat permafrost microbial communities from Stordalen Mire near Abisko, Sweden - I_Palsa_E3_3 | ecosystem: Environmental > Terrestrial > Soil > Palsa > Peat permafrost | place: Sweden...
AAGCACGGCATCAAACATTTCCGTCGAGATTGCGGAAGTGGCTGCCGCCCGGCCGGCACCCTCCAGGTAATACGCGCGCAGGCGCTCCAAAATGTAGTCGTACACATCATCGGCCGTGCCTGGCGCCGTCAAAGGCTGCAGTGCCACCGCGCGCTCAATCAAGGCGCGCAAATCCAGGTCGAGTCGTCGCTCAATCAGCATGCGCAACACCCCGATGGCCGCTCTGCGCAGTCCGAAGGGATCGCGGGTACCGCTCGGCTTTTGACCGATGGCGAAAATTCCGGCGAGAGTGTCGAGCTTGTCCGCCAGCGCCAGCGCCATGCCGGCATTTGAGATCGGCAGCGTGTCCCCTGCGCCCCGCGGCAGATAGTGCTCACGGATGGCATCGGCCACTTCCTGCGACTCTCCATCGTGTAGCGCGTAGTAGCGCCCCATGATTCCCTGCAGGTCGGGGAACTCGCCGACCATGGCGGTCGCGAGATCGCATTTGCAAAGCTCGGCGGCGCGCTCGGCCGTCATGCGATCGACGTGCATCCCAGCGGCAATCTCGCCGGCGAGCGTGCGCACGCGGCGCGTCTTATCTCCGAGCGAGCCCAGCTTCGCTTGGAACGTAATGCTGTCGAGCGCCGCGATGCGCGCGGCAAGCGGCTGCTTGCGATCCTGCTCCCAGAAGAATGCCGCATCTGCAAGACGCGGCCGTACGACGCGTTCGTTGCCTGCGCGAACCTTGTCGGGCTCACGGCTTTCGATGTTGCTCATGGTGATGAACCAGGGCAGCAGCACTCCGTGCGCGTCTTCGACTGGAAAGTAACGTTGATGCTCCTGCAGCGTCGAAATCAGCACCTCACGAGGCAGCTCGAGGAAGCGCGCATCGAAGCGGCCCGCGACGGCCACCGGCCACTCCACGAGCGCTGTCACCTCATCGAGCAGTGCGGCATCGAAGAGCGCCCGGCCGCCAAGCTCACTCGCCTGAGTCGTCGCGAGGAGGCGAATCTTCTCGCGCCGCTCCGCGAAGTCGGCAATCACGTAGCCGCGCGAGCTGAGCAGGCGCGCATAGCTTCCCGGTGTCGCAACACGCAGTGGCCGCGGCGCGTGAAAGCGATGACCGTGCGTCAGGTTGCCGGAGAAGGTATCGAGGAGCGTTGCGGGAATGACGTCCCTGCCGTAAAGCATGACGAGCCAGTGCACGGGGCGCACGAATTCGGCACTGCCCGCACCCCAACGCATGCGTTTTGGAATGGGCAGTCCATCAAGGGCGCTCTGCACGATCTTCGGCAGCAGCGTTACTGCGTCGACGCCGCTCTTCGTGCCGATGAAGAAGAGAAACAAGCCCTTGGGTTCCTCGAGCTTCTGCAGCATCTCCACAGAAGTGCCGCAGCTTTGCGCGAATGCCAGCGCAGCGCGCGTGGGATTGCCCGCGGCGTCGAACGCCGCGCTCACCGCGGGGCCGCGGCGCTTCAGGTTCTGTTCGGATTGTCGCGCTGCCAGACGCTTCACCCAGACCGCAAGCCGGCGCGGCGTTGCAAACGGGCGCATCTCGCCGTGGCTCAAGCCGGCCTGCAGCAAAGCCGCCTTCAGGCCTAAGAGGAATGCCTGCGAGAGTTCGGAGAGCGCCTTGGGCGGCAATTCCTCCGTACCAACCTCAACAAGAAAGTCGCGCTGCTCGCCCTTCATGCGCCAACCGCTACTCTCGTCACCTTCGAGAGCGGAAAGCCGAGCGCCTCGCGGCTTGTGTAATAGGCCAGCGCCACGCCGCGCGCCAAAGTGCGCACGCGCAAGAGATAGCTCTGGCGCTCGGTGACCGAGATCGCATGGCGGGCATCCAGAAGGTTGAAGGTGTGCGAGGCCTTGAGGAGCTGCTCGTACGCCGGCAGCGCAAGCCCCGCCGCCAGGAGATCGGCGCAGGCTTTTTCGTGGTCGCTGAAGTGCCGCAGCAATACGGCAACTTCAGCCTGCTCGAAATTGTAGGCCGACTGCTCCACCTCATTCTGATAATAGACGTCGCGGTAGGTGATGCTGCCCTGCGGGCCCTCAGCCCACACGATGTCGTAGATGCTCTCGACCCCCTGCAGGTACATCGCAAGCCGCTCGAGTCCATAGGTGATCTCGCCGCTCACGGGCCGGCAATCGAGCCCCCCCACCTGCTGGAAGTAGGTGAACTGCGAGATCTCCATGCCGTTCAGCCATACCTCCCAGCCCAGGCCCCATGCACCAAGCGTCGGCGACTCCCAGTTGTCCTCGACGAAGCGTACGTCGTGCACAAGCGGGTCCAGCCCCAAAGAGCGCAGGCTGCCCAGATAGGTGTCCAGGATATCGAGCGGCGAGGGTTTGATGATGACCTGGAACTGATAGTAGTGCTGCAGGCGAAAAGGATTGTCGCCGTAGCGCCCGTCCGTCGGCCGGCGCGACGGCTGCACGTAGGCGGCCCTCCAAGGCTCCGGGCCGATCGCGCGCAGGAACGTCGCGGTGTGAAAGGTCCCGGCGCCGACCTCCATGTCGTAGGGCTCGAGAATGACGCAACCCTGCTCGGCCCAGTAGCGCTCCAGCACGAAAATCAGCTCCTGAAAGGTGCGCGGCGTGCTGCCGAGGCGTGGGGGTTTCATGGGGCGGCGAGTATAAATCCTAACCCGTAAACAGCGGGTCATCGCTGGGGTACAATCGCGCACCCCCTCGGTGCATACGATTTATTCGTGCGCACCAAAGCGGTGCGACGCCGACATCCATACCTGGCCAAGTGCTTGATTCGCGATCGTTTCATGCCTGGCATAGGCCCTGCACTGACCTAGACCCCTTTCCCAGGAGACGCCATGACTCCGAACGACGTGTTCAAGCTGATCAAAGAAAAAGAGGTCAAGTTCGCAGACCTCCGTTTCACCGATACCCGCGGCAAGGAACAGCACGTGACGATCCCGGCACGCCTCGTGGACGATGAACTGTTCCGCGACGGCAAGATGTTCGACGGCTCATCGATCGGCGGCTGGAAGGGCATCAACGAGTCGGACATGATCCTGATGCTCGATCCGAACACCGCCGTCATCGACCCGTTCTTCGAGGAGACGACGGTCGACATCCGCTGCGATGTGATCGAGCCGACGACCATGCAGGGCTACGAGCGCGACCCGCGCTCGCTCGCCAAGCGCGGCGAGGCCTATTTGAAGTCGACGGGCATCGCCGATGGCGCGCTCTTCGGGCCGGAAAACGAATTCTTCATCTTTGACAGCGTGCGCAGCGGTTCGGACGTGCGCGGCTCGTTCTATGAGATCGACTCCGTGCAGGGATCATGGAACTCGAGCAAGGAGTATCCCGACGGCAACCGCGGCCATCGACCCGGCCTCAAGGGCGGCTACTTCCCCGTGCCGCCGGTGGATGCTTTTCAGGACATCCGTTCGGCCATGTGCCTGGCATGCGAAGAAATGGGACTCGTGGTGGAGGTGCATCACCACGAGGTGGCGACCGGCGGCCAGTCGGAGATCGGCATCGGCGCGGGCGGCCTCGTCTACAAGGCTGACCAGGTGCAGCTCCTCAAGTACTGCGTCCACAACGTAGCCCATGGCTACGGCAAAACCGCCACGTTCATGCCGAAGCCGCTCGTGGGCGACAACGGCAGCGGCATGCACGTGCATCAGTCGCTGCAGAAGGACGGCAAGGCGCTCTTCGCCGGCGACAAATATGGCGGCCTCTCGGAGCTGGCGCTCTACTACATCGGCGGCATCATCAAGCATGCCAAGGCGCTCAACGCCATCACGAACCCGGGCACCAACAGCTACAAGCGCCTGGTGCCGGGATTTGAAGCGCCGGTCATGCTCGCCTACTCGGCCCGCAACCGCTCGGCCTCGATCCGCATTCCCTGGGTGTCAAATCCGAAGGCGCGGCGCATCGAAGTGCGTTTTCCGGACTCGTGCGCGAACCCGTATTTCGCCTTTACCGCAATGATGATGGCGGGCCTGGATGGGATTCAGCACAAGCTGCACCCTGGCGATCCCGCCGACAAGGATCTCTACGACCTCGAGCCGGAAGAGGCGAAGCACATCCCCACGGTGTGTCACTCGCTCGATATGGCCGTAGAGCATTTGGACAAGGATCGCGAATTTCTCACTCGCGGCGGCGTGTTCACGAATGACGTGATCGACGCCTATATTGGCCTGAAGATGCAGGAGATCACGCGTTTCCGCATGTCCACGCATCCGATTGAGCTGGAAATGTACTACAGTTGTTAACTGCTGCCGATTCGCCTTTGTTCTTCGGCCGCGGCGCGGCTATGCTCAGCGTGTATGCGTGCGCTGCTCTTTACCTTAATGTGCATCATCACCGCGGCGGCGGCCGCCGCGGCGACAAGCACCTCGGCCGTGTACAAATGGGTGGACGAGAATGGCGTGACGCATTACAGCGACCAGCCGCACCCGGGCGCGCAGAAGATCCAGATCCAGGCAGTTCAGACCTACAAGGCGCCGGCGCTGCGCGCGCCGACGGTCACGCCGCGCGGTCGCGGACCTGGCGGGCCGGTGTATTCGACCTGCGTCGTCAGCCGGCCGACGAGCCAAGAGATGTTCCAGAACACGCAGACCGTTCCGGCGAGCGTGCACGTGGAACCGGACCTGCGCGCGGGCGACCGGGTCTCCGTGCTGCTGGACGGTGCACCGGTGCCGTCGGACATTCCGTTGGATGCCGAGTTCGCGCTCAATTCGGTTTACCGTGGCGCGCATTCGCTTTCGGTCAAAGTCGAGGACTCGACCGGCGCGGTCGTATGCCAATCCCCGAGCGTGGCTTTCAACGTGCGCCAATCGTCGCTGCTCGCGCCCAATTCGCCGCTCGCGCCGCCTCCGCCGGTGGCGCCCAGCACACCGGTGGCGCCGAATACGCCGCTCATGCGTCCCAAGTAACGCGCCGTTCTGCGGCCCGCGCCCACGCGAGGCGCCGTGGCCGTTGAACACAGCCTGCCCTCGGTTCTATCGCATTTCGATCCGGCTGACCTGCTCGATGCGTTGTCGACGGGAATCATCGTCCTCGATGCGCAGCTGTGTCCGATCTACGCCAACGTCGCCGCCCAGGATGTGCTCGCCTTCAGCCTGAATCAGGCGCGCGGCAAGCCGTTCGGAGATTTCCTGCACGACTCGGACGGACTCGTGGCGACGCTGCGCCGGGTGCTCGACTCCGGCGCCGGGATCGCCGGCCGTGAGCTGGTGCTGAAACCGACCGGCGCGGCGCGCGACGCGCGCGTGCTCGACGTCACGATTACTCCATTGGAAGGGCAGATTACCGGCACGCATCTCTTGCTCGAGCTCGCCGACGCAACTCAGCGCCAGCGCATCTCGCGCGAAAGCGACCTGCTGGCGCGCCTCGAGAGCAGCCGCTTGATGATTCGGCAGCTGGCCCACGAGATCAAGAACCCACTGGGAGGCCTGCGCGGCGCAGCGCAGCTTCTCGCGCGCGAGCTGCATGACCCGACGCTGCATGAGTACACGGGCGTCATCATCGGCGAGGCGGACCGCTTGACGGCGCTCGTTGACTCGATTGCGGGCCCCGGACGCGAGCCGCTGCGCAGCCTTGTGAACGTGCACGAGCTTTGCGAACACGTCTTTCATTTGCTGCGCGCCGAGGCGCGCACATCGGTGCTGGTGGAGCGCGATTACGACCCGAGCCTGCCGAGCGCCATGCTCGATCGTAATCAGATCATCCAGGCTTTGCTCAACGTCGCCAGGAATGCGCTGCAAGCGCTCGGCGAGCGCGGACGCGTGACGCTGCGCACGCGCGCGCTCTCGAACGTCACCATCGGCCTCGTGCGCCACAAGCTCGTCGGCAGCTTGCAGGTTGAGGACAACGGGCCGGGCGTGCCGCAGGAGCTGCGCGCGAGTATTTTTTATCCGCTCGTAACCGGGCGCGCCAACGGAACGGGATTAGGCCTTGCCGTCGCCCAGGATCTGGTGACGCGGCACGGAGGCCTGATTGAATTTGCCAGCGAGCCGGGGCGCACCGTCTTTACCCTGCTTTTGCCCCTCACGGAGGCCACATGAATTCCACCGCACTGCATGTCTGGCTCGTCGACGACGACGCCTCTATCCGCTGGGTACTCGAGCGCGCGCTGCGCGATGGCGGCATGGCGCCGCGCGCCTTCGAGGCGGCCGAACCGGTTCTCGATGCGCTGCGGCGCGAATCACCGGACGTGCTCGTCACCGATATCCGCATGACGGGTCTTTCCGGGCTCGATCTTCTGAAGAGAATCCATGAAACGCGCCCCGCACTGCCGGTGATCGTGATGACGGCGCACTCTGATCTGGGCAGCGCGGTGTCCGCCTATGGCGGCGGAGCGTTCGAGTATCTCCCCAAGCCCTTCGACATCGACCACGCCGTCGATCTCGTGCGGCGCGCCGCGCGCGCACGTCCGCACGGCAATATTGAAGCCGTGCCGGTGCCGCGCATCCCGCAGCTGCGCGGCTCGGCTCCGGCGATGCAGCAGGTATTTCGCGCTATCGGCCGCCTGGCCCGCTCGAGCGTCACGGTGCTGATCACCGGAGAATCGGGCACGGGCAAGGAGATCGTCGCGCGCGCGCTGCATGACCATAGCCCGCGCGCAGGCAAGCCCTTCATCGCGCTCAATACGTCGGCGATCCCGGCGGACCTGCTCGAGTCGGAGCTCTTTGGCCACGAAAAAGGCTCGTTCACCGGCGCGGACGCACAGCGCCGCGGCCGCTTCGAGCAGGCCGACGGCGGCACACTGTTCCTGGATGAGATCGGCGACATGTCAACTCCGCTGCAGACCCGGCTCTTGCGGGTGCTGGCGGAAGGCGAGTTCTACCGCGTCGGCGGGCAGACGCCGATCCGCGTCGACGTGCGCGTCATCGCGGCGACGCACCAGAATCTGCAGACCCGGGTGGAGCGCGGCCTCTTTCGCGAAGACCTCTATCATCGCTTGAACGTCATCCGCATTGAGCTACCGCCGCTGCGCGCGCGCGGCGAGGACATTCCGGACTTGCTCGAGCACTACCTGCGCTTCGCGACCCAGGAGCTCGCCGTGGCGCCGAAGGTATTTGCCGCCGAAACCATCGCCAAGCTCGCCGCTTACAGCTGGCCGGGCAATGTGCGCGAACTCGTCAATCTTTGCCGGCGCCTTGCGGTGCTCGCTCCGGGGCGCGAAGTGCGCATCGAGGATCTGCCGCCGGAGCTCACTGCGGCGGTGCCCGCCCAAGGAGTGGATGCCGATTGGGCGCGGGCTCTGGCGCTCTGGGCGGATGCGCGCGCGCTGACGGCCAAACGGCCGCTCCTCGATGAGGCCCAGCCGCAGCTCGAACGGGTACTCATTCGTGCCGCCCTGAAACGCACCCAAGGCCACCGCCAGGAGGCGGCGAAGCTTTTGGGCTGGGGCCGCAATACGCTCACCCGCAAGTTGAAAGAGCTCGGCATGTCCGACCTCGACCGCGGGCCCAGCTGATCCGCCTGCCGCAGCCCGCCTTGCTCTTATAATCCGTCGTGGCCTGATCACGACGGGGTTTTGATGCCGAACTGGCGCGACATCTGGGACATCCAGTTCCTCAACAATAGCGTTGCGGCGTGGGCGATCGCTCTTGCCGCCTTTCTCTTTACGTTCACGGTGCTGCCGCTCATCAGGCGCGTCATCGCCGCCCGCCGCCGCAAGTGGCAGGAGGTGGGGCAAGTACATCCGCTCGCTGTCGAATTGACGGCGCTCCTGATCGCGCGCACGAGCCGTATCTTCCTGTGGATCGTCGCGCTCTGGTTCGCCTCGACGCTGCTCTACCTTCCAAACCGCGCCGACCGGATCATTTACGTCGTCATTGTCTTCAGCTTCTGGTTCCAGGTGGGGTTGTGGGGAATGGCCGCGGTGCGCTACGCCATCGAGCGGCGCGGCCGGCGCGCGGGCGCCGTCGCCACCCCTGCGGTCAAGTCCGGCTCCATCGACATCATCGTCTTCATCGCGGGACTCACGATCTGGACGCTGGCCTTTCTCCTGGCGCTCGACAATCTGGGCGTGCAGATCAAGCCGCTGCTTACGGGCCTTGGCATCGGCGGCGTCGCCGTGGCGCTTGCCGTGCAGAGCGTGCTCGGGGACGTCCTCGCCTCGATGTCAATCGCGCTCGATAAGCCCTTCGGCATCGGCGACTCGCTCGCGGTCGACGACATCCAGGGCACCGTCGAGCACATCGGCGTCAAGAGCACGCGGCTGCGCAGCATCTCCGGCGAGCAGATCATTCTGGCGAATGCCGACGTTCTGAAAGCCCGGGTACGCAACTACGGGCGCATGCGCGAGCGCCGCTCGGCGTTTCGCTTGAACGTCACCTACGACACGCCTGCCGAGAAGCTGCGCGCCATTCCGGCGGCGGTGCGCGCAGTGATCGAAACACAGCCGCAGTCGCGCTATGACCGCTGCCATTTCCTGGCTTTCGGCGACTGGTCACTGCAGTTTGAAGTGGTCTACTACGTGACGGTGTCGGACTACAAGACCTACGCCGATCTGCAGCAGGCGATCAACCTTGGAATTTTGGAGCGCTTCGCCGCGCTCGGCGTCGAGATTGCCTTCGTGACCCATTCCCTGCATACGCCGCCGGCGCCGAAGAAGCAGCTCTCCGTGTAACCTTAGGTTTCGCGCGCGACGCCTCAAACCATGCTGCCGCAGGCGGCGTCGGTTCGCGCAGGCATGTCCCTGCCGCCGTCAAATTTGCAGCCTGCCCGCCGCGTTGCCGGCATGCAGGACCTGGCGCCACAGCACTGTGCTTCCTTGGAGGCGTCCGCAACATGAGGTGCAGCGCCTCGCCGTATAATCGGGCTTACCGATTGAAGCGTTGCCGGCGAAGTTCACGTGTTGTGCGCGGTGAGTTCAGGGTCAGCGGCGATTGCCGGGATCGCTCGGGGGAGCTGCAATGACAAATCACGACGGCGGCTGTCTGTGCGGTGCGCTGCGGTTTCAGGTCACGGCGGCGCCGCTTGACAGCGGCTATTGCCACTGCCGCATGTGCCAGCGCAACTCAGGTGCGCCGGTCGTGGCGTGGACTACGTTTCCCGCGGCGAGCTTTGCGTGGGTGGCGGGCGTGCCCGCAACCTTTACATCCTCGTCGCACGGTCAGCGGCAGTTTTGCAGTAACTGCGGCAGCTACCTGCTGTTCCGCAGCACCAAAGCTCCCGCCGAGGTCAGCCTCAATACGGCAGCCTTCGACGATCCGGGCGCGTACCCGCCAAGAAAGCACATTTATATGGAAAACCGAATTTCATGGTTCCACACCGACGATGATCTACCGCGGCATCCAGGCTACGAATAGACGTCTGCGGCGCATGCTTGGTGAGAAGGGTTTGCCCATGCACCCCACCTCGGCTCAGCCCGATATCGCGCAGTCCTCAATCTCGGCGTTGGTGCTGAGCGTGCCCACAAGCTTCGCGACGTTCGCAAAACCGTGCGCCCTGAGATAGGCGGCGATGCCCTGGTTCATCTTCTTGCAAGCCATGGGGTCATAGAATAGTGCGGTGCCGACGCCGACGGCGCTTGCGCCGGCAATGATAAATTCAAGTGCATCCTGCACCGTCGTGATCCCGCCCTGGCCAATGATGGGCACGCGGTGCCGGCGTGCGACCTCATAGACCTGGTGGACCTTGAGAAGTGCGATCGGCTTGATGGCGGGCCCCGACAGTCCGCCTTGCACATTGCCGATGACGGGACGGCGGGTTTCAACATCGACCGCCATGCCCATCACCGTGTTGATGACCGCGAGCGCATCCGATCCGGCCTCGATGCAGCGGCGCGCGTTCTCCCGGATGTCCGTCTGATTGGGCGAGAGTTTCGTAATGAGCGGCTTGCGGGTTGCCGCGCGGCAGGCCGCGACCACCCGCGCGGATGCTTCGGGGTAGTTGCCGAAGGCGACGCCGCCTTCCTTGACGTTCGGACAGGAGATGTTGATTTCGATCGCATCGATCGGCGACTGATCGAAGCGCCGCGTGACCTCGACGTATTCCTCGATGGTTGAGCCGCAGACGTTGGCGATGAAGCGCGTCTCGGTGAAGTCCAGCTGCGGCAGCACTTTGTGCACCACGTGCTCGACCCCCGGGTTCTGCAGCCCGATCGCATTCAGCATTCCAGCGGGCGTTTCGAATACGCGGTGCGGAGCATTGCCGAGCCGCGCATTGAGCGTGGTTCCCTTCAGTACCACGGCGCCCGCGTCCCGATTCGAGAACCCCTCGACGCGCGTGTATTCCTCGCCAAACCCGACACATCCGGACAGGAGAACCAGCGGCGAGGCAAAATCAAGGCCGCAGAAGAAGAGGCGCAGCGGGTTCTTGACTTCATCGAGGACGGCGTTCATACGGGGCATTATCCCCGAATCCCTGCGGATAGACGATTCCTGCGCGTGTTTCACATCCTCCTTCTTGAGCCGCAGATTCCGCCGAACACCGGCAACATCATCCGGCTATGCGCCAACACGGGCTGCGCCTTGCACCTCATCAAACCCTGCGACTTCGACTTGAGCCACAAGCGAGTACGCCGTGCGGGTCTCGACTACGCAGAGCTTGCCGCGGTCGTGGTGCACGCCAATCTCGACTCCTGCCTCGCCGCCCTCGGCGGCGCGCGAGTATTCAGCGTGGAGACTGGCGCCGCGCTGCGCTACAGCGACGCCCGGTTCCGTCCCGGGGATGCGCTTCTTTTCGGGTCGGAGACCGCTGGCCTGCCGCCATCCGTGATCGATTCGATTCCCCGCGAGCAGCGCCTGGCGATTCCCATGCGCGCCGGCAACCGCAGCCTCAATCTGGCAAATTCCGTTGCGCTCGTCGTATATGAGGCGTGGCGACAGAATGGATTTGGCTAGCGGCCGCGGCACCTTTGGGCCGGCATCGCAGTCTCACCGGTGTCAAAGAGCTGCCCGGCGGTTGATCAGCCGGGAGGATCTTCCCCGGAAAAACGGATCGGCGTGGCGCCTGTCACCGGACCGATCGTTGCGCGCTCACTGACATAGAGCCGCACTTGGCGCTCGAAGCGCAGATCGCCCGCAACGCTCACGCCCGGCCCGATCACGACACGCGGCGCGCGGCGCTCCCAATTGATAAAGCTGCTTGTGGGCTTGCGCACCAGTATGCCGCCATCAATGTGGGTTGCGCCGTGAAGACTGATGTCGCCGTTCATCGTCTCCAGAGCGCCGGCCACCTGCGCCGCCGTCAATGCGATGGTGCCGTTCACGCTCCTTACGCCCCCCCCGACCTGCGAGCCATCGTGCAGCGTAAGGGAGCCATTGACGGTGGTAATCGCCGCGTTCACGTGCGCACCCGCCTTGAGCTCGATGGAGCCGTTCACCGTCTGCGCGGAGTCGGCCGTTGCGTGCGCGCCGACCTCAATGTTGCCGTTGACCGTGTGCGCGGCAGACACGCTGGCAGCATCACCGATGTGAACGGAGCCATTGACGGTGCTGACTGCGCCGCGTTTGGCGCCGTCAGGCACATGGATCGAGCCGTTGACACCCTGTGTATCGCCATCGCTCGCAGTGACATCATCGTGCGCGGCGGCGCTGGAATTGGCTGCATTGACGCAGCCTGCCGCCCCGAGGAGGGCAAGGAGGGCAACGGATATATAGCGGCTCATACGGCGTCTCCTCAAAGCGCTGATGCATAGCCTGACAGAGGAGGCGCACCGCGAGGGACGCGCGTGCGACGAGGCGACTGCCTTGCGCGACCGGTACCGAGTCTCGAGCGTCAAAGGATCGCAAGCGCCGCGACGGGCGCTCATCCTGCTGCACGCTCTACTCAGTCTCCGCCTTGATCGGACGGCTCATGAGACCGTGCACAACTTCAGCTACCGGCAGGCGCTCGTAGAGGACCTGGTAGACCGCTTCGCACAGCGGCATCGTGACCTCGAGGCGCTGGGCGACCTCGCGCGCCGCCTTCGCGGCAATGTAGCCTTCAACGATCTGACCAATTTGAGCGAGCGCAGCCTCAGGGGTCCTGCCATCGGCGAGCAGCAATCCAAAACGGCGGTTGCGTGATTGATCGTCGGTGCACGTGAGGACGAGATCGCCCAGGCCCGCAAGCCCCATGAAGGTGTCGCGGCGGCCGCCGAGCGCCACGCCCAGGCGCGTCATCTCCACGAGCCCGCGCGTGATGAGTGCGACACGCGTGTTCGCGCCGAACTTCAACCCGTCGGAGAAGCCTGTCGCGACGGCGAGCACGTTCTTGACCGCGCCGCCGACCTCCACGCCGATGATGTCGGGTGAGGTGTAGGCGCGAAAATTCCCGACGGACAGGTCATAGGCAAGAGCTGTTGCGAACTGCGCGTCCGGGGAGGCAATCGTCATTGCGCTCGGCAGTCCCGCGCCCACCTCGTGCGCGAACGTGGGACCGGAGAGCACGGCGATCGAGCGGCCGGCACCGAGCTCCTGCTGTGCCACCTGATGCGGCAGCTGGCTCGTCGCAAGCTCGAACCCTTTGGAGGCGAGCGCGAGGCGCATGCCCCGCGCGAGACGCGGCGCAATCTCGCGCAGCACACTGCGCAACGCGTGGCTCGGCACCGCAACGAGCACGTCCAAGGCGCCGTCGAGGGCTGCAGCGACGTCGGTGACGACGCTCAATGCCGGGGGGAATTCGGCGCCGGGCAGATAGCGCAGATTGCGCCGTTCGCGCGCCATGGCGTGCATCTGCGCTGCATCGCGCCCCCACAGGCGCGTGCACTTTTCACCGCGCGCGAACTGAATGGCAAGCGCAGTACCCCACGAGCCGGCGCCGAGGACGGCGATCGGCGCCTGGGGATCCGGCTCTTTCAATTCTTCGTCACCGCCCCGTTGGATTCGCCGCGCGTCTGCAGCGCATCAAAGTTCACGGGGGGCAGCAGAAACTGCGGAAAGCCGCCCTGCGTCACCAGATGCGAAACGGCAGCGCGCGCATACGGAAACAGGACGCTCGGGCAGATGCTGCCGAAGGCGCGGCTCAACTCGATCTCCGAGAGGTTGCGCATCATGAATATGCCCGCCTGCTTTACCTCCACCAGGAACACGGTGGTCTCCTGGTGTTTGGCGGACACCGTGACGGTGAGCACCACCTCGCGCAGTTCCGGCGTGATGCCGCTGACCGAGGTGTTCAGATCCAGACTGATCTGCGGATTCCAGGTGCCTTCAATGCGCGGACCGTTGGGTGCTTCGTACGAGCAATCCTTCAGATAAACGCTCTGCAAAGCGAGCTGCGGCGTGGCCACAGCGTCGCGTAGCTCGGCGGCGCCTGGGTCGCCGGTCGTTTCCTTGGTCGTCATGATGCTTTCCTGGGGTTAATGAGGGGGTCTAAAGTGCCGGCGGCGTCGCGCGCCAACAGCTCGTCGCATCCGCCGATGTGGACGTCGCCGATAAAAATCTGCGGAACCGTGTCGCGGCCGCTGCGCGCCACCATTTGCGCGCGCGCTTCTGGCCGCGCCTCGACGTCAATTTCCTCGAATGGCACGCCCTTTTCTTGCAGCAGGCGCCGTGCGCGGCTGCAGTACGGGCACCAGTCGGCGGCGTACATCTGTATTTTCGGCGTGCTCTCCACAAGAGTTATTAGAAGTTCAACCCTTGGCAAGCGGCAGATTGTCGGTGCGCCAGGCGGAGAGGCCGCCGCGCAAGCTGCACACCTTGGTGAATCCCTGCGCGACCAGTTCGCGCACGGCCGAGGCGGCGGCAGGTCCCGATTCGCAGTACACGACGATTGGCTTGTCTTTCTGCTTTTTCAGCGTTTCGGCCGCCTTTGCAAGCTGCTCGGACGGCATGTGGCGTGCGCCCGTGACATGGCCGGCGGCGAATGCCTCCTGCGGGCGGATGTCCAGAACGAGCGCGTTCTGGTTCATGAGCCTGATCACATCCTGCGGGGAGGCGGCCGCGAAGGTCTGGGCGCGCGTGCGCAGCTCGTAGCCGATCACGACGAGCGCCATCAGCACTGCGGCGGCTGCGAGAAACGAATGATGTCCGGCGTATTCGAGGAGGCGGTCCATGGGACACATTATAAAGCGTAGTGGAGCGGATGCGGGGAGGTTAGGCTTCGGCTCTTAAGCCATATGACGAGCAGCCGATTGTTTCACGCGTTTGCGCCGCGTTTTTGCCTGGGTGCGCCGCGGCCGCGGCGCACAGGTACCTGGGCGGCCTGTGCCCTCCTGGCGCTTCTGTGCGGCGCGCTGCGCGCCGCTCCGGAGGCCGACCGCAAGAAGGCCGAGGCCGAGCTGCAAGCCATCAAGGCGCAGATCGGCCGCATCGCAAGCCAGGTGAACCGGGATCAGCTCGAGCGCGATCGGCTCGCGCGCGAGCTGCGCGCGGCGGAACTTTCGGTTGGCAGCGCGCGCGAGGGTCTGGAGCGCGTGAAGAGCGAGCACGCGCAACGCAGCGCGCGGCGCGCGGCGCTCGCACAGGATCAGCACCGCCACGAGGTGGATCTTGCAAGCGCGCGCCAGGACCTCGCGAGCGAGCTGCGCACCGCCTATCTGCTCGGTACTGTGGAGCCCCTGAAGCTTCTTCTCAATCAGCAGGATCCCGCGCGCGCCGGCCGGCTGTTCGTCTACTACAGCTACTTCAGCCGTGCGCATGCCCGCGAAATCGAGCGCGTCAATGCCGAGCTCGGTGCAATCGGGCGCTCGGATCAGGCACTCGCCGCCGAGGAGGCGCGCCTGCAGGAGCTCGAAAGCGCACGCCATGCACAGCTCTCCGAGCTCGAGCAGGCCCGGCTGCAACGCAGCCAGGTGCTAGCCAATCTGCAGATTGAGTCGCGCAACCGCGTGCAAAGCCTCGAGCGCCTGCAACGCCAGAAGGCCGGCCTCGAGAAGCTCCTGCATGATCTCGAGCGGGTGGTTCCCAGCTATCCGGTCAACGGCCAGGATGCGTTTGCACGGCTGCGCGGCAAGCTTGCGTGGCCGGTGAGCGGCCGCGTCGTCGCGCATTTTGGCGACACGCGCGCAGGCGGCATCAAATGGGACGGCGTGCGCATTGCGACCGAGCGCGGCTCGCCGGTGCGCGCGGTGTCCGACGGCCGCGTCATCTACGCCGATTGGCTCTCGGGCCTGGGATTGCTCGCGATCGTCGACCATGGCAGCGGCTACTTGAGCCTCTACGGGCACAACGAGCGCCTTCTAAAAGGTGCGGGCGACCACGTCGCGGCCGGCGAGCCACTCGCCGCGGCCGGAGACAGCGGCGGGGAGGATAGCCCCGAGCTTTACTTCGAGATCCGCAGGGCCGGCAAGCCGGTCGATCCGCGCCCCTGGTTCACGACGCCCGACCCGCACCCGTGAATTGCGGCGCGCCGCATTAAGTTTAATCGCATCCGCAGCGCCGCAGGCGGCGCGCGGCGCCCAAGTGACGAAAGCGCCAACTCGTTCAACGATTCGGAGGTTACCCCTCTCCTATCGTGCGCTCGCCCTATCTGGCCATAACCGCTTGCGCATGAGTACTGCCGGCAAACAATCGGGAGATACGAACCATTGGGGCTCTTTTGAGCCTTATGCGCAACTCGTCATATCGCAGTTGCCGCGCGCGGCGAGCGTGACGCTCTTCGATGCCAAGGGTGAGCTGCGCTGGTCGACTGAAGCCACGAGCGGACCGGATCTGGTAATGCTCATTGAGGAGGCCCTGTCGGTCACGGATAGCGGCCCTGAAAGTCACGGCGAACTGCGGATGCTCGCCGGCGGTCTGCCGGTATACATCTGCTGGCTGCGCACCGACGCCGGCAGTCTCATTGCCATCCTTGCCATTACCTGCCGCGCCGCGGACACCGAGGCGCGCAGCTTCGCACTCGTGCACGCTCTTCTACGGCCGGCGCTCGAATGCCTGCGCCGCGACCTCTTGGCGCGCGCCGCCATCTTTGATCTCGGCCACCGCGTAAGCTCGCTCGACAAGGACCTTGAGCTCCTGCTTGCCGAGCCGGGGGCGAAGGGCGAGTCCGTCGGCGACGACTCCGATGAGTTGAAAGGAATTCTGCAGCAGGCGAACGATTATCTGCGCTGCGCCATGAGCGCACTCTTCGTTCCGGACAAGGGCATCGTGCTCATCCGCTCGACCAGCGGCAAGCCGCCAGACAGTCAGATGGTCACGCGCACGCACCGACAACTCCTGTCCATGGCGCAGATACGCCGCGAGCCCGTGATCATCAATCAACTGGCCGCCAACAACGCAGCCGGCGCGGTCCCCTATCGGATTCTTTCCTGCCCGCTGAAGCACACGAGCGGCCGTGCGACCGGCGTGCTCGCGCTGTTCCGCGATGAGTCGGCCGAGGAATTTGTGGACCGCGATGCGCGCCTGGGGGACGTGCTGGCACGCAAGGCGGCAAGCGTAATCGAAAGCAGCTTCGATGCGATGAGCGGTCTGTATACGCGCCAGGCGTTCGAGCACCGCGTGCGCGCCGTCGTGACCGAACCCAATCGCGCCACCGCCTGGAGCGCTCTCTACATCGATTCGGACCAGCTGCACGTCATCAATGACAATTTCGGCATGCACGTCGGCGACGGCATCATCACCCAGATAGGCGAGCTCCTGCGCCGGCGCCTGCCGCGCAGCGCCTTCGCGGCGCGCATCTCCGGCGACCGTTTTGCCGTGCTCCTGCCGACGGGCCTGGAAGACGCCGCGCAGTTCGCCGAGTCGCTGCGCGACGGCGCCGAGCAGCTGGGCACGCTGCGCGGTGACTCGCGCCTGCACGTATCGATCAGCATTGGCGTCGCGCCGTTCGAGTGCGAGGCGCGCGAACTCATGCATTCATTGGCCGCAGCCGAGACGGCCTGCAAAGCGGCCAAGGATCGGGGCCGCAACCGCGTGGCCGTGTACGAGCCCAACGACGCGAGCATCGTGCGGCGCTTCACCGACATCAACATAGCCTCGCGCGTGCGTGAGGCGATCGAGGCGGACCGGCTGCGCTTCGATGCGCAGCTCATACTGCCCTTCAGCAGCTCCGAGCATACGCGGCCGCACTACGAACTGTTGCTGCGCATGATCGATGAGGACGGCAAGACGGTCGGGCCGGATCGCTTTCTCTCCGCCGCCAATCGCTATCAGCTGATGCCGACGATCGATCGCTGGGTGGTGCAGAAGGCCATCTCGCTCCTGAAGCCGCACGCTGCGCTCCTCGCGGCGCGGCCGTGCGTGTTCGCGATCAACTTCTCCGGCCAGTCATTGAACGACGACGGCTTTGGCGACTTTCTTCTCGCGCAGATCGAATCGAGCGGCTTGAATCCTGCCATCTTCTGCTTCGAGCTCACCGAGAATGCGACGGTTGCCAGCATCTCGCGCGCCGAGGTGCTGATGCGCCGTCTGCGCAGGCTCGGCTGCGGTGTCGCGCTCGATGACTTCGGCACCGGCTTGTCCTCGCTCTCCTATCTGCGACAGCTGCCAGTGACGATGCTCAAGATCGACGGCAGCTTCGTGCGTGACATCCTGAAGGATGCACGCGCCGAGTCCATGGTGCGCGCCATCGCGCAACTCTCGCGCAGCATGGGAATCGGTACGGTGGCCGAGTACGTGGAAACCGAGGAGATCCGTGCACGGGTCGCATCCCTCGGCGTCGACTATGGCCAGGGCTTCGCGATCGGGCAGCCCGCGCCATTTATCGACCTGCTGTCCATTGAGCTGCCGCTCTTGGCGTCGGCGGCGACGGTGGATTGCACCACCGAGGAGAGACTGCCCGAGGCGCTAGCGGCCAACATGTAGCCCGCGCGGCTTGACAGAAATTGGGTTGACCCGCGCCGCGCGGCTGTAGTATCGGTTCCCCCCCGGAAACAGCACGCGGGAGCTTTTTGAGCATGTCGATGCGGTCGCGAACCCTGGCCACGCTGGGCGCGGGGATCATCCTCGGATTTGCTGCGGCGCTCGCTGGCAATGCCATGGCGGGCCGGGGCAGCGATGAGGCGCGGGCGCCCGCTCCCGCGACGCTCCCGTGGGAGGAGGCGCGCCTCTTCGCCGAAGTCTACGAGCGCATCAAGCGCGAATACGTCGATGAAGTGGACGATCACGAGCTTATGGAAAAAGCCGTTCGCGGCATGGTGGCCGCGCTCGATCCGCACTCAGCCTTTCTCGACAGCGAGGAATTCGAGGAGATCCGCCTGTCGACGATGGGGTCCTATCCAGGTGTGGGGATCGAAGTCGTGGCCGAGGACGGCGGCGTCAAGGTCCTGCGCCCCATCGAGGGCTCGCCTGCCGCTCTCGCCGGGATGCAGACCGGCGATTTCATTGTGAAGATTGACGGCGCGGATGTGGGCGCAGATCTTGCCGGCGCCATCACTCGCATGCGCGGCCCCGCGGGCAGCAGCGTGCGCCTGAGCGTGCACCGCCTGGGGCATACCGAGCTTCTCAACTTCTCGCTGCGCCGTGCCAAGGTCGAGGTGCGCAGCGTCGCGCAGCAGGATCTCGAGCCCGGCTATGGCTACGTGCGCATCACCGGATTCAGCGAGACCACCGCCGATGACGTCGCGCACGCGCTCGCGCGCCTGAAGCGCGACAACCCGCATGGGCTGAAAGGCCTCGTGCTCGACCTGCGCAACAATCCCGGGGGCGTGCTGGAGGCCTCCGTCGCGGTGGCTGACGCGTTCCTGGATCACGGGGTCATCGTGTCCGCGGACGGACGCACTCCCGACTCGCAGTTTCGCATGGACGCAACTCCCGGCGATCTCATCGACGGTGCGCCCATCGTCGTGCTCGTCAATAGCGGCTCGGCCTCGGCGGCGGAGATCCTGGCAGGCGCGCTCAAGGACCACGACAGAGCCGAGCTCGTCGGCCACAAGACCTATGGCAAAGGGTCGGTGCAGACCGTAATGCCGCTGTCGCATGGCGGCGCGCTCAAACTCACAACCTCGCGCTACTTCACGCCCTCCGGTGCATCCATTCACGAAAAGGGCATCTTGCCGGATATCGTCATCGATGGGCCGGAGGGGCCGCTTGCTGATCTGGATGCGGGCGCGTCGCTGTCTCTCAGCGCCCGCGATCCGGAGGTGCGTGTGGCGCTCGAGGAGTTGAAGGCCCACGCGCGCCTGAGTCACAAGCGCGTCGCGCTCGCCGCGGTGCAGTAAGAAGCCGCGCCTTGGAAACTCTGCAATGGGCAGTCAATTTCGTGCTGCATATCGACCGGCATCTGGTCGAGATGCTGGCGCTGTATGGCACTTGGATCTACGCGATCCTGTTCCTGGTCATCTTTGCCGAAACCGGGCTCGTCGTGACACCGTTCCTGCCGGGAGACTCGCTGTTGTTCGCAGTCGGCGCGCTCGCGGCGCTCGACACCCACGGCACGCTCACCGCGCCGTTTGCTTCGCTCCTGCTCGCGACAGCGGCGGTATTAGGTAACACGGTCAACTACAGCATCGGGCGTGCCATCGGACCTGCGGCGTTCAGCGGACGCTATCGCCTGCTGAAGCAGGATTATCTGCGCCGTACCGAGCAGTTCTTCGCGCGCTATGGCGCCATGGCGGTCTTCTTGTCGCGCTTCATGCCCATCATCCGCACCTTCGCGCCCTTCGTAGCAGGCGTGGGACGGATGCCGGCCGCGCGCTTCCTCGCCTACAACCTCGCGGGCGCCGTGTGCTGGGTGCTGCTCTTCATCTGGGGCGGCTACCTGTTCGGCAACATTCCCATCGTCAAGGACAACTTCGGCCTGGTGACGATCGGCATCATTTTCCTATCCCTGCTGCCCGTCGCCGGCGTGCTGCTGCGCCGGCGCGTCGCTATCTGAAGAGGCACAGCACAGCGCCGCCGATGGCGCCCAAGAGGAGGAACAGGACCGGCAGAAGCGAAAGCGCGAATGGCGCGGTCCGCTTGCTCGGATCGCGCACGTACTGGCTAAAGTACCAGGCCCGCCCGATCACGAAGAAGAGCCCGGCGATTGCGGCAACGCGCGGCTCGATGTACCACGCGAACAAGACGATGCTCGGGATGAACACGATGAGTTGCTCCAGAGTGTTCACCTGGACGCGGTAATAGCGTTCAAACATCTCATTTCCGGTCGTTGCCGGTGCCTTGACCCCGTATTTCTCCCGTGCCCTGCCAACGGCAAAGCCAAAGTACAAGAATTCGAGCAGGGCCACCCCGATGACGATATGTACGAAGATCATGCTGCCCCTCCCGTCGCGTTTATGGCGTTGCGGCTCCACATGGCACAATGGCGCGCATGGCCCAAAGACTGCGCGGCTACGCGCATCGTACTGACATTGCCGCCAACGCGCAGTCCGTTTGGCGCGCGCTCACGGACTCGCAGAGCCTGGCGCTCTGGTGCTCGCCGGACGCGTGGATCCGTCCGAAGACGGGGGGACTGTTTCGCGCCACCGTCGATCGGGTGACGCAGCTTGAGGCGCATATCGACGTCTTCGAGCCGGCGCGGCGGCTGCGGCTCATTTATCTGCCCTGTGCCGCGCTGCCCGAGGACGAAGCGGTCACCGACGACTTCATGCTCGCATCCGAGCCGCGCGGCACGATCGTGCGGCTCATCGGCTCCGGCTTCGTCGCATCCGAGGTCGGAGACGTGCAATATCGGCGTATGCGCACCGGCTGGGAGCGCGCGCTTGCGCGCCTCAAGGTTTTCGTCGAACAACTGGAACGCAAGGCATCCTGATGGGATTTCTGATTCGCGCGCTGCTTGCCGCCCTCGGTCTGTGGCTTGCGACGCGCTGGGTTTCTGGCATCACCGTCGCTGACGCGGGAACGCTCATACTGGCGGGCCTGCTGCTTGGGATCGTGAACGCCATCGTGCGGCCGATCGCCATCGTGCTGACGTTTCCCATCACGATCGTGACCCTCGGATTCTTTCTGCTCGTCATCAATGCCGCCATGCTGGCTCTCGTCGCGGCTCTGCTGCCGGGACTGCACATAGCGGGGTTTGGAGCTGCGCTTCTGGGAGCGCTCATCGTCAGCATCACCGGGTGGATCGGCTCGTTTTTCGTAGGTTCGCGCGCCCGGGTGGAGTTCTACTCGCACCGCAAGCCTTAGGGTTGCCGGTCAGGCACGCCGCTTGAGCGCACGGTTAACCGTGCGCGGACTTGCCGGACTTTGCCATGGCTGCGCGATACAGAAGATAGGCAAGAGCGGCGAGAATCGCGAGCCCCACCGCGCCGCCGAACTGCAGCGCCGCCGGCAGTGCAAACACATCGTCATGATGCGTGACCACGATCGGAATGGCGATCAGCACGCCCACGAGAGACTCTCCCGTGATGAGGCCCGCGGCAAAGAGCATGCCCTGGTGATTTTCAGGATCGCCTTGCTTGCGCGCCACGATCGCGGCAAGCACGCCGCCCAGGAATATTGGCACCGACAGCTCAAGCGGCAGGTAGATGCCCACCGCAGCTGCCAGCACCGGAGTGCGGAACGCGGCCTTGCGCCATTTGAGTATCTCGTCGCAGACGATGATCGCAATGCCGATGCCGACTCCCAATATCACCATGGTCCAGGGCAATGTGCCGCCGAACATGCCGCGCGACACCGCCTCCATGAGCGTAGCCTGTGCCGCCTGCAGCGATTGCGGGTGTGCGCTCGTCGCCGGGCCCATGCCGTAGGCCTGCAGCAGCAGGTTCAGTACCGGCGCCATCACGAGCGCGCTCGCGAGCGCTCCGATGCCGAGCATCAGCTGCTGGCGCCACGGCGATGCGCCGATCAGGTAGCCGCATTTCAGATCCTGAAGATTGTCGCCGGCGATGGAGGCGGCACAGCACACCACGGCCCCGATCATGATCGTGGCCACAGGTCCCGCAGCCGCATGCCGTCCCATCAGGAGTGCGAGTATCAATGAGGCGAAGAGGATCGTGCAGATCGTAATGCCGGACACGGGGCTGTTCGATGAGCCGACGAGACCTGCCATGTAGGCCGACACCGAGCAAAACACGAATCCGGCGACGATCATGATGACCGTCATCGTCACCGCCACACCCAAATCCCCCACGATGGCCTGATACAGTGCCGCCAGCGGCAACGTGAAGGCGACGATGCCGATCAGCACGTACTTCATCGGCAGGTCGCGATCCGTCGGCAGCAAAGCCGCCGCAACGTTCGCGCGCGTCGCGGCAAGGCCGCTCCTGATCCCTGACAGAATCGACTTCCTGATGGAGATGAGCGCCCACACGCCGCCTACCAGCATGGCGCCGACGCCCAGATAGCGGATCTGCACGCCGCGAATCGCATCCGCCGCATCGGTCGCCGACATATGCGCAACCGCGGCGGCAAGCACTGGGTCGGTATTGAGGAAGTAGGCGGAATAGATCGGTATGGCGATGTTCCAGGCGATCACGCCTCCCATGAGCATGACTGCGCCAATGTTGAACCCGACGATGTAGCCGACGCCGAGGAGCGCCGGAGACAGGTTGGTGCCGAAGTAGGCAATCCCTCTGCCCACATAGGTTGCGTACTGCGCCGTGTCGGGAATGAGGCGCAGTCCGCTCGCTGCGGCGAATTTCATGGCGCCGCCGGCGAGCGCAGATACCGCGAGGATCTTGGCGCCCGCGGCGGGATTCGCTCCGGCTTTCAGGACCTCCGCAGCCGCCTGGCCCTCGGGAAAGCTCATCTGCTGCTCGACCACGAGCGAGCGGCGCAGCGGCACCGAGAAGAGAAGCCCGAGAAGGCCGCCGAGGCCTGAAATCGCGAACACCCACCAGTAATGAAATTCCTGCCAAGCGCCGAGGAAAATGAGCGCGGGCAGCGTGAAAATCACTCCCGAGGCGATGGAACAGCCCGCGGAGGCGCCGGTCGAGACGATGTTGTTCTCAAGAATGCCGCCGCCGCCGAGCACACGCAGCACCGCCATCGACACCACTGCCGCAGGAATCGCCGATGCAATCGTGACACCCGCAAAGAGGCCGAGATAGACGTTCGCGGCCGCGAGAATTACCGCCAGCACGATCGCAAGAATGATCGCGCGCGCCGACAATTGCGGCGCGGTGCCTGCCTGTTTCCTCATGAGCCCCCTCAGCGAATGCCGCCGCCACTCGCCACTTTAGCGTATGAGATGCCTGCCGCGGCGGGGAATCGCCGGCAACGCGCTTGGGAAAAGCCTCTTGGCAGCGACGCGCTAAGCGGCTGCATCGACTCGCGCTGCCGGCGCGGCCGGCACCGCATGTTCATCCGGCGCATTCTCCGGCCGCGCCACCTGGAATTGCACCACGACACAGAGCCCGGGCGCGTTGTCCTCGAGCGAGAGGCGCGCCTGATGCAGCCGCGCAATCGCCGCGACGAGGCTCAGCCCCAAGCCGCTCCCCGTCGACCGCGCGCGTGACAGGCGCACAAAGGGGCGCAGCGCGCGCTCGCGATCCTTGACCGGAATGCCCGGGCCGTTGTCGGCGACCTGCAGGCGTGCGCCCTCCGCGCGCGCGCGCACGGTGACGTGAATGAGCGCGCCCGAGCCTGCGTAGTTCACGGCGTTCTCGATGAGATTGGCAAGCAGCTGAGTGAGCAGCTGCCGATGGCCGTTCACCCAGGCGAGTTCGACATCGCACTGAAGGTGCAGGCCCTGCGCGCGCGCGGCCGGTTCGTAGAGCTCGGTGATCTGCCGCACGAGCTCTCCTAGGTCGAGGCGCGCGCTCTCCGCAAGCGCGGTGCCGGACTCGGCTTGCGCGATCTGCAAGAGGATCGCCAAGGTGCGCTGCACGGAATCGATGTCCTTCAAGGCCCCATCGATGCTGCTGCGCGCCTCCGCATCGAGCGCTGCGGATCCCTGCAGCTCCTCGAGACGGCCGCGCAAGCGGAACAGCGGGCCGCGCAGATCATGGGCGGCACTGTCGAAGGTCGCGCGCACCGTGAGGGTCTGCTCATCCAGACGCGTGAGTACATGGTTGACGGCAACGGCGAGGGCATCAAACTCGTCGCGCGATCCTCCGACCGGCAGGCGGCGCGCGAAATCGCCGGCGACGATCTGCTGGCAGGCAGTGGAGATCGCGCGCACCCGCGCCATCAGGCGGCGGCTCAGCCACAGACCCATGAGCGCTCCCAAGAGCGCGGTCAGGCCGATGGCCCACAGTGTTGCGGCCCGGAAGCGCTGCTGGAATTGGCGCCGCTCGGAGACCTCGGTGCCGACGAGCAGACGGTAGCCGTCAGGGAATTCGACCACCCGCGCGCGCACCGGATCGTGCACCAGTGCGCCGTCGCGCAGCGCTTCTATGTCAAATTCGAGCCAACGCTCCTTCGGCACGCCGTTGAACGGCCACGAGGTGAGATTGCCGGCGCGCTTCGCAAGAGCCGGATCAACGAGTAGATAGATCGCCCCCGCGCGTCCCCAGCTTTCGCGCAGTCGCGCCAGCTCCGCAATCACGCCCTCCTGTCCCTCGCGATCGTATTCGTCGGCGAGCGCGTCGAGCTCGATCAGAATGACGTTGTCCACCTCGTTCGCGAGCACGCTGCCGGTGATCAAATAAATCGCGCCCAGGAGCGCGCTCACGCTCACCGTGAAGAGCAGGCAGTACGCAATGGCGAGCCGGAAAGCACTCGTTCGGAAGGAGTTCGAAAACGGCGGCCGCTCGCTAAGCGCCATTGTCGCGCACCACATATCCCGCGCCGCGCACGGTATGAATCAACACCCGGTCGAAGCCGCGGTCGACGGCGTGTCGCAAGCGGCTGATGTGCACATCAATGAGATTCGTCTGCGGGTCGAACTGCAGATCCCACACGCCCTCGAGCAGCATGGTGCGCGTGACCACCTGGCCCGTGCGCCGCACGAGAAATTCGAGGAGCGTGAATTCCTTCGCGGTCAGATCGATCTCGCGGCCCGCGCGGCGCGCGCGCCGTCCCAACAGATCCAGCTCCAGATCCCCGACTTTCAGCGTCGTCGCCGCCTGCGGGGCGGCCTTGCGGCGCAACAGCGCCTCGACACGCGCGAGCAGCTCGACGAACGCGAAGGGCTTCGTGAGGTAGTCGTCACCGCCCGCGCGCAGGCCGCGCACGCGATCGTCCACATTGCCGAGCGCGGACAGCACCAGCACCGGCGTGTCGCAGCCCTGCTGGCGCAGCAGCTGCACGATCGCAAGCCCGTCCATGTGCGGCAGCATTCGATCGGTGATGATGGCGTCGTACTTGCCCTCGGTCGCGCGCACCAGGCCGTCGCGGCCGTCTGCGGCATGCTCAACCGAGTAGCCGCCTTCTCGCAGCCCCTTCAGCACGAAGCGTGCGGCCTCCGGATCATCCTCGATGAGAAGCAGGCGCATGCGAAATCATCCTGCGATGCCAGTGCTATTCCCAACCGCATTGGCGGTTCTTGTTCTGTTCGCTGAGCCAGCCCATGAGCGGCTGGAAGTATTCGATGATGGCGCCGGCATCGATGCGGCGCGTGCCCGTGAGCTTCTGCATCGCATCCTGCCATGGTTCGCTCGCGCCGAGCGCCAGCATCTGCGCGTAGCGCTCACCGGCGGCGGTACTGCCGAAGATCGAGCATTCGTTCAAGGGACCGGTCTGGCCGGCGGCCGCGCACAGCGCCTTGTGGAACTGGAACTGCAGAATGAAAGACAGGAAGTAGCGCGTATACGGCGTGTTGGCCGGGATGTGGTACTTGGCGCCGGGATCGAAGTCGGCCTCCGTGCGCGGGATGGGCGGCGCGATGCCCTGATAATGGCGCCGCAGCTCCCACCAGGCGGCGTTGTAATTCGCGGGCGTGATCTCGCCTGAGAAGACTCGCCAGCGCCACAGGTCGATGAGACGGCCGAAGGGCAGGAAGGCGATCTTGTCGAGCGCCATCTTCATCTGTTGATTGATGACCGCTTCGCGGCTTGGCGGCACCGCCGGCGCAAGACCGATCTTGGCGAGATACGCGGGCGTCACGGAAAGATTGATGGTATCGCCGATGGCCTCGTGGAAGCCGTCATTGGCGCCGTCGCGAAACAGAAATGGCTGGTGCGCATAGGAGATGAAGTAATAGACGTGGCCGAGCTCGTGATAGACGGTGTAGAGATCCTCTTCCGTCGGCGTCAGACACACTTTCAGCCGCACGTCCTTGCCGTCGCCCATGTCCCAGGCGCTCGGATGGCAGACGACCTCGCGGTCGCGCGGCCGCACGAACATGGAGCGTTCCCAGAATGTCTGCGGCAGCACGGGAAAGCCCAATGAGGTGTAGAAGCTTTCCGCCGAGTGCGTCATGCGCACTGCGTCCCACTTCTGCAGCGTCAGCTGCCGGTCGGCAGTCTCGATCTTCACCGCCGGATAGGGCTTCAGGATGTCTTCGTAGATCTTGCTCCACTGCTGCGCCCACATGTTGCCCAGGAGCTGCGCCGGAATGGGCTTGCCGGGGGGCACGCGGCTCGCGCCGTATTTCTCCGCAAGCTTGGCGCGCGCATGACACTGCAATGCGGCGTACAGCGGCTTCACCTGCTGCCAGAGGCGCTCGGATTCGGCGTCGAACTCCTCCGGCGACATATCGTAATGCGCGCGCCACATGACGCCGAGATCCTTGAAACCAAATTCCCGCGCGCCTTCATTGGCGAGCGCGACGAAGCGCCGATAGGGTTCGCGCATGGGTGCGCCGATGTCGTGCCAGCCTTTCCAGGCGGCAACGAGCTCGTCGTAATTGCGGCTCTTGGCGAGGATTTCCGCGAGCTGCTCGATATTCTTGCAGGATGCGGCAGTCTGCGCAGATCCCGGCGGGCAGTATTTGCCTTCGCCGTACATCGCCTCGAGCTGCGAGCTCAGCTGCGTCAGCTCGGCGCGCTTCAGCGGATCGCGCGGCGCGGGCGCATCGACATTGAACTTCAGAAGCGCAAGCGCGCGTGCGTCCGCGGGCGCGAGCGACTGTCCGGCGAAGCGTCCGGAAGCCGCGGCAGTCTGCCCGAGAACCGCCAGATAATGGTCGTTCGCCTTCGCGTTCATGAACTGCGTGTCAGGCGTAATGAACGTGGCCTGAGTGAAGGCCGCCGCAGCTACCTCACGGCTGAGATCGCCGAGATCGTGATTGGCGCGCGCGACGAAGGCGCTGGCGGATTCGGCGGGCGGTGCGGGCGGCGGCGGTGCGCTTTCCCGTTTGCCGCAGCCGATGAGAGCTGCCGCAAGGGCGCTGCACAGGATGAGGCGCGAGCGCATCTAGGCGGGTTCCGCCGCGGCGTCGCGCACGTAGGTGCGTTCGCGATAGAAGCCGGCGACGAAGATGAACAGCACCGCGACCGCTCCTCCCAGGCCTGCGAAGAACAGGAAGTACATGGGGCCCACGAGCTTGTAGGTCGTCACCTCCGCCTGCGCAGGCTTGAACTCTCCCGAACTCACCACGGGCCGGCGGTGAATGACGTCCATCAGCAGCACGCGGCTGTGCGCTGCATCGATGTCGCTGATCAGAAAGGTCCCCTCGAGCGGTGCGGGCGTTCCGTTGTCGCCGATGAATTTGACCCCGGTGTCGCCGCCGAAATCAACCTTTTGCCCGCGCTGCAGGTCGGCGACGCTCTGCAGCTGCGCCCAGGTCTGCGCGCCCGTCGTCATGGCAATCGTCGGCAGTGGTTTGACCATGGCGCCGTTCACCTGCGCGGTAAAGGCGTTGCCGATGCTGACCGCAAGAAGATAGGTCGCCGCCATGATGAAGCTCTTCACCTTGAGCGGCGCCTGCTTATAGGAAAATTCCAGCGCGGTAATGGAAATGAGCACTTCCGCAGCTGTAAGCACGACGTAGGCTAGGATCTGCCACCACAGGCTCACGCTCTCGCCGTGCATGATGTGGTTCTCGATCGATGCGACTATCAGGTAGGAGGCCGAGATCACGAAGAGACCAATACCGATCTTGCGCAGCGGCGTCACGGTGAAGAACTTACCCATTAGCGGATAAATCACGAAGGTGAAGATCGGCACCATGGCGAGTATGAAGAGGCCATTCACCACCTGGATCTGCGAGGGCAGCATCTGATAGCTGGCGAGCGCGCTAAAGGCGGGAATGCCGCCGAGAAACCCGAAGAGGTGCTTGTCCATCAGGTCCGAGGTCGCCTGCAGCGTCCAGGTCTGCCCGTTGGACTGGTCCCACAGACACCAGAACATCGCGATGAAGACATAGTAGATGAGAGCAAGCCCGGTAATCTGTTTGAGAGCGGGACCGGTGAATGCCTCCTGCATCCAGTCGAGGAGCTCCTTCGGCAGCGCGTTTTTGAGGCCGGTGTTGAGACTCAAATACACCACCAGCACGAGTAACGCGAGGAGCGTGATCAATGCTGCAAGCGTGCGGTAGTCCGGACCCACCACATTGAAGATCCAGGCGGAGATGCCCAGTACCGGCAGAAGGCCGAGCAGGAACAACACAATGCCGCGGTTCGCGCCGCGCGTCATCGCCGGCGGCACGACCACGAATTTCCTGCGGCCGAGCCCGAATACGATGGTCGCAAGCAGCATCATCGCGGCCGGCACGCCGAAGGCCACGCGCGGCCCATAGGCATTCAGCCAGATCGGGCAGAAATAAATCGAGATCGCTGAGCCTGCGTTGATGGAGAGATAGAAGTAGCTGAAGGCGCGCTCGATCAGATGCTGGTTCTTCGAAGTGAACTGGTCGCCGACGTTGGTCGAGACGCACGGCTTGATGCCGCCGGTCCCCAAAGCCATGAGCCCGAGCCCGACCGCGAGCGTCGTCGGACCGCCGCCGCTTGCGAGCACCGTGCAGCCGGCGCAGTAGACGAGCGCCAGCGTCATGATGGTGCGATATTTGCCCCAGAACACATCGGAGATGATGGCCCCGATCAGCGGGAAGAAGTAGGCGCCGAACTTGAACAGCGACTGCCAAACAGTCGCCTGCGCCTGTCCGAAGTGCAGGTGCTGGGTCATGTACACGGCGAGAATGGCGTTGATGCCGTAGAAACAGAAGCGCTCTGCGAACTCGTTGGCGATGATGAACGGGATGCCGGGCGGCATTTGGTCGACGTGTTTGGTGCTCATATTATTCGTGGCGGCGCCTCAAGACGACCTTGGCATGATCGGCAAATGAGCAGCACTTGTCCACCTGGCGCGCGCGCCGGCTCGCTGCAGCGCTGAGCGCACCCCGCAAGGCCTAAGCGCCGCTGCAACCTGCCGAAAACGTGCGCCGCAGCTCTTCAGACTTTGGCGGCGTCGCGCTCGGCGGCGCTGCGTTGCATGCGCTGCATGATCTGCGCCATTAGGACTCCGCCCTCGTAAAGCATGTACATCGGCACTGCCATGACACACTGCGACAGCGCATCAGGCGGCGTGAGAATTGCCGCGATGATGAAAATGGCAATTAGGACGTAGCCGCGGTTCGCCTTCAACTTCTCGAGCTTCACGATTCCGGTCAGCACCAAGAGCACCACGGCGACGGGCACTTCGAATGCGACTCCGAACGCGAGGAACATCGTAAGCGCGAAGTCCATGTAGCTCGTGATGTCCGTCATCATCGATACGCCCTGCGGCGTGGTACTCGTGAAGAAGGCAAATATCATCGGAAACACGACCACGTAGGCAAAGATCACGCCGGCGTAGAAGAGGACGATCGAAGAGACCATGAGCGGCACTGCGAAGCGCTTTTCGCGCCGGTACAGCCCGGGACCGACAAACGCCCACACCTGGTACAGCACGTACGGCATGGCGATGAAGAGCGCGACGAAGAAAGACAGCTTGAAGGGCGTCGTGAACGGCGTCATCACGCCGGTCGCGATCAGCGTGCCGCCCTTGGGCAGCTTGTCGAGGAGCGGCTTGGCGATGAAGGTGAAAATCTGATTGGAGTAGTACGCGCAGGGAATGAAAAAGAGCCCGACGGCCGCGAGGGCGCGTATCAGTCGCGCCCGCAGCTCCAGCAGATGCGAGATCAGCGTCCCTTCGGAAAGCTTTTCAGGCTCCTCGCTCATGGGATGCGGAGTCTGGCGTGACGGAATCCGGCGCGGCAGGCGCTGGCGGCGCGACCGGCGCCGCGGGCGGCGGCGGCGGGCGCGTGGGATCTACGACCGGGCGCTGCATGTTCTGCGCTTCCTCTTCGAGCTGGTCGCGAAACTGCCGGGCCATGGCGCGCGCATTCCCGACCCAGCGGCCGATCAAAGCCGCGACCTGCGGCAGCTTGTGCGGGCCCAGCACGACGAGGGCGACCACAAAAATGATCAGGAGCTCGGGAAAGCGGCCCTCGAACATGGCGGGTGTCTGCTGATTGTGCGAATGGCCGACCGCGCCCGGCCTCAGACGGGGCGATCACGCTTGTCGGCGGTGTCGCGCGCCCGGGCGTCCGTGAATTCCGCGTCGGTGCCTTGAGGCGGGATTTGCTTGGCAGCGGCCTCAGCCTCCCCTTCGTTCACCGATTGCTTGAAACCGCGCACGGCGGCACCCAGGTCGGAACCGATCGTGCGCAGCTTCTTCGCTCCGAATACCAGCAGAACGACGAGCAGCACGACGATCAAATGCTTCATTTCGAACATGGGCTTAGGCTCCCTCTAAGGGATGTCATCAG
>Ga0302181_10000545_pt1 | contig 30254 bp, 28 predicted proteins | sample I_Palsa_E3_3_FD_198786 | JGI IMG/M metagenome (GOLD analysis project Ga0302181, IMG submission 198786) | Peat permafrost microbial communities from Stordalen Mire near Abisko, Sweden - I_Palsa_E3_3 | ecosystem: Environmental > Terrestrial > Soil > Palsa > Peat permafrost | place: Sweden...
GCCGCCACGTCGACCTGGAGCGTTCGGACCTGCTGAAGACGACCCAGCCGACCATGGCGTCGGCCGCCCCGCTGATCGCCGACCCGATCGTCCGCAACCGGGGCACGCTGGTCGGCTCGCTGTGCCATGCCGACCCGCAGGGCGACTGGGCCTCGGTGGTGCTGGCCCTCGGCGGTTCGGTGGTGGCCCGCGGCCCGCGCGGCGTGCGCTCCATTCCGCTCGCCGACTTCGTCACCGGGCCGTTCCAGAACGTCCTGGACGAGGATGAGATCGCGGTGGAGGCCGTGATCCCGGCGGCCCAGGGCACCCGCTCCGGCGGCTACCTCAAACTCGAGCGCCGCGTGGGCGACTTCGCGACCGTCGGCGTCGCCGTCGCGCTGGAGACGAGCGGTGAGACCGTGACCCGGGCGGGCATCGCGCTGACCGGGGTCGGCGGCTCCACCATCGGGGCCACCGAGGCCGCCGCCGCGCTGACCGGACGGCCGCTGACCGGCGACAGCATCGCCCGGGCCGCCGACCTCGCGGCCCAGGCCGCCCGGCCCAGGACCGATCATCGCGGCAGCGCCGAATACAAGCGGCATATGGTGCGCACGTTCGTCGTGCGCCTGCTGGACCGGACGGACGCGGCAGCGGAAAGGGCAGCGTAACCATGATCGTTTACGACGACCCGGACGGCCAGCCCGCGACCGACATCCCGGTCCGCCGGATCAAGTTCACCATCAACGGCGATATGAAGATCGCCGAGGTGGAGCCGCGGCTGCTGCTGTCCCACCTGATCCGCCGCGGACTCGGGCTGACCGGTACCCACATGGGCTGCGACACCACCAACTGTGGCGCGTGCACAGTCCTGGTCGACGGCCGCGCGGTGAAGTCCTGCACCATGTTGGCTGTGCAGGCCGACGGCCACGAGATCAGCACGGTCGAGGGCCTGGCCACGGCCAGTGAGCTGCATCCGCTGCAGGAGGGCTTCAAGGAGGAACACGGGCTGCAGTGCGGGTTCTGCACGCCGGGCATGATGATGGCCGCCAAGGCGCTGCTCGACACCAATCCGGACCCGACGGAGGAAGACGTGCGGTGGGCGCTGTCGGGCAATCTCTGCCGCTGCACCGGCTATCAGAACATCGTGAAGTCGGTGCTGTGGGCGGCCGAGAAGCTTAGGGCTTAGAAGGGGCAGAACGTGTCGCAGGCACTGGACGAAATCAAGATCGGCGGGCTCGGCGCGAGCCGCAAGCGTGTCGAGGACAACCGTTTCATCCGCGGCAAGGGCAACTACACCGATGACATCACCCTGCCCGGCATGCTGCACATGGAGATCCTGCGGAGCCCGTTGGCGCACGCCCGGATCGTGTCGATCGACGCCAGCAAGGCGTGGGACATCCCCGGCGTGCACCTGGTCCTGACCGGCGAGATGATGGCGACCCGGAACCTGGCCTGGATGCCGACGCTGTCCTACGACACGCAGGCGGTGCTGGCCACCGACAAGGTGCGGTTCCAGGGCCAGGAGGTGGCCTGCGTCATCGCCGATGATCCGTACATCGCCAAGGACGCGTGCGAGGCCATCGAGGTCGAGTACGAGGCGCTGCCGGTCGTCGTCAACCCGGAGCAGGCGGTCGCCGAGGGCGCGCCGATCATCCGCGACGACAAGGAAAACCAGCAGGACAACGTCGTCTTCGACTGGGAGGTCGGCGACGCGGCCGGCACTGACCGGGCGTTCGAGCAGGCCGACGTGATCTCCAAGCTCAAGCTGCACTACCCCCGCTGCCATCCGTCGCCGATCGAGTGCTGCGCTTCGATCGCGGACTTCAACCGGGCCACCTCCAAACTCACCGTGTACATGACCACCCAGGCGCCGCACATCATCCGGGCGGCGGTGGCGCTGGTCGCCGAGCTGCCCGAGCATATGATCCGGATCATCTCCCCGGACATCGGCGGCGGCTTCGGCAACAAGGTCCCGGTCTACCCGGGGTACGTCTGCTCGATCCTGGCCTCGATCCTGCTCGAGCGGCCGGTGAAGTGGATCGAGGACAAGACCGGCAACCTCATCTCCACCGGCTTCGCCCGCGACATCTACCTGGACGGCGAGATGGCGCTGCGCCGGGACGGCAAGATCCTCGCGGTGCGGATGCGCTGCGATTCCGACCACGGCGCGTTCTTTTCCGACGCCCAGCCGAGCAAGTTCAAGATCGGGTTGCTGCACTCGGCGTTCGCCGCCTACGACATCCCGGTCGCGCACCTGTCCGACCGCGGCACCTACACCAACAAGGCGCCGGGCGGAGTGGCCTACCGCTGCTCGTTCAGGGTTACCGAGGCGATGTTCTTCCAGGAACGGATGATGCAGGCCGCGGCGGACGACCTGGGCATGGACCAGGCTGAGTTCCGGCGGATGAACTTCGTGCAGGACGATCAGTTCCCGCACCGGACCCCGTTCGGTTTCCTGACCGATTCGGGGCAGTACGGCAAGTGCCTCGAGGTCGGGCTGAAGGCCATCGGCTACGAAGATTTCCGGCGCCAGCAGGCAGAGGCCAGGAAGCGGGGCAGGCTGCTGGGCCTCGGGATCTCCACGATGACCGAGCCGCTCGGCGCGGGCAACAGCCGCGAGTACGACATCCTCGGCATCAAGATGTTCGACTCGGCCGACCTCAAGGTGCACATGACCGGCAAGGCCATCGTCCGCACCGGCGCGAAAACCCAGGGGCAGGGGCACGAGACGACCTGGGCCCAGATTGTCGCCCACGAGCTCGGCATCCCGGCCGAGGACATCGTCGTCGAGGAGGGTGACACCGATACCGCGCCGTTCGGCATGGGCACCTACGCCTCCCGGAGCACGCCGGTGGCGGGGGCCGCGGTCGCGATGGTGTCCCGGAAGATCCGGGCCAAGGCCCGCAAGCTCGCGGCGCACCTGCTCGAGGTGTCCGAGGAGGACGTCGAGTGGGAACTCGGCCGGTTCTACATCCGCAGCGCTCCCGATCGCGGGGTGACCATCCAGGAGTGCGCGATGGCCGCGTACAGCAACATGCCGGACGGCATGGAGCCCGGCCTGGAGAACACCGCGTACTACGACCCGCCGAACCTGACCTGGCCGTTCGCGGTGTACATCGCGACCGTCGAGGTGGACCCGGAAACGGGCGTCTGGGACGTGCTGAAGGTAGTCGCGGTGGACGACTGCGGGGTGCGGATCAACCCGATGATCGTCGAGGGCCAGATCATGGGCGGCCTGACCGAGGCCTACGCGATGGCGAGCATGCAGTTCATCACGTTCGACGCCGAGGGCAACTGCGTCGGCTCGAACTACATGGACTACCTGCTGCCCACCGCCTGGGAGACGCCCGGCTTCGAGCTGCACAGCGAGGTCGTCACCCCGTGCCCGCACCACCCGATCGGCGCCAAGGGTATTGGCGAATGCGCGGCCGTCGGCGGCCCGGCGGCCTTCGTCAACGCGGTCATCGACGCGTTGTCGGGCATGGGCGTCCGCAACATCGACATGCCGCTGCTCCCGGACCGGGTGTGGGAGGCGATCACCCATCGCCGCGACGTTTACGGCGGTCCGCCGGTGCGGTCGGACGACTGACATGGAAGGCTTGGGCGTCCTGGAGGAGATGGGCGAGCTGACCCGCCGCGGGGAGGCTTTCGCCCTCGCGACCGTGGTCTGGCGCCAGGGCCCGTCGTCGAGCCAGTCAGGCTCGCGCGCGATCATCACCGGCCAGGGCGAACTGCACGGCTGGATCGGCGGCGCCTGCGCCGAGCCGGTGGTGATCCGCGAGGCACAGCGGGTAATGGCGGAGGGAACGGCCAGGCTGCTGCTGCTTGGCACCCCGGAACAGTTCGGCGCGGCGGTACCGGACGGCATGACCGTGATCCCGATCTCCTGCCAGAGCGAGGGAGCGCTCGAGGTCTACATCGAGCCGGTGCTGCCGGTGCCGCACCTGGTGATCGTCGGCGAATCCCCGATGGCCCGCACCCTGGCCGGCCTGGCCGGAACCCTGGGCTGGCGGACAGATCTCATCCACGGGCCGGATTTCACGACGGGACACGCGGACGAGCGCTCCATGATCATCGTGGCCACCCAGGGCCATGACGACGAGGACGTGCTCGAGCGCGCGGTGGCCGCCAGCCCCGCCTACCTGGGCCTGGTCGGATCGCGCAAGCGCGGGGCCACCGTGCTCGGTTACCTGGCCGACCGGGGAGTGCCGAAGGATCAGCTCGACCGGGTCCGGGTGCCCGCCGGGCTGGACCTGGGCAGCACGACGCACCAGGAGATCGCCGTGGCCATCCTGGCCGAACTGGTCCAGCTGCGGGCCTCCGGCGCGCTGGCGGGGCCCAGGGCCGGCACGCGCGCGGCCGGGTCCGCGAAGCAGGAGGGAACGCAGCAGGCGGCACGGCCAGCGCCGGCCATTGACCCGGTCTGCGGGATGACCGTGACCGCGGAACCGTCGGGGCGCCCGGTGCGGTACGAGGGTGCCGATTACTACTTCTGCTGCTCCGGCTGCCGCCAGGCGTTCGAGAAGGACCCTGACGCCTACGTCAAGAAAGAGACCCGATGCTGATCAAGAACGAGTTCGAGGTCGCTGAGCCGGTCGAGAAGGTCTGGCAGTTCTTCGAGAACATCCCCCAAGTGGCCGCGTGCCTGCCGGGCGCGGAGCTGACCGAGGACCTTGGTGAGGAGAAGTACAAGGGTAAGGTCGCGGTCCGGATGGGGCCGGTCCGCTTGCAGTTCGTCGGCACCGCCGACATTACCGAGCGCAACGAGGCGGCCAAGCGCGTGGTCGTGCACGCCAGCGGTGCTGACGAGAAGGGGCGGGGCCAGGCCAGCATGGTCGTGACCGCGACGCTGACGCGCGCGGGCCGCGGCACCAAGATCGGCGTCGCCCAGGACCTGCAGCTCTCCGGAGCGGCGGCGCAGTACGGCCGGGGCATGATCGCCGACGTCACCGCCGTGCTGATGCGCGACTTCTCGGCGAACATGGCGGACCGGATCGAGCGGATCGAGCGCGGCGAGTCCGCCGAGCAGATCGCGGCGGCCGCCGCGAGCCCGGCCAAGGGCTTCACCCTGGGCCTGCGGGCCGCGCTGATGGCCCTGACCCGCGTCTTCCGCCGGTTCTTTGTCCCCTACCAGGCCGCGAGCTGAGGAGCACGAATCATGGTCCTGTGGTGGATCGGCAACGCCATCTTGCTGGTGGCGATATTGCCCGTCGTCATCTACTTGCTCAACCGCGTCCTCGCGGCGGTCGAGCGGATCCGGGGCGCGACCGACAACATCCTGGCCGGCGGCGTCGCCCTCATCGGCGAGCTGAACGGCCTGCCCGAGGCGCTGGCCGTCACCGACGAGACGGTCAAGGAAGTCTCCGTCGGCGCGGTCAGGTACGCGGGCTCCGTCGCCAAGCTACTCGGCTGAGGAAGGGAGTACGGCTATGCCAGCTGCCGCCTGGTTCACACTGATCGTCGCCGCGCTGATCATCGCCATCACCGCGGTGGGCCTGCTACGGGTCATCTTCCATCTGCGGGCGATCCGCGCGACGCTCGTGGCCACCACCGGTGGAGTCCAGGCCGTCGCGCAGCTCACCAGCACGGTGCCGGAGCGGCTGACCGCGGTTAACGCCAGCCTCAAGCCGGTCCGCGACTTCTGCGAAACGGTCTAGGAGCCAGCTATGGATGCGCATGTCCTCGCCGCGGGGTACAGCACCACCGGCTGGGTGGTGGGCTACACCATCGGCATCGTCATCGTGCTGGTCGTGGTGGCCCTGGTCGTGCCGATCTTGCTACTGGCCCGGTCGATCGGCAACGAGGCGCCGAAGATCAACGACGCGCTGACCGACGCGGTGCACAACACCGCCCCGCTCGGCGCGCTGCGCACCACCATCGAGCACGCCACGATCATCATCGCCGGCCTGCAGCGCGGCCGCGCCCGGCTGGGAGGGTAGCGATGCACCACATGCTGGCCATGTCGTCCACCGAACACAACCTGTGGACGATCGCGAACATCCTGGGCCTGGTCGTGGTGGTCGCGGTCGCCGCGCTGCTGAGCCTGCTCATCTACCTGGTGAAGGTCATCGACCGGCGGGTCGTCGCCGTGCGGGACACGCTGAAGGCGGCCGCGGCTAACACCGCGGACACCGTGCTGATCCCGCAGGTCGCAGGCGGCGTGGAGGCGGTCCTCGCCGAGGGCCTGCAGCACCACTTGTTCCTCGGCCGCGTGCTCGGGAAGGTCAAATCATGACGGGCTTGGTCGTCTGGACGGTCATCGACGTCCTGCTGCTGGTCGCCGGGCTGGCGTTCTACCTGTTCTGGGTAGGCACCCTGCTCACCCGGATCGCCGGGAACCTGGAGGAGTGCGCGGAGATCGTACAGACCATCGTGGCTCACGCCAAGCTCATCAGGCCCGGGGTGGAGCACATCAACGAGACCGGCGGCGTGGTGGCCGGGGCCCTGCCGCTGCTCTACGGGATGGCCGAGGACATCGTGACCGGAGTCACGCCCCGGCCCGAAGCGCCCGCGGTACCCGAGCCGGCCCGGCCCGCATCGGGAACCCGCCGCTCGCGCCTGCTCGACGCGGTCGGCTTCCGGCCCGGCTCGTGAGCTAGCCGGGGCTGGCCTCAGGCCGAGCCGGATCCTTGGCCAGGCTGGGGGAAGACGACGTGGTCTCGCCGATCCACTGGTCCTTCCAGGCCTGCTCGTACTGCTGGTCGTTGCAGCGCGGGCGGTAGATCGCGGTCAGCTCCCTGGCGATCTGCTCCCGGTGCGCCCGGTTCCCGCCCGGTGCCTCGTAGGTGCAGATGTAGACCTTCCACTTCGATCCCGCGCGCTTGACCCAGCAATGCGCGCGCGGGTGCTGGAACGGGAACCGTTCGGCGGCCAGGTCGTCGGAGTGGTCCACGTAGATGACCGCGTACCGGTCCGGCTTGGACTCCGGGTCCGGCTTGTACGCGATCGCGTAGACCCCCGCCGCCTGCGGCGGGGTCCAGCCCGCCAGCACGCGCGGTCCCTCGAACGGATAACCCGCCAGCGACCCGAGCCGGATCACGGCTCCTCGGCCCCGGCTTCCTCGTCTTCGCTGACCGCCTCGGTCCGCACCACCGGGCCGGGCGGCAGGCTGGCCTTAGCCGCGGCCTGGATGAACTCCTCGGTCGCCTTGGTGACCGCTTCCTCGCGGCTGCCGGCCTGCACGATCAGCCGGGCGCCGTACCGGCTGGTCCCGATCCCGCTCGCGATGCCGCCGCTCGCGGCGACCGCGTCGGCCAGCTCGACCACCTGCTCACGGGTCAGCACACGGCCGGCTTCGACCTCGATCCCCACGCTCCATCTCACCGCGCACTCTCCACTGGCATGTTCCCAGTTAAGCATTGGCTCCAGGATGTGGCCCGCGGCTGGCTAATTCAGTCCCGGCAGCAGGGTGGCGAGTTTCTCCAGGCTGCTCAGATCGTGCCCGGACAGCAGCAGGTCGATGTGCGGGGCCGCGATCATCATCCCGAGCGTGCTGGGCCGGAAGCCGGGATCGTCGCCCTTGTGGGGGTTCAGCCAGACCAGCCGGTGGCTCAGCCGGGACAGCCGCTCCAGCGCCGAGGCGAGCACGGCGGGATCCCCTCGGTCCAGGCCGTCGGAGCAGATCACCACGATGCCGCCCCGGCACAGCCCGCGGCGGCCCCAGTCCCGGATGAAGACTTCCAGGCTGTCACCGATCCTGGTGCCGCCGTCCCAGTCGAACGCGGCCCGCGCGGCCCGCTCCAGCGCCTCGTCCGGGCGCCGGCATTCCATCGCACCGGTGACCCGGGTCAGCCGGGTGCCGAAGCAGAAGACCTCGACCCGTCCGCCCGAGCGGGCGGCAGAGTGCGCGAACTGCAGCAGGCTGCGCGAGTAGTCGGCCATCGAGCCCGAGATGTCCAAGATGAGGATCAGCGGCCGCAGCCGGACCTTTCGCCGCCGCCAGTACAGCCGGGCCGGCTCCCCGTGCATGCGCATGGCTTCGCGGACGGTTCGCCGCGGATCGGGCCGGGCGCCGGTCCGGGCGGGCGCGGCGCGCCGGGTCCGGCGCCGCGGCGGGGTCAGCTTGATCCGGGCCATGATCCGGCGCAGCGCCGCCAGTTCCTCCGGCGTGCAGGCGGTGAACGACTTGTGCTTGAGCGCCTCAACGTCCGACGCCATCCACCCCAGGATCGCCTCGTCTTCCTGTTCGGACTCACCCGGCTCGGTAGACGGTATGGCCAGCGCGCCCTGCGCCTCCGCCGAGGCCCGCAGCATGAGCGTCAGCGGATCGCCGGCCTCGCCGTCGTCCCCGAGGAAGAACCGGCGGAAAACCTGGTCGTAGACGGTGATGTCGTCGTGCCGGCTCACCAGCGTGGTCCGGCCCGCCCAGTACAGGTCGACCAGGTCGGCCGGATTCAACCGGGTCAGCGCCGAGCAGTAGACCAAGACGTCGCCCGAGCCGACGGCCAGCCCGGCCGCCCGCAGTTCGCCCGCGAACCTCACCAGCAGCCCGGTGAACGGCACGCGCTCCAGTTCAGGCGCGGTGGGCACCGGAGGTGATCTCCTGCAGGTTGTCCAGGACCACCTCGAGATCGTCCCGGTCCTTGACCACGGCGCCCAGCGTGTCGCGTGCGTTGGCCAGGTCCCGCTCGCCGAGGAAATCCAGGGTGCGGGCCCAGTCGATGGTCTCGGCCACGCCGGGCGGCTTGGCCAGGTCGAGCTCGCGCAGCCGCTGCACGGCGGTGACCACCTTGCCGGCCAGCGCCGCCGAGATGCCGGGTTCGCGGATCAGGACGATCTCGATCTCGCGTTCCGCGGCCGGGTAGCCGATCCAGTGGTACAGGCAGCGCCGCTTGAGCGCGTCGTGCAGCTCGCGGGTGCGGTTGGAGGTGAGCACCACCAGCGGCGGACTGGCCGCCTTGATCGTGCCGATCTCGGGGATGCTGATCTGGAAGTCCGACAGCACCTCGAGCAGGAACGCCTCGAACTCGTCGTCGGCCCGGTCGATCTCGTCGATCAACAGCACGGCCTGGTCGCCGGCTCGCACCGCTTCCAGCAGCGGCCGCTCCAGCAGGAACTTCGGGCCGAACAGCTTGTCCACCGCGTCGGGGTCGGTCACCTGATGCTCGGACAGCGCCCGGATGTGCAGCATCTGGCGGGCGTAGTCCCACTCGTACAGCGCCTGGTTGGTATCGATGCCCTCGTAGCATTGCAGCCGGATCAGCTTACGGCCGAAGACCGCCGCCATGACCTTGGCCACCTCGGTCTTCCCGACCCCGACCTCGCCCTCGAGCAGGATGGGGCGGTCCAGCGACAGGGCCACGAACAGCGCCGTGGACAGCCCGCGATCGGCCAGGTAACCACCCTGGCGCAGGGTCTCGGTCAGCTCGCCGACGGACCCCGGGCCCTCCATTCGGCCGTTCTCCACGCCGTCCGCGGCCGCGGCTAGCGGGATTCGGATCCGCCGGCGGGCGGCAGGACGAGGTCCCGCACGCTGCCCGCACCCTGGTTCAGCTTCCCCTCGCGGGCCAGCTGGGTCCGCCAGGCCAGGCGCAGATCGCCGTCGGTCTCCTCGGCCAGGCCCTCGAAGCCCACGTCGGTCATCCGCTGGCAGGACTTGCCCGGCCCGCAGGCCTCCTCGATGTCCTCCGCGGTCTGCCCCTGGGCACTCCACACCTCGCGGAGCACGCCGAGGACCTCTTGGGTGTCGCCGCTCATCTGCCGGAGCCTCCCTGTCGCGCTGGCCGCGCACGCCGATATGTCTCCTCCCGACTGTAAGTCCTGCTCGTCGGGCAGGCGACATCGGATTAAGGGTTCTCTTATCGCCAGGCGCCCTTCCGCACCTCGGCTTAGCCCTCGAGGGCGCCGCGCATGGGCCGGAATTTGACCTGGGCCTCGGCGAGCTCGGCGGCGGGATCCGAACCCGCGACGATGCCGCAACCGGCGAACAGGCGGGCGGTGCGGCCGGAAAGCTGCGCGCAGCGCAGGGCGATGCCCCACTCGCCGTTGCCGTCGGCGTCCACCCAGCCGACCGGTCCCGCGTAGCGCTCCCGGTCCATGTGCTCGAGTTCGCGGATGAGCTCGAACGCGGCGCCGGTGGGAGTGCCGCAGACCGCGGCGGTGGGGTGGACCGCCGCCGCCAGGGCCAGCGCCGACCGGGGCGCGCCGTCCGCGGCGAGCGTGCCCCGGACCCAGGTGCCCAGGTGCTGCAGGTTCGGCAGCTTCAGCAGGGACGGGTGCGCCTCGACGTCGAGCGCGTCGCAGAGCGGTCCGAGCGCGTCGCGCATCGAGGTGACCGCGTAGGCGTGTTCCTCGGTGTCCTTGGCCGAGGCCAGCAGCCCGGCGCCGAGCGCCTCGTCCTCGGCCGGGTCACCGCCGCGAGGTGCCGTACCGGCCAGCACCAGCGCGCTGACCTCACGGCCGGCCTGCTGGATGAGCAGTTCCGGGGTGGCCCCGATCATGCCGTCGCAGGCGTAGGTGTAGCACTCGGGATAGCGGGCGGCCAGCCGCTGCAGCAGGACCCGCGGGTCGATAGGGTCGGCGGCCGTGGCGAACTGGTCCTGGGCGAGGACCACCTTGCGCAGGCTGCCCGCCTTGATCGCCGCGACGGCCTGGGCCACGGCCTGCTCCCACTGGGGCGCGGGCAGGCTGCCATCGTGCCAGCGGACCTTGGCCGGGGCCTGCGCCGGCACGACGCTTTCCCCGAAGGGCCAGTCCCCGGGCCCGGGCTGACCGCCTTCGGTCACGGTGGTGACCCAGGCCAGGCCCCGGCCATCGCGGCCGAGCAGGATACGCGGGACGATCAGTACCGATCCTTCGGACGACGCGTCGAAGGTGAACGCGCCGAACGCGACGGGGCCGGTGCCGCGCACCCGTACTCGGTCCTCGATGTCCGCGGCGTCGAACAGGGATCGGTGCCACTTTTCCCCGGCGGTGAACCTGTCCTCGCCGGCCGGAAGCGTGACCCGGGCCGCCTCGCCCCAGCCGACCAGGCCCGCGCCGCGGTGGACCCAGGCCACCGCGTCCGGCTGCGGTAGCTGCGCGAGGAGATCCCCGGGATCGGGGACCGGCACGGTGCGGACGGTAAGCCGCCCGGCGTCCGGGCGGCTCAGCACCGCCACGCTACCGTCCGCGTTACCCGATCACCCGCCACGAACCCACATTCTAGGTGCCGTCCGTCACTGACCGGCCGGGGGGTTCCGGGGGGTCGTCCCCCCGGGCCAGCCCGGCCGGGTGCGAGAGCGCACTCGGCCACCACATGTGCCGCCCGATGTCCAAGGTCAGCGCGGTCACGAGCACTGACCTGACGATGATCGTGTCCAGCAGCACGCCGAGCGCGACCGCGAACCCAATCTCGGTGAACTCCACCAGCGGCAGCGTGCCCAGCACCGCGAAGGTGCCGGCCAGCACCAGGCCCGCCGAGGTGATCACGCCACCGGTGGCGGCCAGGCCGGCTAGGGCGCCACGGCGGGTCCCGGACCGGATCGACTCCTCCCGTATGCGGGTCATCAAGAAGATGTTGTAGTCGATGCCGAGGGCCACCAGGAACACGAAGACGAGCAGCGGCACCGAGGTGTCGGCGCCTGCGAACCCGAACACGTGGCTGAAGAACAGCGAGGATATGCCCAGCGCCGCGCCGAACGAGAGCACCACGGTGACGATGAGCACGAGCGGCGCCACGATCGCCCGGAGCAGCAGGCCGAGGATGAGCAGCACCACGCCGAGGATGAGCGGAATTTCCACGTCCCGGTCATGAGCCGCGGCCGTCTCCACGTCCTGGTTGATGGCAGTGCCGCCGCCTACCTTCGCGTCGGCGCCAGGGATGGCGTGGACGGTGCTGCGTATCTTGTCCACCAGCGTGTAGGCGGCCGGGCTGTCCGGCGCCGGGATCATCGTCGCCTGCAAGAAGGACAAGCCGTCTTTGGTCACCGGCGCTGTGACCGACGCGATTCCCGGTGTATCGGCCAGCGCTGTCCTGACCGCCCCCGTACTGCCCGCGGTGGAGATCACCTGCACGGGCTCACCGGAACCGGCCGGGAAGTACTTGGCCAGTACGTTCTGAGCGGTGACTGAGGCCGGAGTGCCGCGGAACGACTGGGCCGTAGTAAGCGTCCCGAACTTGAACCCGATCAGGCCGGCCGAGCCAGCGGCGAGCAGGATGACCGTGACCACCCACACGCCACGCGGGCTGCGGCTGATGAGCTGGCCGACTCGGGACCATAGCCCGCGGCTGGTCGGTTCCGCTGTGCCGTACCTCGGCCGGACCGGCCAGAAGATCCACCGGCCGAAGACGACCAGCAGCGCGGGCAGCAGGGTGATCATCGAGATCAGGCCGACGCCGACGCCGATGGCCGCGACCGGGCCCAGCCCAGAGATGTCGTTGGATTCAGCGGCCAGCAGGCAGAGCATCCCGGTCACGACGGTCAGCCCGCTGGCGATGATGGCCGGCCCCGCCCGGTGCAGAGCGATCGCCATGGCCTGGTGCCGATCGGAGTGTCTGCGCAACTCCTCCCGGTACCTGGCCACCAGGAGCAGCGCGTAGTCCGTACTCGCGCCGATGACCAGGACGACCAGGATGCCCCCGCTTTGCCCGTTGACGGTCAGGTTGGCGTGCCGGACAAGCAGGTAGATGACCGCCTCGGCGACGGTCAGGGCTACACCCGCCGAAATGATCGGCATCAGCCATAGCACCGGACTTCGGTAGGTCAGCAGCAAGAGCACGATGACCACACCCAAAGCCGCGTACAGCAGGGTGGAGTCGATGCCCTTGAAGATCTTGAGCTCGTCGTTCGCGCTGGCAGCGGGCCCGCCGATGTAGACGCTGAGCCCGTCGGCATTCTTGGTCGCCGTGGTCTGTACGGTCGTGATGAAGCCGCTCAGGTCACTGTTGTAACCGAGGTCCGAGCCGACAACGGTCTCGATTGCCTTGTGGTCCGCGGACACCGTCGGCGGCGCAACCCGCCCATCTACCACACCCAGCGAGGCAAAGGACCGGGCGTCCGCATCCGCCTTGGCCAGGTCGGCCGAGGTAATCCCGCTATCGCGGACGTAGACGACCAGGGCCGGGTTGTAGTTCTTGTTCTGGAAGATGGACTGCTCGTTGAGTTCCTGGGTCGATTCGGCCGATGCGGGCAGGTACGAAGAGGCGTCGTTCTTCTCCGCTCCCTGCAGCTTCCCGGCCAGCGAGCCCAAGGCTGCGATGACCACGAGCCAGAACACGACGACAACCCACTTGGTTCGCCTGCCGCAAACGATGGCGATCAGCCGGTCTATGCCCCGCGGCTTGCCTTGGTCTGGTGATGTCTGCGGGCCGCCCGGCCTAGTCTGCCGATGGCGTGCTCCCCGTTCCTGAGTCTCTTGCGTCTGAGCCGTCCTGATGTCCCCGCCGGCGGCGGGGACATCAGGATCTGGCGTGTTACGGGGCGCCCCCGTGGAGCCGCGTGCCACGTCGTCCTCCTGCTCTCTGAAGTTTTTCCTAGAAAATACGATGTATCGCGTCATGTTCCCCTGTCAAGCTGTATCGCGAATTGCGCGATTTCGCTGTGGGCGATCACATCCAGACAAAATCCTAGGAAGCTGGCCTGCTTACCCTAAAAAGGGATCGGTTCCGGCGACAACCCGTTTTTTGCCGATGGGCGCGTTCGCCGGCCTCGGCGCGGCGCCCGGTGGGCTTCAGAGCAGGGTGAGCTGCTCGGATGATGCGGGGGAGAGGCGCACGGGATCGGCCGCTGCGGGGGCCCCGGAAGCCTGCGCGGGGGCCCGGGAGGCCGGCGCGGGGGCCCCGACAGCCTGCGCGGTCGGCCGCTCGGGCACCGGTCGCCGGCCGTGACCGAGGCCGGGCCTCGGCCGGCCGATGCCGTGCTTGTCAGCGAGCTCGCGGACCTGGCCCGCGATCTTGGCCTGGTAGGACTTCGGGGCGTACGCGCCCCGGCCGTACAGGTCCAGGTACCGGCCGACCAGGCCGGGGTGATGGGCACCCAGCCAGCGGAAGAACCAGTCCCGGGTGCCCGGGCGCAGATGCAGCACGATGGGCATCACGTGCGTGGCGCCGGCCGCCGCGATCTGGCTGACGGCCGCGTCGAGCTGGGCGGGGGAGTCGGACAGGAACGGCACCACCGGCCCCATGAGCACGCCGCAGCCCAGCCCGCGCTCGTTCAAGGTCGCGCACGCCTCGAGCCGACGGGCCGGGGCAGGCGTGCCGGGCTCGACGGATCGCCATAGCTCTTTATCGATAAATCCGACCGAGACGTTCAGCCCCACGTCGGTGATCTCGGCCGCCTCCGCGAGCAGGTCGATGTCCCGCAAGATCAAGGTGCCCTTGGTCAAGATGGAGAACGGGTTGGCGGCGTCCTTGAGCGCGGTGATGATGCCGGGCATGAGCTGGTAGCGGCCCTCGGCCCGCTGGTAGCAGTCCACGTTGGTGCCCATAGCGATGTGCTCGCCCTGCCAGCTGGGCGAGGCCAACTTCTTGCGGGTCAGTTCGGGCGCGTTGACCTTTACCACCACCTTGGTGTCGAAGTCCGCCCCCGCGTCGAGGTCCAGGTAGGTGTGCGTGTTCCGGGCGAAGCAGTTGTGGCTGACCACCCCGTTGGCGATGAAGTCGCCGGTGCCGGTGGTGATGTCGTACATCGGCACGTCCAGCCCGAGCGGCTCGATCGCGGCCACTCGGAGCTTGGCGTCGCTCTTGATTGCCACGCCGTCAATCGAGCGCTTCCGCATGATCGCAGGATCGACGGTATGGAAGAACCGCAGTACTTCCCGTAGACCCCCGCGCAGCCGGACGCACCTAAGCCCGTTCGGCCTCGTACTCGGCTCCACGACATAATCAAAGCCGAGTGCCTCCAGCGAGGAGACCGTCCAGTTGATAATCTCCGGATCGGTGTTCTGGATGCGCAGGCTTCCGCTGTAGCTGCCTTCGGCGTCGAAGATGCCGGCCAGGAAACCCTTGCGCCAGTCCAAGGTCGGATTCTCCGGCCAGCCGATCAGCCATTCGATCGTCTGGACGTCGTCGCGACGGCTAGTACGGATCGCGGTCATCTGGCGCCGCGTGGCCGACTCCTCACTAAAGGTGAATTCTCCGCACCGGATACCCACGTCGGCGAGGTAATCGGCGGTCCTGTCGAGCCCCTCCCGGTCGGCCAGCGCTAGCCGGAACTGATGGACCTGCGTACCGGCACACGGGTAGTGACCAATGGTGCCGTCGCCGCGGATCATCCCGCACAGGTAACCGCGCCGGTAAGCGGCCGTGTCCTTCGGCGGCTCCGCGAACCCGCCGACTCCCATCAGCTTGTTGTTGACGGTGAGGAATGGTCGCTGCAGCGGACCAGACTCGGCCCCCGTCACATGCTTCCAGCCACGCTCGGTCAGGAAACGGTGATCACCGCTGCAAATAAGCTGGGTGCCGCCCTCCAGGATGACCCGATAGGCAGGCTTTACCGTGGACCACTGCGCCAAGACGGTGGTGAGCGCGTACCGGCGATAGTAGCCTTCGCGGATCGTGCCGTAGATATCATCCCCGACCCGGACCTCGGCGATCGGCTTCGTGCCGCCGTCTGCCATCAAGATCGGCGTCTGACCGCTGACGCAATAAACACACGAATGCTGGCAGCCCCGGTAGGGGTTGATGGTCCAGCGGAACGCCATCCTGGACGCCTCGGGGACGCGGTTGACCACGGACTTGGCCTGGACCTCGTAGAAGGTCATGCCCCGGAAGCCCGGGGTGTCGAAGGTGCGGGCCACCGCCCCGCGCTCGATGAGCGGGAGCGCCACGTCCCGGCGCTCGGCCGGGAACAACGTCTCGTCGGCCGTGGTGTCCTGGTCGGCGGCGAGCTGATCGTCCAGCCGCAGATGGTCCCAGCGCATGAACCTCACGATAGAACGGTTTTTCGATCGAGGCAAACTTGACACGCTGCCGCTCGTCACGAATATTTAGCCCGATCGTGGGTAAGATCCGGCCCGGCAGGCGGATCTCACGATCTGGAAACAAGCGCAATACGAAGCCGGAACAATTGGATAAAGACGCCCTCCTGAGAGATAGTGAGAGGGTAGTCAACGGGACGCGAGGCGGAGGGGTGGCAGTATGGCCCTGTCGCAGGACGAGCAGCGAATGCTCGCGGAGATCGAACGGCGACTGGCTTCGGATGATCCCAGTCTCGCCTCCTCCCTGACGACTTTCCGTCGGCCGGGTCCTGCCACCGTGCTACGTTCCCCCCGGGCGCGCATCATCGGCTCGCTGTTCACGGTCCTATTGGTGGCAATGGTCTCGATGATGGTCTACGCAATGGTCCCGTTCCGCGCGCACACGCCCAAGCCGCCCGCGACCACCACGGCCGGCGCCACGACCCCCACGTCGATCTCGGCCGCGACCAGCAATGAGCCCAATCGAACGCCGCAGTCCTCCGGCAGCGTCAGCACCAGCGCCAAGGCGACGACCAGCCAGAGCACCTCGACCCGCTCAACGGCGACCGGTAACGCACAGCAGGCGAAGACTAGGCCCACCGACGCGGCGGCACTGTTTCCCGAGGCGGGCAAGACCAGTCCGTAGGCAGATTCGGCTAAGGATTCCCGCCACAGCTGGACCAGGTACCGTTCGAGCCCCTCGAGCGTCCTCTTCTCCTGCTGGAACTCATCGCTGAGCGGATTGCGGTGCCGGTCGAAGAGCGCCGTGTAGCGACGGGTCACCACATCGCGGTTGCTGGCGTAGACGCGGACCGAGTAGTCGCCGAACCCGCCGCCGAGGCGGAGCCCGTAAACGGCGGTGCCCGCCTGGCCCATGCTGATGCTCAGCTGCCCGCGCAGGTAGACGCTGCCCTTCGCTTCCTCGTCCCAGGCGTCGCCGCACGGCGGCGGAGCCCCGTCCCACTCCTCGAGGACGAGCCGCACGTTGATATCTTCCTGCAGGCTGCCCACCCATAGCTGCTCGCGGTTCGTGCTGATCAGGGCGCCGACCGGCGGCAGCGGACCGCCCGGGGCGTCGGGGTCTACGGCCGGGTCGTGAATCCGGAACATCCGTCGTTCCGGCGTCACCGGGATAACCAGCTGCAGAAGCCTGCGGCTCATGGCTCCCCCCTCAGCACGTTAATATCGTCGCATAACGGACTACTTAGCAAGCAAATCTAGCCCGCATACTCACAGCGTGAGGCCCGAACGCACTCTGAACTGCTGAGAGTAGCCACTTGACTACTGAACGCTTAAGTGTACCGTCGTAACTGAAATGAACCTTGTGTCCGATCTTGACCTGCCGGCGTTCGACTACACCGCGCCGGACTTCTCGGCTGATCTTTACCACCAGCAGCTCGCCGAAACCGTCCAGCAAGGCTGGCTAGCCAAGTCGCCGCTCGCTTACATCGTCCTGGATCACGACTCCGGTGAGTTCTTCCTGCGGTCACGGGTGACGGCGTTTCCCGGCCGGCAGATCGCGGAGTTCTTCGGGGTCACCGGCGGGCCCCTCGCTGACCACATCGACGCCAACATCTTGAACCTCACCGGCGAACAGCACCGGCGGCTGCGGGCACTGGTCGGCCCGGCGTTCACGCCCCGGCGCGCCGACCGCTGGCGCCCGGTGATGCGCGGCTTCCTGGAGGACCTGTGGTCCCAGGTAGCGTCCGACCGCTGTGACTTCGTGGCCGCGGTAGCCCGGCCCTTCCCCTCGCTGACCATCGCGACCGTGCTCGGCGCGCCGCGTCAGGACGCTGAGCGACTGCAGGAGTGGTCCAGCTGGGTGCAGCGGCAGTTCGATATCCGGGCCCTGGGCACCAACCGGGACGATATCGAGCGGGCCGTCATCGAGGTCCAGGACTACGTGACCGCGCTGCTCGAGGCCCGGCGCGACGCGCCCGCCGACGACCTGATCAGCGACCTGCTGGCGGCCCGGGAGGCGGGGGACGGGGAGGCGGGCCGGGACCGCCTGTCCGCCGCGGAATGCGTGCAGCTCGTCGCGAACCTGCTGGCCGGAGGGATCGACACCACCACCGCTCAGCTGGCGCACGCCATCCGGTTGTTCGCCGGGCATCCCGCCCAGTGGGCCCTGCTGGCCGCCGATCCCGCACTGGCCCCGCGCGCGGTCGACGAGGTGCTGCGGTTCGAGCCGGTCACGCCGTTCACGGCGCGGATCTGCCTGGAGCAGGTCGAGCACCGTGGCGTCATCTTCCCGGCTGGCACGATCGTGGCGATCTGCGCCGAACGGGCGAACCGGGAAGGCGGCTCGGGCGAGGAGTTCGACATCACCGCGACCCGCGACGCCCGGCTGCTCACGTTCGGCGCCGGGACGCATTACTGCCTGGGCTCCAACCTGGCCCGGGCGGAACTGGAAGAGGCCCTGGCGTTCCTCGCGCCGCGCACCCCTGATCTAGCCCTGGACGGGTCGCCGCACCTCGGCGGGGTCGAGGGCATCTACGGAATCGAGAAGCTCCCGATCATCTGGTCGGGCTCAGCCCCGGTGAGCTCCGGGCCAGAAGTCACATAAGCAGCCCGTGCTCGTCCGCGGCGAGCACGTCCCCGAGGGGTTTGCCCGATGCAGGCACCAGTACGAGGCACCAACTGGAGGTCACTCAACGTTCCCACTCGGCTACCAGAACGGACATCCGTGCCGGTCCTGAGCCTTGAGCTGACTCGCGACGCCGAGCAACACCCCGATACCGGCCCCAATACCGTCACCGGCGCCGCCGTGCGTGCGCGCCGCACCCTCATGCTGGCCGTCTGCTGCCTGAGCCTGTTCATGGTCGGGCTGGACAACACGATCGTGAACGTGGGGCTGCCGTCCATCGGCCGTGACCTGCACGCGGGTGTGTCGGGCCTGCAGTGGACAATCGCTGCATACACCGTCACGCTGGCCGCCCTGCTGATGTTCTCCGGCGCGGTCGCGGACCGGATCGGCCGCCGAACGGTCTTCCAGGTCGGTCTCTCGTTGTTCACCCTCGGTTCGTGGCTGTGCAGCCTGGCCCCGAGCCTAGGCTGGCTGATCGGTTTCCGGATCCTGCAGGGGGTCGGCGGCTCGATGCTCAACCCGGCCGCCCTCGGCATCATCACCAATACCTTCACCGGCCGAGCCGAACGGGCCCGCGCGATCGGGGTCTGGGACGGAGTGTTCGGCCTGTCGATGGCGCTGGGACCGGTCCTGGGCGGCGTGCTGGTCGGTGCGGTCGGCTGGCGCGGGATCTTCTGGGCCAATATCCCGGTGGGCCTGGCCGCCATCGCGCTGACCGCGCTGTTCGTGCCGGACTCCAAGGCGCCACGGTCCCGCCGCGCGGACCCGGTAGGCCAGTTCCTCATCATCGTGCTGCTCGGATCACTCGCCTACGCGATCATCGAGGGGCCCGCTTACGGCTGGCGCTCACCGGAGATCTTCGGCTTCTTCGCGCTGTCCGTGGCCGCGCTGGCCGTGCTGCTCGCCTATGAGCCGCGCCGCGCGGAGCCCATGATCGACTTCCGGATCTTCCGCAGCGTGCCGTTCGCGGGCGCTAACCTCACCGCGGTCTGCGCCATCGCCGCGATGGCTGGGTTCCTGTTCCTGTCCACCCTGTACCTGCAGGACGTGCGGGGCCTGTCCGCGCTGCAGGCCGGCCTGACCATCTTGCCGATGCCGGTGGTGATGGCCCTGTGCGCGCCGATGGCGGGCCGCATGGTGGCCAAGCGCGGTCCGCGGGCCCCGCTGGTCATCGCGGGCGCGGCGCTCACCCTGAGCAGCGCGGCGCTGTCCCAGCTCACCGGCACGACCGAACACCTGTACCTGATCATCACCTACGCCTTGTTCGGGGTCGGGGCCGGCATGGTCAGCTCGCCGATCACCAACGGGGTCATGTCCGGGGTCCCGAAGACCCAGGCCGGCATGGCGTCGGGCATGAACTCCTCCAGCCGCCAGCTTGGCCAGTCGCTGGGCGTGGCCATCGTCGGCTCGGTCCTGGCCGCCAGCATCCGCGGGTCGATGCGGGACGGGTTCGTCCACGCGGCCCACGCGAGCTGGTGGATCCTGGCGGGCTGCGGGTACGGCGTTCTGCTGCTCGGCCTGCTCTGCACCACCCAGTGGGCCAGGTCCACCGCGTCGCGCCTGGGCTGACCGGTCCGAAGGCGCGCCGGGATGCGCGAGCTTGTGTCGCGGATCGTTACCAGCGGTGACGAATCTCTCAGCCGCCCGGGCTTGCGCTCGCCAGGTCGGCGCAAATATTCAGGTGTAGAGAGGCAATCGTTCGCACCAGCCAATTCGGGTGATACCGCTGCCAGAGCTCAGCCGCCGTCGCCGCACGCTCGTGCTCGTCATCTGCTGCCTCAGCCTGTTCATCGTCGGCTTGGACACCACCGTCGTCAACGTCGCGCTACCGGCCATCGGGCGGGACCTGCGCGCCTCGGTAGCCGGGCTGCAATGGACAATCGACGCCTACACGCTCGTGCTGGCCAGCCTGCTGATGCTGTCCGGCGCGACCGCCGACCGGGTCGGCCGCCGCCGGACGTTCCAGATCGGCCTGGCCGTGTTCACGGTCGGCTCCGGGCTGTGCAGCCTCGCGCCCGGGCTCGGCTGGCTGATCGCGTTCCGCATGGTGCAGGCGATCGGCGGGTCCATGCTCAACCCGGTCGCGATGTCGATCATCACCAATACGTTCACCGACCGCGCCGAACGCGCCCGGGCGCTCGGGGCCTGGGGCGGCACGTTCGCCCTGTCGGTAGCGCTCGGCCCGGTGCTGGGCGGCATCCTGGTCGAATCCGTCGGCTGGCGGGGTGTGTTCTGGGTCAACATCCCGGTCGGCCTGGCCGCCATCGCGCTGACTGCCCGGTTCGTGCCGGAGTCCCGGGCGCCCAGAGCGCGCCGACCGGACCCAGCCGGACAGGCACTCATCGTCGTGATGCTCGGCTCGCTGACCTACGCGATCATCGAGGGCCCCACGGACGGCTGGCACTCGCCGGAGATCCTGGGGCTGTTCGGGGTGGCGGCGGTGGCCCTGGCGGTCTTCGTGGCCTACGAGGCACGCCGCACCGAGCCGGTGCTCGATCCCCGGTTCTTCCGCAGCGTGCCGTTCGCCGGGGCGGTGCTGACCGCGATCAGCGCCTTCGCCGCCCTCGGCGGCTTCCTGTTCCTGGCCACCTTGTACCTGCAGGACGTACGGAATATGTCCGCCCTGGTCGCCGGGCTGCACATGGTGCCGATGGCGGCGGTCATGGCGGTCGGGGCGGTGGTGTCCAGCCGCGTCCTGGCCCGCTGGGGCGGGCGGCTGCCGACCCTGATCGCGGGCGCGGGGATTGCGGCCGGAGGCCTCCTGCTGTACGGGATCACGACGTCGTGGTCCACGCTGCACATCGTCGTCGCGTTCAGCGTCTTCGGCCTCGGGTCCGGCATGGTCAACGCGCCCATCACCCAGGCGGCGGTGTCGGGCATGCCCTTCGCGCAGGCGGGCGTGGCCTCGGGGATAGCGTCCACCAGCCGGCAGGTCGGCACGTCGCTGGGCGTAGCGATCAGCGGCTCGATCCTGGCCGCGAACCTGCACGGCCCGCTCCGGGCCCGGTTCGTCGCGGCCAGTCACGCCGACTGGCTTCTGCTGGCGGGTTGCGGGGCGGCGATCATGGTGCTGGGCCTGGTCACCAACGGCCGGTGGGCGATGCAGACCGCGGCCCGCACCGCGGCCAGGTACGAAGCCACCGACGACCGAACCCCCGCCATGACCCGCTGACCGCTACCGCTCGCGCGGTTCCCTGCTAGCTGCCTCAGGCCTCCTGACCGCTGCTGCTGCTAGCCTGCGATTCGCTGCAGACCGGGGAGGTCAAGAATCGTGATCCTGCGCTGACCTGTGTGGATCAGGCCACGTTTTCTCCAGTTGCCGTACGCACGTGTGATGGTGGCCCGCGAGGTGCCGGCCAGGCTAGCCAGTTCCTCCTGCGACAACGGCATCACCACGTAAGTGGCGCCGTTCACTTCGCGGCCGTGCCGTCCGGCCAGATCGAGCAGGAGAGCAGCCAGTCGCTGCGCACCGGTCGTTACAGCGCGCCGACGGAGCAGGGTGTCCGCGTCGTTAAACTTCCGCGTCACGACGCGCCGGTAAGCGCGATCGGCTCCCTGGCTGGCGTCCAGGAATGAACTGAACTTTTCATACGGCACGGTGAGCGCTCGTACCTTGCCTACGGCTTGGATCGTGGCGTTACGCCGTCCGGTGGTCTCACCTCCGGTCTCCCCGACGATGTCACCGTCACCGCGCAACGCGAGCACGATTTCGTGCCCATCCCTGGTCGTGGAAAGGATCTTGACCCATCCGGCCAGCAAGACGTACACGTGCGTGGCCGGATCGCCCTCCAGGCAGATAGTCGCCCCAGGTGGATAGTCCCTGGGCATCCCGAGACCGGACAGGGTGTCCTGTTCATCTCGAGAGAGCAGAGTCCAGAATCCCTGCCCAGATCCCATCCCCTGCATCGTCATGTCACCGTCGGAAATGACTTATCTCGCGGCACGCGGGTAATAGCCGACACTGGCTCTAACAATGAGCCTTTTACGGGCCATTGACAAATCCTGAGGTGACATGTGCCTTCTCGGCCCCCCTCACAGGCCGAGGAGGATCACGACGGTCCAGACCAGGAAGTACGCGGCGACGATGTAGGTCCAGGTGTCAGCGGTCTGGGCACGGCGCCGGGCCAGCCGGGCCGCACCGATCATCAGATGGGCGCGCGCCCACGTCCACTCCTGCGGATCGGCTCCTGTCGGCGGCAGCGTCAGCCACCCGGCCCGCGGGTCGATCGGGGCGCCCGTTTTCCAGCGCATCTCGCTGAGCGCGTTGTGCACCGGCCGGTTGGCCAGGGCCAGCATGATGACCGCGGTCAGCCAGCACAGCAACAGGCCGGACAGCAGGCCGGCGTTGACCGCGCCGGTTACGCCCGGTCGCATCGCGCGGCCCGAGAACGCGGCCTCCAGGGCGATGGCGATGGTGATCGCGCTCAGCACGCCTCCGCCCAGGAACATGCTGCTGCGGGTGTCACGTAGCAGCCATGCCATCTCGCCGATGGCTTCTTGGGCGGGCCCCTGATCTGGCTGGGCCCGATCAGGCAGGCCGCGGCCGTGGGGATTGTGTCCCCGCGCCGGCCGGTCCGGCCAAGATGGTCTTCCGATTGTGGCGACGGCCATCGCACTTGCCTCCGTACTTGTGCTTAACCTTCTGGGTTAAGCCAAGCAGGTGCGCCGATTGGCCGCTGTGCCACACGAGCCAGCGCCCCTGTATCAAGTGACGCAGTATCAAGTGACGCAAGAGTGCCCGCCGGGGCTAGCCGCAACCGCAGGCCCCGCCACAGCATCCTCCGCCGGAGCTGGGCTGACCAGCCGAGCGGCCGGACGCGACGCCGCCCACCGAGACCGTCGACAGGAGCTTCACGGTGTCGTCATGACCCTGCGGACAGGCACAAGGCGCTGACGACTCGGTCATCGGGCGGCTCAGCTCGAACGTGTCGCCGCAGGCACGGCATCGGTACTCATAGCGTGGCACGACGCCAGTCTACCCGCCGGCCCGCTGGCCGGTGTGATCCGCGGCGCCCGCCACGGGCGCGGCGCCCGCCACGGACGCGGAGTCACCGTTCGCGGAGGTGAGCGACGGTTCGTTCGGAATAATGGTCTTGAGCACGGGCGACACGCCGGCGTCGCCGTAGTAGTACTGCTTGCCGCGCAGCAGGGACACCAGCGCCCCGGTAACCGCCATGATCGCCGCGGCGGTGAACACGATGACCAGGCCGTGATGGAATGGCGCCTCGATCAGGCTCGGGAAGAACTGCCTGCCGGTGAGCAGGGCGACCTTGTCGGCGGGCAGCTTGGACAGCACGCCGTAGGGCGCCAGCAGGTTCTGCACCGGGTTGTAGCCGAGCAGTGAGGCGAAAACCGTGCTGACCGGCGGCAGGTGGCTGACATGGGTGGCCACCGAGGCCGGCACGCCCTGGGCGATCAGTCCCTTGCTCAGGGTCTTGGGCAGGGTCGAGGCCAGACCGGCGATCAGCAGCGAGAAGAAGATGCCGATGGACAGCGACATGCCGGAGTTCTGGAAGGTCGACCGCATCCCCGACGCCGAACCGCGCTGGCTGGGCGGTACCGCGCTCATGATCGCGGAGGTGTTGGGGGCGGCGAACAGTCCGGAGCCGACCCCGTTGCCGAAGATCAGCAGCGCGAACACCCAGTACGGGAAGACAATGGGGAGGAGCATCAGCCCGGTGAAGCAGGCCGCGGCGACCAGCAGCCCGGAGGTCGCGAACAGCCGCTGCCCGTACTTGTCGGACAAGGTGCCCGCGATCGGCCCGGCGATCAGGAAACCCGCGGTGAGCGGGAGCATGTAGATCCCGGCCCACAGTGGCGTCACCGTGAAGTCGTAGCCGTGTAGCGGCAGCCAGATGCCAGCCAGCCAGATGACCAGCATGAACTGCAGGCCGCCGCGGGCGATGGAGCCGAGCAGGCTGGCCGCGTTGCCCGCCGCGAAGGCTCTGATCTTGAACAGGCCCATCTGGAACATCGGCTCGGCGATCTTGGTCTCGAAGACGCAGAACGCGGCCAGCACGACCACGCCGCCGATCAAACCGGTGATGATCAACGGGTTGGTCCATCCGGTCGCGTGACCGCCGTAGGGCCGGATCCCGTAGGTGATGGCGACCAGCAGCGAGCTGAGGCCCACCGCGAACATGATGTTCCCGACCCAGTCGATCTTGGCCCGCTTGGTGGTCGCGATCTCGCGCAGGCTCTTATAGGCCCAGATCGTGCCGAACAGCCCGATCGGCACGTTCACCCAGAACACCAGGCGCCAGTTCACCGCGGCCAGCAGGCCGCCGAGCAGCAGCCCGACGAACTGCCCGGAGATCCCCGCGATCTGGTTGACGCCTAGCGCCATGCCGCGCTTGTTGGCCGGGAACGCGTCGGTCAAGATCGCGGCCGAGTTCGCCATCAGCATCGCGCCGCCGAACGCCTGCACGAACCGCCACCCGATGAGCCACATCGCCCCGTGGGTGCCGGTCAGCGGATCCAGCGACAGCGCGATCGAGGCCAAGGTGAAGACTACGAAGCCCAGGTTGTAGATCCGGACCCGGCCGAACATGTCGCCCAGCCGCCCCAGGGTCACCACCAGCACCGACTGAACCAGCAGATACCCGATGATCATCCAGAGCAGGTAGGTCACGTTGCCCGGGGTGAGCGGGTTCAGGTGAATGCCGCGGAAGATGGCGGGCATCGCGACGATGACGATGGACGCGTCGATCGTCGCCATCGTCATGCTCAGCGTCGTATTGGACAGGGCGATCCATCTGTACCTATCGGACTGCTGGTCGCCTGATGTCCCGTTCACATGATCCGAGTCCACGCTTTGCCGCACGTTAACCCAGTCTACCGCGAGACACTTGCTTAATGGCAACTATTTATCTCGCCGACTTTCAACCGTCTGGCGCGCCGTTGCCGGGAGCGACTGGAGCGGGCCCGGAAACCGGGCGCTGGCTCCAGAAGATGTAGTACACGGCGGTCAGGGCGATCAGGACGAACGCGATGATGGCGTTGAACAGCGAGACCACGATGGCGACCACGTAGACGCCGGCGCCGCCGACGAAACGCAGCCGCGCGGCCCAGTGCACCTGCGACGGCAGCGGCTCGGTCCGGTGATCGCCGTGCAGCGTCCACTCGAAGATCGAGCCGAAGCCGATCGACATGCCCAGGAACACCGCGCTGTACAGGACCATGGCGACCTTCACGTCCGGGCCGCCGACCGGTAGGTACTGTGCCACGGTCGCGGTCGAGAACGGGATCAGCACGACGAAGAGCAGCACGACCAGGTTGAGGAAGAGTAGCGTCCGGTCCACCAGCGCGAGGCTCTTGATCAGCACGTGGTGATTGACCCAGATGATGCCGATGATGAAGAAGCTCAGCAGATAGGCCGCGAACGACCACCGGTGTTCCCAGAGCTGGTGCTGCAGCTTGATGCCATGCCCCGGTCCCTCGATGGTGAGGTTGAGCGCGAGCAGGGTGATCGCGACCGCGAAGACGCCGTCGCTGAACGCCTCCAGCCTGGTCCGGTCCACATCGGTATCCTCCGCCGCTTTCCCGCCGGCCGTGTCCATTTATGCCGAACGGCCGGCCGTCGCAGCGGCCAGACTCGCGTCTTGCTTGCGCGGGCGGCGCCGCGGGTGCATTCTGTCGGCCATGACCCGGGACGGCAGCGGTCCTGCGGGCAAGACCACCAGGCGGGCGTTTCTCGGCCTGGGCGCGGTCGGGATCGCTGCCGCGGCGGCTGGGTGCACCAGCGCTGAGTCCACGTCGGCCGCGATCGGCGCGACCCCGCGCGCCAGCACGGGTCACCGCGTGGTGTCGGAGAACTCCCGGCCCGGTGATCCGCACTGGCAGATCCGGCACCTCGGGGCGGCGAACGCGATCATGGGGTACGCCGGCGCGGCCAGCGTGCTAACCGGCCAGTCGTTCCCGTTGTTCGTGTCGACCACCGCGGCGGGGTTCCGGGTCCAGGCCTTCCGGCTGGGCTGGTACGGCGGCGACGGCGCCCGCCAGGTCTGGCAGTCCGGTCCGCTGCGCGGCCACCGGCAGAACGCGTCGGGCCTGACCGGCTCGACCAACACCGTGCAGACCGCCTGGGACCCGGTCACCGAGGTCCCGACCGACGACTGGCCCGCGGGCGCGTACCTCCTCCGCCTGGACGCGGACTCCGGCGCGCAGCGGTACGTGCCGGTGACGGTCCGCTCGGCCAGCACCGCGGGCCAGGTCGTGCTCAAGGCCGCCGTCGCGACCTGGCAGGCCTACAACACCTGGGGCGGCTACGACCTGTATGTCGGCCCCGGCCAGTCCTACGCGAACCGGTCGCTGGCGGTCAGCCTGGACCGGCCGTACGACCTCAACGGCGCGGACATGTTCCTGACCTACGAGCGCAACGTAGTCGTGCTAGCCGAGTCCCTGGGGCTTCCGCTGGCCTACGTGACCGGCATGGACATCGCCGCCGATCCGGACCTGCTGGACGGGGCCAGCGCGCTGGTTTCCGGCGGGCACGACGAGTACTGGACACCGGCCGAACGCTCGAACGTGACCGCGGCCCGCAACGCCGGGGTCAACCTAGCCTTCCTCGGGGCCAACGCGATGTTCCGGCGGACCAGGCTGGACGACAGCGCCCGGCTGGTCATCTGCTACAAGACCAGCTATACCGAGGACCCCATGTACGGGGTGGACGACGCGCTGGTCACCAGCGACTGGCGCGAGCCGCCGGACCCCGACCCGGAGTCCTCCTTGATCGGCACTATCTACGAGGGCTATCCCGCCGTCGCGCCCTACGTGGTGGTATCCCCGGATAGCTGGGTGTTCGCCGGGACCAGCGCGCCCGAGGGAGCCAGCTTCCACAATCTGATCGGCGTCGAGTACGACCGGGTCAACCCGGCCTACCCGGTGGAGCGGCCGATCCAGGTGCTGTCCCACTCGCCGCTGGTCTGCCAGGGCGCGTCCAGCTTCGCCGACTCGGCCTATTACACGCACTCCGGCGGGGCCGGGGTGTTCAACTCGGGCACGATGCGCTGGGTCGGTGCGATCTACGGCGACCGCCCGCACGGCATCCGCGGCCGCACGCCCGCCTTCGTCCAGCAGGTGACCACGAACGTGCTCCGGGCGTTCGCCGACGGGCCCGCCGCGGCCAATTACCCCGCCCACGACAACCTGGACGCGATGCACGAGTACGTCGGCGACCCCATCGGCAATCCGGGAAACCTGCAGTGACCCGCTCGTCCGGAATCTGCTCGTCCGGAATCTGCTCGTCCGGCTAGGCGGTCAGGCCGGCGTCGACGGGGATGACCGCGCCGGTAAGGGCGCCGGAGTCCGGACCGCAGAGCCACGTTATGGCCGCCGCGACCTCGCCGGGCTCAAGCAGCCGGCGCAGCAGGGCCTGGCCGGCGAAGGTCTCCTGGTCGGGCAGGTCGTAGACGGCGGCGCTGGCGGCCAGCATGGGCCCGCGGGTGGAGCCGGGACAGACGACGTTTGCCGTGACCCCGGTGCCGGCCAGGTCGGCCGCCAAGGCCCGGACGTAGCTGACCACCGCGCCCTTGGCCGCGGAGTAGGCGGCGAGCTGCGGCATGGCGCGCAGCGCGGCCGCCGAGGAGACCGCGACGAACCGCCCGGTGCCGGCCTCGATCATCGCCGGGACGCACACCTCGGCCAGGTGCCGGACGCCGAACAGGTTCACCCGCAGCATCAGCTCGAACGCGTCGTCGGGTACCGCCCAGGCCGCGTCCCCTCTGATCACCCCGGCCGCCGTGACGACCGCGGCCGGGACCCGGCCCTCCAGCATGACCCGCAGCTGGTCACGGACCGAGCCGTCGCCGACGTCGGCGATCAGCTCCTCGACGCCCCTGGCCCCGGCCGCGACGCAGTCCCGGGTCACCGCGGCCAGATCCTCGGGCGCGGGCATCGGGTAGCCCGCGGGCGGCTGCGGCGCGCAGGCGTCCACCAGCAGCAGTGACCAGCCGTCGCCGGCCAGCCGCCGGGCTACCGCCGCCCCGATCCCGCGCGCTGCCCCCGTCACCACGGCCAGCCGCTCGGTTCCGCCTACGTCCGTCACCACGGCCCCGCTTGCCTCCGTCACCACGGCCCCGCTTGCCTCCCTCACCACGGCCCCGCTTGCTTCCGTCACCACGGTCCCGCTTGCCTCCTGCCGGGTCATGCGGGTAGGCCGGCGAGGAAGCGGTCCATCGCGGCGGTCAGGTCGTCCGCCAGGTGCGCGAGCAGCCGCTGGCCCTCGGCCGCGGACGCGCCGGCCGGGTCGCCGAGCACGCCGTTCGTGCTTACCGCGCGCACCCCTTGCTCGCGCAGCAGCGGCAGGATGCGCTCCAGCGGGCGGACGTCCCCTCGCTCGGCCGCGTCCAGCCGCACCGCGCCGGGGGCCAGCGTGAGCATGATCGAGGTCTCGGACCAGCCCGCGTGCGCGTCTCCCGCGTGCGCGTCGGCGGAGCGCGCGTCGCCCGCGGGCAGTGCCGCGTGCCAGGCCAGGCAGGCGCGGCCCTCGTAGCGGAGCCGTTCGGCGGCCGCCTCGACCGCGGTGACGTTCCCGCCGTGCCCGTTGACCAGCAGCAGGGCGGGCCAGTGCAGGCTGGCATGCCTGCCCAGCTCGATCAGGCAGGCGGCGAGCGCCTCGGAGCCGATGGACAGCGTGCCGGGGAAGGCCGCGTGCTCGCCACTGGCGCCGACGGGCAGCGCCGGGGCCAGCGCCACCCCCACCCGCCCGGCGCAGGCCCGCCGAGCCACGGCCACAGCGATTCGCGTGTCGGTGTCGAGCGGCAGATGCGGGCCGTGCTGCTCCAAGGAGCCGACCGGCACCACGAGCAGCTGGCGCGGACCGCGTTCCACCTCCGGCCAGTGCGCCTCAGATAGCTCAAATACCGCCAGCTCCGAGGTACGCGCGTCCGGCATGCGCCTCATGCTATGCCGGGGCGTGGCCACCTGGGGCTTGTGCCACACAGACCCCGCACTGCGGGGCCGGGGCCACACGCACCCCGCCGGGGCCCCCAGGCCTTTGGGGGCTCGTGGCACACGGCCCCCGCACTTCCGGGTTCGGAATGCCACATGCGGTGGGTGTTGCCGGATTGTGCGGGACGAGTGGAGAGCCACGGTGGCCTGAACCGGGCTTGCGTATGGATGGCCAGAGCCTCGCCGCTGCCGGATCTGGCCGTAATGCTTAATCAAGGCGGCGTCGGAAACGGCGGTGTGGAAGCACTCGTCCTCATGGTCGGCCTGGCCGACGAGATCGACGCCGCGGTAGGCGAGGCGGTCAAGGGCCTGCGCGCCTGCGGCTGCTCCTGGGCCGATATCGGCTCCCGGCTCGGCATCACCCGCTAGGCGGTGCAGCGGTGATGGGGACAACGATAAGACCAGCCCATGCCGCATACGGGGCTGTCGGGTATCGGTCCTGGGCGGCGTCGTGTTCCCACCCATTGACGACACTGTCTCAGGTGAGGAGGAGCGCGGGATGAGCACGGTCGCAGATATCAGTGAGCCCGCCAGCGAAGTGGAACGCCTGATCGCCGACCTGTCGGAGTCGGGGCTGCTGGTCTTCGTCTTCGGCGTCGGCGTCGGCTGGTGCACGGCGCACCTCACCGGGTGACAGCACCGCTGTTCCGCGGACCGGCCGACCGGCGTTGGTGGCACGTCGAACTCGGCGACGACACGGCGAGCTGGACGATGGACGTACGGGTCGATGAGATCACCGGAGTCCGTTTCGTGCGCGGGCCCTACCCGTTTCCCTCGTTCCCCGGGCGGGAGGTCTTGACCGTGCAGTTCCTCGGGCCAGGCGGGGAGACGGCGCTCCACTGCTACGTGCACGACCTGTATG
>Ga0302181_10000546_pt1 | contig 30193 bp, 30 predicted proteins | sample I_Palsa_E3_3_FD_198786 | JGI IMG/M metagenome (GOLD analysis project Ga0302181, IMG submission 198786) | Peat permafrost microbial communities from Stordalen Mire near Abisko, Sweden - I_Palsa_E3_3 | ecosystem: Environmental > Terrestrial > Soil > Palsa > Peat permafrost | place: Sweden...
AAAACGACCAACCCTGGCCGGGACCGAGTCCGACGGCGTCGATCAGCGACGATCCCCGCTTCGGTCAGGACCGCAGCGGCTGCGGACACTGCTTGGCGGCCCCGCCGGACCATGGAATCACTCATCTAGGGGCCGACATCAAGACAAGGCTAACCCTGACTTCGGTGTTATCGCCACCCCGCGCCGCCGACATGGAGCTCGTGGCTCCCGGCCGAAGTGGCGGCGCGTTCGTGGCTGCGGCGAGCGGTCGGTACTCATGGCGCTTCGGTCGGGCAGCCGGTGCTTCCGACGGCGATGTTCGCGATCGGGTTGTCCGCGGTGACCTGCCTCAAGGGGTAGCGGATCGGGATCACCTGGCCGCTGATCGTCCCTGCGGCGATCTTCAGCCGCCAGTTCAAGCTGCCGTGCGCCTGGGTGTGTAGTGCGCCGCGATACCGGCGGCGGGCAACACCGATCGTCGTGCCGAGCGTCAAGCCGCGACGTGTCGTGAGCGTCGCGCCCGGCCCGGGAGCGATGGCAAGGTTCGGCCACGGGCTGCCGTAGCGGTAGCCGACGACCCGTCCGTGGGCCACATATATGGTCAGCGGGCTGGCGGTCGCCGGGCTTGCCCACGCGTACTCGGCATCGATTCCGCAGCCGCTGGCCTGCACGGGCGCGTCCGCTGGCTTGCCGAGCCGCGCGGTCAACGTTGCCAGGAGGGCAGCGACCGGTTGGCCGATCCGTGCGCTGCCGATCCCTGTCGGGGTGAGCAGCGGCAGCGTGCGGGAGCCTCTGCCGCCGGCGACGAACGGCGGCGCGGCAAGGTTGTATCCGCGGTCAAACCGAGCGACGATCGACCCGTCGCGCGAGAGCCATTGGATGCTCTGCACCTGTCGGCAGCCGATGCACTGACCGGATTTCGGGATCGTCAGGGCGGCGACGTTGTCGATCACCGGGACGGTGTAGGTGTGCCGGCTCTCGCATCCGGACTCCTTCGCTCGTCGACAGGCCGTCCAGCGCGCGGACGCGACTCCATCGGGGACGATTCCGACCCAGAGCCTGGTGGCCGGTCGCCGATCGCGTGCGCCGCTGACGGCGAGTGGATGGGTGCCGTAGCCGACGTTTGGCCCGAACGCGTAGCCGTCGCTGTTGCCGTTGGGTTGCTCGACGAAGACCTGCATCGTCGAACGCGGGACCGAGCGCGGTGGCGTATCGGGGAGCGACTGCGGGACGATGAAGTAGACCCGATCTCCTCCTGGCAGCGTCCGCGCCAGCCGAGTCAGAAAGCGGTCGACCGCGCCGCAGCCACACAGCCGTTCTCCCGTCCGATCGGCGGCGGTCTGCGGTCTGCGCAGTACTGCGAAGTTGTCGCGCAGCTGAGCGAGCGTCGGGATCGAACCAAGCGAACCACCGGATACCTGGACTCCTGGCTGCCGGCGGCGCTCCTGGGGCACCGAAGCGCGCGGTGCGGATGCACGGTGATGGCCGAGCAGCACGATCGCGACCGCGGCGACCGCGACGGTCGTCGCGACGCTCAACGTGGCTGCCACCACGGTGCGGGACGGCAGCCAGCGACGCCGACCAAGACCGCCACGGTTTCTGGCGGCTCGCGGGACCGCCTCGCGCAGCTCGGACTCCAGCGCGTCGAAGTAGTCGCCGCTCATGTCAGTTCCTCTCGTTCGATTCCTTCGCGCACACGTCGCAGGCCGCGACTGACGCGCTGGCGCAGGACAGACTCCGAACAGCGCAGCTCGGCGGCCAGCTCGCGATAGGAGCGCTCATCGACGATCCGCCCACGAATCGCGGCGCGCTCGCCTGCCGGCAATGCGTCCACCGCCGCGAGCAGCTGCCCGTCAGCTGCAGATGCAAGGTCGATCACACGATCGAGATCTGCATCGCCGATCACCAGTGGACGGATCTGCAGCCGTCGCCGCACACCGTCCTGGACCCGGCGGCGTCGTACGCTCTCGCGCAACTTGTTGTGCGCGATTCCGATCAGCCACGGCGCAGCCGTGTCATGCTCGGCGCGATAGCGTCCGCACGCCGCCAGGGCCGCAGCGAACACCTCGCCGGCTAGGTCCGCGGCCGCTTCGGGATCGCCGGTCGCGCGAAGCCCAAACCCGACGACCAGCGCGAGGTGTCGCCGATAGAACGCGGCGAACGCGTCAGCGTCGCCCAAGGCGGCGGCAGCGAGCAGGGCCTGATCGTCCATCCATGAGATATATGCGACTTGCTCTGGAGCTGTGACAGGCCCAGCGGCAACAACCGCCCTCAGCTGGTCCCAGCCTCGCCCCGGACAAGCTCGTCACCAGCCGCCGCCCGTCGTCGGACCGCCGGGCCCGCCGTAGCCGGGCCCGCCGTAGCCGGGCCCGCCGTAGCCGGATCCGCCGTAGCCGGGTCCGCCGTAGCCGGATCCGCCGTAGCCGGATCCGCCGTAGCCGGATCCGCCGTAGCCGGATCCGCCGTAGCCGGGTCCGCCGTAGCCGGATCCGACGACGCTGCCCCAGGTGCCGGTGACGAGCGAGTCGACGACGCGTTTGAGGTTGGTGATGATCGATGATCTCTGAGCGGCGCTCAGGCTGCTGTCGGCATTGACGCTGTCGGCGACCGCGGTCTCGATCGCCCGCTCCAGCCCGGCCACGGACCTGCCCTGGCCGGAGGCGATTTCGGCCAGCGTCTTGCCCGATTGCAGCCGCGACTGCAACTGCGATGCGCCGAGCCCGAGATAGGTCTGCGCTGCCCGGCGGCCCGACCGGGCCAAGAGCCCGCAGGGCGTGCCGCCGACGTTGGTGTCGCTGCCGCAAGCGCCCCAGCCGGCCCCCGTTCCCGCGTCCCGCCAGCCGTTATCGCCGTTGCCCCATCCGTATCCATATCGCTCCCAGCCGCCAGCCGTCCGTGACGTCGTCGTCCACGACGTGCTGGCGTTCCTCGACCCCGAGGTCGTCGCGGCGATCGCGCCGCCCGCGCCGCCGGCCAGCAGGCCCACCGTCAGCCCCGCCGCGATGCTCCTGCGATTGATCTTCATCTGGTGCTCCTTCGGTGGATTGTCGACTGACTGCCGCGCTGAATCTATGTAGGCTGCAGCCTAGATTTAGGTTACAACCTAAGTAAGGGTGCTGTCAAGCCCGGCACGCCTCGCCAACAACGCGCAGTGCCAGCCCCCGGACGGCACGGACGTCGAGTCATCGGGCGTTGGTGCTCAGCGGACCACGTGGCGCCGGCCGGCTGCGGTTCAGCTGCGAGCTGCGCCCGTCAATCAGGCGGCCGGGCAGGTCGGGTACGCGTCGAGCAGTGCGCGCGGGCGCGTTAGCCCGTCTGCAGTCCGGCCAGCACGAACTCGAGTCGCTGAGCGAGCGCCCGCGCGAGGTCAAACGGGGGCGGGCCATCGATCAGCCACCGGCTGACAGTCCCGAAGTACACCGAGGTGAGGATCTCGGCCGCGACGCCCGGATCGGCGGCCGAGCTGAACTCGCCCTGCTCCTGGCCTCGCTCAATCACGGCGGCGGGTACGGCCCGGACATACAGGAAGACCTCGATCGGCGTCAGGCTCCCAAGCATCGCGCGCGTGAGGTCGCGCTCGCGCTCGTTCATCTCGGCGGCGGCCGCAAAGTAACGGTGCACCACCGCCCGCGCCGACTCATCGCCCGCCATACCCGCGCCGATCGCCGCCAGCTGGTCGCGACGTCCCTGGCCCCACGCTTTGGCGAAGTCGGTCTTGTAAGGAAAGTGGTTGAGCACCGTCTGGCGCGCCACATCGGCCCGCTCGGCGATCTGATCGATCGTCGTGTCAGCAAACCCGTTTTCCGCAAACAGATCAAGCGCCGCCGACAACAGCCGCTCGCGCATCTGCAGGCGCTGGCGCTCCCGCCGCCCGGCGGGCCACTCACGGTCAGTACTGGGTTCAGGGCTAATCTTAGGCCGGAGGTTACCAACCGCGGCAGTCAACCTCCTCGAGCCGAGCCGGAACGTCCCCTAGAACTCGGGGCCGGGGATCAGACGGCGATGGATGAGATCGCGCAGCCAGTGGTCGAAGGTGTCCTGGGTGTCGCGGCAGCCGCTGAATCCGGCTTGCTGGAGCTTGATCCGACTCGAGAATGCCGGTGGAGGAGCTTCCGTGGCCCCGTAAGCGAAGCAGAAATCCGCGTAGTAGTGGGACTCACCCAGGATGTCGGACAGCGAGACCGGGCGCAGCGCGTGCTTGGCGACGATCGCCTGCCAAACCTCCTCCTTGCTCTCGAGCAGCTCGGCCATCGACCGGGGATCGTCCGGACCCACCTCGACGCCGAGCACCTCGGCCATGCCCGGCCACAGATTGCGCCACTCGAAGACGTCGCCGTTGGTCACGTTGAAGTGCTCGTTGACCGCCGCAGGCGAGCTTCCCGCCCACTCGATCACGTCCGCGACCAGACGGGCGTCCACCGCCTCCCATACGTACGGGACGCCGCCGGTAAACGAGAACGGTCGACCTTCTTCTCGGCAGATGGCGGCGTAGACGCCGATGATCGGCGCGAGGTTCATCGCCACCCCCCACGGCCGGCCGATGATCAACTGCGGGCGCAGGATCGTCCACGCGAACCCGTGGACATCGGCCTGCTCCTTAAGGTAATCCTCCTGCAACCAGTAGAAGTTTTCGTGCAGGTCGCGCGGGGCCCGCTCGCGTGCGGGAATCGGCATCGGGTGCAGATGGATGCCGTAGGCCTTTGTGCCCTGCAGCAGCGTGACGTGGCGCAGCGACGAGGAATCGAGCATCGGCTCCAGGGTGTGCCGGAGCATCGCGAGGTTGGTCTGCATCTGGTCGGGATCTGACCAGCCCGGAATGAGTCCCGGCTTCTCATAGAGCGCGGTGTAGACGAGATGGGTCACCCCACGCAGGTCCTTCAGCGCGGTTCGGGCCGCCTCCGCGTCGCGCAGGTCGACCGACAGATGCCGGAACGCCCGACTCGTGTCGACCTCCGGGAAGCGTCGCGACAGGGCGATGACATCGGTCCAACCCTGGCGCGAAAGGACGTTCTCCAGCGTGGCATTCCCGACCAAGCCGCTGGCACCGGCGATCACTACTGACGGCATCTCTCTCTCCTCTGGGTACGTCGACGCTGATCTCCTGCCCGGACGGGCTCGACTGTACCCTCAATGCGCAGCTACGACGACCTTCAGGAGGAACGATGCCGCAGGGTTCCTTGGCTCATATTTGTCTGCTCGTCCGGGACCTTGACGAGGCCATCGGCCGGTGGGAGGCGATCCTGGGCGTCCTTGATCCGTCCCAGATCGAGGATCCCATCGTGCGCTACGAGGAGTTTGCGGGCGGCGGCGACGTCGTCCGGATGGCGATCTTCGCCTCACGGTCGGGATGCGAGATCCAGCTCCTACAGCCGCTCAACGATGGCCCATCGGCGCGGCTGCTCGCGAAGCGTGGAGAGGGTCTACACCACATCGCGTTCACGCCACCTGACGTCGAGCGCGCGCATCGCGATCTGGCCGCCGCGGGAATCACGTTGACCAGCGAGGCGCCGATGAACGATCCGAATATCCCATGGCTCGAGTTCTCGTTCGTGGCGCCGTCCGATGCGAACGGCGCCTTGCTTGAGCTCTGCACCCGATACGCCGCCGTCGAAGGTCAGTGGGAGCCCGCGGGTGGCCCGGACAGATCGAGCGATGAGCATGCTGAGGTGGCACGGCGCGTCTCGCTCTGACCGACCGCGCTCGGACTTCAATCTGGGCGAATCCGCCAGCGCGGTCCGGCGGCCGCCTCCGCTCCGGTGCCTCGCCCGAAGCGGAGGCGGGTCACCTGCTCAGTCGCCCGAGTCGTACTTGAACGAGATGCCGAGACGGACACGGTAGCTGACGACCGACCCATTCTCGATCGTCAGATCCTGGCGCAGCACCTCCGCGATCCGGAGGTCGCGCACACTTCGGGCCGCGGTCTCCACCGCCACCCGCGCGGCCGCCTCCCATGACTCGCTGCTGACCCCGACGACCTCGGTTACCCGGTACACGCTGTCGGCCATATGACCCTCCCTCTGGAAATAGAACCAGCCGACTCTCTCACGTCGGCGGGCTCCGTTGGCAAAAGATCCGCCGGAGCAGCCGCGCCGGACCCCACCGAGCGCGTCGATCACGGGCTGGTGCAGTCTGGTCTGAGCTGGTCTCGTCGGTCAGCGGGCGTTGTGAGCCTCACGCAGCGGCGGTGCGCTCGTCGCGGCCACGGCCAGCACCAATGTCCAGCCCGCGACGACACAGACGGTGGTGACCGCGCCGCGAGCGCTCGAAGATGGCGCCGACCGCGAGCGGACCCCGCGGGCAGCATGAAATCGCGATCGCCCAGCAGCTGGCCACCGTCGCATCCACCGACCATACGATCCGAGGACGCGATCGGCTCGCTGATAACGCCAGCGCAGCCGAAATCGAAGGTTCCACCGCGTCCGTGTCGTTGACCGTCCGTCGGTGGGTCGGTGGATCCGTCGGCCACGTGTATCACCGCGATGACGCGCGCTTTGTCGGCGGCTGCGTGGGGTCAGTCCGCGCCTACTAAAACGCGGGCTCGCGGTCGTGCCGTGTCCACCGGTCGGCGCTCAGAACGGCGCGTTGGCTTCCTCACGGGTCGGGGCCGCGCCGACGCCCGGCTCTGGGGGTGGGCGGTCGTGCGACGCTCGGCTGACCAGCTGCGAGCGGTACATCGTCTCTTGACCGCGGCTGACGATCAGCCATGCCAGCCCGACGGCGATGATCCCCGGCTCGATGCTGCCGATGCTGCCGGTCATCTCAGCGACCATCAGCATCACCGCCAGCGGCGCCCGGGCGATGCTGCCAAAGCAGCACATCATCCCGACGATCACGTACGGCGTCGGGTCATCACCGATCCACGGGAACGCCGGCTCAAACAGCCGCCAGACGGCGGCGCCGACGAACGCGCCGATGACCATCCCCGGTCCGAAGATGCCGCCCGACCCGCCTGAGCCGATCGATAGGCCGGTCGCGAGGATCCGGGCGAACGGCAGGATCAGGACGATCCACAGCGGCATCGACGCAAGCGTCGGCCCGAGGGCGTGCTGGATCCACCCGTAGCCGGTGCCGAGCACTTGCGGCACCTCGATCGCGATCAACCCGACCAGCGCGCCGCCGATCGCGGGCTTGACCCACTTCGGTACCGACCATCTGGCGAACAGGCCCTGCAGCCCGTAGAACCCCTTGGCGTAGCCGAGGCCGACGAGTCCGCCGATCACGCCGATCAACGCGAACCAGATCAGGCGAGCCGGGTCGGTGAACGCATAGCCGTGCGATCCGAACAGCGGCGTGTAACCCTCCGCGGCGCCGAAGACCGCGTAGCCGACCCCGGACGCGATGAAACACGGGAGCAGCGCCGTGGGGTCAAAGTCGTCGCGGTAGAGGATCTCGGCGGCCAGCACCGCACCACCCAGCGGCGCGCCGAAGATCGAGCCGATCCCCGCGCCGATCCCGGTCGCGACCGCGACCCGGGCGTCGACCGGGTCAAGATCGAGCACCCGAGCCAGCAGCGACCCGAACCCTGCGCTGATCTGGCCGGTCGGCCCTTCGCGCCCACCCGAACCGCCGGAGCCGATCGTCAACGCCGACGCGATCAGCTTGACCGGCACCGCCCGCAGGCGGACGGCGCGTGGGTCGCGATGCACGGCCGCGATCGCGGCGTCGGTCCCGTGCCCCTCGGCCTCGGGCGCGAACCGGTAGACGAGGATCGCTCCCAAGAGTGCGCCCCCGGCGGCGATCAGCGGTAGCGCCCACGGCCGCGCCGGCCCGCCAGCCGGCGTGACGTTGCCCTCGCTGAACGGGGTCGGGATCCGGTAGCCGGCCAAGACATGCAAAAACAGCGCGCTGGCGGCCCGCAGCGCCTCATAGAACACGATCGCGCCGCACCCGGCGATGATTCCGATCGCGATCCCGAGCACGACCCACTTGCGGACATACGACGCGCTCGCCACCCAGCGCATCGCCGCACGCCGCAGCGGCCACAACCGGCCAAGGCCTGCCCGTCGCAGGCGGTCAGCCCGATCGCTCACAGGTCCCAGCCCGTGCTCCACTCCTGCTCGGGAACCTCGCCGGCCGCCTGCGCCAATCGCCGTAACGCCCGCACCAGCGAGCGCTGCGCCGAATCGGGGATCCCGTCAAGCAGGCTGGCGATCTCCGTGCGGCGGCGCTCGGTGACGGCATCGACCAGCGCGCGACCCGCCAGCGTCAGCGCGAGCCGCACGGCCCGGCGGTCGCGGCGATCTTCACGACGCCGAACGAGACCCTTGCGCACAAGCCGGTCACACAACCGTGACGCCGTCGACGGCGTCACGCCCAGCTCGTCAGCCAGCGCGGCGACACTCTGCGGCCCGCGTGAGGCCAGCACAACCAACGAGCGGTACTGGGTCAGCGTGACCTCATCAGCGACCTCGGCCAGCGAACGCGCAGCGATCGCGACCAGCACGCGGCTGGCGGTCAGCACCGCGTCCACGACCGACTCTCGCTCGGGCTCGCGACCCTCAGGAGATACGTTCATATACCAATCATTGCATACACCAATGAGCTGCTCGCGCAGCCGCGAGGAGGATCCGATTTCAGCTGCCCGGCTCGTCGCGGGTCAATGAGCGCGCGCCGCCGCGAGCCGCGCCGTGCGGCCCGTGGAAATCCCTGGGCGGGCTGGCAGGCCGCGCGCCGCGCGCCGGGTGATGAACGTGGGATATCGCGTGCACCTGCCGCCAGCGATGTCCCAAGTCCACGATCAGCCGTGGGCCTCGGTTCCGCCGGCTGCGAGCTCGGCGGTCTTACAGGCGGGTCGCGAGGGGACCCGGTGTGATCAGCCGGGGCTCAGGGAGCGCTCGGCTGAACCAAGCTGAGTGGTGTTCAGGAGGGTGATCTGGTCAGAGCCGTAGTCGGTCGCAATCAGCACCCCCGCGGGGTCAAGTGAGACATCGCGAGGGAAGAGCCCGGCGGCGACATGGCCGACGACCGACAGCCGGTCGTTGCCGGTTCGATCGGCGTCGATGATCGTCAGGTCACTGTTGGCTCCGGGCACGTCGAAGCGGTTGGAGTCAGCGACAATGATCTGTCGGCCGTCCCGGCTGACGGCCAAACCGACGGGGGCCTCACCGACGCGGACGTCTGTGACCAGTGCACGCGTTGGGTCGGTCGTGAGCTTGTCGGCAGCGAACCCCAGCAACGCGTCGCTGCCGCGCGCGGTCACCCACACGGTCTGGCCGTCAGGAGAGACCGCGACGCGCACGGGCTGGCAGCCGGTGATCACGTTGGCGATCACCGAGTGGGCGGGGTCGCGCTCGGCGCGGGCGACGCTGATCACGCTCAGGCCACCGAGCTCGTGGCCGGGGAACGCTTCACTGGTCGCGTACAGCCGCTGGCCGTCTGGCGCAATTGCGAGCCCCACGACAGCCTCGCCGACCGGGATCGTGCCGACCAGACGCGACCCGCGAAAGCCGGTTCGGAGCGCCTTCGCGAGGTCGAAGACAGCGATCTCGTCTGAGTACTCGTCGCTCACGAACACGTAGCGGCCGTCGGGCGAGCTGGTGACCTCGATCGGACCCGACGTGACCTGATCCTTGATCGTCAGATCACCCAGCACGGCGCGCTTGGCACCCGTCTCGGCACGGCGGGCGTCGACGACGACCGCGCCGCTTGCCGAGGCCAGCAGCAGATAGCGGTCGTTCGCCGTCAGCGCCGCGCCCTGCAGCGGGGATGACGACACGCCGATCGTGCGCACGATCTGCGGCCACGGGCCGGAGTCAGACAGGACCGCGACCGAACCTTGCCGCGGTCCCGGCCTGCCGGTCTCGTCGACAAACGACCAACGGCCATCGCGCGTGCTGGCGACCCCAAACGGCGTCGAGGGCAACTGCACCGTCTTCTCAGAAGCACTCGTGAGCGCCCGACCGATCGACGTGACAGACGAGCACCCCGGCGCACCATCCACGAGCACCGGAGCGGGGGATACCGCAAGCATGTTGCCGTCGCCGGCAGCCCGCGCCTGACCGTCGAGGCCGAGCAGCACGACAGCTGACAGCAGACAGCCAAGCGCAAACCACGTCAGCCTGACGAGCACTCCATTGCCGGTGGCCATGTTCGCGTTAACGCGCCGACCAGGCCGGGGTTGCGTTGCTCATCCGCAATCTCGATGTGGGAGAAGACGTTGTCGTTTGACTTAAGCCGGTGCGGCTGCGCGGGCGATCTCGGAACGCGCAGGCAAGCTCACCGCGACGGTCAAGCCACCTTCGGGTCGTGCACGGACGTCGAGGTTGGCTCCGTGGGCTTGAGCGATCTCGGCGACGATGGACAGGCCGAGGCCGAGACCGTTCGGACTGGCGGTTCGGTCCGGGATATCGCGTTGGAAGGGCTGGAGCAGACGGCTGACCTCGACTGGCGCCACGAGGGGTCCGGTGTTGGTCACGGTGAGCGTCGCTTCGGTCGTGCCGGCGGCGAGCGTGACCTGGACGCGTCCGCCGGGGATGTTGTAACGGATGGCGTTGTCAACCAGATTCGAAACCAGCCGGTAGAGGAGGCGAGCGTCGCCCGGCACGGTGGCATCACCAAGCGCGGCGTCGACGTGCAGTCCCCTGGTGGCCGCAGACGGCTCGTGGGTGTGGAGGACCTCGCTGGCCACGGCGGCCAGGTCGACGGGCTCCTTGCGGTCGAGACCTCGCTGGCTACGGGCCAGGGTGACGAGGGCGTCGATCAGCCGCTCCTGTTCCCTCCCTGCTTCGAGGACCTCCCCGCAGGCGGCGCGCAGCGAGTCAAGCGTGATGTTCGGGTCCGCGAGTGCGACCTGGAGCATGGCCCGATCCACGGTCAGGGGGGTGCGCAGCTCGTGGGAGGCGTTGGCAACGAAGCGACGCTGTGAGTCGAACGCCCGTTCCAGCCGTCCGAGGAGCCCGTCGATGGTGTCGCCCAGTTCGGTGAGCTCGTCCCGGGGACCGGGGAGGGCCAGGCGCTGGTGCAAGTCGTTCTCGGAGATGTTCCGGGTGGTGTCGGTGATGGTCTGCAGCGGTCGCAGGACCCGACCGGAGAGCAGCCAGCCGAGCAGCACGCAGACCCCGATCATGACCGCCAGAACGATGCACGATCCGATCAGGAACTCGTGCAGGTCGAGACGTAGGGAGCCGAGATGTACGAGCGGTGCAGCAGTCACCGCCTTGACCTCAGCTCCGCGGGCCGGGAGGTGGACGACGGACGTGCCGTGCCGGTGGACGACGCGGTGTATGTGAGCGACGGGGCGTAGCGACAAGAAAGTCACGACGGCGGTGATGACGACGAGGACAACGCTGGCGGGGAAGAAGAGACCGCAGTAGAGAGCGGTCAGGCGAAAGCGCACAGTCCGCGCAGGCAGGTGGGGCCGGACGGCCAGGGCGCGAAGGCGCCCGCGCCGCAGCACCGGTCAGTCTCCGATCCGGTAGCCGGACTTGGCGACGGTCTCGATGATCGGGGGATCGCCCAGCTTGCCTCGCAGGCGGCTGATGGTGGTCTTGACCGCCTGGCTGAAAGGGTCGGCGGCCTCGTCCCACACCCGCTCCAAGAGCTGCTCGCTCGACACGACGGCGCCCCGTGCTCCCAGGAGCATCTCTAAGACGGCGAATTCCTTCGGGTTGAGCGACAGACGGGCACCGGCCCGCGCAGCGACCCTGACAGATGGGTCAAGCGTGAGGTCCCGGCAGACCAACGTCGGCGGGAGCGCCGCGCCGGGGCGGCGGACCAGCGCCCGGATGCGGGCCACCAGCTCCGAGAACTCGAACGGCTTGGGCAGGTAGTCATCCGCGCCCAGACCGAGCCCTTCGACGCGATCCTCGACCGCACCCGCCGCGGTGAGCATCAACACGCGGCTTTGCGCGCCCGCGGCCACCACCGCCCGGCAGACGTCGTCGCCGTGCACGCCGGGGAGATCGCGGTCCAGCACCACGACGTCGTAGGGGGTGATGGCGATGTGGTCGAGCGCGTCACGACCGTCGAAGACGACGTCGACGGCCATCCCCGCCTGGCGCAAGCCAGCCGCCACGGTCATCGCCAGCTTGGCGTGGTCCTCGACCACCAGCACCCTCACAGCCTCTCCTCCTACCCGCGGTAGCCCAACCGGGACCGGCCCGATCGGTTGTGGCTTCCAAGGATGACCGATCGGCGGTTGCAAAAAAGTTACTGCGTTACCGGGGTGCAACTGCGGCTGCCGTACAACGACACCATGAGCCTTACATTCAACAAACAGCGCAACGTGCCGGCGGCATCGACGGGGAGTGCGGCACGCCCGCGACGAGCGCGCGCCCGGGTGTATCGAGCCGGCCTCGTCGTCGTGGCGCTCCTCAGCGCCGGCGCCCTGGTCACGGCTTGCGGGGGTGGGTCCTCGGCGTCATCCGCCGCACCGCACGGGAGCGTCACTTCGCTTGAAAACGCCGCTCTCCGTTACACCGACTGCATGCGCACCCACGGTGAGCCGAACATGCCCGAACCGAGCTTCAACGGACGGCACGCCACTCTCGACATCACTCCGAGCTCCGGCGTAGACCCGAGCTCTCCGCAGTTCACGGCTGCGACCAAAGCATGCGAGCATCTGGTGTCGAACGGCGGCGCGTCCGCGGGACCCACGATCACCCCCGCCGATCAGGCTGACTACCTCAAGGCCGTGGCGTGCATGCGCTCGCACGGGTTCCCCGGGTTCCCCGACCCGGTGTTCCGGAACAACAACGTCACGTTCAACGCCCCGGGGTCGCCGATCGACACGAGCTCTTCGCAGTACAAGAGCGCGCTGACGACCTGCGAGAAGCTGATCCCGGCGGGTCTGCCCGACAGCAGTCCCAGCGGTTCGTGAGCCCAACGATGCGGACGCGGTTTTCTCGTCGTCAGCTTTGTGTCGCCGCGGCGCTGATCGTGGTGGCCGCGGTGGTTGTCGCGATCGCCGATCCGTTTGGCGGCGACGGCGACGGCGCCCGTGAGGTGAACGATGGCGGCACGGGCCTCACGACAGTGGTGCGTCAGTCGCTCTCCTCGCAGACGGCGTCGTCGGGCACGGTCGGCTTCGCGGGCAGCTATTCGGTGATCAACGAAGCCTCGGGCACGCTCACGTGGCTCCCCGCGGTCGGGACGATCATTCCCGAGGGCGGCGTGCCCTACCGCGTCAGCGGCGCTCCGGTGGTCCTGCTGACCGGCAAGATCCCCTGCTACCGGGCGCTCTGGGACGGGATGACCGGCGCCGACGTCGAGCAACTGAACCACGATCTCGTGGCGCTCGGCTACGCGAAGAGCGCGGAGCTCAGCCCAACCTCCGATGACTTCAGCGGCGCGACGGTCGACGCGCTCGAGGCGCTGCAACGCCACCTCGGCGTGACCGAGACCGGCACGCTCGCGCTCGGGCAGGCGGTGTTTGAGCCGCTGCGCCGCCTGCGCGTCACCGCTGTCAACGGCACGCTCGGCGCCAATGCTGACCCTGGCAGCCAGCTACTGACCGTCAGCTCGACACGGCGCGTCGTGTCGCTGCAACTCGACGCAGCGGAGCAGGCCGAGGTCGCGCCCGGCGACCGCGTGACGATCACGCTGCCCGACAACGCGGACACGCCCGGCGTCGTCTTGTCGATCGGCACCGTCGCGAGCGCCGGGCACAACAGCGGATCACCGACGGTCCCGGTGACCGTCCGCCTGCTTCATCCGTCGGCAACCGGGTCGATCGATCAGGCGCCGGTCGACATCGCGATCACGACCGGGTTCGTCAAGCGCGCGCTCGCCGTGCCGGTCGACGCGCTGCTCGCGCTTGCCGGCGGCGGCTACGCCGTCGAGGAGGTCACGCCCGCCGGGCGCCACCACCTCGTCACGGTCTCGCTCGGCCTGTTCGACGACGCCCGCGGGATGGTCCAGGTCAGCGGCGCCGGGCTCGCGGTCGGACAGCGGGTCGTGGTGCCGTCGCTATGAGCGCTGCGCTCGCGGCAGCTGAGCGCGCCGGGCCGCCCCTCGCCGCCGGTGCACCGGTGCTCGAGCTCGAGGCGGTCACCAAGACCTACCCAACCGAGCCGCCGGTCACGGCCCTTGATGGCGTCAGCTTCAGCGTGCGCGCCGGAGAGCTGCTCGCTGTGGTCGGCCCGTCCGGATCGGGCAAGTCGACGCTGCTGCATCTGATCGGGACGCTCGACCGGCCGAGCAGCGGGATCGTTCGCGTGACCGGGCTCGACGTCGCCGAGCTGTCCGACCGCGAGCTCGCGGCGCTGCGCGCCACACGGCTCGGCTTCGTCTTCCAGCAGTTCTTTCTCTCTGAGCATCAGACGACGCTCGAGAACGTCGCCGACGGCCTGCTCTACGCCGGCGTCGAACCGTCGCGCCGCCGGGCCGCGGCAGCGGCAGCGCTCGAACGCGTCGGCCTGCGCGAGCGGGCGACGTTTCGCCCGACGCAGCTGTCCGGCGGTGAGCGCCAGCGCGTCGCGATCGCGCGTGCGCTCGTCGGCTCGCCGGCGATCGTGCTCGCCGACGAGCCGACCGGCAACCTCGACAGCGTCTCGGGCGACGGCGTGCTCGCGCTGCTCGAGGCGCTCAACGAGGCTGGCGCGACGATCATCGTCATCACCCACGACCGCGACGTCGCGGCACGGCTGCCGCGACGGATCGAGATGCTCGATGGCCGCGTCGTTGCCGACACGACTCAGTGCGCGCGATGAGCACCGCTCAGGCGCTGACCCCGTCAAAGCTCCGTCTCGGCGACCTCGCGCGGCTCGCCAGCGTCGGCCTGCGCACCCGCCGCCTGCGCGCCACGCTGTCGGCGCTCGGGATCGCGATCGGCGTCGCCGCAATTGTCGCCGTGCTCGGCCTCTCCGCCTCCTCACAGGCCGGGCTGCTCTCCGAGATCGACCGCCTCGGCACGAACCTGCTTGACGTCACCAACGGCCAGACGCTGTTCGGTCAGACCGCCGAGCTGCCGGACGCAGCGCCGGCGATGATCAAACGGATCGGTCCGGTCACCCAGGTGCAGTCCACCGGGACCGTCGGTGGCAACGTGTTCCGCAGCCCGTTGATCCCCTCGATCGACACCGACGCGATCTCGATCAGCGCCGCCAGCCTCGGCCTGCCGCGCGCGGTCGGCACCTCGATCGCGCAGGGGCGCTTTCTCAACGCCGCGACCGCGCGCGAGCCGGTCGCGGTGCTCGGTGCGGCCGCCGCGCAACGCCTCGGGATCGACCGCGTCTTCTCCGGCGAGCGGATTTGGCTTGACGGGATGTGGTTCTATGTTGCGGGCATCCTCAGGTCCGCCCCCCTGGTGCCCGGGATCGACAGCACCGTGCTCGTCGGCTTTCCCGCCGCCGAGCACTATCTCGACTTCAACGGCCACCCCTCGGAGGTCTACGTCCGTGCCCACAACAGCCAGATCGACGCGGTCGACAAGATTCTCGCGGCGACCGCCAATCCGGAGAACCGGAGCAACGTCGACGTCAGCCAACCGTCTGCGGCGCTCGTCGCGCGCGCCGACGCCCAGGGCGCGTTCAATGACCTGTTTCTCGCGCTCGCCGCCGTCGCGCTCCTCGTCGGTGCCGTCGGCGTCGCCAACATCATGATCATCGGCGTCCTCGAGCGCCGGTCGGAGATCGGCCTGCGCCGCGCGCTCGGCGCGACCAAGGCGAACATCCGCACCCAGTTCCTCAGCGAGGCGATCCTGCTCGCGATGCTCGGCGGCGTCGTCGGCGTGGTCGGCGGCATCATCGCGACGGCGATCTACGCATCGACGAAGGGCTGGGCCGTCGTCATCCCGCCACTCGCCTGGGGCGGCGGGCTCACCGCGGCGCTCGCGATCGGCGCGATCGCCGGACTGCTCCCGGCGATCCGCGCCGCCCGCATGTCACCAACCGAGGCACTGCGAACCGCCTGAAGCGCAATCCGGTGCCAAAGTCCTCGGTGCCATGCACAACGCGCATTCGCCTCGCGCCGCACAAGCGGTGTCTGCGGGCGAGCGTTGCCGACCGCCAGTCGCCGGGCTACGATGACCGACTCTCATGGTGACCGGCGGCGAAGTGCAGACGAGCGCCGCGCTGGATGCCGCGCTCGACTGCGTTATCTGCATCGACGATCGCGGCTGCGTGACGTATTTCAACGAGTCCGCACAGCGGACGTTCGGCTACGTGGCGACCGAGGCCGTCGGACGAGAGCTCGCCGAAGTGATCGTCCCACCACCCCTTCGAGACGCCCACCGGCAGGGCCTGGCGCACTTTCTCAGCACAGGTGAGGCGCCGATCCTCGGACGTCGCCTCGAGCTCACCGCAATGCGGGCCGACGGCACTGAGTTTCCGGCCGAGCTGACGGTGACGAGGCTGCAACCGCCGAACGGGCAAGGGTTCATCGGGTTCGTGCGAGACATCACCGATCGTTTGAGCGCCGAGGAGGATCTGCGGGCCGCTCGCGCAAGGTTCGAACTGATCGCCACCGAGCAGGCCGCGCTGCGGCGCGTCGCCACCCTGGTCGCGCGTCAGGCGACCTCGGACGAGCTGTTTGCCGCGGTAGCCAGGGAGGTCGCCGAGCTGCTTGACGCGCAGTGGAGCAACATCCTGCGCTACGACTCGCTCGGCAACGTCACGCTGGTCGGCGTCTATGGCGACGGGCCGCAGCTGGTTCCGGGAGCGTCGTGGACGCTTGAGGCGGCGGTCGCGGCGGGAGTGATCTGGCGGACGCGCGAGCCCGCGAGCGTGGACGTGAGGAAGTTCGACAGCCCGCTGGCGGCAGCGATGCTGAGCGCCGGCCTGCGGTACGCGACCGGTGTGCCGATCGTCGTCGAGGGGCAGCTTTGGGGCGCCATGACGGTGTTGGACGGCACGCAGGACCCACTTGCGGGGGATCTCGTCAGCAGGCTGGAGAGCTTCACGGAGCTCGTCGCCACCGCGGTTGCGAATGCCGCCGCTCGATCTGAGCTGGTGGCCGCGCGGCGGCGAGTGATCGAGGCTGCCGACGCGGCGCGAGCCAGAGTCACGCGTGACATGCATGACGGCGCGCAACAGAAGTTCGTCAACTCGCTGATCAACATGCAGCTGGCTCAGGACAAGTGGTCTTCGGATCTGCCGCGCGCGTGTGATCTGCTCGATGTCGGCGTGCACGAGGCGGGCGCGGGAATCGAGCTGCTTCGCGAGTTGGCGGCCGGGCTCCATCCGACAATCCTCAGCGATCTCGGACTCGAGGCCGCGTTAGAGAGCCTGGCCGAACAAGCCCCGATCCCGGTCGAGCTGGACGTTGGTGATGTCGACGTGCCCCCGTCGCTGGCAACCAGCGTCTATTTCTTCTGCTCGGAGGCACTGACAAACGTCATCAAGCATGCGAATGCGACGGCAGCCGCTGTGCGAGTCGGGGTCGTGGACGGCTGGCTGAGCATCGAAGTGCAAGACGACGGCGTGGGCGGTGCCGCGATCGGAGCGGCCGGGAGCGGGTTGCTTGGTCTGAGCGACAGGATCGGGGCGCTGGAGGGTTCGTTCGTGGTGAGCAGCCCTTCAGCGGGTGGCACCACGCTGATTGCGCGGGTCCCCTGCCTGGCTGTCCAGTAGCTCAGCGCCTCAAGAAGATGTTGAGATCCGTCCGGGCCAGGTCGGTCTTTGGGACGAAGCCGCAGGCGGCGCTGCGTTGCAGCCGCTCCGGGGCGATGGCTTGGGGGTCGGTCGAGGTCAGGAGGATCGTGAGTCGATCGCGGGCGCCGTGTAGCGTCTCGGCTAGGGTCACCCCGTTGCCGTCGGGCAGCCTCACGTCGAGCAGGACGGCGTCTGGACCGAGACGGGCGCACGCCCTCACCGCCTCGTCGGCCGTCATCGCCTGTCCGACCACGGTGAACCCCCGCGCAGCCAGCATTTCGCTTGCCGCGCGTCCGAATCCTGGGTCGTCGTCGACGATCAAGATGGTCGTCTCACCGTGCGCGGACTCTGGCATGGCGACAGTTTGCGCCCAACAGGCGGTGCCTACCATGGGGCTAACCCCAGATCTCAGGACTTCAGGTACCTGAGCACGGCGAGGACGCGCCGATGCGCGTCGGGCTCGGACCGGAGACCGAGCTTGTCGAAGACAGACGTGACATGGTTTTCGACCGCGCCAACCGTCACGGTCATCGCAGCGGCGATCGAGGCGTTCGAACGGCCCTCGGCCATCAGGGCGAGCACCTCGCGTTCGCGGGGCGTGAGGTCGGCCATCGGACCCCCGCGGCGCGGCCGGGCAACCATTCGCTCGACGACCTCCGGGTCGAGCGCCGAGCCTCCACGCGCGACGCGGCGGACGGCATCGGTGAACAGGGCGAGGTCACCGACCCGATGCTTGAGGAGATAGCCAACCCCTTCGGCATGGTCGCCGACAAGCTCCAGCGCGTAGCGCGCCTCGATGTACTGAGACAGGATCAGAACGCCGATCTCAGGCTGAGTGGCGCGTATCTGTCGCGCGGCGCGCAGCCCATCGTCGGTGTTGTCGGGCGGCATTTGGATATCTGTTACGACCACCTGTGGCTTGTGGGTCGCCGTCTTGCGCAGAAGGTCGGGCGCATCCGCCGCGACCGCCACGACCTCGAAGCCGGCCTCGTCGAGTACCGTCACGATGCCTTTTCGGGTCAGCGGCTGGTCTTCCCCGACGACCACACGCAACGGGTGGCTATCGCCCACGCTTCTAGGCTATCCCACCCGGGGCAGGAGCTAGCCCCTGGGGCAATGGCGAGCTAGCCGCATCGAGGAACCCCCTCGATCAGCTCAGAGTTCCTGGCATGCTCAATCGGAATCCGCTGTCGACGACGCAGGTCGGGCTGTCAGGATCAGGACGGCAGAGCAGCCTGCTGGGACGGGAGAACGAGTGCGCGCTGCTCGACGAACTGCTTGCCGACATCCGCCAGGGCGTGAGCCGGGCGCTGGTCTTGCACGGCGAGGCCGGGATCGGGAAGACGGCGCTACTTGAGTACCTGATCAAGTCGGCGGCGGACTTCTACGTCGTGCGCGCGGCAGGAGTGGAGTCCGAGACGGAACTGGCGTACGCCGGCCTGCACCAGTTCTGCGCACCGTTCCTAGATCGACTCGGGCGCCTGCCGGCTCCCATGCGTCAAGCCCTGGAGATCGTCTTTGGACTCCGCCTCGGCTCTCCTCCGGATCGGTTTCTCGCCGGGCTCGGGGTGCTGAGATTGCTCTCGGGGGCTGCCGACGAGCGCCCGCTGCTGTGTGTCATCGACGACGCGCAGTGGCTCGATCGGGCTTCGGTGCTGACCCTGGCGTTCGTGGCACGGCGGCTGCTGGCCGAGCCGGTCGGGATCGTGTTCGCCACACGTGATCCCGGTGAGGAGCTCAGACACTTTTCAGACCTGGAGGTGCGCGGCCTACCCGACGGCGACGCCCGCGTGCTGCTGAGCTCAGCTGTGCGATTCATCCCCGACGTGCGAGTCCGCGACCGGATTCTCGCCGAGACACATGGGAATCCACTCGCTCTGCTCGAATCGCCGCGCGGGTTGACGGCGGCGCAGCTGGCGGGTATGTGCAGCCCGCTCGGTGAGCAGGGTGGCGCCGGCCGGATCGAGCAGGGCTTCGTTGCACGGCTCCGCGCGCTCTCGGACGATGAAAGACGGCTGTTGGTCCTGGCATCCGCCGAACCGGTTGGCGATCCACTCCTGCTCTGGCGCGCTGCCAACCGGCTCGGCATTCCGCGAGTTGCCGCGCTCGCCCCGGAAGCGGAAGGCCTGGTGGCAATCGGCGAGCGCGTGATGTTCCGTCACCCGCTGGTGCGCTCTGCCGTATACCGATCAGCGGCGGTGGAGCAACGCCGGGCGGCACATCTGGCGTTGGCGGAGGCGACCGATCGGGCGGTCGACCCCGACCGTCGCGCCTGGCATATGGCCGCGGCGGCCGCAGGACCCGATGAACCGGTCGCGCTGGAGCTCGAGCGCTCGGCTGGCCGCGCGCAGTCTCGCGGTGGCCTGTTGGCAGTGGCTGCACTTCTGCAGCGCTCGGTCGTGCTGTCTGCGGATCCGGTGCAGCGGGTGCGGCGTACGCTCAGCGCTGCCCAAGCCAGTCTGCACGTCGGCGCGTTCGATCGGGCACTCAGACTGCTGGCGACGGCCGAGGCCGGGATGCTCGACGAACTGCAGCTCGCGCAGGTGGAGTTGCTCCGCGGTGCGATCGCGTTCGCCTCGAGCATGGGGAACGCTGCGCCGCCACTGCTCCTGCGGGCGGCAAGACGCCTGGAGCCGCTCGATGTCGCGCTCGCGCGTGAGACCTATCTCGACGTGTGGGGAGCCGCGCTGTTTGCCGGTCGTCTTGCCTGCGCCGGGGCCCTTCCTGAAGTCTCAAGAGCCGCCAGGTCGGCTCCGCCACCGGCCGGCCCAGAGCAACCGTCCGACCTGCTGTTGGGCAGCTTGGCCACGCTGGTCACGGAGGGACGCGCAACGGCCGCGCCACTGCTGAGACGGGCAACGACAGCGTTCTTGGACGAAGCATCACCGGCCCAGAAAAACGTCCGCTGGGGCTGGATGGCGACGATCCCGTCCCACGTGCTCTGGGACGAGGACAGCTGGCATGCGATCAATGCGCGCCAGCTACAGGAAGCGCGGGACGCGGCGGCGCTCGCGCGGCTCCCGATCGACCTGACAGCGTGGGCGGTGCTCGTCGCCTGGCGGGGGGACTTTGGCCCGGCCGACGCGGCGATCGCCGAGGCCCAAGCGGTCACAGAGGCGACCGGATCCCGCCTTGCGCCCTACGCTGCCCTGTTGCTTGCCGCGCTCCGGGGACGGGAAGTTGACGCGTCGACGGCGATCGAGTCCGCGACTCGTGAGGCTGGCGCCGGCGGTCAGGGCATCGGCGTCCAGTGGGGCGATTGGGTGAGCGCGATCCTCCTGAACGGGCTTGGCCAGTCCGAGCGGGCGCTGGCGGCGGCCCGACGAGCGGCCGAGGAAGCACCACAGCTGTTCATCTCCGGGTGGGCACTGCCTGAGTTGATCGAGGCGGCCGTACACAGCGGCAGGACCGAGCTCGCTGCCGCTGCGCTCGAGCCGCTGGTTGAGGCCACCGCGGCCGGGGGCACTGACTGGGGACTGGGAATCCAAGCGCGCTCCCGGGCTCTGTTGAGCGAGGACGAGGCGGCCGAACGCCTGTATCAAGAGGCGATCGAGCGGCTGGGCCGCACGCGGTTGCGGCCTGAGCTCGCGCGTGCACACCTGGTCTACGGCGAGTGGCTGCGCCGCGAGCATCGCCGGGTCGACGCGCGCGGCGAGCTGCGCGCCGCGTACGACCAGTTCACCTCGATCGGGATGGAGGCGTTCGCCGAGCGAGCCCGTCGTGAACTCCGTGCAACCGGGGAGACGGTGCGCAGGCGAACTGTGGAAACGCGCGACGATCTGACTGCCCAGGAGCGGCAGATCGCGCACCTGGCCCGCGATGGCCTCTCGAACCCGGAGATCGGTGCGCGGCTGTTCCTCAGTCCGCGCACCGTGGAGTGGCATCTGCGCAAGGTGTTCTCGAAGCTCGGCATCCGCTCTCGGCGCGAGCTCAGCTCCGCGGTGCCGACCGAGTCTGAATTGGTCCCGAGCTGACGTGGGGGGCCGCTGAGTTCAACCGCCCATCCGCGGCCGGTATCGGTTGGGCTCGCGGTCAGCGGGCGGCGTCATCTGGCTGACGTATGACTTGGTGCGGGCGAGCGCGTCGTGGTCGAGACGCGCGAGCCGCGAGGCGATCGCCTCCACCTCGTGGTCAAGCCGGTCATCGGCGATCACGCGGTTGACGTACCCGTACTGCTCTGCGCGCGGGCCGTCGAGATCGTCGGCGAGGAGCAGGATCTCGAGCGCGCGGCCGTACCCGGTGAGGCGTGACAGCCTGGCCGCCGCACCGCCGCTCGAGTCCAGGCTGGTGCCGACCTCAAACTGGCCTAGCTGTGTGTTCTCGCGCGACGCGAAGCGCAGGTCGCAGGCCACGATGAACTCGCTTCCGGCACCCTGGGCGCGACCGCGGATTGCGGCGACGCTGAGGACCGGCGCGCGGGCAAGGCGGACGAGCAGGTCCAGCCATGCGGGCAAGCCGGTCGGACCGGCTGGCAACCGCGTGCGATCAGGGGCGGGCTCGGTGCCGGAGCTCGTCAGAAAGCAGTCGGGGTTCGCACTGTCAAACACGACGACGTTGAGATCGGAATCCTTCTCGATCAGGTCGACGAGCTCGGCAAGCTCCGCGACCATGATCCGGTTGACCGCGTTGTTCGGCGGATGGTCGAAGGTCACTCGGCAGTACCCCGGGCTACGGCGATCAACGCGCACATGCATCCACGATCGGGCCCACGCGTCCGAGCCGCGGCCGTTGTTGGACGGGCTGTTATCGATCCTGCTCACGGCGTACTCCTGGCGTCGCTCGGGCTCCGGTCGGTGACTCGGTGCTCAGCTGCGTGCCGCTCATCCGAACCTCCGCTGTTGTGTGACAGCAGATTGGTCGCTCGGCCGATCTATCGCGCCCGTGTGGTCACTGGTGCAGGCCCCGGCACGACACCGGCCGGCGACACGACCGCCGCCAGCCCGGGGTTCGACGCGGTGCCGGGGCGGTGGATCCCGCCGGCGGCCCAGGCGGCCAAGGTTCGAGGTGACGCCTTGACCTGGGTGCGACTACAAGCGCGAGACGAGTTCGTCCACGATTTCCGCAGCGGGCTGTCGCTGTTTGGCGAGTGCAACGCTCTGTCCGGCCCACAGTGATAGCGGCTCGATCTCACCGGTCGTTCCAACCATCGGGGGCGCGGGCGAATACCGAACGATGGGGTCGCCCGAAGCGAAGTGCGCTATCACTTCGCGCTCTCGCGGTCGACGACCCAATGGCGGCTGCCCCGCGGCCTCCCACATCTCGGCCGTTGAGTTGTGGATGGCGCGGTGCGGAGAGTCCGGCCATCCCACGTCATAAAGATCGGGGTACCACTCTGCATCGGTCTCGGTCGCGGCTATCAGACGACGCCGGTACTCCTCGTGGATCGGCATTTCATCGGCGAGCAAGAACCGCGTGCCCACCAAGGCGGCCTGCGCGCCAAACGCCAGCACGGCCGCGACGCCTCGAGCGTCCCCGATCCCACCCGCCGCAATGACAGGCACTGGTGCTACCGCGTCCACCACCGCTGGGACCAACGGAAGCGTTGCCACGCCACCCCACACGTGCCCTCCGGCCTCCCAACCCTGCGCGACGATGATGTCGACTCCACCTCCGACTGCGCGCCGGGCTTCCTCGGCGCTGCCGACCGTGTGCATAATCAGCGCTCCGGCGTCATGGACCAAGCCGACGTAACTCTGGGGATCGCCCCAGATGAGCGACACGATCCGCAGACCCGCCGAGAGGGCCTGACCGACTCGGCGGCGTTGATCGGAGGTGAGAACGAAGTTGCCGGCAATCGGCCGGTCGGTAAGGGCTGCCGTTTCACGAACCACGTCTCCGGCGTCATCGGACCACGACAGTCCCAGGCTGCCGAGGCCGCCGGCATTTGAGACCGCGGCGGGCAGCCGGGGATCTGCAGCCAGTGGCGCTTCGATGATCGGGCGTTCGATCCCCAGCAACTCGCACACCGGCGTGTGGGTACTCATTGGGATGGGCCCCTTTCTGGCGCCCGCGGCGCCGGTTGACTAGGCTCAATATGGACCCGAAACGCTCCGATCGCCCCCGGGTTACCACTGGTCCACACCCGTGACACAGACCGGGGGCCCGGACCCGTGGACCACCGGGCGCGAGTGGACCGGACGGCGGCCATCGTCCTCGTCATTCGTCAACCATGGACAGGAGCAGATCATGCGCAGCGACATCGTCCCCGGCGCCACCTTCCCCGACTACGAGTTGCCCGATCACGAGAACGCTGCGCGAAAGCTCTCAGAGATCCAAGGCGACGACCCCCTGATCCTCACGCTCGCGCGCGGGAACTACTGCCCCAAGGAGCACCAGCAGCACCTCGAGCTCGCCGCCAACTACCCCAAGATCGCCGTGGCCTACACGAAGGTTGCCACGATCTCGACCGACACCCATCACTCAAGCCAGGAGTTCCGCGCGTCGACCGGCGCCCAGTGGCCGTTCCTGTCTGACCCGGAGCGGACCGTCCAGAAGGACCTCGAAGTCCAGGAATACACCGACCCCGAGCACGATCCGATGATCCCCCACACCCTCGTGCTCAAGCCCGGGCTGGTCATCCACAGCATTTACAACGGCTACTGGTTTTGGGGACGTCCCTCGTTCGCCGATCTCTGGCACGACCTACGGGCCGTGACCCGCCAGATCCGCCCCGACTGGGATCTCAGCAAGCCGGGGCTGCGCGAAGCGTGGGATGCGGGCGACTACTCAGCATTTCATGGATGGGACAGGCGCTCCCCTCAGTCGACGCCGTCGTCCTACAGCTCCTAGCACCGCGGTCGCGACCAGGGCCGGGGCCGAGCCGCTCAGAGTTGAGCGACCCGGCCGCCAAGTCGAGCCTGTGCATGTGCACACGCTCGACTATGGTCATCTAGCGAAGCGTTCGAAACGCCGCACGCATCTCTTCTGAGAAAAGTTGCGGCTGTTCCCAGGCGGCGAAATGGCCGCCACGGTCGAGCCGGTTGTAATGGACGAGGTTATGTGGATACGCGCGCTCCGCCCAGCTGCGCGGGGCCTAGAGCTCGGCGGGAAACACGCTGATCGCGAACGGGATCGTGATGGGCTCGGCGTCGAAGAAGTCGGCCTTGTTCTCCCAGTAGAGACGAGCCGCCGAGATCCCGGTGTTCATCAACCAGTAGAGCGTGATGTTGTCGAGGATGTCGTCTTTCGTGAGGGCGCTCTGGTAGGTCCCGTCAAGGGTTTTCTCCAGGAGCCCGGGCTGGCCGCTGCCGTCACCGTGGTCGAGCATGAATGCCGCAAGATCGACGGGTGAATCTGCCAGTCCGTACAACGTTTGCGGGCGGGTCGCCACCCGTGCACCCACTAGTCAAAGGCCCTGGTCAAGGGCCTGCGGATCACCGCTCGACGGCCGCTGCGTAGAGGCGGCCCACCCGGCTCTATACAGGCAGATCGTGGATCCTGGTCGGCGTGCTGCGGACTGGCTGAGGGGAGATGAGCATGGGTCGGTGGCTGTGGTGAAGAACGGCCTCAGAAACGCTGCCGAGGATTGCGCGCTTGACGGGGTTGAGCCCGCGGGCGCCACAGACGATCAGGGACGCGTCCAGCTCGTCGGCGGTCTCGATGATCGTCTGCCAGACGGCGACCTCGGCCTGTTGAGTACGGGCTTTCGCGTCCCAACCTCGCTCCCGTTCCGCACGCGCCCCCTTCGCGGCGGCCTGGCGGGCGGTGGCTTCTTCGCGTCTGTCCAACTCGCCCTCATCTGCAATGTAGGACCCGCCCAACCCGGTATTGAGACCGCCGGCCATCAGTCGCATTGCAACGGTCTCCCAGACGGTCAGAACGACTGCAGCTCTGGGCGCGAGCAGCTCGGCAGCTGTCGCGAGCGCAGCTTGAGAACCGTCTGACCCGTCAAAGCAGAACAGGACTGGCCCTGACCCGTGGGTTTGAGAAGTGCTCAAGGGAACTGACCAGGTGATGGGACGGCGCTGACGGCGCTCATCACGATCCCCCGACGGAAGCCTGTGGCTCGCTGGCCGAGTCCGCGGCGATCACTTGTCGCAGCGCCTTGACCGCCGCAGCCACGATCTCCGAGAAGCTCGGAAATGGCTGGATCGTGTCGCGCAGGATCTCCAGTGGCACCTGGGCCCGAATGGCCAGAGTGATCTGCTGCATCCATTCCCCCGCCTCGGGCCCCAGTCCGTACGCGCCGGTCAGGCGCTGTCCATCGCTCAGCAGGGTGAGGAAGCCGTTGGACTCGGCGTAGGCATGGGTGTACGTCGCTGTCTTGGCGACCTCGGACAGCATCGCGGTTCCGCTGAACCGATCTTCGGACGCGCCCACGCATGCCGCCTGCGGATCGGTATAGATGGGGCGCGGAACGGCCTCGTAGTTGGCGGTGCGCACCTCGCCGAGGATGTTGGACGCCACCACCTCGCCCTGGTACTCGCCGACGTGGGTGAGCTGCCAGATCCCGGTCACATCGCCGATCGCCCACAGGCGCTCGCCGGCGCGCAGCCGGTCATCGACCGGAACGCCGTGCGGGTTGACCGTGATCCCGACCGTCTCCAGTCCGATGTCATCGACGCGTGGGCGCCGCCCGGTCGCCACCAGCAGGCGATCGCCGCGTAGATCGCGCCCGTCGTCGAGCGCCAGAACGAACTCGTCGCCCTCACGTCTCGCACTGGTGGCGCTGCGGCCGACGATCACCTCGATCCCGTCGCGTCGCAACGCCGCGCCGAGCGCCTCACCGACCGGCGCGGCCTCTTTCGCCAACACCCGTTCACGACTTTCGACGATCACGACCGCCGCCCCGAGGCGATGCGCGGCCTGGCCAAGCTCGACGCCGGCTGCCCCGCCACCCAGCACCACCAGGCTCCCGGGCACGGTCTTCATACCCGTCGCCTCGCGCGTGCTCCACACACCGTCGAGTTCACGCAGGCCCTGAACCGGCGGGATGAATGAGTCGGCCCCGTTGGCCAGGATCACATGATCGGCCGTGTACCGCGTGCCGTCGACGTTCACCGCCCCGACGCCGTCGAGTCGGCCGTACCCGCGAACCAGATCGATGCCGCGCTCGGCCAGCCACCGCTCCTGCCCACGGTCGGAGTACTCGCTGACCATGAAGTCTCGCCAGGCAAGCGCCGCGGCGGCATCCACCTCGGCGGACCCGGCGGCTTCACGCGAACCCTGTGCCGCCTCGCCCGGGCGCAGCAACGTCTTGGACGGGATGCACGCCCAGTAGGAGCACTCACCCCCGACCAGGGCCCGCTCCACCACCGCCACTCGCAGCCCGCCCTCAGCAAGCGCGGCGGCGCAGTGCTCTCCCGGTGCGCCCCCGCCGAGAACGATCACGTCGTGGTCAGTGCTCATGTCGTTGTTGCTCATGTGGTCCTCGCTGCCGGGTCGCTTGTCGGCAGCGACCATCGCGCGCTCGGGCGCCGGTCGCGCCCGTGGCGGTCCCTGGTCTGACCCTGGTCTCTGGCCAAGCTCGATCTGCTCGGGGAGGACCGGACGCTCGCGCGGTCTCCGCGCGCTGGATAGCGACTGCGATCCCGTGGCCAGGGTTTCGACCAGGGGGCGCACTGGGGCGACCGTGCGATGTGAGGGTCATCATGCGGGCCGTGGGAGCTCATCCAACGCAACATCGGAGGGAAGGGTGGACACCGTAACTGATCGTGACGCCGACACTCGCGCCCGGATACAGCAGCACTGGGAGGCCTCCGAAAGCGGGGACATCGACACCGAGCACGCAATCTACGCGGTAGATGCGATCCTCGACTATCCGCAGTCCGGCGAGCGCTTCCGAGGCCGGTCAAAGATCCAGGCGCAACGTGGCGGGCACCCGGCCGAACGCCACTTCACCGTCCGTCGGATCCAGGGCGGCGGCGACCTCTGGGTCAGCGAGTGCGTGATCACCTATGACGGCGTGCCGACCTACTCGGTCAGCCTCATGGAACTCACCGACGGTCTCGTAACACACGAGACCCAGTACTTCGCCGACCCCTTCGACGCGCCTGCGGGGCGCGCTGCGCTCGCTGAGCGGATTCCGGCCGCCGACCGCGCCCCGAGCGGACGCGGTTCCTGAGGAGCAATCCGGATCCGGTCGCAGATGCGCGAGGGCGGGTTCGCTGCTCCTCACGAGTCGAGCGTTCGATCGGGACACGGCGGCTGCGCAGTGGTTGGGGCCGGGGTTCCGGCGCCGGGCGGTCCCTGCGCGCGCACGACCTCGACGGCGCGCCCGATCGTGGCCGCGAAGACGATCGCCCATGCCGCGAGCCCGATCCATACCCACACGCGCGCGAAGGTCGTGATCGCGCCCGCGTGGGCGACCGCCCCGACAGCGAAGCTACAGGCGGCGTACATCCCGAGCGGGAACACGGTCGTCCACCGCGCGGGCCCTACCGAAGGCCGCGGCCACCGTGCCTCGGCGAACAACAGCACCAGCAGCCAAAGCATCGTCAGGACCCAGAGCCCTATGGCAACGTCCTCGAGCACGCGCCCACCAACTCCGGCGATGGCCAGCGCCTTCGCGCCAGCGGCGATCTTTGCCGCCGCAAGTGCTGAGATCCCGAGTGCGCCACCCGTGATCCAGTGGTCGCCGCGGCCAGCGGCGAGCTGATCGACGTCAAACCGGTAGATCACCAACACGTAGAGCCCGAGCCCGAGCCCCAACGGCACGAGCGCGGCGATCAGCAGCCAGCCAGCACGGGCCTGACCAGCGCCGCCCACAGTACGACGGCAATCACCAGCGTCGCAATTCCCGCCCATGCCCACCCCAGCAGCGTCAGCCGAGTGCCGAGCACGGCCGTGGCCACGACGGCGGTGAGGGCAGCCGGGGTGCGCGCATCGGCCCGGAAGCCCGCAGGGTCACGCGCGGCCCGTAGCGGGAGCAACATGGCGAGCGACACCCAGATGACGGCGGCGATCGCGAGTATCACCCGCGAGAGCGTTTCCTGGCCGTCGAGCGACAGCGCGATCGAAACAATCGCGGTGCCCATCACCTCGGCCCCAGCCGCCGGCGGAATCGAGTCAAGAGTGCGCCCCGGCACGCCGGCGGTCAGTCGTGAGCTGAGCCTTGACCTGCGGGCGCGTACGGCCGGCGCCACACGACGATCGTCGTTGCCTGGCTCGACACGGTTGTTCGGCATCGAACTGAAGCTGCGGTTGCGACGCCATGCCGGCCTGGTGCCGGTCATAGATCGAGCGCGATGTCGTCGCGGGGCCGTGAGCAGCAGATGAGCACGGTCCCGTCGGTGGGAGGTTCAACCGGGTCGGGGTTGTAATCGACGTTCCCCGCGATCAGCGTGGTTTCGCAGGTCTGGCACACGCCGGTACGACATGACCAGCGGACGGGTACGTCGCAGGATTCGGCGAGTTCGAGCAAGGTGCCGTAGTCGCTGCTCCAGGGGATCGTGAGGTCACTGCGAGCGAACGCGATCGTCGGGCCGTTGCGGGCTGACCGGCGGGTGGGTGAGGCGCCCGCGCCGGTGTCGCCGCGATCCCGGGCGTCACGCTTGCTGCCGGCCCGAACGGTTCGGTATGGATGCGCGAGGCATCGAACCCCAAGGCGGTCAGACCCGCTCCGATCTCGTCCATGAAGCCCGCGGGCCCACACAGGTACGCCTCGGCATCGGCGGGTGGGTTCAGTTCGGCGAGCCGTGACGCGGTGAGACGTCCGGCGCTGTCGAAGTCGCGGCCTTCCCGGTCATTCGGCCCGGGGCGGCTGTAGTAGACGTTGGCCCGTGCGTGCGGCAGCGAGGCGAGAAGGGTCCGGGTCTCGGCGGCGAACGAGTGCTCGCGGCCGTTGCGTGCGCCGTGCAGCCACCAGATCTCTCGGTCAGAGCGCTCCTGCGCCAGTGCCTGAAGCATGGCGAGAACCGGGGTGGCGCCGATCCCGGCGCTGATCAACAGCACGGGCGCGGGCGTCTCATCGAGGATGAACGTGCCGCGTGGTGCGGCGATGTCGAGTTGGTCGCCGACGGCCAGACGGGTGTGCAGATAGCCGCTGGCGGCGCCATCGCGTTCGCGTTTGACGGTGACCCGGTAGTAGCCGGCTCCGGGTGGTCCGGAGAGCGAGTAGTTGCGCAGTAGCGCCCGCTGCCGCTGGTCGGGCTGGAGTCGTAGGGTGAGGTATTGCCCTGGGCGGGCCGCTGGTAGTAGAGCGCCCGTCGGGTCTTCGAGGCGTATCGAGATCGCCGACTCGCTTTCGCGCGTGATTGCCGTGACAGCCAGCTGACGAAAGCCGGGCCAAGCCGGAGGCGGGCTCGTGACCGCGAGGCCGGCGTTGCCGCTGCCGGGTTCCTCATTCAGCAGAGCTCGGAACGAGCCCTGCCAGCCGGGGCTGAGGGCCGGAACCCGGAGCGCGCGCCGCAGCCCTTGGCGCGTGTGCCCGGGAAGGTAGAGCAGCGCGTCGACGTCGGCGACCGTCATCTGCTCGGGTCCCGTGGAGAGCCTGATGATTTGGTCTCCGGCTTGTACCTCGCCCTCTTCGAGCACGCGGAAGTAGAAGCCTGGGCGGTGGTGGGAGACCAGCAACGCCGGAATCCGCGGATCATTCATCCGGATCCCGACGCGGTAGCAGGTGACGCGAGGCTGCGATACCTCGAAGGTGGCGCCGCCGATCCGGTAGCGATCGCCGATGCACACCTCGTCGTCATTGAGTCCTTGCACAGTGAAGTTCTCGCCGAACTGTCCGTACACGAAGTCGT
>Ga0302181_10000547_pt1 | contig 30181 bp, 32 predicted proteins | sample I_Palsa_E3_3_FD_198786 | JGI IMG/M metagenome (GOLD analysis project Ga0302181, IMG submission 198786) | Peat permafrost microbial communities from Stordalen Mire near Abisko, Sweden - I_Palsa_E3_3 | ecosystem: Environmental > Terrestrial > Soil > Palsa > Peat permafrost | place: Sweden...
GCGCCGGGCAACCGCCAGCTTGGCGTGATGCTGCCCTACACGCCGCTGCATCACCTGCTGGTCCGGCTGACCGCCCGCCCGATCGTGCTGACGAGCGGCAATTCCTCCGACGAGCCCATCGTCTACGCGGACGACACCGCCCTGGCCAGGCTCGGCAGCATCGCGGACGCGTTCCTCGCCCACGACCGGGCGATCCATATCAGGACCGATGACTCGGTGGTCCGGGCGTTCCGCGGCAAGCCGGCCCTGATCCGCCGGTCCCGCGGCTACGTGCCGGAGCCGGTGCCGCTCGGCACCCGCCTACGGCGGCCGATCCTGGCCTGCGGCGCGGAGCTGAAGAACACGTTCTGCCTGGCCAAGGGGGACCGCGCGTTCATCTCGCAGCACATCGGCGACCTGGAGAACTTCGAGACCCTGCGCTCGTTCACCGAGGGCATCGAGCATTTCCGGCGGCTGTTCGACATCACCCCGGAGGTGGTAGCGCATGACCTGCATCCGGAGTACCTGTCGACGAAGTACGCCGTCGAGCTGACCGGCGTCGAGCTGACCGCCGTCCAGCATCACCACGCGCACATCGCCTCCTGCCTCGCCGACAACGGCGAGCGGGGGCCGGTCATCGGCGTCGCCTTCGACGGCACCGGCTACGGCAGCGACGGCACGATCTGGGGCGGTGAGTTCCTGATCGCCGGCCTGGCCGGCTACGAGCGGGCGGGGCATCTGGCCGGGGTCCCGATGCCGGGTGGCGCGGCGGCCATCAGGCAGCCGTGGCGGATGGCTGCCGCCTACCTCGACGCCGCCTATCCGGCGGGTGCGCCTGGCGGCATGGCCGTTGCGCAGCGGAACGAGCGGCGCTGGGACAACGTGATCTCCATGGGCCGGCGTGGCCTCAACTCGCCAGTCACCTCCAGCGCGGGCCGGCTCTTCGACGCTGCCGCGGCGATCCTCGGCGTGCGGGATCTCATCAGCTACGAGGGCCAGGCGGCCATCGAGCTTGAGCAGCTGGCCGACCCGGCCGAGTCCGGCTCGTACCAGGCCAGGATCGAGCAGGGCACTCCCGGCCAGGGCACTCCCGGCCAGGGCACTCCCGGCCAGGGCACTCCCGGCCACGCAGGGACCGGCCAGGACCCGCCGCTGCGGGTGGCCGGGGCGGACCTGATCCGCGCCGTCACCGATGACCTGGCGGCCGGCACTGACATAAGCGTCATCTCGGCCAGGTTCCACAACGGCGTCGCAGCGATGATCGAGGCAGGCTGCCTGCTGCTGCGCGAGCGCCACGGGCTGGCCACCGTCGCGCTGTCCGGCGGGGTGTTCCAGAACCTGCTGCTGCTGCACCGGACGGTCAGCAGGCTGGAGGGCAGCGGATTCCGCGTTCTCGTGCACTCCCGGGTGCCGTGCAACGACGGCGGGATCAGCTTCGGCCAGGCCGTGGTGGCCGCGGCCAGGGACCGCGGCTGAATCAGGCAGCCGGGGCGGCTCAGGCGCCAGCCTGCTGACGGGCGTAGAAATCGGCGACGGCCCGGAACGATACCCGGCCGTGCCGCTCCGCCCGCTGCTGCGGCCAGCGCTGCGGCAACTGGCCGTGGCCTGCTGCTGCCGCCCCTACTCGCGCGGCGCCGGGGTGCGGCGGCGCAGCCAGTCGTACCACGCCTGGATGCCTTCCCCGGTCGTGGCCGACAGCGCCACCATCATCGCGCCGGGGCTGATCTTCCGCAGGTCGGACGCATGCCGCTGGGCATCGAAGTCCACGTAGGGCAGCAGGTCGGTCTTGTTGAGCAGCACCAGGTCCGCCTGGCGGAACATGTTCGGGTACTTCACCGGCTTGTCGGCCCCCTCGGTCACCGACGAGATGACGACCCTCGCTTCCTCGCCAAGGTCGAACAGGGCCGGGCAGACCAGGTTCCCGACATTCTCGATCACCACGATGGACCCGCCCGGCGGGTCGAGGGCGCGCAGTCCCTCGGCCACCATGGCCGCGTCGAGGTGACAGCCGGCCCCGGTGTTGATCTGCACCACGGCCGCGCCGGCCGCCTGGATGCGCTCCCCGTCCAGCGCGGTTTCCTGATCGCCCTCGATGACCGAGATGCTGAGCTTCCCGGCCAGCTCCCTGGCCGTGCGCTCCAGCAGTGTTGTCTTGCCGGCGCCCGGAGAGCTCATCAGGTTGACGGCGAGTACGCCCCGCGCCCGTAGCCACTCGCGATTGCGCTGGGCCAGCTGGTCGTTCTTGGCCAGCACTTTCTGCTGCAGGACGACCGTCCGGTCATCGGCAGCCTGGTCCTGAACGTGGACGTGGCCAGCGTCGTGGCCGTGGCTGTGGCCAGAGTCGTGGCCGTGGCTGTGATCGTGGCTGTGGTCGTCTTCATGGCCAGGGTCGTGCACGTGGCCATGGGCCGCGAGGCCGCGGTCAGCACCGGCGGGGAGCAGTTGCACCACGGCACTGCCCGAGCACCCGCACGTCGCGCACACGCTCAGGCCACCAGTACAGACGTGATCTTGAGATCCTGCCCGGCGAGGACCGAGATGTCGGCGCTGCCGCAGGGGCACAGCAGTATCGGCCCGGCCGGCTCGAACTCGCTGCCGCATACCCGGCACTTGCAGCGGCCGGCCTGCTCGGTGATCTCCAGCCGGGCACCCTGCAGGTCGGTCCCGTCGGTGACCAGGTCGAAGCAGAACCGCACCGAGTCAGCCGCCACCCCGGACAGCGCGCCGATTTCCAGCCGCACGCAGGTGATCCGGGCGCCGGGGAGGCGGTCGGTGACAGCTTCGACAACGCCCTCGGTAATCGCCAGCTCATGCACGATTCTGCTCTCCCTCGGCTCAGCAGATACGCGGCAGCGGATCGCCGACCAGCAGGTCGACGATGCGGGTTCCGCCGAACGCGGTCTTGAGCAGCACGATTCCGGCCGGGTCGTCGGCAATGTGCCCGATGATCGCCGCCTGCTCGCCCAGCGGATGCGCCCGCATCGCGGCGAGCGCGCGGTCCGCGTCGGCGCCAGCCACGACGGCGACGAGGCGGCCTTCGCAGGCCACGTACATGGGGTCGATGCCGAGCAGCTCGGAGGCCCCGCGCACCTCGTGGCGGACCGGGATATCGTCCTCGCTGACGACCACGCAGACGCCCGCGTCGGTGGCCACCTCGTTCAGGATGGTGGCCACCCCGCCGCGGGTCGCGTCGCGCATGGCACGGACACCAGGCACCGCGGCGAGCAGGTCAGCGACGAGCCCGTTCAGCGGCGCCGTGTCCGAGATCACGTCGGCCTCGATGTCGAGCTCGCCGCGGGCGAGCATGATCGTGATGCCGTGGTCGCCGATCGGCCCCGACACCATCACCACGTCGCCTGGCCTGGCCTGGGCAACGCCCAGCGTCATGTCGTGGGTGATGACGCCGATCCCGGCGGTGTTGATGTAGCAGCCGTCGGCCTTGCCCTTCTGCACCACCTTGGTGTCGCCGGTGACCACCTGGACGCCGGCCGCCGCTGCTGCCTCGCGCATGGCGGCCACGATCCGGCGCAGGTCATCGACCTCGAAGCCTTCTTCGAGTATGAAGCCAGCGGAGAGGTAGAGCGGGACCGCACCGGCCACGGAAAGGTCGTTCACCGTTCCGTTGACGGCCAGGTCGCCGATGTTCCCGCCGGGGAAGAACAGCGGCGAGACGACGTAGGAATCGGTGGTGAGCGCCACCCGCGAGCCGTTGATCTGCAGCTGCGCAGCGTCCTCCAGCGGCTCGAGCAGCGGGTTGCGGAAGGCGTCAAGGAAGATTGCCTCGACCAGCGTCCTGGTTGCCTTGCCGCCGGCCCCGTGGGACATCGTGATCCGCTGTTCCTTGACCCGGGGGCGGCTGCGCCGCGCGCGGTCGATGCGCTCAAGCACCTGCTCCTCGCGGACGGTGCCCGCGGCCGGCTGCGGCGCGCCGGGGTTGCGCTCGTCCCGGGGGTTCGGCTGCAGCTCGGCGTGCCGGGCCTGCTCATCGTGCTCGCGCAGGGCGTCGGCGACCCAGGCGGCGCTGTGCGTCTCTGCCGCATCGCTGCCAGGGGCCAGTTCTTGCTCGGTGCGTCCGGCAGTCATGACCTGCTCACTTCCTTCACCCGCTGACGGTTGAGCCGCCCGAAGTTGTAGTAGGCGGCGCAGGCGCCTTCCGGTGACACCATGCAGGTGCCGATCGGAGTCTCCGGCGTGCAGGCGGTGCCGAACACCTTGCACTCCCATGGCTTGAGCACGCCCTTGAGCACCTCGCCGCACTGGCAGGCCTTAGGATCAGCCACCCGCACGCCGGGCACGTCGAACAGCAGCTCGGCGTCGAAGCGGGCGTAGCCGGGGCGCATCCGCAGCGCGGAGTGCGAGATGAAGCCGAGCCCGCGCCACTCGAAGTACGGGCGCAGCTCCATGGTCTCGCCGATCGCCTTGAGCGCCACGACGTTGCCGTCCCACGGCACCACCCGGGTGTACTGGTTCTCCACTGCCGACCGGCCCTCGGACAGCTGCAGCATCAGCATGTAGATGGACTGCAGGATGTCCAGCGGCTCGAAGCCGGCCACCACCACCGGCTTGCCGTAGTCCCTGGCGATGAATTCGTACGGCCGGCAGCCGATCACCGTGGAGACGTGACCAGGGCCGATGAAACCATCGAGCCGCAGGTCGGGGGAGTCGAGTATCGCCTTGATGGCCGGGACGATCGTGACGTGGTTGCAGAAGATGGAGAAGTTCTCCAGCCCTTCGGCAGCCGCGCGCAGCACGGTCATGGCCGTGGACGGCGCGGTGGTCTCGAAGCCGATGGCCATGAACACCACGCGCTTGTCCGGGTTCTGCCGGGCGATCTTCAGCGAGTCCAGCGGCGAGTACACCATCCGGATGTCGGTGCCCTGGGCCTTCGCGTCGAAGAATGATCCCTGGCTGCCGGGAACCCGCATCATGTCGCCGAACGATGTCATGATCACGTCCGGATTCGCGGCCAGGTGCATGGCGTCGTCGACCCGGCCCATCGGGATGACGCAGACCGGGCATCCCGGGCCGTGCACGAGCTCGACAGACTCGGGCAGGTAGTCCTCGAGCCCGTGCTTGTAGATCGTGTGGGTGTGGCCGCCGCAGACTTCCATGAACTTGTAATGGCGCCCCGGCTCGCACAGGGCGGCGATCTTCGCGGAGAGCGCGTGAGCCTGGTCGGCGTTGCGGAACTCATCGACGAATTTCATGTCCGGCCCTCCTACTCGATCATCGATTCCTGCAGGGCGGCGAGTTCTTCCTCGTAGGCCTGCCCGATTCCCTCCAGGAACTCCAGTGCCGCGGCCGCCTCGTCCTCGTCGATCTTCGACAGCGCGAAGCCCACGTGGATGAGTACCCACTCACCGACCTTGGGCGGATCGTCGGTGAGCAGCCCGATATTGATGACGCGCCGGACCCCGCTCACGTCCACCTTGGCCAGGTCAGGCTGACCGGGGACGAACTCGATCACCTCGCCGGGTATGCCGAGGCACATGTGACCACCCCTTCGTAGCTCATGCAGAGCCGTCGCTGACGGAGCGCTGCTCGCTGGTGCTGGATCCGGCCGCGGCGACCAGGTCCTTGACGACCCGCACCGCCTCGCCGACCGCCGCGGTAACCACCGGGCTCAGTCCGATGCCGTAGTCGACGCTGGCGGGCTCGCAGCCGACGAGGAGCACCTTGCCGGCGTCTGCGCCGAGCATGTCAAGCACGCCGAACACCACATCGGGCTGCATGCCGTGCGCGTCAAAGAGCTGGCTGCCGGCGTCCGCCCCCGCCGCGGCGGCCGGCTGGCCGTGCTCAAGCTCGATCACGTAGATGGTGCCCGGATCGTCGCCGCGCGAGGTGGCGTCGATGAGAATCGTGCTCTCGTACCCGTTGGCCAGGTCGTACGCCAGGTGCATGCCGCTGATCCCGTAGTCGGCGACCCTGACCCACTCGGGGAGATCCTCGGTGGCCAGCCGCCGCGCGACCTCGACCCCGAATCCGTCGTCGCCCAGGAAGATATTGCCGACCCCGGCGACGAGCATGCGGCTCGTCACCGGATCACCTGCTGCCGGGTCGCGGCGGCGACCGTGAGCTGCCAGAGGATGTTGTAGACGGTGGTCTGCGCCTCCTGGATGCGGTGCACCGACGATGACGGCGCCACGAACAGGTAGTCGATGCTGTCCAGCTCGGCCATCTTGCCGCCCTCGTAACCGGAGAAGCCGATCGTCAGCATCCCGCGCCGGCTCGCCTCGTCAAAGCCGCGCACCAGGTTGGCTGAGTTGCCGCTCGTGGAGAGGCCGACCGCGATGTCGTCCTTGCGGCCGAACGCCGCGAGCTGCCGGGAAAAAACCACGTCCACGCCAATGTCATTGCAGAGCGCGGTGAGGGTAGCGGGATCACTGGCAAGGCTGAACGCAGCCAACGGCGTGCTGCCGCCGCCCGGGTTCAGGTACAGGGTGGCCACCTGCTGGGCGTCCGTTGCGCTGCCGCCGTTGCCGAACGCGAACAGGCGGCCGCCCGCGGCGAACCGGCGGGCCGCCTGCTGCGCGCACTCGGCCAGCCGGGCGCCGTCCCGCGCGCAGATCACCTGGCGCAGCTCCATGATCTCGGCTGCCTTGGCGACGGTGGACCTGCGCACCTCCTCGAGCACGGCCGGGAGATCGCTCGTGCTCGCGTACAGGAACGGGTAGAGGGACTCGACCGTCCCCTGGCCGGTCTCGCTGTCCTGCCGGGTCACCCTGGTCAGCTCCCCACCACTGCGATGGCCTCCCTGGCGTGCACCAGGATCGTGTCGCCGACGCCCGCCGTGACCAGCGCGACGCTGACCTCCTCCTCGCCCGCGCCAGTATCAACGATGGCCAGTTCATCGTCGAGGAGACGCACGATGGTGACGGCCACGGCCGTATCCGAGCAGGTGATGCAGACGTCATCGTGGCACTCGGGAACGGGGCCGGTCATGCGACCACCCCCGGGGCCAGGATGCCGGGCTGCTCGAAGAACACGTGCACGAGTTCCCAGAGCACGTGGTAAGCGGTGACCTGCATCTCCTTGACGATCCTCGGATCATCTGACCTGGCCACCAGCAGGTGCTCGGCGGCCCGGCTGGCCGCGATCTCGCCGTCGCCGCCGCCCCCCACGAGCGCGATCGTCAGCATCCCGAGCGCACGGGCGGCGAGCAGCCCGGCCAGGACGCTGGCGCAGCTGCCGTCGGCGGCGATGCCGAGCGCGATGTCAGCGGGCTCGGCCAGGAAGCGGATCTGGTGGGCGAAGATCGGGGCCATGCCGTCGCGGGCCGCCACCCCGGTCACGGTGGCGACGTCCGATGTCAGCGAGATGGCAGGAAGCGCGCGCTTTCCGACGATGACCGGATGGACGAACTCAACCGCCACGTGCTGCGCGTCGGTGCTCGCCCCGCCGGTGCCGAAGACGACGAGCTTCCCGCCCCGGTGGAAGCGGATCGCCATGTCGTGGCAGGCGGCCGCCACCGCGCCGGCCTGGTCGGCGAAATCCTGCATCGGGGCGACCCGGAGGTCGAACAGGCTGGCGGCCGCACTGCCGTCCGGGGCCGCGCTGCCGGCCGCAGCGGGCGGCCCGGCGGCGGCCATGGCCGCCGCCGGGGCAAGGCCGTCGGCGGCTGTCATGCCGGTGCCTCCGCACCGTCCGACAAGTCGATGTCGGCCTCGATGCTGACCGCGTCGCGTACCTTCAGCGCCCCGAGAAACCCGGAATACGGCTTGATCCCGTAGTCGGACTGCAGTACCGAGCCGGTGGCCTGGTAGCGATCCTCGCCATTCTGGCTGACCTTCAGCTTGATCGGCCGCGTGACGCCGCCCAGCGCGAGCGTCCCGCTGACGGTGCCGCCGCCGCCGGCACCGGGCTCGAACCCGGTCGCGGTGAAGACGGATTCGGGATTGCGGTCGGTCCCGAGGGTCTTCCGCGCCGTCGCGCCGATATCGCGCCGGTCCCTGTCGGTGAGCGGCTTGAGGCCGCCGGTCCCCTCGCGCACGATCAGGGCGCCCATGTCGATCTTTACCTCAAGGGCAGTCGGCGTGAGGTCGTCACCGACGGTTAGCTCGCCGGACCACCGGGTTGCCTCGATCGTCAGGTCGTGACCAGCTTGGGCAGCCATTCCTTCGCGCGCTGTGCGTATCACAATCCGGCTACGGTCCGTGCCGAATGGGTGGCGCCCTGCCTGAATCGCCATGGCAGCACCGTAAGACACATGTGGGGGGGCGTCCAGTGGTCCGGCCAGACAGGTTTGACTATTTGCCGATCCGGGTGGCATCGGTAACAAGCCGGACCTCCGGGCTACGGGAGCGGGACCTCGCCGAACACTTCCTGGATCCGCCGCAGGTCGCGCATCCGCGGCTCGGTCGCACCGCCCACCCAGCGACTGACGGTCTTGACCGACACGCCGAGTTGCCGCGCGGCGGCCTCCTGGGTCAGGCCCTCCCGGCGAAGCGCGCTCGACATCCACTCCGCGAAGGTGCCCGGCTGCCCGGGCTCGCGCCGCTGCGCTGTCTCCGGGCCGGTCGCCCCCGCCGGGGCCGCGTCCCCCGCGGGAGCTGCCTGCGCCGGGGAGGCGCCCGGCCAGACCGGGGCGCCGGCAGCGTCGGCGTCCTGGACCCAGGCGGCAGCGGGGTCGCCGGGCAGCGCGGGCAATGCCGGCGGCATGGCCAGCGCGCTCTGCGGCGTCAGCTGGACGGGCTCAGCGACCGGCATCTCCGAATGGAGCACGTCGACCTCGACGTGCTCGGGAAAGATGCGGAACGCCACCTGAATGCGCCCGGTGGGCCCCGCGGCATCGAGCAGGGCGCGGAAGACCGTCTCGCCGACCTCGCGGGTGCCCTCATCGGTCAGCGGGGACTCGGCCAGGCAGCGGCGGACGAAGTCCCTGATGTCGGGAATCGACGACGGGCGGGCGGGAAAGCTCTGGGAAAGCACCACGACCGGTACGACCTCGATCGAATCCCGGCCGGGACCGGGCAAAGGTTCAGTCACCGGTCTCTCCCTCAGGCAAGCCTCAGCTCAGCAGGAACTAGGCATAAGCCAGGGTACGTGTAACGAGGTGAGTCATGAAACCTCAACGGGTGAGTAAGCCGCCGGCCGGCTCGCGTAGCGGTCCTGCCGCGGACACTTGAGTCGGACAAATCCTGCTGGGCAGACATTTGTGTCCTACGAAGTGTCTGATGTGTCTTGAAGCCAGGAGCATGTCGGTTTAGCATGACCACGTCTACGCATCAACGAGGCGAGGTGCGTGCCCATCATCTCTGCAGCAGCTGCGCGATCCACAGTCGCGCGATCCACTGAGGCCGCGGGCCGCCGGGAGGCTGACGCCGCCCGTCCGCGGGTACGGATCGCCGCTGGCAGGTTAACTGCCAGCAGTGCTCCAGCCATCAGCGCCGCGCGCCGTCGCCAGCGGACCGGGCGCATCCGGTATCCAGCCGATCCAGAAGCGAGGAGGTGGCCTCCGCATGGCCACTGGCACAGAGACAACCGAAACATCGCAGGCTGAGACCGCCGCGGAGCCCGTGGTCCACATTCTCTGGATGAACGGCGGGCTGGGCTGCGACGGAGACTCCGTGGCCCTGACCGCGGCCACCCAGCCCAGCATCGAGGAGATCGCGCTCGGTGCGCTGCCGGGGCTGCCCAAGGTGGCCGTGCACTGGCCGCTGATCGATTTCGAGTGCGGCCCGGAGCAGGGCGCCGACAACTTCATCGAGTGGTGGCACAAGGCCGACCGCGGTGAGCTCGATCCCTTCGTGCTCGTGGTCGAGGGATCGATCCCGAACGAGGCGATCAAGGAGGAAGGCTACTGGTGCGGGTTCGGCAACAATCCCGCGACCGGCCAGCCGATGACCACCAACGAGTGGCTTGACCGGCTCGCGCCCAAGGCGACCGCGATCCTGGCCGCCGGGACCTGCGCTACCTACGGCGGCATCCACGCGATGGCCGGGAACCCGACCGGCGCGATGGGCGTCCCTGACTATCTCGGCTGGGACTGGCGGTCGAAGGCGGGCCTGCCCATCGTCTGCGTGCCCGGCTGCCCCACCCACCCGGACAACCTGTCGGAGACCATTCTTTACCTGCTCTACCAGGTGGCCGGCCAGGCGCCGATGATCCCGCTGGACGAGGCGCTGCGGCCGACCTGGCTGTTCGGGGCCACCGTGCACGAGGGATGCGACCGGGCGGGCTACTACGAGCAGGGTGACTTCGCCGTCGAGTACGGCTCTCCCAAGTGCCTGGTCAAGCTTGGCTGCTGGGGACCGGTGGTCAAGTGCAACGTGCCCAAGCGCGGCTGGATCAACGGCGTCGGCGGCTGCCCGAACGTCGGCGGGATCTGCATCGCCTGCACGATGCCTGGCTTCCCCGACAAGTTCATGCCCTTCATGGACGAGCCGCCGGGCTCGAAGGTCTCCACGACCGCGAGCAGCCTGTACGGGACGGTGATCCGCACCCTCCGCGGCTTCACCGCGAAGACCCTCGACGACGAGCCCAAGTGGCGCGTGAAGGGCGACGAACTGCTGACTGGCTACAAGAAGACCTGGTGACATCAAGACCTGGTGACATCGGCCGGCGTCGGCTTAGCGGAAGCGGCCGCGCCCAGGAACAGGGAGAGGGATGAGCGATGACGACGGTCGATGACGCCGGCGTAGTGGAGATGAACTGGGACCCGATCACGAGGATCGTGGGCAGCCTGGGCATCTACACCAAGATCGACTTTAAGCAGAAGAAGGTCGTCGAGTGCCACAGCACATCGTCGATCTTCCGCGGCTACAGCATCTTCATGAAAGGCAAGGACCCGCGGGACGCGCACTTCATCACCAGCCGCATCTGCGGCATCTGCGGTGACAACCACGCGACCTGCTCGGTCTACGCCCAGAACATGGCCTACGGGGTGCGCCCGCCGCACCTCGCTGAGTGGATCATTAACCTGGGCGAGTCCGCCGAGTACATGTTCGACCACAACATCTTCCAGGAGAACCTGGTCGGAGTGGACTTCTGCGCCAAGATGGTGGGCGAGACCAACCCGAGCGTGCTCGAGCTGGCCAACCGCACCGAGTGCGCGCACGCCGCCGAGCACGGCTACCGCTACATCGGCGACATCATGCGCTCGCTGAACCCGCTGGAAGGGGAGTTCTACCGGGAGGCGCTGCAGGTCAGCCGCTCCACCCGGGAGATGTTCTGCCTCATGGAGGGGCGCCATGTGCATCCCTCCACGCTGTACCCGGGCGGCGTGGGCACCACGGCGACAGTGCAGCTGTTCACCGACTACCTCACCCGGCTGATGCGCTACGTCGAGTTCATGAAGCGCGTCGTGCCGATGCACGACGACCTCTTCGACTTCTTCTACGAGGCCCTGCCGGGGTATGAAGAAGTCGGCAGGCGCCGCGCGGACATGGTCTGCTGGGGCGCCCTGAACGACCCGGATCACTGCGACTTCAAGTACGAGAACATGACCAACTGGGGCAGGAAGATGTTTGTCAGCCCTGGCGTCATCCGGGACGGCGAGCTGCTCACCAACGACCTGGTGGAGATCAACCTGGGCATCCGAATCCTGCTCGGGAGCTCGTTCTACGAAGACTGGGAAGACCAGGAGATGTTCGTCACCAGGGACGCCCTCGGCAACCCCGTCGACCGGCGCCACCCCTGGAACCAGCACACGATCCCGCGCCCGGGCAAGCGCAACTTCGAGGACAAGTACAGCTGGGTCATGTCGCCGCGCTGGTTCGATGGCACGGACCACCTGGCCGCGGACACTGGCGGCGGGCCGCTGCCCCGGCTCTGGGCCACCGCCCTGGGCGGCCTGGTCGACATCGGCTACATCAAGTCCACCGGGCACAGCGTGCAGATCAACCTGCCCCGCACCATGAGCAAGCCCGCGGTCAGCTTCGAGTGGACGATCCCGCGCGACAAGGAGGGGCGGCCGCTGTCCAACGCCATCGAGCGCGACCGGGCGCGCACCTACTTCCAGGCGTACGCCGCCGCCGCGGCGCTGTACTTCGTGGAGAAGGCGCTCGCTGAGATCAGGGCCGGGCACACGAAGACCTGGGAGCCGTTCGATGTGCCAGACGAGGCGTTCAGCGTCGGGTTCACCGAGGCGGTCCGCGGCGTGCTGTCCCACCACATGGTGATCAGGGGCGGGAAGATCGCGAACTACCACCCGTATCCGCCGACCCCCTGGAACGCCAGCGTGCGTGACAGCTTCGGGACGCCGGGGCCCTACGAGGACGCGGTGCAGAACACGCCGATTTTCGAGGAGAACCCGCCGGACAGGTTCAAGGGCATCGACATCATGCGGGCCGTCCGGAGCTTCGACCCGTGCCTGCCCTGCGGTGTGCACATGTCCCTCGGCAAGGGCAAGGTGCTGGACAAGGTGCATACGCCGATGTCAGTCATCCTGGCGACCTGACGGCCGGCCCGGCCCCCGGTCCCCACCCGGGGACCGGGCCGGCCGGGCCAAAGGACCACCCCGCCGGCCAGCTGGCGCAGGGCGGGTTCCGATGATCGCTGGCAGACGGAGGCGAAACGGATGACCGGCGTTCGGCAAGTCGGCACACGGGTGGAGGAACTGCTGGCCGCCCTGCGGACCAGCGGGAGCGGGACGACGGCCGCGGCTGCCGAGGAACTGGTGGGCCTGCTGGTCGGCCTGTACGGCGACGGGCTCGCCGCGATCGCGGCAGTGCTGCAGGACCGTGGCGAGGCTGGCGCTGCGACGATGGCCGCACTGGCCGAGGATCCGCTGGTAGAGAGCCTCCTGCTGCTGCACGGGCTGCATCCGCTGGACGTCGACGCCCGGATTCAGCGTGCCCTGGACAATGTCAGGCCCTACCTCGGCTCGCATGCGGGCGGGGTGGAGTACCTGGGCGTGTTCGATGGCGTGGCGAAGCTGCGGCTGGAGGGCAGCTGCAACGGCTGCCCGTCCTCGACGGTGACTGTCCAGCTGGCGATCCAGGGCGCGGTCGAGGACGCCGCGCCCGAGGTGACGCAGGTTGTGGTGGAGGGGGTGACCGAACCGCCTGGTCCCAAGCTGCTGCAGATCGGCCGCCCGCCGGCGGATGCGGCTGGCCCTGGCTTCGATCCCGCCGCGGGGGAGGGGAGCGGCGGGAGCGACGGAGGCAGCGAGGTCGGCTGGGTGACCCTGCCGGACATCGGGCCGCCGAGTTCCCGGCCGGTCACCGCCTCGGCCGACGGCACGTCCGTGCTGGTCTGCTCGGTCCGCGGAACGCTGTACGCCTATCGCGACGCCTGCGCGGCCTGCGGCTCGTCACTCGCCGACGGGGCGCTGCAGCGGGAACTGCTGACCTGCCCGGGCTGCGCCGTGCGCTACGACGTGCGGCTGGCAGGGAAATGCCTCGACGATCCGGCCGTGCATCTTGACCCGCTGCCGCTGCTGGCCGACAGCCGCGGCGTCCGGGTGGCGTTGCCGCAGGCGGTCCGCACGTGACCGGCAACGTCGGACTCCGCCGTTTCGTCCCCGGTGCCGCGGTCGCGCATCCCGCTCCTGCTGCGGCGCCGGACGCACCGGGCGAGCTGGGCATACCGGGCCGGGACGCGGCAGCGTCCCAGCAGGGGCCCGGGCAGCCTGATGGCGCCCCCGGGCGGGGCACTCCCGGGCCGCCGCCCGGGGGTGCCCCGGCACAGGAAAAGTGCGAGCTGTGCGCGACGGAGGTCCCCGCCGAGCACGGCCACGTCGCGGATCTTGAGCAGTCGACGCTTATCTGCGCCTGCCGGGCGTGCTACCTGCTCTTCACGCACGCTCAGGCGGGCCGGGGCCGGTACCGGGCGGTCCCCGACCGGTACCTGCATGACCCGGCCCGGCAGCTGTCCGTAGCGGAGTGGGATCAGTTCGAGATCCCGGTCGGGCTGGCGTTCTTCCTGCGCAGCTCGCAGCGCGAGGAAGTCAGCGCGTTCTATCCGAGCCCGGCTGGCGCCACCGAAAGCACGCTCAACTTGCAGGCCTGGGACCGGCTCACCGCGGCGCATCCGCTGCTGGGAGCCGCGGATGCGGACACCGAAGCCGTACTGATCTGCCGCACGGACTCCGGCGTCGAGTACTTCCTGGTGCCGATCGACGCCTGTTATGAGCTCGCTGGCCGGATGCGCCTGCACTGGCGGGGATTTGACGGCGGGTCAGAGGCACGGCAGAGCATTGCCGAGTTCCTCTCCGGTGTCCGGAGCCGTGCCAGGGCCTTCCGCGAGGAGCCCTGAGATGGCCGAGCTCGTCTTCGACTGCGTCGGCGCGCACGCTGACCGCTATGCCGTATCTCCTTCCATGTCCTTCTCGCTGCGCATCAGCGACACTAGCGGGCAGAGCGTTGAGGCAATCGCGCTGCGCTGCCAGATCAGGATCGAGCCAGCCCGGCGGCGTTACTCCGAAGCCGAGGCCGAGCGCCTGAACGACCTCTTCGGCGAGACCCAGCGCTGGGCCGAGACGCTCCGGCCGCTGCAGTTCACCAACGTTGCGATCATGGTGCCCCGCTTCACCGGCAGCATCGAGCTCGACCTGCCGGTGATGCTCAGCTACGACCTCGAGATCGGATCGACCAGGTACTTCGCCGGCCTGGACGGCGGCGAGGTGCCGCTGCTGATGCTCTTCAGTGGCACCGTGTTCACCATGGCAGGCGGCAAAATCCAGGCACAGCAGGTGCCGTGGAGCAAGGAGGCGTCCTACCGCCTCCCGATCCCGGTCTGGCGCGAGGCCATCGACGCTCATTTCCCGAACAGCGCGTGGATCAAGATGAGCCGGCAGACATTGGACGAACTGCAGCAATTCAAGACGCGGAGCGCGCTGCCGACATGGGACGCCACGCTGCTGGCGCTGCTGGCAGGGGTGGCGGAGCCCGTGCAGGCCGCGGAGGCCGCGGAGGGGCAGCCATGAGGCTCGATTCCGCTCATCTCGACCACGCCCGCAAGGTGGCTGACGCCATCCTCTACGAGGGTTACCTGCTCTATCCCTACCGGCGCTCGTCGCAGAAGAACCAGATCCGGTTCCAGTTCGGCGTGCTGATGCCGCCTGCCTACCGCGCTATCGACGACTGCGAGCCGTCTGCCAGCCAGACCGAATGCCTGATCGAGTGCCCTGATGACGCCGAGGTGCGCATCCTGGTCCGCTTCCTGCAGTTGCAGCGGCGGATCGTCTACGGGGTCGCACCGGGAACCGGCGAGATGCGCAAGGTCGCCAGCCTGCAGGTGGACGGATCCGATTTCACCGCATGGGATGAGGCCGCCGAACGGGAACAGCAGGTGGCTGTCTCCGTCGCCGCGCTGCTCGGCGAGGACAGCAACCTTGAGTTCCATGCCGGGCCCGGCGAGGCTGTTGAGGACCTCACTGACTCCGGCGGCGAGACGGCCGGCCGCCTGGTCCGCCAGTGGGACGGGATCGACGGGATGATCAGGCTGCACGCCGAGCGGGTCGCCGGGCCCTACCATGCGCTGCGGCTGCGGGTCAGGATAGAGAACCACTCAGCGCCCGCCGCGCCGCTTCGCAGCAGGGAGGACGGGCTCCGGCAGTCCCTGATCGCGGCGCATTCGCTGATCGCCGTGCCGGGCGGGACCTTCCTGTCCATGACCGACCCGCCCGAATGGGCGGTCGCGGAGATCGCGTCCTGCGTCAACGTCGGGACCTGGCCAGTGCTGGCCGGCCCGGAAGACTGCAAGGACCTCATGCTGGCCTCTCCCGTGATCCTCTACGACCACCCCGAGGTTGCCGCGGAGAGCGCCGGCGACCTCTTCGACGCCACCGAGATCGACGAGATCCTTACCCTGCGCACGATGGCGCTGACCGACGCGGAAAAACGCGAGGCCCGCGCCACGGATCCGCTTGCCGCTGAGCTGATGGACCGGATGGACCACATTCCGCCGGAAATGCTGGAACGCATGCACGGCGCCATCCGGTATCTGCGGCCCGTCGGCGGCCCGGCGCCCGCGCAGCCTGCGGCTGACAGCATGCCCGGATGGCCGGCGGCTGACGGCGAGCCCGCATGGCCGGGGGCTGACGGCGTGTCCGGGTGGCCGGCGGCGGCTGACGGCATTCCTACCTGGCCGCCGGGGGCCATGACCGAGCTGCCCGTGCCGGAGCCGACTGCCGTGATCACGGACCGCCCGTCAGTGCCATGGTGGGATCCGGGCGCGGATGCCTCCGTCTCGCCGGACACCGACCACGTCGTGGTCGCCGGTGTCCGGATCGCCAGCGGCAGCCGGGTCGTGATGCGGCCAGGCATCCGGCGTGCCGACGCCCAGGATCTTTTCCTCGTCGGGCGCGAGGCCACGGTGCAGGCGGTGCTGCATGACGTCGACGGCCAGGTGCACCTGGCCGTCAGCCCGGACAATGACCCCGCCGCCGAGCTGCAGCGCAATCACGGCAGGTTCCTTTATTTTTCGCCCGACGAGATCGAGCCCATCGAGCCCGCCGGGTCCGCCGGGGCGCCCGGCTGAACGGCCGGCCCATCACCCACCAGTCATCCGAGCCATCACCACCAGTCATCAGAGGAGGAAAAACGAGATGATCTCGAGACTGATCAAGGCAGTAGTAGTCGCGGTCGTGCTCGCGGCGGTCATCCAGTCGCTGCCTGACGTCAAGCGCTACCTCGAACTCCGCGAGATGTAGGCGCTGGGACGCGGCATTCACTCATCCGGACCGACGAGGCGAGGCAGGAAAATGGAAGCGATCATTGGATTCGTGGCTGGTTACCTGGCCGGCAGCCGGGACGGGCGAGCGGGCCTTGAGCGGCTCCGCACATCATGGCACGCCATCAGGACCTCGCCGGAGGTGCGCAGGCTGGCAGGCGAGGCGGCAGTCATGGCCGAGGCCACTGTCCGGCGGGCCGCCAGCGGCGGCCTCAGCGGGACGGTGAGCGGCGTGACGGACCTGATCGCGAGCCGGGCAGCCAGCCGCCAGGGACAGCGCGCAGCCTGATGCGGACCGTCCGCAGCCGGCCGGTTGCGGATTACCCGGGACCGGGGATCGGCCCGGGCCGGCCGGGTCACCGTCGGCCATCCGGGTGCTGTGCGCACGCGGGCGGCCGGGTTTGGCACGATGGGCCAGGTGAACCTCTACCTGCTCGCCACTGACGGCGCGGTCGCCAGTGCCGACCGCCCGTCGATCGAGCGCCTGCTGAAGGATGACAAGCTGCTCTGGCTCGACCTGGAAGGCAAGGGCGCGGAGGGCGCGGCTCTGCTGCGCGATGTGTTCGATCTCCACCCGCTGGCGCTTGAGGACGTCGAGGAGTTCGGGCAGCGCCCGAAGATCGAGGACTTCGGTGACGTCTCGTACCTGGTTGCCTACGGGGCGAAGGGTGCGACCGAAGAGCTGGTCGAGGTGCACTGCTTCTACTCGGAGCACTACGTGATCACGGTCCGGCAGGAGCCCTGCGCGGTCCTGGACGAGCTCAGGAAAACTTTCGGCCAGCCAGGCGGCGCGCTGTCCGTGCAGTCGGCCTCCCGGAGGCCGCGGCCGATCCGGCTGATCCTGCTGCACCACGTCATGGACAGCCTGGTCGACAGTTTCTTCCCGGCGCTGTCGGACTTCGATGACCGGATTGACGACCTTCAGCAGCAGATCTTCGCCAAGCCAGGCGACGAGCAGCTGTCCCAGCTGTTCGCCATGCAGAAGTGGCTGGTCGGGCTGCGCAAGCTGGTGACGCCGCAGCGTGACTCGATGGCGTCGCTGGTCGCGGGGGTGACGAGCCTGCCGGGAATGACACCCGAGGGCGAGCCCTACCTCCGGGACCTCTATGACCACCTGATCCGGATCAGCGACCTTGTCGACAGCTACCGTGACCTGCTGAGCAACGCGATGGACGCGTACCTGTCGATCGTGTCCAACCGGCTTAACGAGGTGATGAAGCAGCTCACCGTCATCGCCACTATCTTCCTGCCGCTCTCGTTCCTCACCGGATTCTTCGGCCAGAACTTCGGCTGGATGGTCAACCGGCTCGGCAGCCTGCCGACCTTCCTCTTGCTCGGGATGGGCACCGAGATACTCGCGGCAGCCGGGCTCTTCACGCTGTTCCGCCGGCGCGGCTGGTCCTGACCGCGGCGAGAATGACGGTGATGCCGAGCGCACCGGCTGGCGGAAGGGTGATCAGCGCGGGAAGCTGGTAGCGCCAGGAGAACTCGAAGAGGTCAGAGGCCAGCAGCACCGCGACGGCTGTGGTGAAGATGAGAAAGCAGGCGAGGGCTGCCTGGTACTGACCGAGGCCGGCCCGGGGCTGCGCGGGGGCGGTGCCGCGCCGGCGGCGCGCCAGGCTGACCGAGCCGATGAGCCCGGCGATGGCGGCGATCGCGAGCAGCGGTCCTGGGGTGTAGCCGCCGCGTAGCTGGTAGGACCGCAGGAAGACCGCCAGCGGCCGGACAACTGCTGCCTTGCCGCCGACCGATGCGGGCAGCGGCTTCAGGTAGTTAATCCCGCCGTTGGCGGTGAGCTGCACGCCAAGCACGATGACGTGCTGGCTGTTGACCGCGATGGTGGATCCGTAGGTCGGATACCTGTCCTGGAACTGCCAGCGGGAGATCGGGGTGTCTCCCGGGCTGGTGACCCGGGTCAGCGCGAACAGCTTCAGCGCATCCCGGCTGATCCCGCGGACGACCCGCAGCGGCTGCTGCCGGAGCACCTGGTGATTGAAGCTGGAGATGACCTTGCTCCGCCGCCGCCCGGCCGGGGGGGCGAAGTCCCTGAGCGGCGAGGCCGGGCTGTGCTCAAGACCATCCGGGCCAAGTGCCCGCTGGCTGGGCGTCGGGCACAGCGGCCGCTGGTAGGCGGGAAGCTTCAGCGTTGCGCAGTCGGCGTCTGCCGCCAGCCGTCCGTAGAGCTCGCTGGTGCCGGAGTGAGAGAGCTGGAAATGCCCGTTCTCCGCGAACGAGATGCCGCAGTAGAGGAGGATCGGCAGCGCGAAGGCGGCGCACAGGGCGGCGGCGTGGCCGGCCCGTCGCCGCCAGCCGCCGGCCGTGATCGCCGCGTAGACGGCTGCTGGCAGCACGAGTATCTCGCCGACCTGCCGGAACGTCGCCGAGAAGCCGAGGATCAGCCCGGCCGCGATGACCAGGCGCAGTCCTGGTCTCGGCCGCCAGAGCAGCGCGGCGAGCCCGGTGACGATCAGCGCCTCGAACCACACGTCCGGCATGATCGTCTGCTCCATCTGGAGCTGGTAGGCGTCCAGCAGGACCGGGGCAATGGCCAGTGCGGCCAGCCAGCGGGGGCAGCCGCGGCGCAGCAGGACCAGGTACAGCGTCACGGCCATGGCCAGGCCGAGCAGGTGCTGCACCACTGTTACCGCGTTCAGGTTTCCGAAGATCAGGATGAATCTGAGCGGCAGCTTGTAGCCGACCGGGTCCGTGCCCGGCCATGCGCTGTAAAGGTATTTGACGGTGTCGATGTAGAGCAGCGCGGGCCGGTAGGCGAGCTGGGTGATGATCCGCAGTACCAGGCCGGCCAGCAGCAGCGCAGCCGCCAGCCAGTGCCGGCGCAGCGCCGGCCGCATGCCAGCTTGCCAGCTGCCAGGGCGCCAGCTGCGCGGGCGGCCGCCGGGCCCGGCCGCCGCCGCCCCCGGGCCGGCCGCCGCCGCCCCGCTCGCGGGATCGCCTGCTCCGGCTGCGTCCGTCGTCGAAGTGCCCTGGGCAGGGCTGCCAGTAGTTCCGGCCGCAGTCTTAGGCATTCGCATGGCGGTCATTCCGATGGTGGATAGCTGCCGTCCGTCCGGCCAGGGGTAGCTGCAGCCCCCGCCGCGGCTTCGTCGCTGGCTCGTCAGTCCGACTTCTGCGGGAGGCACTGCCGTGACCCGGAATTGTCCCGGTGAGCTTACCGGAGCACGGGTACCGGGCTGTCAGCCAGCTCAGCCCCCCGCAGGTTCCGGCTGCCGGGGCGGTCTCCGTCCCCGCCGAACGTCAGCGGGCCGCCGTAACCTGCCGCATATGGGCACCGATCGCGACGATCCGCGGCCCGGCGCCGCCGCCGGGCCTGCCGGGACGGCGGTGGGGACGGCCGTGGGTACTGGATGGAAGTTCCTGGCCAGGTCCGTGCGCAGGCAGGCGCCGCACCTCACTGCGCCGCCCCCGGGCGGGCAAGGCCTCTGCGCCGCCTGCCGGATCCCTGTCCGGCCCGGCAATGTCCGCTGCTACCAGTGTGGCCAGCATGCGGAGACCCTGCCGGGGCTGCTCGCCGACGTGGTGGTGCCGATCTGCTACGCGGCGAAGGGCGGTGAGCACGCGCGGAATCTGTGGCTGTACAAATCGGCGCGCCCTGGCGCCGGCCAGGCGCAGGCTGCCCTGCGCGCGCTGCTCATCGTCTTCCTGCGCGACCACGGGCCGTGCGTGTGGGGCTCGGCCGGGATAACCGGGCCGAGCTGCCTCGCGGTCGTGCCGAGCGGCCGCGGCCGCGCCGGGCCGCATCCGCTGCGGGCCCTGGCCGGGCCCTGCCTGGCCCTGCCCTGGGCATCGCTTGACCCGCGGTTACGTGACGAACCTTGCACCCGGGACCGGGATGCTGACCGGTTCAGGGCGGCGCCTGCTGCCGGGGCGGATGTCGCCCTGCTCGATGACACCTGGACCACGGGCGCCAGCGCCCAGTCCGCGTGCGCTGCGCTGCGGCTGGCGGGCGCGCGTTCGGTAGCGGTCATCGTGCTCGGCCGCCATCTCAGCGCGCCGGGACCGGGCGCCGCGGCTGCCCGCGTGACCGGCGCCGCCGCTGCCCGGGCGGCCGCCGCCATGCCGTTCCGGCCGTGGCTCTGCGCCGTGCACGCGCGCGCAGGCGAGGACGGTCAATAGGCTAGGCCCGTGCTTGCTGAACCGCCTTCGAGGACCGCCCTGGTCCGGCGCGCCCGCCGGATTAACCGCGAGCTCGCCGTCCTCTACCCGGACGCGCATACCGACCTCAACTTTTCCTCCCCGCTTGAGCTGCTGGTAGCGACCATCCTGTCCGCGCAGTGCACGGATAAGCGCGTCAATCAGGTCACGCCGGTGCTCTTCGCCCGCTACCGCATGGCGGCCGACTATGCCGCGGCCGACCGCGGCGAGGTGGAGAAGATCATCCAGTCGACCGGGTTCTTCCGCGCCAAGACGACCAGCATCATCGGGCTCGGGCAGGCCCTCTGCGACCGGTTCGGCGGCGAGGTGCCGGGCAGGCTGCGTGACCTCGTCACGCTGCCCGGGGTCGGCAGGAAGACGGCGAACGTGGTGCTCGGTGACGCCTTCGGCGTGCCGGGCATCACCGTGGACACCCATTTCGGCCGGCTGAGCCGCCGTTTCGGCTGGACCGGCCAGGACGACCCGGTCAAGATCGAGCATGAGGTCGGATCGCTATTCCCCCGCGCGGAGTGGACCCCGCTGTCGCATCGCCTGATCGCGCACGGCCGCCGGGTGTGCCACTCCCGCAGGCCGGCCTGCGGGGCCTGCGCGCTAGCCGGGCTCTGCCCGTCCTTCGGCCTGGGCCCCACTGATGAGAAGACCGCGCGCAAGCTCGTGAAGGCCGGGCCGTTCTCGTGACGGAGGCCGCCCGGGGCGAGGACGTTCCCGGCTGGCTGACGGCGCTCGCCGAGGCGGCCGTCGGCATGCCGGTACCCGCAGCCCTGCAGCCAGGGCCAGGAGGCCGTCCCGCGGCGGTCCTCATTCTCTTCGGGCCCGGCGCCGCCGGTCCTGACCTGCTGCTCGTCCAGCGCGGCCCGCGGCTACGCCGGCATGCGGGTCAGCCGGCTTTTCCCGGCGGCGCGATCGACGCGGCCGACGGGGGCCCGGTCCAGGCGGCCTTGCGGGAGGCGGCCGAGGAGGCGCTGGTGGACCCCTCCGGCGTTCAGGTGCTCGCGGTGCTGCCCGACCTGTTCATCTCGCGGAGCGGGTTCACGGTCACCCCGGTGCTCGCCTGGTGGCGGCAGCCGGCCCCGGTCGGGCCCGGCGATCCGGTGGAGGTCACGGCGGTGGCACGGATCGCCGTCGCGGAACTCGCCGATCCGGCGCACCGCCTGACCATCCGCTTCCCCTCGTCCGGCGCGGCGGGCCCGGCGTTCCGGGTCGGCGGGATGCTGGTCTGGGGGTTCACGGCCATCGTGGTGGACCGGCTGCTCGCGCTGGGCGGCTGGGAGGTTCCCTGGGACTCCAGCAGGGCCGAGGATCTGCCGGCCGAGATGCTGACGGCGGCGGGCGGGCAGGACCCGTTTCCTGAGCCGGCATCCTGCGGCCGGCCCGATGCCGGCCGGCCTGATGCTGTCGGGTAGCAAGCCGGCGCCGGGCCGGCTGGCTGCTAGGTGGCCCCGGGCCGGCTGATGGTACGTTTCGTCCTGGTCTCATGCCGGTTGCAGGCCGGCCAGCAGAGTCCTGCCTGCCGGTATTGCCGGATACCGTTGGGCACGTGCCGGGTGACTTGCTGGACCTGATCCTGATCGTGCTCGTCGTTGCCTTTGCCGTTGCCGGATATCGCCAGGGCTTCATCATCGGCGTGCTGAGCTTCGCCGGGTTCATCGGGGGCGGCGCGATCGGCGCGGTATTCGGCCCGCGCATCGCCCGGTCACTGGTCAGCGGCCTGGCCCAGCAGGCGCTGGTCGCCATCATCATCGTTTTCGTCGCCGCGATGATCGGACAGCTGCTCGCGTCAGGCCTGGGCGTGGCGATGCGATCCCGGCTGACCTGGCATCCGGCCACGGTGATCGACGCGATCGGCGGTGCAGCCGTGAGCGTGATCTCGGTACTGCTCATCGCGTGGCTGATCGCCTCGGCCGTGGCGTACGCCCCCTTCCCGCTGATCTCCCGCCAGGTCAACGACTCCGTGGTACTCCGCGGCGTGGACCGGATCATGCCCCCCGCGGCGAGCACCATGTTCTCCGACTTCCGCGGCCTGCTGGCCCGCGGGCCGTACGCGCAGGTCTTCGGCGCGCTGGGCGCCGAAGGCGCGCTATCGGTGGCGCCGCCCGACAATAGTGTCCTGTCCTCCCGGGGACTCGCCCGTGCCCGGGGGAGCATCGTCAAGGTGCAGGGCACGGCGGTGAGCTGCTCCCGCCGGATCGAGGGCTCGGGCTTCGTCTTCGCCCGCGATCACGTCCTCACGAACGCCCATGTGGTAGCCGGTGTCACGCAAGGGCCGGAGGTGTCCACCCAGGGCGGCCAGGAGATGCGCGCCAAGGTCGTGCTTTACGATCCGAAGCGCGATGTCGCGATCCTCGACGTGCCCGGCCTTAGCGCTCCCCCGCTCCGCTTCGCCGGGCTCGCCGCGACCGGCGACAGCGCGATCGTGGCCGGATACCCGCTGGACTCGTTCCTCACCGTCGTGGCCGCCCGGATCGGTGGCAGCGAGGCAGCCAGGAGCCCGGACATCTATCAGACCACCCAGGTAACCCGCGAGATCTACTCGGTCAGGGCGGTGGTCAGGCCAGGCAACTCCGGCGGCCCGCTGCTCGCGCCCGATGGCCGTGTCTATGGCGTCGTCTTCGCCGCCGCGGTCTCGGTGAAGGACACTGGCTACGCCCTGACAGCGTCCGAGGTTCTCCCCGACGCCCGGGCGGGCCGCACAGCCACCGTCCCGGTCTCTACCGAGGCCTGCGATTAATGAGCGGGGCCTGCGATTAGTGAGCCGCCAGGCGCGGCGCGGGGCCGGCTGACGGTGAACAAGCTCATTGACTGCGCAGCCGGATGAGCAGCCGATCTGGTGCCACCGCTGCCAGCCCGTCCCGCTCGACGCTATCCGCCAGCTCACCAGCCGACCTGGCAATGCCCGCCGCGTCGATCCCGTGCGGGCAGCCGCCGGCATATCCGCTGACCGCGCCCGCTCCGCGGCGCAGCAGGGCAACCGCGCCGCTGGCGTTTCCGCGCTGCGCATGCGTGAGGCCCACCGCAACCTGGGCCAGGCCCTTCCACAGGTCGCGCTCGCCCGGCTCTGCCGCCTTCCAGGATGCCTCTAGCACCTCATGCGCGCGAAACGCCCGGCCGTGATCAATCAGCTGCTGCGCGAGCGCGAGGGCGCTGGCCGCAGGGAGCGCAGGCTGGTCGGGCAGCGCCGGCTGGTCGGGTGCCCTGCGGCTCAGCGGCCGGCCCAGCTCGTCGCGTGGCCGCGCGTTGCGCGGCCTGCCTGCTGAGTCCCTGTCCCTGCCTGCGTCCTTGCCGGGAGCCCCGGCGCCGGGAACCCCGCCCGCGCCGTTGCCTCCGCCTTGATCCTGGCTGGCGGGCTGTTCCCGGTCGCCGCGCGCTGGCGGCGATGTCATCGTTCTGGTTCAGGGTCGGCTAGCCATGCGCATAGCTCTGTGTCGAAACGGGCGGGCAGTTCCTCGTGCGGGAAATGCCCGGCCCCGTCCAGCAGCCGCCACCGGTACGGCCCGTCGACATATCTGCCGGAGCCGCGCGCCGTGCCGGGCAGGACGCAGCTGTCCAGAGCCCCCTGCAGGTGCAGAGTCGGCGCCTGGATCGGCGCCCGCATCCTGCGCGCGTACCGCAGGCCATCGGGCCGGAACCTGGACCGCACGAACCAGCGGTGATACTCAAGCGCGGAGTGAGCCACGGACTGCATGCACATCGCCGCGCGGTAGCGGCGCTCGGTCGGCGGGTCCGGCCAGCCGGGACCGGACCAGGAACGCAGCATCCGCCCGACCCGTTCAGCGTCATGCCGCAGCAGCTGGCGCTCGGGCAGCAGGGGTAGCTGAAAGCCCAGGGCGTATCCGCTCCTCCTGCCCTGGCCGAGCGGGTCAGAGAGCACCGCGGCGCGGGCCCGGAGCGGATGCGGGACGGACACCACCGCGAGCCGCCTGACTACCTTGGGAAAATACGCTGCCATGGTCCAGGCGACCAGTCCGCCCCAGTCGTGTCCCACGACCACGGCGTTCGCCTCGCCGAGGGAGCGGACGAGCCCGGCCGCGTCCGAGGCTGCCGTTACCAGGTCGTAGCCCCGCGGCGGCTTGTCGCTGCCGCCGTAGCCGCGCAGGTCGACGGCGGCAGCCCGGTATCCTGCCCGGCTCAGTGAAGTCAGCTGCTCACGCCAGGTCCACCAGAACTGGGGGAAGCCGTGCAGCAGCAGGACCAGCGGCCCGTCGCCGCTCTCGGCAAGGTGGAAGCGCGTGCCATTGGCGCTGACGGAACGGTGCGACCAAGGGCCGTCGATATAGATCGGATCGGCGCCTCGCGATATCACCGGATCACTCCGCTCCGGCTGAGGGACTGGCCGCGGGAGTCGCGGCATCGCGCCGGAGCAGCGAAAGGTCATCCTGGACGGTCCGGCGGGTCTTCCTCAGCGCGCTCAGGCCGCGGAATTTCAGCGCGCCGATGAGCACGGCCAACCCTGCCAGCAGGACGCATGCCCCGGCCACGATCAGGAACGAGGCCCAGGCCCAGATGCCGAGCGAGATCAGGCCGTAGGCGAGCGCGAAACAGCCCAGCATGAGCACCAGGCAGGCCACAAAGGCAGCGATGACCAGCAGCGCCCCGCCGATGGCGAGACGGCGCGCGTCCGCCTTGAGCTCGATTTTCGCCAGGTCAAGCTCACATCTGACCAGCTGGGTAATGTCCTTTACAGCCAGCGACACCAGTGTGCCGAGAGACTGCTCTCGCGCGGCGTCCACTGGCTGCCGGACCGCGGAGTCGGCCATCGGTGCCCTCCCCTCTCGTGCTGTCAGGTCAAGTCTCGCGCATCCGGTACCGCGGCATGCGGCCGGTGCCTGCCTTGAGCGCGATGTTTCCGTGACGGCAGTGCCAGGTCGGGTGGCTGGAGAACACGACGCTGGCACGCAAGGATGCTGTGCGCTGGCACGCAGGGCTGCTGGGGCCCGAAATGGCGAACGGCGCCCCGTAGCGGGGCGCCGTCGCCTGACACGTCACCCGGGTTACCAAGCGTGCACCTCAGTTTTGCCGGGCGGGCTGCCCTGCGGCACGCCATTCTCTGACGCCCCGTCCTGCTGGGCTCGCCTGCCTCGGCACGCCTCTCGCGGCTGGTCGCGCGTGGGTGCCCGGTTGCCGTGTGCGGACGTTCTCGGTCCGTTACACCTTTGTACGACGGATCCGGCCGGTTGTGAAGCCCGTGGCGTGATCAATTCGTGATCTCGATCGATCTGCTCACTTTCATGCCCCGGCCTGCGGGTTCTGCGCGGCCCTTACCCAGCGGGACGTCCCGCGGCCCGGCTCCGTCATTTAGCTGCGCAAATGCGCAGCAAGATAATGTCGCTGCTGCTGATCAGGGCAGGGGCATAACGGCGGCGGAATGGCAGCGTGCCGGACCGCGAGATGATCGTCTTGCCCAGGCCAAAGAAAGCTGTACCGGATGCGCTTCCGCTCTCGACGGATGGGCCGGAGGTCGGGCAGCATAGGGGGTAGCTGGCGGATTGCAAAAACGGAAGATTGTCCCGTATGACTGGCTGGTAACTTTGGCTCGTTACGCATAGGCTTTCCTGGGTGACGGACCGGCTCTGCCCCCCCGGAGCCGGTACCGCACGGCGACCCCCGCTCTCCCCCCCGGCGGGGGTCGCCTCTTTTTTCCGCGCCGTCTCGCTGCTACCGCTCCCCTACCGCTCCCCTACCCCTACCGCTACCGCTACCGCTGCGGCGGCGAGATGGCGTCCCCGCCCTGCAGCAGGCATTCCAGCAGCCTGACCGCCCCGTGCTTGGACAGCGGCTCATTGCCGTTCCCGCACTTGGGGGACTGGATGCAGGACGGGCAGCCCGCGCCGCACTCGCAGGACTCGATGGCGCGCGCGGTGGCGCGGAGCCAGTCTCCCGCCGCCCGGAAGCCACGCTCGGCAAAGCCGGCGCCGCCGTCGTGCCCGTCGTACACGAACACGGTCAGCCGCCCGGTGGCCGGATGCATGTCGGCAGAGACTCCGCCGACATCCCAGCGGTCGCAGGCAGCGACCAGCGGCAGCAGCCCGATCGAGGCGTGCTCGGCAGCGTGTGCGGCGCCGGCCAGGTCGACGCCGCGGCCTGCCAGCTCAGCGCGCTGTTCGGCTGAGATCGTCCACCACACCGCCCTGGTCCGCAGCGTGCGGGCCGGCAGGTCGAGCGGCGTCTCGCCGGCAGGCTGCCCGGTTTCCAGCTGCCGGCGGACATAGGAAGTCACCTGCCGGGTCACCCGGACGTCGCCGAAATGCACCTGCGCCGCGCCCCAGGAGGCGCTGCGCAGCCCCGCTGTGACCTCGATCCTGGTGAGTTCCCGCGCCGAGGTGGCGTAGCCGGGATCGCGGGCTTCCACCAGGGCCACGCGGTCTGCCAGGTCAAGCCTGGTGACCAGGTACATCTCTCCCTGGTGCGGGTAGACGGCACCGGTGTGCGCGAGCACGTGAGCTGACGGCTCGTCCATCATGCCGACGAGCCGGCCTGTTGACTCCTCCACTATCCGCACAGCCGCGCCGCCGGTGCCGCGCAGGCTGGCCGCTGCCGTCCGGCCCTGCCGCGTCCAGTACCGCCAGGGTCCGCGCGGGCGCAGCATGCCGCGCTGGGTCAGGCGGTCGGCGACCGCGGCCGCCCCCGGGCCGAATAGCTCGATGTCGGCCCGGGTCAGCGGGAGCTCGGCAGCCGCCGAGCACAGGTGCGGCGCCAGGACGTAGGGATTGCCGGGATCGAGCACGGTCGCCTCTACCGGCCGGTGCAGGATCGCCTCCGGGTGATGCACCAGATAGGTATCCAGCGGGTCGTCACGCGCGATCAGGATCGCGATGGCGCCGCGGCCGTCGCGCCCGGCCCGGCCTGCCTGCTGCCACAGGGCCGCCCTGGTGCCCGGCCAGCCAGCGATCAGCACGGCGTCGAGCCCGCTGATATTGACGCCGAGTTCCAGCGCGGTCGTCGTTGCCAGGCCGGTGATCGTGCCCGCCCGCAGTGCATCCTCCAGGTCCCGCCGGTCCTGCTGGAGATATCCGGAACGGTAAGTCGCGATCCGCGGCGCGAGGCTCGCGGCGCCTGCCTCGGCCAGCGCCCGCCTGGCGCCCATCGCCACTGCCTCCGCGCCGCGGCGGGACCGGACGAAGGCGAGTGCGCGGATGTCCTCGGTCACCAGGTCAGCGAGCAGCCCAGCCGCCTCTGCGGTGGCAGTCCGCCGGACCGGCGCGCCGGCCTCGCCGCGCAGCGTGGTCAGCGGCGGCTCCCACAGGCAGAAGGTGACGGGGCCGCGCGGGGCCGCGCTTTCCGTCACCGCCTCGGCGTCCAGCCCGGTGAGCAGCCGGGCGCACCGGCCGGGCTCGCTGACCGTGGCGGAGGCCAGGACGAATACCGGGCACGCCGTCGCCGCGGCGCCGCCCCGGGCGGCCGCCGCGTGGTGAACAGCCACCCGGCGCAGCCGGCGCAGCACGTGCGCCACATGGGACCCGAAGACGCCGCGGTAGCCGTGGCACTCATCGACGATCACGTACTGCAGCCGCCGGAGGAAGCCGTCCCACCGGGAATGGCGTGGCAGCAGCATGTGGTGCAGCATGTCGGGCGTGGTGAGCAGGTAGCTGGCGTGCGCCCGCGCCCAGGATCGCTCGGCAGCCGGGGTTTCTCCGTCGATGACCGCGGCGCGCACGCCGCGAATCCCGAGGGATCGCACCATCCGCAGCTGATCGGCAGCGAGCGCCCTGGTTGGCGCGATGTAGAGGGCGGTGCTGCCTTCCAGCACGCCGGTCAGCGCGGGGAGCAGGTAACCGACTGACTTGCCGGAGCCTGTCCCCGTTGCGATGATCACGTTCCGGCCGGAGCGGGCATGGTCCGCGGCAGCCGCCTGATGTGCCCAGGGGGCTGGCACTCCGGCCCGGCCGAACGCTGCTGCCAGCTCGGCCGGGACCCAGGACGGCCAGTCCGTGCGGCGCCCTTCGCTGGCCGGCATGCGCTCAAGGTGCGTTAGCCGTCCCGACTGCGCGCCCTGGCGCAGAATCCGCCGGACACGAACGTCCTGTTCCTGGACACGAACGTGCTGTTCCTGGACACGAACGTGCTGCCCCCTACGAACGTCCTGGTCAAGGACACCAGCGTCCTGGTCGGGGACACCGGCGTCCTGGTCCCGGGCGTGCTCGCGCCCCCCGGCCGCGGGACCGGCATCCTGACCGGCTGCCGGGCTCCCGCGTGCCGCGCGGGTCGGTTGCTCCCCTGGGGCGAGCGGCGTCACGGCAGGCATCGGGTTTCAGTGTGTCATCCGGCGGCAAGATGCCTCGAAGCGTGATCTGGTATAGACATGACCTCAGAGCGTGATTGAATTCGCGTCGGGAGCAATCACGCTCCCCGTGGAAGCCCGGGATGCAGCCGGGCCGCGACGCTCAGACGATGGCCGTATGGCGCTGGAGGATTTGTGGATCTGAAGCTTGATCACCACACTAAGGACGGGATCGAGGTCGTCGACGTCGAGGGCGAGATTGACGTCTACACGGCGCCGCGACTGCGTGAACTTCTGATCGAGCTGGTGAACAGCGGCTACTACCAGCTGGTGGTGAACATGGAGAAGGTTGAGTTCCTGGACTCGACCGGGCTAGGAGTGCTGGTCGGCGGCCTGAAGCGGGTCCGCGCGCACGACGGATCGCTCGATCTGGTCTGCACGCAGGAGCGGATTCTGAAGATATTCAGGATCACGGGGCTGACCAAGGTCTTCGGTATCCATGACACCGTGGATGAGGCCATCACGGCAAGAAAAGCCGAGAAGTAGGCCGCCTGGCTCATGCCCGAGATGGCAACGGTTGAGGTTAGCTTCACGGCACTGCCCGCGCACGTGCGCACAGCCAGGCTCGTCGCCACCGCGGTGGCGAGGCGCAGCGGCGTCGATGAGGCGCTGCTCGATGAAGTCAGGCTGGCGGTCGGCGAAGCATGCTCGCGGGCGGTGGAAGCGCACCGCCTGTACTGTCCGGCCGAGCCGGTGCGGATTGCGCTGACCGATTCGGCCGGCCGGTTCGAGGTCGAGGTGACGGACACCGGCGGTGCTGGCCGCGGTGATCTCACCGCGGCTGACGGCATCACCGCCGCGGCGGAGCCCGGCGGCTCGCAGCGCCTGGAGCACGGCCTGGGCCTCGCGGTGATCGCGGGCCTCGCCGATGACGTCCAGATCAGCGAATCCCCGGGAGGCGTCAGCATCAGGATGAGCTGGCCTGCGGTAGGCCTGGGGCGCTGACCCGCGGCAGGTCCCTGGGCGCTGCATGGCACTGACTGTCCGCTGCATGCCTTATCCCCGGGCGATCGCCCGGCGGCACCGGCAGGCTGTCTTACCATCACGAAACGGCTCGCGGCCGTGCGCGGAAGGCCGGCCCGCATTACCATCCAGTGACCTGCCTGCGTAGACTCCCGGCACCGCCGGTCGCGGGCATCC